>Ga0213828_1002307_pt1 | contig 14116 bp, 10 predicted proteins | sample MC6MC0897MG_FD_180664 | JGI IMG/M metagenome (GOLD analysis project Ga0213828, IMG submission 180664) | Enriched soil aggregate microbial communities from Iowa State University, Ames, United States - MC6-MC0897-MG | ecosystem: Environmental > Terrestrial > Soil > Unclassified | place: USA: Iowa...
CGGTGCCGGAGGCCGGCGGCGCGCCCAGAGCATCAGCTGCGGGGTGGCCGGGGTCGCAGTGCCGGAAGTCATCGCGACCTCCGGTTCGTTCAGTTTTGGTTATCCAGCATTCCCAGCCCCCCGCGGCGCGTAGGCGCGCAGGAAGAAGTCCACACTGGCGGCCACATGGATCGCAGCATCGGTCTCGACGGGGGACAGTGGCATGCCGCACATCATATGCATGTGCACTTCGCCCTTCACCAGGGTCAGGAACTGCTGGCCGGCGATGTAGCAGTCGGGGATATCCAGTTCGCCGCGCTCGGCACGCGAACGCATGAAGTCGGCCAGTGCCTCGCAGGTGCGTTGCGGGCCCGCCTGCCAGAACAGTTCGCGCAGGCGCTCGTCGGTCTCCGGCGCCATCATCATCCGCTGGATCGACAGGGCCGCGTCGGAGGTGATCATCTCGAAGAACGCCATGCCGATGCCCAGCAACTGGTCACGCAGGGGGCCTTCCACGTCGGCCACGAACAGCGCGTCGGGCAGCATCTCGATGCACTTGGACTGCACAGCTTCGGAGAACAGGGTCTCTTTGTCGCCGAAATGGCTGTAGACGGTCAGCTTCGAGACGCCGGCCTGGGCAGCAATGCTGTCCATGCTCACGCCGCTGTAGCCCTGTTCGATGAACAGTGTCTTGGCTGCCTCGAGTATTGCCGCGCGCTTGCCCAGATCCTTGGGGCGCCCGGGACCGGCAGCCTTGGCAGCGGGCTTGGCCGTCGGCTTTCGGGAAGTGGGAGAACTCATTCCGCTAATACTAGACCAAGCGGTTCGATATTTATACTATACCGGCTGGTTCACTAATGTCCGCGTTGCAACAGTATGTTGCCGGCGCGTTCCCCCCGGATTTCTTTTCAGGTCCTGTACCTCATGAAAAACATGCGTTGGTTGGGCGTAGGCGTACTGGTCGTGGTGTTGGCAGCGTGCGGCAAGCAGGCCGCCGAGCCGGCGGCGGCCATCCCGGTGCTGGTGGTGCATCCCACCACGCAGGATGGACAGGCCGCGGCCGCCTACCCCGGCGAGGTGCGTGCCCGCCAGGAAAGCCCACTGTCGTTCCGGGTTGGCGGCAACCTGGTCAGGCGCCTCGTCGACGCAGGCGAGCGGGTGAAGAAGGGCCAGCTGCTGGCCGAGCTGGATGCGGCCGACTACGCCTCGCAGGCGGCGGCGTCGCAGGCGCAGCTGGCGGCGGCGGAAGCAGACCTGGTGCGCGCCCGCGATGACCAGAAGCGCTATGCCAAGCTGGCTGAAGACCAGTTGGTGAGCCGCTCGGCACTGGACCAGCAGACGGCGGCATTCAAGGCTGCACAGGGCCAGGCCAACGCCGCCCGGGCAAACCTCGCCGTGGCCCGCAACCAGGCCGAGTACGCGCAGTTGCGCGCGCCCGCCGATGGCGTGATTGCCAGCCGCCAGGCCGAAGCCGGGCAGGTCGTGAGCGCTGGGCAGACGGTGTTCACCCTGGCCGCCGATGGTGGCCGTGAGGTGCTGATCGCGCTGCCGGAAAGCAGCATCCGTGACTACAAGGTCGGCCAGTCGGTGCAGGTGGAACTGTGGAACCGCCCGGGCCAGCTGCTGCCGGGTACCCTGCGCGAGATCGCCCCGGCCGCCGATGCACAGGCGCGCACCTATGCCACGCGGGTCAGCCTGGCGCCGGAAGCACTGAGCGAAGTGGAACTGGGCCAGAGTGCACGGGTGTTCGCCACCGCCGGGCGCAGTGGTGCGTTGCAGCTGCCGCTGGCGGCTGTGCTGCGCGGCAGTGATGGCAAGGCCAGCGTGTGGGTGGTCAATCCGTCCAACGGTGCATTGAAGGCAACGCCGGTGCAGGTGGGTGCCTACGGCGCGCAGGCCGTGCCGGTCGTGTCCGGCGTGGGCGCGACGGACTGGGTGGTCGCTGCCGGCGGCCATCTGCTGCGCGAAGGCCAGGTGGTGACGCCGGTCGACCGCCAGAACCGCCCGGTGCTGGCACCGTCGGCCGCCAAGCCGGCGCCGGCCGCAGGCAAGGGGCACTGACCCGTGCGCCGCTTCAATCTCTCCGAATGGGCGCTGGGCAACCGTGCGCTGGTGTTGTTCGCGATGCTGGCGTTCGCCGTCATCGGTGCCTGGTCGTACAAGCACCTGGGCCAGTCTGAAGATCCGCCCTTCACCTTCAAGGCGATGGTGGTACGCACGATGTGGCCGGGCGCCACCGCCGAGCAGGTCTCGCGGCAGGTGACCGAGCCGATCGAAAAAGCGCTGATGAACACCGGCGAGTACGAATTCATCCGTTCGTACTCGCGGCCGGGCGAATCGCAGGTGATCTTCATGGCGCGCGACAGCCTGCGCTCCAGGCAGATTCCGGACCTGTGGTACCAGGTGCGCAAGCGCGTGGGCGATATCCGCGCGACGCTGCCGAGGGAGATCGTCGGGCCCTTCTACAACGATGAGTTCGGCGACACCTTCGGCAACATCTATGCGTTGACCGGCGAAGGCTTCGACTACGCGGTGATGCGCGACTATGCCGACCGCATCCAGCTGGAGCTGCAGCGCGTGCCCGACGTCGGCAAGATCGACCTGATCGGCCTGCAGGACGAGAAGGTGTGGATCGAGCTGTCCAACACCAAGCTGGCCACGCTGGGCGTATCGCTGCAACAGGTGCAGCAGGCACTGGCCGACCAGAACGCGGTCAGCGCCACCAGCTTCTTCGAAACCCCGACCGACCGCGTGCAGCTGCGCGTGACCGGCCAGTTCGATTCGATCGAGGACATCCGCAAATTCCCGATCCAGGCCGGCGAACGCACGCTGCACCTGGGCGACATCGCCGAGGTCAAGCGTGGCTTTGCCGATCCGGCCTCGCCGAAGATGCGCTTCATGGGCCAGGATGCGATCGGCCTGGCGGTGGCGATGAAGGACGGCGGTGACATCCTCAAGCTCGGTGCCACCCTGGATGCCGAGTTCGAGCGCCTGCAGAAGACCCTGCCGGCCGGCATGCAGCTGCGAAAGGTGTCCGACCAGCCGCATGCGGTGGAAGAGTCGGTGGGCGAGTTCGTGCAGGTGCTCACCGAAGCGGTGGTGATCGTGCTGCTGGTCAGCTTCTTCTCGCTGGGCCTGCGTACCGGCCTGGTGGTGGGCGTGACCATCCCGTTGGTGCTGGCGATGACCTTCTTCGTCATGCACTACTTCGATATCGGCCTGCACAAGATTTCCCTGGGTGCACTGGTGCTGGCACTGGGCCTGCTGGTGGACGATGCGATCATCGCGGTGGAGATGATGGCCACCAAGATGGAGCAGGGCTACGACCGCCTGCGCGCGGCCAGTTTCGCCTGGGAATCCACCGCCTTCCCGATGTTGACCGGTACCCTGATCACTGCCGCTGGCTTCCTGCCCATCGCCACGGCGGCATCCAGTACGGGTGAGTACACCCGTTCGCTGTTCCAGGTGGTGACCATCGCGCTGGTGGTGTCGTGGATCGCGGCAGTGCTGTTCATCCCGTACCTGGGTGACAAGATGCTGCCGGACCTGTTCAACCCGCAGCTGCCGAAGCCGGACAGCCTGGCCGGCCGCTGGCGCGCCAAGCGCCTGCAGTGGGCCGACCGGCATCCGTCACTCGCGCGCTGGATCGCGCCGAAGGAGCATGCGCACGATCATGATCCGTACCAGCGGCCGTTCTACACGCGCTTCCGGGCGTTCCTGGATACCTGCCTGCGCCATCGCTGGTGGGTGATCGCTGCGACCATCGCCCTGTTCATCGGTTCGTTGATGCTGTTCCGCTTCGTGCCACAGCAGTTCTTCCCCGACTCGACCCGCCCGGAACTGATGGTGGACATCGAGCTGGCCGAAGGTGCGTCGCTGGCCGCGACCCAGGCACAGGCCGACAAGCTGGAGAAGCTGCTGAAGGGGCGCGAAGGCATCAGCAACTACGTGGCCTACGTCGGCACCGGTTCGCCGCGCTTCTACCTGCCGCTGGACCAGCAGCTGCCGGCCACCAACTTCGCCCAGTTCGTGGTGCTCACCGAAGACGCCAAGGCCCGCGAATCGACCCGCGACTGGATGCTGAAGGACGTGATCAGTCAGTTCCCGGATGTGCAGATGCGCGTGACGCGCCTGGAGAACGGGCCGCCGGTCGGCTATCCGGTGCAGATGCGTGTGTCCGGCGAGCACATCGCGCAGGTGCAGGCGATCGCGCGCCAGGTCGAGGCCAAGGTGCGCGAGAACCCGCACGTGATGAACGTGAACCTGGACTGGAGCGAGCCGAGCAAGGTGGTGCGGCTGGTGATCGACCAGGACCGCGCCCGCGCGCTGGGCGTCAGCAGTGCGCAGGTCAGCCAGTTCCTCAGCAGCTCGTTGTCGGGCATGAGCGTGAGCACCTATCGCGAAGGCAACCGCCAGATCGAGATGCTGCTGCGTGGCCCGGACAACGAGCGCGCGCAGCTGGACCTGCTCGGCAGCCTGGCGATTCCGACCAGCAGTGGCACAGCGGTGACGCTGTCGCAGGTCGCGCGGCTGGAATACGCCTTCGAGGACGGCATCATCTGGCACCGCAATCGCCTGCCGACGGTGACCGTGCGTGCCGACATCAGTGATGGCATGCAGCCGCTGGACGTGGTGCAGCAGATCGTGCCGACCCTGGATGGCATCCGTGCCGACCTGCCCAGCGGCTACCTGCTGGAGACCGGCGGCTCGGTTGAGGATTCGGCTCGCGGGCAGAACTCGATCAAGGCCGGCATGCCGCTGTTCCTGATCGTGGTGGCCACGTTGCTGATGCTGCAGCTGCGCAGCTTCTCGCGTGCGGCGATGGTGCTGGTGACCGCTCCGCTGGGCATCATCGGTGCGACGCTGTTCCTGTTGCTGTTCCGCGCGCCGTTCGGCTTCGTGGCGCTGCTGGGCACCATCGCGCTGGCGGGCATGATCATGCGCAACTCGGTGATCCTGATCGACCAGATCCAGCATGACCGCTGGCATTCGATCATCGATGCGACGGTGCGGCGTTTCCGCCCGATCGTGCTGACTGCGCTGGCGGCGGTGCTGGCGATGATCCCGCTGTCGCGCAGCGCTTTCTATGGCTCGATGGCGATTTCGATCATGGGTGGATTGATTGTCGGCACGGTGCTGACGCTGGTGTTCCTGCCCGCGCTGTATGCGGCATGGTTCCGGGTCAAGCCGGACGAATCCGGGGCGTGATGCCCCGGGTTTCCCGGCCAGCGGGCTGAGCCCCATCTGCGGTGGGTTCAGAAGCGGGATCGCTGTTCTGGGCCGGGTGGGTGGGCTGTTCGGGGGACGCCGCAAGTACGTCCTTGTAGGCTTGGCAGCCGCATCCATGCGGCTGACACCCCCGCCCAGCCCACCCACCCGGCCCCTGACAGTTTCCTGTGGCCTGCACCGCAGGAAGAGAAAGAAGAAGAGCGAAAAGCAACAGCAACAGCCGCGTGCTGATGGTTGGGGTCGGATCCGTTTTCCATTGGAAAACGGATCCGACCCCTTTGTGTTTTCCGATACACCTCATCCACGCATGACGTGGATCCACCAACCGTCATCGGGAAATGATCGGAGGCGGGGAGGGGGCAGCTGGCGGGACCGTCCACGGCATGGATGCCGTGGCCGAGCCTACAGGGACGTACTTGCGGCGTGTCCCGCCCGCTGCCCCCCTCCCCGCCAACCAAGCAACAACCCAGAGCCGCTCTGGCTTTTGTAGTTGCTTTTGCAGTTGCAGTTGCCTCGGCGGGCGCCGGGCAGCCGCCCGACCGATCACCCCTGTAACTGCAGCCGCTCACGCAGCAGCGGCACCAGCCAATCCAGGAACACCTGCACACGTTGCGCGCGATGCTGCCGGTGCGGCAGCAACAGGGTCACCGGCAGCGGCTGCGCCGCGTACTGGGGCATCACTTCCACCAGCGCACCGGTTTGCAGTTCGGCCTGCACGTCGTAGCGTGGAATCTGCAGCAGTCCCAGCCCTGCTACGCAGCAGGCAATCGACGCCTCGGCGCTGTTCACCCGCACCCAGCCGGGCATCGGCAGCGTGCGCAGCTGCGCGCCGTCCTGCCATTCCCACGGCTCCACCCGCGCCGTGGTCGGCGACGCATAGTTCACCGCGCGGTGCTGCTGCAGGTCGGTGGGGTGCTGCGGTATGCCGTGCGCGTGCAGGTACGCCGGCGCGGCAACGTTGACGAAGTCCAGCTGGCCCAGCGTGCGGGCCACCAGGCTGGAGTCACCCAGCTGGCCCACCCTCAGCACCGCATCGCAGCCGTCCTCGATCAGATTCACCGCGCGATCGGTCATGCCCAGGTCCAGCTCGACCTGGGGGTGCCGTGCGAAGAAGTCCGGCAGCGCCGGGGCGATGATGCGGCGGCCGATCCGGCTGGGTACATCGATCTTCAACAGGCCACTCGGCTGTGCGTCGTCCTGGCGGAACAGCGACTCGGCGTCTTCCACCTCGGCAATCAGGCGCAGGCAGCGAACATAGAACGTGTCGCCATCGTGGGTGGTGGAGACCCTGCGGGTGGAGCGCTGCAGCAGGCGCGTGCCCAGGCGCTGCTCGAGTTCCGCCACGGCCGCCGAGACGGTGGAGCGGGGCAGGCCGAGCTGGTCGGCGGCGCGGGTGAAGCTGGTGCACTCCACCACCCGGGCAAAGATGCGGAAACGCTCGATCCGGTCCATTGTTCGCCCACTTTGGAAAGTTAAGTCAATGTTGCGGTCTTTATCCGCAATTTCTGCACGATATCGTCGTCGGCACAGGGTTGCCAGCCCGGCAGCCTCTTCCCGAGACCGATGCCATGACCGACCACCGTATCCAGGGCAAGACCGTGCTGATCGCCGGCGGTGCCAAGAACCTAGGCGGGCTGATCGCCCGCGACTTCGCCGAACAGGGCGCCAAGGCCATCGTCATCCACTACAACAGCGCCGCCACCCAGGCCGACGCCGAGGCGACCGTTGCGGCGGTGCAGGCCGCAGGTGCCAAGGCCGTGGCGTTGCAGGCCGATCTGACCTCGGCCGCTGCGATGGAGCGCCTGTTCGCCGACGCGGTCGCCGCCGTCGGTCGTCCCGACATCGCCATCAACACCGTCGGCAAAGTGCTGAAGAAGCCGATGCTGGACATCAGCGAAGCGGAGTACGACCAGATGAGCGCGGTCAATGCGAAGACGGCCTTCTTCTTCCTCAAGGAGGCAGGGCGCCATGTCAACGACGGCGGCCGCATCTGCACGCTGGTCACGTCGCTGCTGGGCGCGTTCACGCCGTTCTATTCCAGCTACGCGGGCACCAAGGCGCCGGTGGAACACTTCACCCGCGCGGCATCGAAGGAGTTTGGCGAGCGTGGGATCTCGGTGACCGCGATCGGCCCCGGGCCGATGGATACGCCGTTCTTCTATCCGGCCGAGAGTGCCGATGCGCAGGCGTATCACAAGACCGCCGCGGCGCTGTCGGCGTTCACCCGTACCGGCCTGACCGACATCGCCGACATCGTGCCGTGGATCCGCTTCCTGGTGACCGACGGTTGGTGGATGACCGGGCAGACCATCCTGGTCAATGGCGGTTACACCACCAAGTAGAGACACGCGAGGCCTGGGTTCGTGCAGGAGCATCCACGCCATGCGTGGATGCTCTTGGCTTCCAATCAGGGCGTTCACGGGCACAATAGCGGGCTGTCCCGGGGCCGGAGAGCCTGCATGTTCCCTCGCACGATCCGCGCTTGGGTGCTGATGCTGGTTGCCTGCTGCGGTCATGCCGATGCAGAGCCGGCGCAGACCGAGGCCCTGCGCTTCCAGCAGAACCTGCTTGCCGTGCTCGAATGCCGTGCCAGTGCAGATACCCGGCAGACCGTCGCCAGCACCCTGCGTGCGGCACGCTACGGCGATCCGGCCAGTCGCCCGTTGCATCTGCGTGATTGGCATTTCGAGCGGGCCGGAGACGCCGACGCTGCTTCGGTGACGGTCATCGATATGCCGGTGCCGTTGACCGCGCAGGGCGTCCGGACCCAGCGCGTTTTCGCAGACGCGCAGGGGTTGTCCATTGCCATCGACGCTGCAGCGCGTGATCGTATCGTTGCCCGCCACGGCCTGCAGCTGCAGTCGAGCACGCTGCGTGAACCCCTCCGGGTGTGGTCCGCACGATCGGTTGATGGCAACACGTCGGCCCCGTCGATCGTGGTAAGCAGCGATGGCGACGGCTATCGGTTGGGATGTGCTGCCCCAGCTGCCAGCACGCAGGAAACGTTGCCACTGGATCGGCAGCAGCGTGCAGATGCCAATGACCTCACAGCGGCCGTCGAGTGCCGTGCCGACGATGCGGCCCTGCGCCGCGTCGGGCGCTTGCTGCAGCAGGTGATGGAACAGCCGCAGAGCGAATGGCCGGCAGAGGTGCACGCAGTGTCGGCACCCACGCATGCGATCAACGGCACGGCGCTTCCCGTCTTCCAGATCGAACTGCAGACGCCGCTGCAGATCCAGGGAATCACCACCGACAAGGTGCTGGCCGCACCGGCCGGCCTGTTCGCTGCAGACCTTGGCAGAATCACCGTGGCAAACGTGTTGCTCGATACCGGCCTGACAACTGCTCACCAGCAGGCCGGCGTGCAGGTCTGGCAACGCGAAGCGTCGCGCAGCGGCTTGCCTTCAGGCAGCATCCGAATCCATGAACGCGTGGTGGCCAGAGCTGACGACGGCACTGTCCTGACCGGATGCAGCAGCTCGCAGATGCGCGCGGCCGCGAGCGATCCGCAGAGCGCGAACATCCCGCACTGAGTGAGTCAGTGCGGGATGCGCAGAGAGAACGGGTACCGGACGCCGTCCGGCACCCCGATCACTCATCCCAGCTTGGCCAGCACCGCGTCAGTGGCCGTCGCCGTGCTCACCGCGTGGCCCTTGGCGGCCAGGTCTGCGGTGAAAACGCCATCGTCCAGCACCGCGTGCACCGCCGCCTCCACCACTGCGGCTTCGTCTTCCAGCCCCAGCGAATGGCGCAGCAGCATCGCCGCGCTGAAGATCGTCGCGTACGGGTTGGCGATGCCCTTGCCGGCGATGTCCGGTGCCGAGCCGTGGATCGGTTCGTAGATGCCCACCGCACCCGGCTCGCCCAGCGATGCCGATGGCAGCAGGCCCAGCGAACCGGCCAGCATCGAGGCCTCATCGGTGAGGATGTCGCCGAACATGTTCTCGGTCACGATCACGTCATACTCGCGCGGCTTGGCCAGCAGATGCATCGCCATGGAATCGACCAGCTGGTGTTCCAGCGCCACGTCCGGGAATTCCTCGCGGCCGATGCGCGCGGCCACGTCACGCCACAGGCGTGAGGTTTCCAGCACGTTGGCCTTGTCCACCGAAGTGACCTTGCCGCGACGCTGCTGCGCCAACCGGAAGGCACTGCGCAGCACACGCTCGATCTCGGCCACGGTGTAGCGGCACAGGTCGCTGGCGCTGTCGGCATCGCGGGTCTTGTCGCCGAAGTAGATGCCACCGGTCAGTTCGCGCACCACGACGAAGTCCACGCCCTGCAGCAGCACGGCCTTGATCGGCGAGGCGTGCAGTGCGGCTTCATGAGTGCGCACCGGACGCAGGTTGGCATACAGGCCCAGCGCCTTGCGGATCGCCAGCAGGCCCTGTTCCGGGCGGACCTTGGCGTTCGGGTCGGACCACTTCGGCCCGCCCACGGCGCCCAGCAGCACAGCATTGGCGGCCTGGCAGGCGGCCAGGGTCGACGCCGGCAGCGGTTCGCCGTGGCGGTCGATGGCGATGCCACCGATGTCGTGCTCGCTGAAGGTGAAGGTGTGGTTGAAGCGCTTGGCGACGGCGTTCAGAACGGCGACCGCGGCGGCGGCCACTTCCGGGCCGATGCCATCACCGGGCAGGACAACAATTTCAGCGTGCATGCTCACTCTCGTAACGTTCGATTTCAGGAACACGGCCCAACAGATAACCCAGTTGATCGACGCCTTCCAGCAGGCAGGTCTGCGAGAAGCCGTCCAACGGGAAGGAGTAGATGCGGCCATCGGGCGTGCGCAGCTCGCGCGCCGCAACGTCGATGGTCAGCTCATCGTCAGGGCGCTGCATCAGCAGCTGCACGTCGGCCTCGTCCAGCACGATCGGCAGCAGGCCGTTCTTCAGCGAATTGCCGCGGAAAATGTCGGCGATCTCGCTGCTGACGATGGCACGCAGGCCGAGATCGGTCAGTGCCCACGGCGCATGTTCGCGCGATGAGCCGCAGCCGAAATTGCGCCCGGCCAGCAGGATGCTGCGGCCGGCATTGTGCGGTTGGTTGAAGGCGAAGTCCGCCACGGGCGAGCCATCGGCCTGCCAGCGCCAGTCGTTGAACGCATTGCGGCCCAGGCCAGCACGTTCGGTGGTGGACAGGAACCGCGCCGGAATGATCTGGTCGGTGTCGATGTTGGTCTGGCGCAGCACCACGCTGGCCGAGCTCAGGGTGCGGAAGCCGCTCATCAGGCCACCTCCTGGGCGAACAGCTCACGGGCATCGGCGACGTGGCCCTGCACCGCGGCCCAGGCAGCACTCATCGGCGAGGCCAGCAGCGTGCGCGAGCCCGGGCCCTGGCGGCCTTCGAAGTTGCGGTTGCTGGTGCTGACCGCCAGTTGGCCGGGGGCGACCAGGTCGCCATTCATGGCGATGCACATCGAACAGCCCGGTTCGCGCCATTCGGCACCGGCCGCGCGCACGATCTCATGGATGCCTTCGGCCTCGGCCTGGCGCTTGACGATCTCAGATCCAGGCACCACCAGCATGCGCACGCGCTCGGCGATGCGACGGCCACGCAGCACCTGTGCCACTTCGCGCATGTCGCTCAGCCGGCCATTGGTGCAGGAGCCGACGAACACCACGTCCACGGGCGTGCCGGCCAGCGTCTGTCCCGCCTGGAAGTGCATGTAATCCAGGCCCTTCTGCGCGGCGGCATCGTTGGCCGCCGGGATCGGCGCATCCACCGCGATGGCGGTGCCGGGGTGGGTGCCCCAGGTCAGGGTCGGGCGGATATCGGCGGCATCGATGTGCACCTCGCTGTCGAAGCGCGCGCCTTCATCGCTGCGCAGCTGCGCCCAGCGGGCAACGGCAGCGTCGAAGTCGGCGCCCTTGGGTCCACGTGGCGTATTGGCGACGAAGTCGAACGTCACCTGGTCGGGAGCGACCATGCCGGCGCGTGCACCGGCTTCGATCGACATGTTGCACAGGGTCATGCGCTGTTCCATGTCCATCGCTTCGATGGTGCTGCCGCGGAACTCGATCACGTGCCCGGTGCCGCCATTGACGCCGATCACGCCGATGATGTGCAGGACCACGTCCTTGGCGCCGATACCCGGTGCGACCTTGCCATCAACGGTGATCGCCAGCGTCTTCGCCTTGCGCTGCAGCAGGCACTGCGTGGCCAGCACATGGCCGACTTCGCTGGTGCCGATGCCGAAGGCCAGCGACCCGAATGCGCCGTGGGTGGAGGTGTGGCTGTCGCCGCAGACGATGGTCATGCCCGGCTGGGTGAAGCCCTGCTCCGGTGCGATCACGTGGACGATGCCGCGGTTGTCCGAGGCCATGTCGAACAGTTCGATGCCGTGCTCGGCGCAGTTGCGCGCCAGCATCGCAACCTGTGCTTCGGAGGCGGCACTGGCGTAGGGCAGCGTACCGTCGGCAGCGGCCGGCAGGGTCGGCGTTGAATGGTCCATCGTGGCCTTGGTCCGATCCGGACGGCGCGGCTTCAGGCCACGCTCGCGCAGCTCGGTGAAAGCCTGCGGCGAGGTCACTTCATGGATCAGGTGCAGGTCGATATACAGCACGGCGGGCGCGGTGTCGGTTTCTGGAACCACCACGTGGGCGTCCCACAGTTTGTCGTACAGGGTGCGGGGTGCGGAAGTCATGCGTTTGCCTGGCAGGAGTACGGAGTAACGGGCATCGAAGAGAAAGTAACAGGAGCAGGTCAGCGGCGCCGCGCGAGCACGCGCAGGCGCACGTAGTCGGCCAGCGGCTGGCCGGCGGCATTGCGCGGCAGGTCGGCCAGCAGGGCCGTGGCGGCATCGCGCACCGTGGCGCGCGCCTCGGCCGGCAGGTCGTCCAGCAGTGGAGCGGCGAATACCCGCAACCAGCCGGCAACGCCGGTCGGCAGCGCGGTCGGTCGCGGCAGGCATTCGATCAGCTGCACCTGGAAGCCATGCTGGCGCAGGCGGTCTGCGTAGGCATCGGCGGTGGGGAAGTACCACTGGAATGCGCTGGCACCATGGCCATGGGCGACGCGCGCGGCCTGCACGGCGGCAGTGATCGTGGCCACGTTGCCATGGCCGCCGAACTCGGCGACGAAGCGCCCGCCGGGGCGCAGGGCGCGGCGCACGCCCTCCAGCACGCGATCCGGGTCGGGCATCCAATGCAGGGCTGCGTTGCTGAACACCGCATCGAACGCACCGTCGAAGGCCAGGGCGTGGCCGTCCATCACCTGCGCATCGACGCCCCGCGCACGCGCGGCGATCACCATTTCCGGCGAGGCATCGACGCCCTGCATATGTGCGCCGCTGAGGGCCAGTTCGGTGGTGAGCACGCCATCGCCACAGCCCAGATCGAGGATGCGTTCGCCAGCGCGCGCGTCGAGCAGACGCGCTACGGCGCCACCGAGGGTCGGCACGAAGCCGGCATCGATCGCATAGTCCTGAGCATTCCACTGCTGGCCAGCGCTGCTGGTGGTGGTTGCGGTGTCGAAGGCGCTCATCTCACATTCCTCAGGCAGTGGCGGTGGCAGGTGATTCAGTACTGATGCCGGCGTTGGCCTGGCGCTGGCGCAGCAGGCGGTTGGCCACGTCCAGCCAGGCCAGCGCGGACGCTTCGATGATGTCCTTGCTGGTGCCGGTGCCGTCGTACTCCACGCCTTCGTGGCGTACGCTCAGGTTGGCTTCGCCACGCGCGTCGGCACCGATGCCGACGCTGTGCACGTGGTAACTGTCCAGCATCAGCTGCACGCCGGTGGCGGCCGACAACGCGCCGAACAGCGCATCGACCGGGCCGTCGCCCTGTGCAGTCTCGGCCACGCGGTTGCCGTCCGGGTCGGACAGTTCCACCAGCGCATTGGCGCGGCTGCCGACATCGCTGATGGTCATCGAAGCCAGACGGTAGCCCTGGGCATTGGAGCCGCCTTGCATCAGCGTCTGCAGGTCGGCATCGGTGACAACACGCTGCTGCTCGCACAGTCCCTTGAACTGCTCGAACACCAGCTTCAGCTCGTCTTCTTCCAGCCAGAAGCCCAGCGCGCGCAGGCGGGCTTCGACGGCGGCGCGGCCACTGTGGCGGCCCAGCACCATCTGCGAATCTTCCCAGCCCACGTCTTCCGGACGCATGATTTCGTAGGTGCCGCGGTGGCGCAGCATGCCGTGCTGATGGATGCCCGACTCATGGGCGAAGGCGTTGGCACCCACGATGGCCTTGTTGCGCTGTACCGGCATGCCGACCAGGCGCTGCAGCAGCTGCGAGGTGCCGACGATGCGCGGAGTGTCGATGGCGGTGTCCTGCTCGTAGAAAGCCTGGCGCACCTTCAGCACCATCGCGATCTCTTCCAGCGAGCAGTTGCCGGCGCGCTCACCGATGCCGTTGACGGTGCATTCGACCTGGCGCGCGCCGCCTTCGATGGCGGCCAGCGAGTTGGCCACGGCCAGGCCCAGATCGTTGTGGCAGTGAGCGCTGAAGATCACGTTGGCTGCGTTCGGCACATCGGCGACGCCAGCGATGACCTGCTGGAACATCGTGCGGATCTCTTCCGGCGTGGTGAAGCCGACGGTGTCGGGCAGGTTGATGGTGGTGGCGCCGGCAGCGATCGCCACGCGCGAGACCTCGATCAGGTAGTCCAGTTCGGTTCGGGTGGCGTCCTCGGCGGAGAACTCCACGTCATCGATGTAGGAGCGGGCCAGCGCTACGTGCCTGCGTACCGATTCCAGTACCTGCTCGCGGGTCATCCGCAGCTTGTGCTCACGGTGCAGCGGGCTGGTCGACAGGAATACATGCAGGCGCGGGTTGGCAGCGGCTTCCAGCGCACGCGCCGAGGTTTCGATGTCGGCCTGCAGGCAGCGAGACAGCACCGCCAGGCTCAGGCTCGGGCGGCGCAGTTCGCGGCCGATCAGGGCCATCGCTTCGCGGTCGGACTGCGA
>Ga0213828_1002308_pt1 | contig 14115 bp, 7 predicted proteins | sample MC6MC0897MG_FD_180664 | JGI IMG/M metagenome (GOLD analysis project Ga0213828, IMG submission 180664) | Enriched soil aggregate microbial communities from Iowa State University, Ames, United States - MC6-MC0897-MG | ecosystem: Environmental > Terrestrial > Soil > Unclassified | place: USA: Iowa...
GGCCGGTAAAGATATCCCGGACAAAAACCGGAGCAGTCATTGCCAGGGAAAAAATCAATACTTGGAGAATTGCTTCCATCAATGCGGATACGAATCAGGAATATGTCACAGGGACGTATGACGGGAATGATTTTACTAAAAGCTTGAATCCGGTCCTAAATAGCCATGGCCTTCCTGTGTATTACCAGAGATCCGGAAAAGTCTATAAAAAAGGCGCTCCTGTCTACGACATGGATGGAGATTTCGTCCGCTACAAATATCATGACCTTCTTCCGGCCTATAACAATGCAGCTTACAGGATCAATGACAAGACTGGCATGGAAGATATCGGAAAGGAAGAGGACCTCACAGACGATAAGAAGCTTTATCACCGTCAGGGAGAAGCCTGGGTCATGGAGAATACCTGGATTTCCGGAGAAAAGTACCCTAATGATCCATTTAAGGCAGATATGACTATAGGCCAGGCCGATATGCTGAAGCGGGTGATCCCAGGAACGTACATTTTAGAAGAGGTCAAAGCTCCATCGGGCTATACCAAGGGATTTCCGGAAGGTGTTACCGTTATAGAAACCCGGGAAGTCCAAAAGACCGGGATGAAGGATGAGAAGATCAAGGTGGAGATTGTAAAGACTGATGCACCGGACCAGTACCGGATTGATGTAATCAGTGATTATCAGGAGAATCTTACAGTCACGGAACCGAAGGGAACCTACAGTTATAATCAGGTATCCGGGGCGCATTTGGCACTTTATAAAGCAAAGCGGGTTTATACCACGGAGAGCGAAATAAATCCGAAGGGATATTATTTTATAAAGACAGAAAGCAAACCGGCAGAATGGACGGCAGAAAATACCGCTGATAATATGCCGGTGCGGATCGTAGCTGACTGGATCACAGATGGAACGCCGAAATACTTTGAGGGAATCCCTGCTGGGGACTACATCCTGGAGGAGATAGACACAGCTGTTGGCTATGTCCGAAGCTCCATGGAACTTACTGTAAAAGCTACCGGAGAAGTGCAGACTGTAAATCTAAAAAACGATCATACCAAGCTGGAGGTCTATAAATACTACGAGGACAGCACTGGGAAAAAAATGCAGCTTCCTAACAGTCATACGGCTGACCTGGCTCTTTATGAAGCAAAAACAGACAAAGACGGAAATATTTTGATGGATGGAGTAAAACCAGTATATGACAAGGAAAGGAGAGTTGCGAAATGGACGACCGATGACCTGACCGAGTATACAGAAAAAACAGAAAAAAGTACAGGTTTTATAAACCGCATAAAGAACATTCTTGGCCTGGCAGAAAATCAGTCCAGTTTTATCACAGATTTTGAAGCATCGTACAGGGAGAAAGGAGAGGGCCTTACAACCCTCACCTGGTACACGAAAGACGGGGAGCGGACGGCCGAGCGAAGCGAGAGCATCCACACCGGAAAAGGAGAGGGGGCCATCCAGACTTGGATCACCGATGCCGGAAAGACAATCCGGATCACCATATACCGGAATGTAAAAAATGGTTCCCTTGATCCTGATGGAAAGCTTCCACTTAACTTTGAATATCAATTCAACTACGAAGTGGAAAATGGGGTAAAGAGTTATGACACCTTAGAAGGAATGCACCGGATTGATTATTTACCCTTCAATGCAGTGAAAGAAGGGAAGAAAGTAGGAAATTACGTCCTGGTGGAAGAAAAGACACCGGCTGGTTTTGAAACAGCCGATCCGAAGGCTATTGTCCTTGCAGAGACAGGAAATGTGCAGAGGTTCAGCCTTGAAAATGAGGAAAAGTACATCAATGTTTTGAAAGTGGTAACAGACGGAACGAATGAGTATGCTGCAGAGGGCGCAGAACTAGCCCTTTACCGAGGTGATGAAGCAGGGAACTATGTGGAAGATAAAATCCACTTGGTTGAAACCTGGATATCCGGATCGGACGGTAGATATACGGAAAATGACAGATTTAATGGCAACATCCCGGAAGGATTTTCAATAGGAGATTTAAAGCCTCACCGAATTGATAAAACCCCTTATGGGACCTTTTATATCGCAGAGCTTACTGCTCCGGCCTACATGCAGAAGATAGATCCAATAAAGATCCTTGTAGGAACAGAAAAGATTCCTGTTTTACGGGTTGTGAATACCCCAACCGTTGGAAAGCTGGAAATCAAAAAGAAAGCTTCTGATACCGGAGAGGGACTGGAAAACGCTCGATTTAAAGTGACTAACAAGAATACTGGGACTGTCTGGTACATGACAACCGGTACAAATGGAAAGGCAGAGATGACCGGACTTCCGGTAGGCATGGTGCAGACAGACGGAACCATAAAACCTTTCACTTATTCCATTGAGGAAATTTCCCCACCGGATTTATACCAGATATCCGAAGGAATGAAAAAGTTCCAGTTTGACGGAAAAGGAATCGGAAAAGAAGTACTTTATACCTGTGAATTTGAGAACCAGCCAACAAAAATTCTATTTAAAAAGACTAACTTTGATAATGGAATGACTGTGGAAGGCGCAGAAATAGCTGTGTATGAGGCGGTGGTTATTAATGGAGAGTATCAAAAGGATGGCGAGGCCATTGAGACTTTCGTTTCCGGTCCGGACGGCTTTGTTTTGACAAAGAAGCTGTCAGCGAATAGGGCCTACATCATGGAAGAGCTAAAGGCTCCAGCTGGTTATGCCCTTTCAAAACCGGTGATCTTTACCTTAAATAAGGCTGGAACCGGAATCCGGAATGTATCAAGTGATTTTAGCATTTTAAAGTTGGCCAGTGACAATGGTGCTATAGAAACCCTGACTGTTACCGCAAGAGTCCCAGTAAAGGTATATACCATATTAAAAGACTTAGACGCAGGAACTGAGCTTCCTCCCTTTATTGGGACAGGAAGCGGCCATGTTATAACAGCGGAAGATGGTATCATAAACGGCCATTTATATGAGATTACCGAATACACCAAATATTCTGATGGCAGGACAGAAAAGTCCTTTAAGGAAACGAAGCGGATATATTTTGACAAAAACGGATCTTATAACATACCTTCCAGGACATACCTGATAACCAGGCAGGAGCTTGCCGATATAGGGGGTAACATCGTTGCAAGCTGGACCGTTAATGAGGACAACCATGATTATACGATCAAAAATCCAGTAACCAGGGAAATCCCTATAGCACAAGTAACGGGCAGCATAGGAGCGGATCATGGTGCAGTAAAAACAGGTAATATCATAAAATACACGGTTACCTATACCAATCCTTATAATTATCCGGTAGATATCCGTATCAATGCGGTCCTTAAAGATGGACTTGGTTATTTAAGATCCACCAATAATGGCACAGAACAAAACGGAATTATTACCTGGAATCTCACGGATATCGCTGCCCATAAAAGTGGTACCGTGGACGTGGTGGCTGTGGTCAGCGGTGAGACGGGAATGCAGACAAACGTGTATTTTGAAACACAGGCAGATGCAGTTACGAAGCGTACTACTCTTACAAATCCCATTGCTCCGGAAGGATCCATTACTATCATTAATAATCTGACTGGAACCGGAATACCCGGTAGTACGGGGCACGCTGAAGATCAGACGGATGAATTTTCTTTCCATGTAAAACTTATGGACTCTGCTGGAAACATCTTGAAAGGATATCAGGCATACGGTGGTACATCGGAGGGACGGATCAAAGGAGAAGAAGATATCACAATAACCGGTGACGGGTACCTTATCTTTGCAGACTTGCCCTATGGGACCAGATATGAGATTACACAGGTGCCAAAAGACGGCTATGGCAGCGAACTCAGTTCTACCGGGGAGATAGAAGGTGGAATGATAACGGGAGAGGTTTCAAAGGTTATACAGAGCGCAGTATTCAAAAACTACCGAAATAATGAAACGATTCGGGAGAACCTGACTGCAGGAGGAAACTACCGCCTCATAGAAACCACAACATACAGTGACGGAAGTAGCTTAATAAGTGGAGTTTACCGCTTCCAGCTTAATGCCTCTGGAATGGTTGATAATGTAGATATGGAAGACCGGCCGATACACTTATATTTCACGAAAATGGATGTGGAAACAGGAGAGGATCTGATAGGAGGTCGTTACAGCCTGATTGATGCAAATACAGGAAGTGTAATCTATGAATTTACGAAAGAAGGTGGAAAGGAGGTACTTATTCCAGCAGAACTGATTACTCCAGGGAAAGAGTATATCATCTTGGAAGAGCAGCCTCCGGTGGGATACGCTATTGAAAAAGAGATTCGCTTTACAGCAGAGGAAAGTGGCATCCGGTCTACCATCATCATGCAGGATAAAAAAACAGAGGTTGAGATTTTAAAAGTCGATGCAGAGACAGGGGAAATTCTAACAGGCGGCCGTTTCTCTATCAGAGAAAAGGATACGGGAACATTGATTAAGGAATTCACAACGAATGGGGGACCGATCGTTTTAACTGGGCTTCTGATTGCAGGAAAAACTTATGTACTTTCAGAAGAGGAGCCTCCGGATGGATATGGCTACTGTGAAAACGTGACCTTTACTGTTTCGAAGACTCCCGATCTGATCACTGTGGTCATGAAGGATAAAAAAACAGAGGTCTTGATAGAAAAACAGAAGGGTTCTCTTCTTATTGGAACGCCATCGGAAGCAGTCATGTTACCAGGAAGTATCCTTCAAATATTAAATGAAGATAAGACTTCAGCAAAGGCAATCCGTGATGGTAATGGTTTTAGGGCCGGAGAAGATTTGATCTTTATCACCGGAATCCAGTTGAAGGAATTAAAAGGCCAGCTAAAGGCCGGGAAAAAATACTGGGTTCACGAGATCAGTCCGGCAGATGGATATGCCTACGCGGAAGATATCCCATTTACAGTCAGTATGAACGGAGATGAAGACGTGATTATTATGATTGACAAGCCAACCCACCTGATTCTATCTAAAAAGGCTATAACAGGCAGCGAGGAGTTACCAGGAAATCACATGAGCATAAAAGATAAGGATGGAATTATTGTGGAAGAATGGATTTCTGGGGAGCGGCCTCATGAACTCATTGCAAAATTAAAGGCGGGAGAACGGTACTGGCTCCATGAAATCCGTCCTGTAGACGGTTATTCATATGCAGAAGATGTTTCTTTTACTGTAAGTAAAGATGGAGCGGTTGACATGGTTGAAATGAAAAACGAAGCCACTGCAGTTCGGTTTAACAAAATAGATTCAACTGGGGTATCTCTAAAGGGAGCAACTTTACAGGTGTTGGATCATCAAAAAAATGTGGTTATTCAAGATTTTGAAACAACAGGCGAGGCCATAGATATCACTGGAAGATTGGAGGCAGGAAAAATATATTACCTTCATGAAGTGAAAGCGCCATCCAGGTATCTCCTTTCCGCTGATATAGCATTTACAGTGCCAAAAGTTTACGGACTATTGGAAGTAACAATGACAGATCTCAAGCAGCATAGCCCTGGGGCTGAAAAAATGTTTCTACATAAAGAAGACGCTGCGACGGGGCAGGGGATAAAAGGAGTGGAATTTTCTATTTACCGCCCTGACGGAAGTTTATACCTGAAGGTAAATACTGGAGAGAGTGGGTATGCAAAATTTGATATGCCGGAAAACGGTACCTATACTTACAAAGAAACAAAGGCAGCTCCTGGCTACCTCGAAACAGATCACACCTATTCCTTTGCCATACATAACGGTGAGGTATCAGGAATCAGTACAGTATCAGTTGTGAATTATCCTTCTCCGGAGGTATTAATCCAAAAGGTAGACGCTGAAACTTCGGAAAGATTAGCAGGTGCAGAGTTGGAAATCAGAAACGAAGCTGGAGAGCCGGTATTCAAAGGGATAACAGATGAAAACGGTGGGCTTTCATTCATTCCGCTTCGCTCTGGAAAATATACCGTACATGAAATAAAAGCACCAGAGGGATATATAAAGACAGATGCCTACCTGACCATTTATATAACGGATGATGGAACCGTAACAGGAGAATTTATGATGTATAACAATCTGGAGAACGGGAAGAAAAAGGGGTTCATCACAGCCACATATCAATCCGGCCTAAGTGGTCTTGGAGCGACTAACCATAAAGGAAAAGGTTTCTGGGGCTGGTTAGGAAGGCTGCCTAAGACAGGTGATGTAGATCTGAGAGGAGGATTGCTATTAAGTATAGGGCTGGTTGGTATCGTTACTGGCACTGCAATTGTAAGGAGAAAAAGAGATAAGAAGGATGAAAAATAATATTAAGAAAGGTTTTGTTGCTATGCTCCTTGCCGCACCCCTGGTTTTGGGGTGCGCTGGTATAACACATGCGGAAGAGACGTTCATTGAAATAACAAAAGAGTATAGGACCTCCATCAAAGAGGAGGATGGAAGGAGCCAGTTTAAAGAAGTATATGAAAAGGACGGTATTGTTTATCGGCTAAAATCTGTTCAAGTCGGTAATGTGGAGGAAGTCTATCCAGGGGACATTATCACATATGACTCTGATCCCTTTGTTGGAAATCCTGAAAAATATGCACTTAATGAAACAGTAGAGAAAGAAGGGAAAAGGTATACGTTAAAAGCCAGTGAGCTTTCAAAGGTAGTCACGGAAGAGACTACGAAATATTCAGAAGCGTCCATATTGTATGAAGGAGTAGAATACATAGATTCTCTACCGGAAGATGCCCGGGTCAAGGTGATCAATGAGGATTTAAAACAGGAATTAAATGTAATACTTCCGGCAGTTGATTATAAAGAAGAAAGTACCTACTGGGATTACAGCTTTTCTTTCCCTATAACCGTGAGCGGATATGATGCGGACTCTTACATGCTGGGGCAGACGGAGATTTCTAACCGTTCCCCTTTAATAGATCACGCAAAACTATTTTTAAGCTATCTTAATTTGCCATCACAGTACTATGAAATAACAAGCATAGAGTGGGACGGAGATCCTGTGTCAATGGATGGAGAAGTGATACGAAACGCAACCGCTCATGGGCGTAAATTTGTAAAAGATATCAGAGGAATTTATGGAGGGGATGTCACCTTCCCTTCCATAGAAGCCAATGTATATCATGGAACTTATATTGATGCAGATGCTGAGAATCAGACAGAGCAGATTACTTATAAGAAAGAAGTAACAGCGACCTATGAGAGAGATGGGCGAAAAGGTTTTTGGAATTTCCTAAAACGGCTTCTGACAAACACCGTCACCTTGTTAATCCTTTTAATTCTACTGATCATACTTATCCTACGAGTCATTGTAAAAAAAGTACGGAAAAGAAACAGGGCGCAGAGGAACACAGATTAAACAACCGGTTACCTAAACAGACGGCTGTTATGCCATATTTTTCCTGAGGACGTTCACCGGCCAGGCTGCCAGATGGGGACTCCTGAAGCGGTGAAGAAAATTGTATTAAAAATAAAGGTAGATACATTATATTTCAAGTTCAGCCCTATTTGCCAGACCGGCTTTATGTCGAAGCAAGTAGGGCTTTGTTGTATACAAAATGCAATATTGCGAACCGTACCATAAGAGTCTTGCAGCAATACTTGACAAAGGAACAGGTACTGCCCATAATAGGCATTATATAGAAGAAGTTATGAAGAAGCTGTAATTAACGGGTGGCTGAGAAATCAAGGATATTGAGGAGGATTGAGTATGAAAGAGTATCGTTGGGCAACATTAGGCTGTGGTGTAATTGCAAAACAGCTGGCTGAAAATTTGAAGAAGCAGGGAAAAACTTTATATGGGGTTGGAAACAGAACTTATGAAAATGCGGTTAAATTTGCAGAAACATATGGGGTAGAGAAGGTTTACCATAATGTCTATGACATGTTTCATGATGATGAAGTAGATATTATTTATATTTCAACGCCCCATAATACCCATATTACTTATTTAATAGAAGCATTAAAGAATGGAAAGCATGTGCTGTGTGAGAAATCGATTACACTGAATTCTAAAGAGCTTACTGAGGCGGTCAGTCTTGCGGAGAAAAATGATCGGGTGCTTGCCGAAGCAATGACTATTTATCATATGCCCCTTTATAAAAAATTGCAGGAGATTGCAAATAGCGGTCAACTGGGCCCCTTACGCTTTATCCAGATGAACTTTGGAAGCTACAAGGATTATAATATGGAAAACAGGTTTTTCAGCCCAAGCCTTGCTGGAGGGGCACTGCTTGATATCGGTGTATACGCCCTTTCCTTTGTAAGATGGTTTATGGCAGAGGCACCGGACCAAATCCTGTCACAGGTAAAGCTTGCCCCCAGCGGCGTTGACGAACAGGCAGGTATCCTGCTGATGAACAATAAACAGGAGATGGCTTCCGTTTCACTATCCCTGCATGCGAAGCAGCCTAAGCGGGGAACCGTGGTATTTGACAAGGGCTATATAGAAATATATGAATATCCAAGGGCTGACAAGGCAGTGATCACTTATACCGAAGGTAACCGTCGGGAGGAGATTGAAGCAGGAAACACCGACGATGCCCTGTTGTATGAAATCCAGGATATGGAGAAAGCGGTTGCCGGAGAAGCTGATGATATGCGGCTGGAATATACGATAGATGTCATGAACATAATGACAAGATTACGGAATGACTGGAATATGAAGTATCCGGAAGAATTATAACCCATACTATTAAGAGGGGAAAGCGGGATGCCATTGACACTTTATCAAAGCAGGGATATACTCATGTTACAGCCGGAAGGCTTCTTTCGGATAGGCCGCAAGAGGTTCTTCCTCAAGGGATTTTAAGATACGGGAGAATAAGAATGGATTTGTTTGATTATATGAGAGAAAATACCATGAAAAAAGAGTCCCCCCTTGCATCAAGGCTTCGGCCGTCGACACTTGACGAGGTAGTGGGGCAGCAGCATATCATTGGCAGGGATAAACTGCTCTACCGGGCCATTAAAGCGGACAAGCTGGGTTCTGTAATTTTCTACGGGCCTCCGGGAACCGGAAAAACCACCCTGGCAAGGGTGATTGCTAATACTACAAGCGGAGAGTTCAGACAGCTCAACGCCACGGTAGCCGGAAAAAAGGACATGGAAGATATCGTAAAGGAAGCGAAGGATTCCTTAGGAATGTATGGCAAAAAGACTATTTTGTTCGTGGATGAGATCCATCGTTTTAACAAAGGGCAGCAGGATTATCTGCTTCCATTTGTGGAGGATGGGACACTGACTCTCATAGGAGCCACTACAGAAAATCCTTATTTTGAAGTAAATGGCGCTCTTCTTTCAAGATCCAGGGTATTTGAATTAAAGCCTCTGGAAAAAGAGGATATCAGGAAACTGGTCCATCGGGCGGTATATGACCAGGATAAGGGAATGGGTTCCTATAACGCGGTGATTGACGAGGAGGCGGAAGAATTTCTGGCGGATGTTTCCAATGGAGATGCAAGAGCCGCTTTAAATGCGGTGGAGCTGGGAGTCATGACCACGGACCGGGATCTGTCAGACGGAAAAATCCATATCAGTCTCCAGGTTGCAGAAGAGTGCATTCAAAAACGGGTAGTGCGCTATGACAAAACAGGGGACAATCATTACGATACCATATCGGCCTTTATAAAGAGCATGCGGGGATCGGACCCGGATGCGGCCGTTTACTATCTGGCCAGAATGCTTTATGCTGGAGAAGATATAAAGTTCATTGCCAGAAGAATCATGATCTGTGCTGCAGAGGATGTAGGAAATGCGGATCCCCAGGCTCTTATTCTAGCAGTGGCGGCAGCCCAGGCAGCCGAGAGAATCGGGCTTCCGGAAGCTCAGATCATTCTGGCGGAAGCGGTCACCTATGTGGCCTCGGCACCTAAGAGCAATGCGGCCTGTATGGCGGTGTTTGGCGCTCTGGATGCAGTACGGAACCAGAAAACCATGCCTGTGCCGGTTCATCTGCAGGACTCCCATTATAAGGGAGCGGCGAAGCTGGGCCATGGACAGGGTTATCTCTATGCCCATGATTATCCGGGCAACTATGTGAAACAGCAGTATCTTCCTGATGGGATGGAGGATGTATCGTTCTATCATCCTACGGAAAATGGCTATGAGCGCAGAATCAAAGAGCACTTAGAGGAACTGAAAAAATAACTTTTCTTTTTTAATATTAAGGTATATAATAGGCGTATCGTACGACCTGGTTTATCATGATTTGGGCCGGAATACATTTCCGGCCATCTGTTGCGATATTCTATCGTGAAGCATTCCCAAGATTACGAAACAACTGTTATAAGGAATCATGAAGGAGAATAATATGCGTGAAAAATTACAAACATTGCCGTTAGCGGAATTAAAGGAGCTTGCCAAAGCCCAAGGAATCAAGGGATGCAGCTCCATGCGAAAAGCTGAAATTATAGATTTACTTTGTGAAAAGGGAGGGGAGGCTCCTGCTTCTCAAGGAAATGTTTCAGTGGAAAAGGCGGAGGAAGTAAAAAAAGAGGTTTTTAAGCCTGTTACGGCACAGCCGGCCGCTCAGACCCAGCCTCATACGGATTCTGTAAGCCAGCAGGGACAGATGAATGTGGATCAGCAGATGCAGTCTACAGCCGGCAGCCAAAGGAAGACAGTTGTTCGCTCCTATCGTCCGGAAGGACAGCAAAGGCCCGCAGGTTATCGGCCGGCACCGGGAAACAGCACAGAGCCATCCGTAAGGAATGAGGCAAGGACTGAAACTGTTACGGAAGAACCAAGAGGAGATTTCCAGCCAAGCCCTGAACTGCAGGAGCTTGACAGTGGGATCGACGCTCATGGAATTTTGGAGGTTATGCCCGATGGTTTTGGTTTCATCCGTTGTGAAAACTACCTTCCGGGAGAAAATGACGTCTACGTGGCTCCTTCTCAGATCCGCAGGTTTAACATGAAAACAGGAGACATCATTCATGGAAGCCGCAGAGTGAAGACTGCGGCAGAAAAGTTTGCGGCCCTTCTATATGTAAAGAAAATCAACGGCTATCCCACCAGTGCGGCGGAACGCCGTCCTAACTTTGAAAATATGATTCCCATATTCCCGGATGAAAGGCTTCATATGGAGACTCAGGGAGGAAAAAATGCCACTGCCATGCGTGTCCTGGATCTTTTAGCTCCTATTGGAAAGGGGCAGAGAGGTATGATTGTATCCCCGCCAAAGGCAGGAAAAACGACCCTGCTTAAGGATGTGGCAAAGGCTATAACTGTAAACCACCCGGATATCCACCTCATGATTCTATTAATTGATGAGCGTCCTGAGGAGGTTACGGATATTAAAGAATCCATTACCGGAAATAACGTGGAAGTGCTCTACTCCACCTTTGACGAGCTTCCGGATCGCCATAAGAGAGTGTCGGAAATGGTGATCGAAAGGGCCAAGCGCCTGGTTGAGCATGGCCGGGATGTGGTGATCCTGTTAGACAGCATTACCCGTCTGGCAAGAGCTTATAACTTAACGGTAGCTCCAAGCGGACGTACCTTATCCGGCGGTCTGGATCCGGCAGCCCTTCATATGCCTAAGCGCTTCTTTGGTGCAGCCAGAAACATGAGGGAGGGGGGCAGCCTCACTGTTCTTGCAACCGCTCTTGTGGATACGGGCAGCCGTATGGATGACGTTATTTACGAGGAATTTAAGGGAACCGGCAACATGGAACTGGTTCTTGACCGGAAGTTGTCTGAGAAGAGGATATTCCCTGCTATTGATATTCTTAAGTCCGGCACCAGAAGGGATGACCTCCTGCTTACAAGGGAAGAAGCGGAAGCAGTTGATATTGTACGGAAGGCTACTAATACCCTGAAACCGGAAGATGCGGTAGAGAAAATACTTGACTTATTCTCACGGACAAGAAACAACAGGGAATTCGTGGAAACCTCCAAAAAAATGCGCTTTTTCTAGAGGATACGGGTTTTTTATAGAAATAAAAGCTTGCATAAAAAAAAAATCTATGTTATACTGTGTAAGCTGTTTATTAGACAAAGTCGGTTTACGGACTGCGATATAATAGAAATCAAAGTATGTGAGGTGAAAATCATGAAAGAGGGAATCCATCCAAATTACTATCAGGCAAAAGTTGTTTGCAACTGTGGTAATGAATTCGTAACTGGTTCTACAAAGGAAGATATCCACGTAGAGGTTTGTTCTAAATGCCATTCATTCTACACCGGTCAGCAGAAAGCTGCTTCCGCTCGTGGACGTATTGATAAATTCAATCGTAAATATGGCGTTAAGGCTGAAGCATAATTTACTTATGAAGGCAAAGGTTGTGCAGCCTGAATTTAGTAAATTATTCGTTCGAGGATCCTTAAGTGAATCGGACTTCCTTCATGAATTCAGGAAATCAGCCGTTCTATGTGCTCATTGGGCGTATGGAACTTCCTTATTATATCAGGGGCAAAGAAGAGGTTGAGTTTGGTGGAAACACTTTAGCTCAGCCTTTTTTGGGATTTTAACTAGTGAAAAGCTTCCATTTTTAAGTAGAAAGGTGGTTTGGCGTATGAAGTATTCAGGAATCGGCGGGCAAGCCGTGATTGAAGGCGTTATGATGAAAAACGGGGATGAGTATGCCACAGCAGTCCGCAAGCCGGACGGAACCATTGAAGTGAAAAAGGATACTTATGTCAGCATGGGAGAAAAGGTGAAGCTTTTTTCTCTGCCTTTTATCAGAGGAATATTCAGTTTTGTGGATTCCATGGTGTTAGGTATGAGGGCTTTGACCTTTTCCGCCAGCTTTTTTGAGGACGATGAAGAGGATATGGAGCCTTCCAAGTTTGAAAAGCTGCTGGAACGACTGTTTGGGGAGAAGATGGAAAAGGCATTGATGAGTATCGTGATGGCATTTTCCGTGGTAATGGCCATCCTGATTTTCATGGTATTTCCAATGTTTCTTGCTAATATATTCCATAATTTTATTAAATCCCAGACGATCATGGCGATTCTGGAAGGTGTGATCCGTATCGGAATCTTTATCGCTTACATCAGTCTGGTTTCACGCATGGAGGATATCCGCAGGACCTTTATGTATCATGGAGCAGAGCACAAGTGCATTAACTGCTTAGAGCACGGGCTTGATCTTACTGTGGAAAACGTCAGAAACAGTTCCAAGGAACATAAGCGCTGCGGAACCAGCTTTCTCCTGATTGTCATGATCATCAGCATCCTGTTTTTCATGGTGGTGAGAGTGAACACGCTGCCTCTTCGGATTCTCAGCCGGATCATACTGATTCCGGTCATAGCCGGTGTTTCCTATGAATTTTTGCGTCTTGCAGGACGCAGCAATTCAAAACTGGTGGATTTATTAAGCCGCCCAGGCATGTGGATGCAGGGACTTACTACCAAGGAACCGGACGATGCTATGATTCAGGTTGGTATTGCTTCTGTGGAGGCTGTGTTTGACTGGAAGGCATTTCTTAACAAGAATTTTCCGGAGAATAGAGCATGAATCTGACATTACAGCATCTATTGGAAGAAGGAACAGAAAAGCTATCAAAGGCTGGGGTGGAAGAGGCATCTCTTGATTCCAGATACTTGCTTTTTGAGGCATTCCGCACGGATATGGTCCATTTTCTTATAGACAGGAACAGGGGGCTTCCGGATGAGGAATTTTCTCTGGAAGCCGTTTCCAAATACCGGGCTATGATAGAGAAACGTTCCATGAGGATTCCCCTTCAGCAGATTACAAAAAGCCGGGAGTTTATGGGCCTTGAATTTTTTGTAAATGAGCATGTGCTGATTCCAAGGCAGGACACAGAAACGCTGGTGGAACTGGTCTTAAAGGATTATAAAGGAAAGCAGCCGGAAGTTCTTGATCTGTGTACGGGAAGCGGCTGTATTGCTGTCAGCCTTGCAAAGCTTGGTGGATTTGACCACGTAACTGCCGTGGATATCTCCAGAGAAGCCCTTAAAGTGGCGGAACGGAATGTAGGAGAACTTTTGGGAGAGGGAAAGATCACATTGATAGAAAGCGATTTGTTTTCCTCAATAGAGGAACAGAAAAAGTTTGATGTGATCGTGTCAAATCCCCCCTATATTCCAACGAAAATAATAGAAGGACTGCATCCGGAAGTCCGGGATCATGAACCGATGCTGGCCCTAGACGGAAAAGAAGACGGTTTGTACTTTTACAGAAAGCTTGTTCTGGAAAGCCGT
>Ga0213828_1002315_pt1 | contig 14086 bp, 14 predicted proteins | sample MC6MC0897MG_FD_180664 | JGI IMG/M metagenome (GOLD analysis project Ga0213828, IMG submission 180664) | Enriched soil aggregate microbial communities from Iowa State University, Ames, United States - MC6-MC0897-MG | ecosystem: Environmental > Terrestrial > Soil > Unclassified | place: USA: Iowa...
CGGGCGCGGAGCAAAGCTTTAAAGAGTGCTGGCAGGCGACGCAGATTAAAAGTGAAGGTGTGCTGTTTGCCATGCTTTATGAGGTAAAAGGGCGTCCGGCCTTGTCGCTGAAAGCCACGCCTGCGCTGGCGGAATTGTTACGTGAGGAGCACAACGATGTGTTTCCCAGCGAACATTTAAATAAGTCGCACTGGAGCACGCTGTGGCTGGATGGTTCGCTAAAAGATTCGCAGATTTATTATCTGGTGGATGCTTCCTGGCAACAGGCTGACGCCACGCGCGCGGCGGGCGTCAACCATGATGAACACTGAGGCGAATTAAGCCGCAGATTCCTCACGCAGGGTATTAATATCAATCACGAAGCGGTATTTCACGTCGCTTTTCAGCATACGTTCGTAGGCTTCGTTGATTTGATTCATCGCGATCAGTTCGATATCTGAAGTGATACCGTGCTTGCCGCAGAAATCCAGCATTTCCTGGGTTTCCGCGATGCCGCCAATCAGTGAACCGGCAATGCTGCGACGTTTCAAGATCAGGTTGAAGACCTGCGGTGCCGGATGATCGTGCTCCGGCGCGCCGACCAGCGTCATGTTGCCATCACGCTTCAGCAGGGCAATGAACGGGTTGAGATCGTGCTGCGCTGCAACGGTGTTCAGGATGAAGTCGAAGCTGTTGGTGTGTGCGGCCATTTGGTCGGCATCTTTCGAGATCACCACTTCATCAGCGCCCAGACGTTTACCATCTTCAATTTTTGACGGTGACGTGGTGAACAGCACCACATGTGCGCCCATCGCATGAGCTAGCTTCACGCCCATGTGACCAAGGCCGCCCAAACCGACGATACCGACTTTTTTACCCGGACCGACATTCCAGTGGCGCAGCGGTGAGTAAGTGGTGATACCGGCACACAGCAGTGGCGCAACGCCCGCCAGATCGAGATTTTCTGGTACGCGCAGCACGAAGCTTTCATCTACTACCATGCTGGTGGAATAACCGCCGTAGGTGATTGCGCCGGTTTCACGGTCTTCACCGTTGTAAGTACCAACGAAGCCATTCTCGCAATACTGCTCCAGCCCTTCCTGACAGCTTGGACAGCTGCGGCAGGAATCAACCATACAGCCAACGCCGACCAAATCGCCCACTTTGTAGTTGTGGGTGTGAGCGCCAACGGCCGTCACGCGACCGACAATTTCATGGCAGGCACCACAGGAAAAATGGTGTTGCGCCATTCGTTGCGCGCGGTATGCAGGTCCGAGTGGCAGACGCCGCAGTACAACACTTCAATCTGCACATCATGAGCGCGCAGTTCGCGTGGCTTAAAATCGAACGGGGCGAGTTTTGCTTTCGCGTCCTGTGCGGCATAGGCATGCGTAATATTCATGGTGTCTCCAGTAGGATGTGTCGTGATTTCTATGCGGGATCCCGTTCAGCACACTGAAGGGATAAAGGGCGTAAGGGACGCCAAAAGGAACGTTGTAAGGATAGTCAGCAGGGGGGAATGCGTATATGCCTGAAGTTGTCTGATTCTTGCCTGTTCCTGCATTTCGTTGCGGAATCCGACAGAAAAAAACAGGCCCGCAATGGCGGGCCTGAGAGAAATTTACTTCTTCAACATTGGCTTAAGGAAACGCGCCGTGTGTGATTTTTCACACTCCGCCACCGTTTCTGGCGTGCCGGACACCAGGATTTCACCGCCGCCGCTGCCGCCTTCCGGGCCGAGATCGACAATCCAGTCTGCGGTTTTCACCACGTCGAGGTTGTGCTCAATCACCACGATGGTGTTGCCCTGATCGCGCAGCTGATGCAGCACTTCCAGTAACTGCTGAATATCCGCAAAGTGCAGGCCGGTGGTCGGCTCATCGAGGATATAGAGCGTCTGGCCTGTGCCGCGTTTTGACAGCTCACGCGCCAGCTTGACGCGCTGCGCTTCACCACCAGAAAGCGTGGTAGCTGACTGGCCCAGACGGATATACGACAGGCCGACATCGACCAGCGTTTGCAGCTTACGCGCCAGCGCCGGCACCGCATCAAAAAATTCGCGGGCTTCTTCGATGGTCATATCCAGCACTTCGTGGATGCTCTTGCCTTTGTATTTAATCTCCAGCGTTTCGCGGTTATAGCGCTTGCCTTTGCACTGGTCGCACGGCACGTAGATGTCGGGCAGAAAGTGCATCTCTACCTTGATCACGCCGTCACCCTGACAGGCTTCGCAGCGTCCGCCGCGCACGTTGAAGCTGAAGCGCCCCGGATTGTAGCCGCGTGAACGCGCTTCCGGCACGCCGGCGAACAGTTCGCGCACCGGAGTGAAAATGCCGGTGTAGGTCGCGGGATTCGAACGCGGTGTGCGACCGATCGGGCTCTGATCGATATCGATCACTTTATCGAAATGCTCCAGACCGGCGATTTCACGATAAGGCGCGGCTTCGATGGTGGTCGCGCCGTTGAGCTGGCGCTGCGCAATCGGGAACAGCGTATCGTTGATCAGCGTCGATTTACCCGATCCGGACACGCCGGTGATGCAGGTAAATAAGCCGACCGGAATCGTCAGCGTGACATCTTTGAGGTTGTTACCGCGCGCACCGGTGAGTTTCAGCACTTTGGCTGGATCGCCTTTGACGCGCTCTTGGGGAATCGCAATCTCACGTTTGCCGCTAAGGAACTGGCCGGTCAGGGAATTTTCATTCGCCATGATCGCGTGCACATCACCTTCGGCAACCACCTGACCACCGTGCACGCCCGCGCCCGGACCGATATCGATCACATGGTCAGCGGCACGAATCGCATCCTCATCGTGCTCCACCACAATCACTGTGTTACCGAGATCGCGCAGGTGAATCAGCGTGCCAAGCAGGCGTTCGTTGTCGCGCTGGTGAAGGCCGATTGAGGGTTCATCCAGCACGTACATCACGCCGACCAAACCGGCACCAATCTGGCTGGCCAAACGAATACGCTGCGCTTCACCGCCGGAGAGCGTTTCCGCCGAGCGTGACATCGACAGGTAATTCAGGCCGACATTCACCAGGAAGCTCAGGCGATCGCCAATCTCCTTCAGGATTTTTTCCGCAATCTGCGCACGCTGGCCGCTCAGCTTCATGTTGGCGAAGAAATCCATCGCATGACCGATGCTCATTTCTGAGATGGTCGGCAGGTTGGTGTCTTCAACAAAAACATGACGCGCTTCACGACGCAGACGCGTACCTTCACAGCTGGCGCAGGCACGGTTGCTGATAAATTTCGCCAGCTCTTCGCGCACCGCGTTGGATTCCGTCTCTTTATAACGGCGCTCCATGTTGTGCAGCACGCCTTCAAACGGATGGCGGCGCACTGAGGTGTCACCGCGATCGTTGATGTATTTGAATTCGATATTCTCTTTGCCGGAACCGTACAGAATCACTTCGCGCGCTTTGTCGCTTAGGCTGTTAAACGGAGCTTCGACATCGAATTGCAGATGCTCTGCCAGCGAGCGCAGCATCTGGAAGTAGTAGAAGTTACGGCGATCCCAGCCGCGGATGGCGCCTCCGGCCAGCGACAGCTCGGGGTTCTGCACCACTCTATCGGGATCGAAATATTGCTGCACGCCCAGGCCATCGCAGGTCGGGCAGGCGCCAGCCGGATTGTTGAACGAGAACAGGCGCGGTTCGAGTTCACGCATGCTGTAGCCACAGATTGGGCAGGCAAAGTTGGCCGAGAACAGCATCTCTTCGGCGCTGGGATCGTCCATATCGGCGACGATCGCGGTGCCACCGCTCAGTTCCAGCGTGGTCTCAAAGGATTCGGCCAGGCGCGTTGCCAGATCCTCGCGCACGCGGAAGCGGTCAATCACCACTTCAATGGTGTGCTTCTTCTGTAACTCCAGCTTCGGTGGATCCGACAGATCGCACACTTCACCATCGATACGCGCACGGATATAGCCCTGCGCGGCGAGATTTTCCAGCGTTTTGGTGTGTTCGCCTTTGCGATCTTTCACCACCGGTGCCAGCAGCATCAGACGACGGCCTTCTTCCTGCGACAGCACCTGATCGACCATTTGACTTACGGTTTGCGCTGCCAGTGGAACGTCATGATCCGGACAGCGCGGTTCACCCACGCGCGCGAACAGCAGGCGCAGGTAGTCGTGAATTTCGGTAATGGTGCCGACAGTGGAACGCGGGTTATGCGAAGTCGATTTCTGCTCAATGGAGATGGCGGGCGAAAGACCTTCAATATGGTCAACGTCCGGTTTCTCCATTAATGAAAGAAACTGGCGCGCATAGGCCGAAAGCGACTCGACATAGCGACGCTGGCCTTCCGCATACAGCGTATCAAACGCCAGCGAAGACTTACCGGAACCTGACAGACCGGTGACCACAATGAGCTTATCGCGAGGGATGATCAGGTTGATGTTCTTCAAATTATGGGTGCGAGCACCGCGGACTTCGATCTTATCCATTCACCTTTCCCGGATTGAACAACACTCGCCATGCCTTGCCAGCACGACCAGCAGAAACGGTCCATTATGGCACAAAAAATAAACTGAATAAATATCCAGTGTTTTTGCTATTCTGTCCGCCGATAAATTTTGGAATCCCGCTCTAAAGTGGGCACACGCCAATGTGACGTGATACAATTTTTCGCTTAGACTTTTAGCATCAACTCATCGGGAGACAGCAACATGGCCAGTCGTGGCGTAAACAAAGTGATTCTAGTCGGGAATCTGGGTCAGGATCCGGAAGTGCGCTACATGCCAAATGGTGGCGCGGTAGCCAACATTACGCTGGCCACGTCAGAAAGCTGGCGCGATAAGACAACCGGTGAAAACAAAGAGATCACGGAATGGCACCGCGTTGTGCTGTTCGGCAAGCTGGCGGAAGTGGCTGGCGAATACCTGCGTAAAGGTTCTCAGGTTTACATCGAAGGTCAGCTGCGTACCCGCAAATGGACCGATCAGGCCGGCCAGGAAAAATACACCACTGAAGTGGTGGTTAACGTTGGCGGCACCATGCAGATGCTGGGCGGACGTCAGCAGGGCGCGAACGCAGGTGGCGCACCGGCGGGCGGCCAGGGCGGCGGCAATAACAATGGTTGGGGCCAGCCACAGCAGCCACAACAGCAGCCGCAGGGCGGTGGCAACCAGTTCAGCGGCGGTGCGCAGCAGCGTCCACAGCAGCAGAGCGCGCCTGCTAACAACGAACCGCCAATGGATTTTGACGACGATATTCCGTTCTGATAACTCGCCTGAGCTATCTCAGGCCGGACGTTGTCGAATCCAGAAATGCCATTCCGTGAGGAGTGGCATTTTTTTTCTCAAGCCAAACAAGGTGCAGACTTAATGCGGTCGCCATTCCCGCAATAACGCTTCCGTCTCACGTACCAGCACCGGGTTGCCCGGCATAATCAAATCGGCCCATACTTCGTTGTGCTGATTGATTTGCTGCTGCGCGGAAACATACGTGCGGTCGGCGGTGGTATGCGCATCGGCGGCGACAGTGATGTGATAGCCAAGGCTGGCGCCGACTTTGATGGTGGTATCGACACAATAATCAGTCGCGCAGCCGCAAATGACGAAGCTTTTAATACCGCGTTGGTCGAGCTGAGCGGCGAGATCGGTTTGCCAGAAACTGTCGCAGGCGGTTTTATTGACAAAGATGGCGTTGGCCAGCTGATTCAACTCGGGGACGATGGCCCAGCCTGCTGAATTGACCTCTAAACCTGGGCCAACGTGCTGGATGAAGATCACCTGATCGGCCGCAGCGGTTAACTGATTGATCCGCTCGCAGCGTCCGGCACGATCAAAACGCGGCGATGCCAGCACGCCGTTTTGCATATCCACTACCACAACTACACGATTAGCCATTTTGATCTCCTGTTAAGTTTTTACAGTGTCCGGTGAACTCGCAACGAGGTAAAGCAAATCCGCTTTGCATTTATCGCCACTGCCGCGCATGCTTATAAGCGATTTTTCCCGGAGGTGTGTCGTGAAGGTGGTTCCTGAAATCTTTCCTTGTGAGCAAGATCGTGCGCAGTTTCAGCATTTCGCTGAGCTGCCTGGCATCGAGCTGTATCAGGCGCACATCTCCCGCTACGCTTTTGAACCGCATACCCATGAAGCCTTTGGCATCGGCACTATCGAATCGGGCGCCCAGCGCTTTCGCTATCGCGGCGCCAGTTACACCGCGCCGCAGCATTCGCTGGTGATGATGAATCCTGACGAGCTGCACACCGGTGAATCTGCCTGCGACGAAGGCTGGCGTTATCGCATGATCTATATCGATCCGCAGGAGATGGATCGTCTCTCCGGCGATCGTCATTGGTGGTTCACCGACGCTCTGCGCACCGATGCGCGTCTGGCGCAGCCGTTTTCTCAATTGCTGGCGCAGATGTGGCAGGCGGAAACCCCGCTGGAGCGTGAAAGCATTTTGCTCGAACTGCTGGAGTTAATGCGTCCGCTGGCGCGTCAGGGACAGCAGCGACCTGTCGAAGGTGCACATCGCTTTGATGCGGTAAGAGACTATTTGCGTGAAAATCTCGCCGAACCGGTGCGCCTCGAAGAACTTGCTGCGCTGGCATCACTGTCGCCGTGGCATTTCCTGCGCAGTTTTAAACAACACTTCCACGTCACGCCGCATCAAATGCTGATGGCTTTTCGTCTGTTCGCAGCAAAACAGCAGCTGGCACGCGGCGACAGTGCGGCAACCGTCGCGGCATCGGTTGGTCTTACCGATCAGGCTCATCTCACCCGCGCCTTCGCGCATCGCTACGGCATCACGCCGGGCCGCTATCAAAAACAAGTGTTCCCTTCACGCTAACCGCAATCTGCTACAAGCCTTTAGCCTCCACCTGCGTCACACTGCAGCGGAATGCATATAAAGGAAGAGTTTATGTTTGCTGGAATACTGTTTGCGCTGGCGGCGGGACTGATGTGGGGATTGATCTTTGTGGGCCCGCTGTTAATACCGGATTATCCCGGCACCTTGCAATCGGCCGGCCGCTACGTCGCCTTTGGTTTGGTGGTGTTGCCGCTTGCCTGGCTGGATCGCCGTCGTTTGCGTCAGCTGTCGCGCAAAGACTGGATTGAAGCGCTGAAGCTGTCGCTGATTGGCAATTTGCTCTATTACGCGTTTCTCGCCAGCGCGATTCAACGCACCGGTGCGCCCATTTCTACCATGATTATCGGCACCTTGCCGGTGGTGATTACCGTGACGGCCAATCTCTGTTATGGCCATCTTGAAGGGCGCTTGCCGTGGCGTAAATTGACGCCAGCGTTGCTGATTATTGCTGTGGGCCTGGCTTGCGTGAATGCCGCCGAACTCCAGACGCAAGGCCCCGATTTTGATTGGTCACGCTATCTCACCGGTTTAGGGTTAGCGGTTCTGGCGGTGGCATGCTGGACATGGTATCCGCTGCGTAATGGTTTATGGTTACGCGCGCATCCCCAGCACAAGCCATCCAGCTGGGCGACGGCACAAGGTTTGGTGACGCTGCCGCTGGCAATAGTGTTCTATCTATTAGTCTGCGTGCAGCTTCACTGGCAGCAACCTGCATTTGCGCTGCCATTCGGGCCGCAGCCGCAACGCTTTCTATTATTGATGTTAGGTATCGGGCTGATTTGCTCATGGTTGGGCACGCTCTGCTGGAATGCGGCCAGCCAACGCGTGCCGACGGTGATCATGGGGCCGCTGATTGTGTTCGAAACCTTAGCCGGTTTGCTATGGACATTTCTGTGGCGACAAAGCTGGCCGCCGCTGCTAACCGCGCTTGGCATTGGTTGTTTGATTATTGGCGTGATCTACGCGATGCGTATTAAACCCGAGCCGCACATCACTGCGGTATAGGTCATCAAAATAGGGCTGCTGAAAAATCATTTCGGCAGCGTACTACGCTGTATTTTAAGAATTTGACTAACCCTTTTCACGCGCCTCTTCGCCGATTCAGGCGCTCAGCTGGCCATCGATATAACATTTTGGCTAATTGCAGCCCTCTTTTTAGCGCTGATTTGTCATAAAAAGTCATACCGTTTCATCCGACGCATGAGTGTTTAACCGTATTAAGGCTTCCTGAACCTTCACGAATCTCCGATCTTCCTGGCTATCGCAGGCCCTAAAGCGGAAAAAACCGACGCATTAACGCGCAAAAACATGCATCTAACCTACCTTTTATTGCCATTTGGCACTGAAGATTGGCACTTGAAAACCACTTTTTGCTTAAGGGAATCGTGAGATGTTAAGAAAGATTCCATTAACCTTTGGCAAAAAACCATTAAGCGTAGCGATGAATAGGGTGCAGGAATTTAACTTATTTCCCGCTTTTTGGCCGTTATTGTTTAGGGCAGGTAACCTTTGTTATCAGGATTATTCCTGGCAACAGAAGAGGGAATTATGGTCTACGCGCGTCAAACGATTGACGACTCGATCTCAGAACAGATCCAGATGAAAACAGAGGTTGTGTGTGAGCGGTTACACGCGGTTGTTCATTAATGCTTAACAGAACTATCCGCATTCAGGACTGATGATTAATGTTGGTAAAGTAATGATCGAAGCGCCAATCTCATCGAAATGAGATTGGACTTCGTTAGAATGGCTTGAATAGAGAGACTTTTGCTGATGTGAATCTATTTTACCGCAAAAAAGGAAGCAATTCCGCGATGGTATTCATCAGGAAAAATTGGTGCGAATTGTTATGTTGTGAACGCCGTATTAAATGATCTTCATATCTTCTGGTAAGAACAAATCTCAGCATTAGGTCAAATAACATCGGCCTTAATGGTATTAGCGATTATCTGTACCTGCAGGATAATGATAAACGCTACGGCTAATATCCAGTAAACGGCAGCTACGACGGGTACCTATGTCGAATGTCGTTTGCAGAAAGTTAACCGCCTGACGCTTTTCATTGGTGGTGAAGAAGTTTTTCAATACGCTTTGCAGCATCTCTTTATCGGAACTCAGTGATTGCAGCTCACGCGTGAGGTTAAGTAGCTGATCTTCCAGCTCCTTGATTTTTCTACCTTCTTCGGAAGAGAGCCCAGAAAACTTCTTCTTCCAGCTATAGAAAGTGGCCTCGGAAATGCCAAGCTCCTCACAAATCTCCCTGACTTTCACTCCCGTTTCAGAAGCTTTAATGGCATTTGTGATTTGCTCTTCGCTATATCGTGACTTTCTCATAAATGCTATTACCTTTCTTATCAATTAGTGGATGAGAATTACTGTATTAATATCTGGCACTGCAAAAACACTATTAATGCAGTATTAAAGTGCGCGATTTGAATTGCGAGGGTTAAATTAAGATATTTAGAAGAAATATCATCATGGGATAAATCTTATTTTATTCCGAATGGCATTGAACGCCTTCCTGGCTTTAGGTTTTTGATATAAATTCTCTCCATCCCAAATGCAGAAAAATACTACATTCATTGGAAAATCGGCATAAACCACTTGCAGAAATGTCAGGGTATGCCAGTAAACTTTTGCTTAGAATTTAGGCTGAAATCGTTTACATCCACCGAGTTTCGCACCGGATATAATCGGAATTTTCCTGAATATAATTCCTAATTGCTGACGCGAGTCTCATTTTTCGGACCAGTTTGGTTTGAAGTTAATAAATTAAGTCAAGCCCACTGAGCGCTTGTTAATTCATTTCAAGGACGTTGTACCGAAAGTTGTTGTAGTTCGTAATACTAAGGATCAGTCAATGAAATTGAGCGTAATGTCGAATGCCGCCTGGATGATGTCTGAAAAGATCGTCTCCGTGTTCGGCGTCATATTTGTGACCTCCTACGTGGCAAAATCCTTTGGTCCAACCATCTTTGGCCAAATGGCGTTTTCGACCTCACTGTTTTCCATGGTGCAGACCGTGGCGATTTTCGGTACGGAAACCATTCTGTTTAAACGTATCAGTAAGAGTGCACCGAAAGGGCTACGCCTGATGACCGTAGCGCGCAACATGCGCATGGTTTTGCTGTTGCTCACATCGCTGCCCGTCTTGATTTGGGTCTGGTACAACATGCAGGAAAACTTCCTCGCTTTTGCACTGGCCTCATTTATCTCTTCGGTTTTCGTGACGCAGGACACCTTCAGTGTCTACAACAATGCGCGCTTAGCGTCGCGGCTGAATACCATCGCCAACTCTGTCGGATTGCTGCTGGGCTTCAGCTTAAGTTTCGCCATTGCCTGGCTGCACCTCAATCCGCTATGGCTGACCGTTTCGATTGTCGCCGTCACGTTGGTGCCGTACGTCATTAAGCGTTTTAACTTTTATCGCGAAAATCAGGATGTGGCGCCGCCACAGGATAAGCGCAACACCTATCTGCGCTATTTGCTGTACGCCGGATTGCCGCTGGCCATCTCCAGCATCTTTATCTCGGTGCAGGTGAAAGCGGCACAGATGTTCCTGGCAGGCATCGCCTCAGCGCGCGATCTTGGGTTGTTCGCCGCCGCCAATACCATTTCGGCCTCCTGGATTTTTATCCCGGTCGCCATCATCACTTCCTGCTTTTCGGAAATCTTCCGTGAGCGTGGAGAAACCGCCATCAAGCTGACAGCACGGCTTAATGGTTATGTCATGGGTGTTTCATTGTTGTTGTTAGCGGTGATCGCGATGTACGGCGAAAAAATCATCATCGCTTTATATGGTCACGAGTACACACAGTCAGGAAGTCTCATTACGTTGTTGTCGTTAGCAACCTGCTTTTCGGCGATGGGGACCGTAGCGTATCGCTACATGGTCAAAGAAGGCGGGTTTAATTATCTGTTGAAGAAAATCGTTTGCCTGATGGTCATCAGCTTGCCGCTGTCGTGGTGGCTGATCCAGAGCTACGGCATCATGGGTGCCGCATGGAGCGTTTTCATCTCAGAATTGCTGTCTCTTACCGTAATGAATTACTTCTTCAAAAACGGCGTCATCCAAAAAATCCAGGTTTCCTCACTCAACTACAAAACCTACAAATGAGGTCAGATATGCTCAAGTTGAAAGATGAACTCAGAAGAAGCGTTCAGTACTTCATCAAGAAGATGCCCTGGGCATACCAGGATCGTATCTACTATTTTCACAAGTTCCGCAAATTGCCTAATCTGCGCGAGCCGAAAGTGTTTAACGAGAAGGTGCTGTATCGCAAATTCATCCATGGCGATTATCAGATTTATGGTCGTCTGTCGGACAAATATTCGGTGCGTGAATATATCGCCGAGAAGGTGGGCAGCGAGTACCTGATCCCGCTGGTTTACGAGACCAGCGATCCCAGCTCATTGCACACGCTGACGAGCTGGAAAAATACCGTTATCAAGCCGAATCACGCCTCCAACATGGTGGAGATCCTGCTGGAAGAGCCGGATGCGTTGAAGAAGCAGCAGATTATCAATGATTGCCATCGCTGGTTGAAGACCGATTTCGCCAATGAAGCGCGCGAGATTCACTATCGCTACATCAAGCCACGCATTCTGGTGGAGCAGTACATTGGCGATGGTAAATCGGCACCGATTGACTACAAGTTCCACATGTTCAACAAGCGCGACGGCAGCTTTGAGTATGTGCTGCAGGTGATCTACAACCGCTGCAATCCCCTGTTGTCGATGAACTTCTACGTCAACAACCTCAACGAGGCGTATCACAAAATTCGTGATACCGGCCTGGATGTGACGCCGCAAATGGCCTCGTTGCAGCACGCGTTGGCGTTGAGTAAAAAGCTGGCGAGCGATTTCGATTATGTGCGCGTGGATTGGTACATCGATAACGAGCAGATCTACTTCGGCGAATTAACCTTCACGCCGGGCGCGGGTTTGGTGACCGGTCTGGATCGCGGGCTAAATCAAATGATGGGTGATATGTGGATTCAGGATCGTCGCGGTACGAAGATACCGGGCATCACGGTGGCGGAAGTAACCATTCCGGCCGTATTGAAGAAAATTTAGAATCACACAGCAAAATAAAAAACCCCGCTTCGGCGGGGTTTTTTATTGGCTGCGATTAAGGCATTGGCCAATCGGTTGGCGTCTGGCTCATCACTTCGATAAAGGCGTTTTTGGAGATTTCCATAAAGTTATGCAGATTCTCCATGCTCAGCGTGATACCGAGTAGGCCAGTAACAAACCAGCATGACATGCCAACGCCGATGCCACCGCACAGCAGCGCCATCACGTGGTGACTGTTCTGACGCAGTCGAATTTTCATGGTGCTGGCGAAAAACATCATTACCGCACTCAGGAGTTCCCAGCGCATTACAATCAAACTGGTGGTTAGGGTGGCCATCTGCAAAAACCTCTTAGAATCAGTGATATCCCTGACATTCAATCGACATCACTGGCGGCTAAGAAGGAAGGTCAGGGAAGTCCTTCTGGCCGTCTTACTGAAGACAGAAAAGTGTGACTTGGCTCACATTATATCACTCGATTTTAAATTTTGAACAAAATTTATACCGGGTCAGGTAGAAAGATTTTTATCGAACTGAGGAAAAAACAGGCAGGAAAAGCGAGGTGCGCCCGCAAGGGGCGCGCAGAAAGGGTTAGCTAACCGGGCAACATTCGCCGGTGGTACGCTGGGCAAAACTGGTCATGTTGTTGTCTGCACAGTCAAAACTGAGCAAGCGCGGACGCTGAATCATCGCCTGGCGACGCATGGTGTGACGATAAGCGGTTGGCGTTTGCGAGAACTGACGGCGGAACACGCGCGAGAACGTCTGCTGCGAGTCATAACCGTATTGCATCGCGATGTCGAACACCGGACGCTGGGTTTGACGCAGCGCCTCAGCGGCCAGCGTCAGACGACGTTCGCGAATATAGCCACCCAGCGTTTGTTTCGTGACGGCACGGAACATACGCTGCAGATGCCATTTTGAGTAACCTGATTTTGCCGCGACTTCATCAATTGACAGCGCTTTATCCAGATTCTGATCGATCCAGTTTGACAGCGAATGAATGATTTCCTGTTGCATCATAGCCTCATCCTTCTGATGTTTTTTGCCTGGTAAGAAATTCGAAGTTTTGCTGGGGTGCGAGTATAATTCCTCAAGTTAACTTGAGGTAAAGGCCCTAAATGAAAAAAGAACGCAATTACCCGAAGCCGGTTTTGACGCCGGGCGAAGTGGCGAAGCGCAGCGGCGTAGCGGTGTCGGCGCTGCACTTCTATGAGACCAAAGGATTGATCTGTAGCTCGCGCAATGGTGGCAACCAACGTCGCTACAGCCGTGACGTGCTGCGTCGCGTTGCCATCATCAAAATTGCACAACGCATTGGCATTCCGCTGGCGACGGTGAGCGACAGCCTGACGCATGTGCCGGCTAATAAACGGATGTCGACACAAGAGTGGGACGCGCTGACGCAGCACTGGCGCGAGGAGCTGGATAAACGCATCGAAACCCTCACGCGCTTGCGTAACGATCTTGATGGCTGCATTGGCTGCGGCTGTTTATCGATGCGCGATTGCCCGCTGCGCAATCCCGGTGACCGGTTGGGCGAGCAAGGTTCGGGCGCGGTGTTACTCGATCCGGAACAGGACGAGCAAAAACGCTGATCGACTATACTTGGCGGAACACTTTTACCGGCAAGGAAACCGTATGATCACCGTTCACCATCTGGAAAATTCCCGCTCGCATCGCGTGTTATGGCTTCTGGAAGAGCTTGCGGTGCCTTACCAAATCAAACGCTATCAGCGTGAAAACAGCCTGCTGGCACCCGATTCCTTAAAGAAAGTGCATCCGCTGGGCAAATCCCCGGTGATTACCGACGGCAATCGCGTGATTGCCGAGTCAGGCGCAATTCTCGAATACCTGCAACTGAAGTACGACAGCGAGCATCAGCTGACGTTGAGTCATGAAGATGAGCAGATTCAGGCGCGTTACTGGCTGCATTACGCTGAAGGTTCGCTGATGCCATTGCTGGTAATGAAACTGGTGTTTGCGCAGTTTGGCAAAAAGCCGGTGCCGTGGCTGCTGCGTCCGGCCGGCATCGCCCTGAGCAAAGGGATTCAGAAAGCCTGGCTGAATAAACAGCTGGCTCTACATGGTCGGGTAATTGAAGAGCATCTCACGCAGCATGCGTTTTTTGCCGGTTCACGTTTTAGCATCGCCGATGTGCAGATGAGCTTCCCGCTGCTGGCGCTGCAACTGCGTGGTTCCCTG
>Ga0213828_1002317_pt1 | contig 14082 bp, 15 predicted proteins | sample MC6MC0897MG_FD_180664 | JGI IMG/M metagenome (GOLD analysis project Ga0213828, IMG submission 180664) | Enriched soil aggregate microbial communities from Iowa State University, Ames, United States - MC6-MC0897-MG | ecosystem: Environmental > Terrestrial > Soil > Unclassified | place: USA: Iowa...
CATCCGCAAAGGGTAATTTCCTGGCCTTCCAGGCTTTCGTTCAGTTGGCCGCAATAGTGGCTGCGCATCATGGTCGTGGTTCGCTTCTCGTAATTCGAAAAATTCGGTGGAGCTCCCGTTGCTTTTCAAGCAATGCGGAACTCACGCGTGTCGTTCAACCCGGGGTTGAACCCTAGTCAGATTTGTCGCCACCGGCCAGGTTCTTCTTGGCGCCGGTCTTGAAATCGGTTTCGTACCAACCGCCGCCGCTGAGGCGAAAGCCTGGCATCGACAGTTGTTTCTTGAGCTCTGGCGCCTGACAGGCAGGGCAGTCGACCAGCGGGGCCTCGCTGATCTTTTGAATGGCTTCCAACTGATGACCACAGGAAGCACATTGATAATCGTACATCGGCATGGGGGTGTCTCGGCGATCAGATTGCCACCGCGCGCAGGGCTTTGCGGCGAAAGAGCGGGATTATATCGATTAAATGCGGGCTGTGCAGCCGTAAGACTGCACAGCCCGCAACCTCGTTTGCAACCGCTGCTTCGCGCCGACTCAGCTTCCCTGGCCTGCACTCATCACACAGACCACCCGCACCAGTGCGCTGAAATTTTTAACCCCGCCATGACGCAGATGCACTTCCCGGTCGACGTGGGACAACAGCGAACTGATCGAACAGCTGTTATTCCTGGCCATGTTGCCCAGAATATTCCAGTAAACCTGTTCCAGTCGCAGGCATGTCGCGAATCCGTTCAATCGCACGGATCGGGACAGCGGCTGAACCAATGACATGTCGAACTCGCTGACGAACGGATCGAATTTCAACTCATGCGGCAAGCCGACAACCCTGTCGCTTCGCCTGTCTCCCTCTACCATATCGTTGACACTCCTTTGTCATCTCTGCTGGTTTTCAAAGCCACATCCTGTGACTTCATAAAAGCGCAGACGCAAAGTTATATCCAGATGACTTATTGACCATAGCCGTAGGATAAGCCAACGATACAGGTAAGATTCCGGACTGCCCGCGAGCACGCCCTCAGACGTGCCCTCGGGCCCTGATCAGGCTTCGAGCAACGCACGCAACATCCACGCGGTTTTCTCGTGAACCTGCATGCGCTGGGTCAGCAAGTCTGCCGTTGGCTCATCACTGACCTTGTCGAGCAGCGGGAAGATACCGCGCGCAGTGCGAGTCACCGCTTCCTGGCCGTCGACCAGTTGTCTGATCATGTCCTCGGCACTCGGCACCCCCTCCTCCTCTTTGATGGAAGAAAGGCGTGCGTACGTGGCATAGGCGCCCGGCGCCGGAAAGCCCAGCGCGCGAATACGCTCGGCGATCGAATCCACGGCCAGCGCCAACTCGTTGTATTGCTCTTCGAACATCAAGTGCAGCGTACGAAACATCGGACCGGTGACGTTCCAGTGGAAGTTATGGGTTTTCAGATACAGCACGTAGGTGTCCGACAGCAGACGCGACAAGCCTTCGACGATGGACTTGCGATCTTCTTCACTGATACCGATATCGATTGCCATGTTTTACCCCCTAACGGCGATTGAATTCATCCAACAGGTGCAGACCCACTCTAGCAAGGCTGTCGACACCCCGCAGCCCCGATCAGGTGCAGCCACTGCGACAAATCGACCGAGGCGATGCCGCTGGCCGGGCTGATTTGAGTAGCCGCAGGCTTTGCTGTTAAATAGGCAGTGTGTCGCCATGCCCCATTTTTCGGGGTGTTGCGCATAGGCTGATGCCGTGAACGTGTCCACCGCCTCTTATTTTGTTCCGAAGCGAACCGTGCGCCTTCAGCTCTTCCTTGTGAGCCGTCATAAACGTGAGCCAATCAAAATGTTGAAAATCGTCCACCTGCTAATGGGCGCAGCGGCATTGCTGCTGTCGTTCATACCCAGCTTGAAATCCGAAGCCGTTCCCTACCTGCAACAACCCGATGCACTTTACCTGGCCTTTTTCGGCCTGCTGAACCTGGTCATCGCTCCAGTAATTCCTTACTGGAACAAAGGCCCGCGTCAGCATCTGCAAAATCTGGTCAGCGCTCTTCTGGTGCTGACCGTCGTCCTGCAAACCTTGACCCTGATCGCCCCGATGCCCGTCATCGCCGGCCAGCCAGCCGTGCTGTTCACCCTGGTGATCGCGCTGGTTGCGGTGGTCTTGCACCTGGCGGTGAGCTTCTATCGTTCTTCACCTGCTGCCGCTCCAACCAGCTATGACATGACCAACCGTGATACCGGTACCGTCAAGTGGTTCAACACCTCCAAAGGCTTCGGCTTTATCTCCCGGGATTCCGGTGATGATATTTTCGTGCACTTCCGTGCCATCCGTGGCGAAGGCCACCGCGTACTGGTCGAAGGCCAGCGCGTGGAATTCTCGGTAATGAACCGGGACAAGGGCCTGCAAGCCGAGGACGTGATCGCCGCCTTGCCGCGTCGCTGATCCAAGGCAATAAAAAACCGCGTGCAGCCTGGCTGTACGCGGTTTTTTTATGTCTTCACTTTCTATTCAAGCAAATGGCTCACTCAATAGTGCGGCGGTGGCGCTTCTTCTTCGAACGATTCGAATTGCCCGACCATCTCTTCCTGACGCTTGAGCAGTGCCGCCATCTGCAATTGCAGGCGATCAACCACACGCTGCTGCGCGACCAGCACGTCGTTCAACGACTGGATAGTGTCATCCTGAAACGCCAGCCGGCTTTCCAGATCGGTAATGCGTTGTTCCAGGCTCATGCTTCAGCCCTCCAGAAACGTGAAGTCTTCGGTCAGCACCAGACGCAAGCGTTCGCGAATGGCCGTCACTTGCTCGGCGCTATAAGGCTTGGCCGGGTGTTTGCCCCAGACCGGCGCCGGCCAGGCGGCGTCATCGCGTTTGCGCACAATCACGTGCATGTGCAATTGGCTGACGACGTTACCCAGCGTCGCCACGTTCATTTTGTCCGCATCCAGCAAATCCTTGAGCAACTCGGCCAGCGCGGTGGTTTCCAGCCATAACTGCTGTTGATCGGCGACATCCAACTGAAACAACTCGCTGATATCGTCGCGACGAGGCACCAGGATGAACCACGGATAGTTGCTGTCATTGGACAGCAACAGTCGGCAGAGCGGGAAGTCACCAAGGGTCAGCGTGTCCTGTTGAAGTCGTGAATCTAAAGCAAACACTGCGCGCACTCCGGCTGATCGACATTTTGAGCTTAGCGGCGATCCCGCAGGACGCAGCACCAAGCGACAGACCGGCAGCATACCTGCGATTGCGCCAGCCTTCACGACAGCTGTGCCCTCTTGTCATTCGCCGCACGCCCCGACATGGGACATTTACCGACACGTTGCACCAGCAAAGAACCGGGAACGGCAATGAACACACGCAAATGACCGAAAACCCCTGATGTGCTCAAGGTCGCCCACTCACCAAGCTGTGTGATTACAAGACAGCGTGTGTGTTTTTTTGCACCAAAACCGCACAGTGCGTCTACGCTCATGCGTCGAAGCATCCGCCGAATACTCACTCACGGGGTGAACCGGTAACGTTTTTGGCTGTCGCGGGCAGAGGACGCCGTCGCAACACCAATGCAGGAATGGCGTCAAGCCCTTGTAAAAATAGGCTTTGCGCCCCGTATTCATGAGGTTTTTACAGGTAACACGCGCTGTGCAGAAAAATAACCGCACTGACATTGCGGTTTGTGCACGCTTGTTGCATTCGCAGACATATGGACTATAAGCGCACCACACGATGTGGATGCCTCAAGCCCAACAAAAACAGTGGCAGGGTTGCCCGATGGAGATTCAAGTGTTTTGCCAGGGACTCTTTTTTAGCGATGCAAACGGCTAAAAAAACAGCGAGAAAGTTGTAGGCCCGATTGCATCGGTACTGTGAATTTGCGACATCTACACAACCGTTTGCGACAGCGTCGTAAAGAAGGTGAAAGGTTAGATTCGCAAGTATCGCCAACATTGTCGGCGTGATATAAGTTTGCGCCGACACAAAAAGAAAGAGCCGCCCAGATAATAAAACAGGTGGGACGGCAGTACTCTTCTAAAAACCAAAGGAGCAAATCACGATGCGCGTGATGAAGTGGAGCATGATCGCCCTGGCTGTTGCAGCAGGCACCTCGCAGTTCGCAATGGCGTCTTCCCAGGACGAGTCCAAAGGTTTCATTGAAGACCAGAGCCTGAAACTGAAGACCCGTTTTGAATACATGAACCGTGACTTTAAAAACGGTGCAGGCAACGGCACTTCCGGTACTGCTGGTTATCGCCAGGATTCCGGTCTCAGCCAACTGCTGACTTACGAATCGGGCTTCACTCAAGGCACCGTTGGCTTCGGTCTCGACGCCATGGCAATGGGTTCGGTCAAACTGGACGGCGGCTCGGGCCACCGCGGTAACGGCCTGTTCGCCAACGACAGCGATGGCAACCCGGAAAAATCCCAGGGCAAAATCGGCGGCGCAGTCAAATTCCGCGTATCCGACACCGTTCTGAAATACGGCCAGCAATTCGTTGCCAGCCCGGTATTCGCCACCGACGACAGCCGTCTGCTGCCAGAAGTCGCCACCGGTACCCTGATCACTTCCAAAGAGATCAAAGGTCTGGAACTGAGCGCAGGTCGCTTCACGTCCCTGAGCAAACAAACCGGTATGGGCCGTGACAGCATCGGCGGTCTGCCTGATGAGAACGGCAATGGCGGCAAAGGCCTGACCAACATCAACATCTTCGGCGCCAGCTACTCGTTCACCGATAACTTCACCGGTGCCTTGGCTGCTTCCGACGCTGACGACTACTTCAAGAAGTACTACGTCAACCTGAACTACACCTTGCCAATCAACGACGAGCAGTCGCTGAACTTCGACTTCAACGGCTACCACACCAAGGGCGAAAGCCGCGGTGACCTGGTTGACGCGATCGGCGACGGCACCACTGGTGTGGACAACAACCTGTGGTCCCTGGCCGCTGCGTACAGCATCGGTGCCCACAAATTCACCCTCGCTCACCAGCGCTCCAGCGGCGACAACGCTTACTACTATGGCGTTGACGGTAACAGCACCATCTTCGTTGCCAACTCCATTCAGATCTCCGACTTCGTGGGCCGCGACGAGCGTTCCTGGCAAGCTCGCTACGACCTGAACATGAAAACCTACGGCGTACCTGGCCTGAGTTTCATGACCCGTTACGTGATGGGTGACCACATCACCACCAACGGTCTGGGTGAAGGCAAGGAAAACGAGTGGAACGCCGAGTCCAAATACGTGATCCAGGAAGGCCCGGCCAAAGACCTGTCGTTCCGTCTGCGTTATGCCATGTACCGCTCCAACGGCGCGTACAGCGGCTACTCGTCTGACAACAACGATACCCGTCTGATCGTTGAGTACCCACTGAACATCCTTTAATAGGGATGCGCAGCTGACGTACTGTAGAGCCATGCTCTAACAAGAACCGCTCACCTGATTCAGGTGAGCGGTTTTTTTATGCCTGCACTTATTGCATCCCTGCAACAAAGATTAGCCAGCTATCTATTAGCTGGCGAACTTTCACAACAGGCATAAAAAAACCCAAGAGCATGAATGACTCTTGGGTTCTTATTGATTAACTGACTGCAAAGCCAGGTATCAAGGTTGTTACTGTGCTGCTGTTTCCTGAACTACGCGAATCGTCCGCTGCGGAAAAGGAATATCAATACCGGCGGTTTTTAAACGATCACGCGACTGCTCGTTAAACATGAACATCACGTCCCAGTAGTCTGCAGTTTTAACCCACACACGCAGGGAAACTGTGATCGCACTGTCACCCAGCGTCGAAATCACCGCCTGCGGTGCCGGGTCTTTCAGAATACGTTCGTCGTTGGCCAGATCCAGCAGCACTTGACGGGCCTTTTGCAGATCGGCTTCATAATCGACGCCCACATCAAACACAACCTTACGGGTCGGCTGACGGTTGGTGTTGGTGATGATGCCGTTCGACAGGTTGCCGTTAGGCATGATGATGGTCTTGTTATCGCCGGTACGCAGCACGGTATGGAAAATCTGGATACTGTCGACCGTACCCGCTACACCTTGCGCTTCGATCCAGTCACCAATACGGAACGGACGGAACAGCAGAATCAGCACGCCGCCAGCGAAGTTCGCCAGACTGCCCTGCAAGGCCAGACCGATCGCCAGGCCGGCAGCACCGATAGCCGCCACGAACGAGGTGGTTTCAACACCGATCATCGAAGCGACGCTGACAATCAGCAGCACCTTGAGAATGATGTTCGCCAGACTGCTGATAAAACCTTGCAGCGCCAGATCAGCATTGCGCAGGGCCAGCAGGCCACCGAGTTTCTGCGTGACCTTGTTGATCAGCCACCAGCCGATGGCCAGCGTAATCACGGCCAGCAGCACGCGGCTGCCGTATTCCATGATCATCGGGATCCACGCCTGGGATGCCTTGACCAGGTTGTCCACCTCAGCATTCAAATCCATGTTCTATCTCCTGATTTCCGGCCATTCGGCACGCGAAAAATAAGCGGCAGAAACCCGCCGGGTGTACACAAAACAATGTGGGAGCGACGGTGCGACGATTCGACCTGCTCGCGAAGGCGCCGTGTCATTCAGCAATGAGTTGACTGACACACCGCCTTCGCGAGCAGCCTCGCTCCCACAGGTCATCTGACCGAGCTTAGTCGCGGAAGTTGTTGAACTGCAGGGGCATGCCGAATTCCTTGGCCCGCAGTGCCGCGATGGCCTCTTGCAGGTCGTCACGCTTCTTGCCGGTCACGCGCACTTGCTCGCCCTGAATGGCGGCCTGCACCTTGAGCTTGGCATCCTTGATGTGGCCGACGATTTTCTTCGCCAGTTCTTTGTCGATGCCTTCCTTGAGGATCGCGTCCTGCTTCATCAGTTTGCCCGATGCATAAGCGTCCTTGACCTCAAGGCACTGTACGTCGATCTTGCGCTTGACCAGCGCCAGCTTGAGGATTTCGATCATCGCTTCCAGCTGAAACCCGGCTTCAGCGGTCAGGCTGACGGTGAGGTCTTTTTCCTTGAACTCGAAGCTGCCTTTGCCTTTCAGGTCATAACGACGATCGAGTTCCTTCACGGCGTTCTCGACCGCGTTGGTGAGTTCGTGTTTGTCCAGTTCGGATACCACGTCGAACGACGGCATGTAATCTCTCCAATAAAAAGGCGCGCTCGATGTGGATGGAGCGCGCTTGGCTTGCGGTTAAAATCGGGCTCATTATAACGGGTCTTTTCCCACCGACACGGCGAGCCGCACATGCCTGTACGCAATCGAGCAAAAAACTGATGGCCACCCCCTGGCATATTCTCGGCGCAGGCAGTCTCGGCACGCTGTGGGCCACACGTCTGGCTCGCGCCGGCCTGCCGGTCAGGCTGATCGTGCGTGATGCCGAACGCTTGCAAAGCTATCAGGCTGCGGGCGGTTTGACGCTGGTGGAGCAAGGTGTGGCGAGCACCTATGCGGTGCCGGGGGAAACGCCCGACAGCCCCGAGCCAATTCGCCGCTTGCTGGTGGCGTGCAAGGCTTACGATGCCGAAAACGCCGTCGCCCGCCTCGCCCCACGACTGACAGCGGACGCCGAACTGATCCTCCTGCAAAACGGCCTCGGCAGTCAGGACGCCGTCGCCAACCGGGTGCCACTGGCACGCTGCATCAGCGCTTCAAGCACCGAGGGCGCCTTTCGCGATGGCGCCTGGCGCGTAGTGTTCGCCGGCCACGGTTTCACTTGGCTGGGCGACGCTGGGCATCCGGTCGCACCGATCTGGCTGGACGATCTGGACGCGGCGAAGATTCCCCATGAATGGAGTACCGATATCCTCACGCGGTTGTGGCGCAAACTGGCGCTCAACTGCGCGATCAATCCGTTGACCGTGCTGCACCATTGCCGCAACGGTGGATTGCAGGAACATCACTGCGAAGTCGCTACGCTGTGTGGCGAACTGGTCGAGTTGCTGGAACGCTGCGGCCAACCGGCTGCGGCGGACAATCTGCAACAGGAGGTCGAACGGGTGATCCAGGCCACGGCCGCCAATTACTCGTCGATGTACCAGGACGTGGCCAACCAGCGCCGCACCGAAATCAGCTATCTATTGGGCTACGCCTGCAAAGTCGCCGTGCGCCACCAATTGAACCTGCCGCACCTCAAGCAATTGCAGCAGCGTCTGGTCGCTCATCTGCGCAGCCTCGGATTGCCCAGCGACTGAGCAGCGGCTACGCTGGCCACTTGTTCCTTTGCTGCGAAAAACCTGATGCCATTGCGCCAGCGTCTCGAAAACCTGCCGGTCGGCCAGAAACTGCTGGCCGCCCTGCTGGTGCTGTTGACCACCGTCCTGCTGGTCGCCAACCTGACCTTTATCAGTGCCGCCTATTACATCTCCCAGGAAAGCATGGCGCCGCAGGCGTTGCAGACCATCGGCCGGCTGATTTCCAACCCCAGCCTGGTCAGCGAAGCCCTGCAATCACCGCAGAGCGCCGAGCGCCTGCTCAAAGAACTCGACAGCTATTCACCACTGCGCGCCGCCGCCCTGTATGACGGCAAGGGCGAACGTCTGGCGCAAGTGCAGCGCGGCGATAAACTCAACCTGCCGGAACGCTATCGGCACATCGAAGCCTGGCAACTGACCGAATTTCGCAGCAACCAGTTGATCACCCTGCCCCGCCCCGGCACAGCGCCGGGACATCTGCTGCTGGTGGCGAGCAGCGAACTGCCGATGGCGTTCTATACCGGCACCCTGACCGCGAGCCTCGGCATTCTGATTTTCAGCGTGCTGTTGTGGCTGGTGATTGCCCGGCAGATCAAACGTTTGATCACCCGGCCGATTCATCAGCTCGAGGAGTTGTCGCGTCAGGTGACCCGCGAAGAGAACTACGCCCTGCGCGCCTCACGCGGCAATCATGACGAAATCGGCAGTCTCGCCGAGGCGTTCAATACCATGCTGTCGCGCATCGAAGCCCGCGAGCAGCAACTCAAGCGCGCCCGCGATGACTCGCAAGCCGCGTACGATCAGGCCCAGGGTCTGGCCGAGGAAACCCGCCACACCAATCGCAAACTGGAACTGGAAGTCCAGGTGCGCAGCAAGATCGAGAAGAAGCTCACCGGCTTCCAGAATTACCTCAACAGCATCATCGACTCGATGCCCTCGGCGCTGATCGCCCTCGACGAGCAACTCTACGTGACCCAGTGGAATCAGGAAGCCAGTGCCCTCTCCGGCACACGACTGGACGAGGCACTGAACCAGCCAATTTTCCTTGCCTTCGAACCGCTCAAGCCGTTTTTGCCGCAGCTCAAGCAGACCGTCGAGCAGCACACCGTGGCGAAAATCGAGCGAGTGACGTGGTTCAAGGACGATGAACCGAAGCATTACGCGCTGACGTTCTATCCATTGATGGGCGGTGCCGGGCGTGGCGTGGTGATCCGCATCGATGACATCACCCAGCGTCTGTCGCTGGAAGAAATGATGGTGCAATCGGAAAAAATGCTCTCGGTCGGTGGTCTCGCCGCCGGCATGGCCCATGAAATCAACAACCCGCTGGGCGCGATCCTGCACAACGTGCAAAACATCCGTCGGCGTCTGTCCGCCGACCTGCCGAAGAACCTCGAAACCGCCGAGCAACTGGGCATTGAGCTGGACACCGTGAACCGCTATTTGCAGGGCCGCGAAGTGCCGCAATTGCTCGATGGCATTCAGCAGGCCGGCGCACGCGCAGCGAAAATCGTCACGCACATGCTCAGCTTCAGCCGCCGCAGCACCCGACAAATGGCGCCGTGCGATCTGCCGGCATTGATCGATCAAGCGGTGGAAATCGCCGGCAACGACTTCGACCTGGCCATCGGTTTCGACTTCAAGGGGCAAGCGATCATCCGCCAGTTCGACCCGGCGCTCGGCCCGGTGCCGGGCACTGCCAACGAACTCGAGCAGGTACTGCTCAACCTGTTGAAAAACGCCGCACAAGCCATTCACCAGCGTGAAGACGACAGTGAGCCGGGAAGGATCATCCTGCGCACCAAGCTCAACCCACCGTGGGCCGAAATTCAGGTCGAGGACAACGGCATCGGCATGAGCGAGAACGTGCGCAAACGGACCTTCGAGCCGTTCTTCACCACCAAGGAAATCGGCCAGGGCACCGGGCTTGGCTTGTCGGTGTCTTACTTCATCATCACCAACAATCACAAAGGGCAGATGGAAGTACAGTCAGCCCCGGGCCAGGGCACCTGTTTCACCTTGCGCCTGCCGCTGACGCAACCGCTGCCCATCGCTGCCGAAACCAATCAATTATCGAGGTAACCCATGGGCTTTCGCCTGTCGAAAATCTACACCCGCACTGGTGACAAAGGTGAAACCGGCCTTGGCGATGGCCGCCGTGTGCCCAAGGATCACCCACGCATCGAAGCGATTGGTGAGGTCGATACGCTGAACAGTCAGGTCGGCGTGTTGCTGGCTGGGTTGATTGCCGAGCGCGATGCGTATCCCGGACTGAATGAACTGATCGAGGTGTTGGCGCCTTGTCAGCATCGCTTGTTTGATCTGGGTGGCGAGTTGGCGATGCCGGAGTATCAGGCGTTGAATGCGGCGGAGATCGAACGACTGGAAGCCGCGATCGATGTGTGGAACGAGGAATTGGGGCCGCTGGAGAACTTCATTTTGCCGGGCGGTTCGATGCTGATTGCCCAAGCACATGTTTGTCGGAGTCTGGCGAGGAGTGCCGAGCGGCGCTGTCAGCATTTGAATGCGCTGGAGCCATTGGCCGGGGTTGGGCTGGCGTATATCAATCGGTTGTCGGATTTGTTGTTTGTCGCGGCGCGGTTGATTGCGCGGCGGCAGGGGGTTGCGGAGATTCTTTGGCAACCGGCGGTGAAACCTGCAGAAAAGTAGCGCCTCACAGGCCGCCTTCGCGAGCAAGCTCGCTCCCACAGTTGATTGGGTTCATCCAGTTGGAATGCAGTCAAATGTGGGAGCGAGCTTGCTCGCGAAGAGGCCAGCAGCCTTTACAGAGAATCAGGCCAGAACGCGCGAATCCCCGCGACACCCTGCGCGCCAACATTCCAGGCTTTTTCGCGCTCAGCCGGGCCAACCCCGCCCAACAGAAACACCGGTTTGCTGAAGCCTTCGATCAACGTCGAAGCCTGTTCCCAACCCAGCGGCTGCGCATCCGGGTGGGTCAAAGTCGGCTGCACCGGCGACAGCGTGACGAAATCCACGCCCATCTGTTCTGCCAGCGCCAACTCTTCAGCGCTGTGGCACGAAGCCGCGAGCCAGCGCTCCGCTGGCAACGGGCGCCCCGCCGCTGCGTACTTACGCAACTGAGCAGAGGTAATGTGCCAACCGGCAGACGGGAAATCGCCGAGCCATTCGAACGGCCCTTTGATCATCAACTGCGCCTTACCCGCGCAAAGACCCGCGGCATCCACCGCGAGATCACGGTACTTGGGGTCGTAACCATTCGGTGCACGCAGCTGAATCAATTTGATCCCGCTAGCAATCGCCTTCTGGATACCGCGCAGCAGAGCCGGGGTTTCCAGGTCTTCCGGGGTAATCAGATATTCCGCGGGCAAACGCGCGGCGGCAACGATCGGCTGGTTGGCGGCCGGAAACTCGTAGTTCACCAGTTCTTTCGCCGTGACCCAAGCCAACGGCTGGCCTTCGGCACCGTGCGGTTCGCCGGTGAATGCCGACACTTCCCAGACATCCAGCAAAACCTGCTTGTCCGAGTAGTCATGACGCACTTTGATCAGCGGTCGGGCGGCGCCAACGACGATGCCCAACTCTTCGTGCAGCTCACGGGCCAGCGCGCTTTCGACCGACTCGTCAGCCTCGACCTTGCCGCCGGGAAACTCCCACAAGCCGCCTTGATGCTGGGTGTCGGCACGGCGGGCGATGAGGATCTTGCCGCTGTCGTCACGAATGACGGCGGCGGCGACGTGGACGCGTTTCACGGATTCAACTCCTCCAGTCCAGCCTTTTGCCACGCTTTGAAGGCGGGCCATTGGTAGACGGTTTCAACATAGGCTTGATCGGCGGCCGGCAGCTGCACTTGGTAGGTGCGCAGACGCACGGCAATCGGCGCGAAGAAGGCATCGGCCAGACTCACACGGCCAAACAGGTACGGCCCGCTCTCGGTGGCAGCAGCACGGCATTCGGCCCACAGCGCGAGCATGCGCTCGATGTCGACCTTCACTTCTGGCGGCACCGGGTTCAGCGGCGCGTCATGGTTGAGGTTGAACGGCATGTGATTGCGCATGGCGAAGAAGCCGCTGTGCATTTGAGCGCAGGCGGATCGGGCTTGGGCGCGGGCGAAAATATCGCTCGGCCAGAGTTGCTCGGACGGGAACTGTTCAGCGAGGTATTCGGCGATGGCCAGTGAGTCGGCGATGGTGCCGCGCGCCGTTTGCAGCAGCGGGACTTTGGCGGTCGGCGAATGCTTGAGCAGCAGCGCGCGGGTATCGGGCTTGCCGAGTTTGATCAGTTCTTCGCTGTAGGGTGCGCCGGTCAGTTCGAGCGCCAGGGCGGCACGCAGAGACCAGGAGGAAAGCAGTTTGTCGCCGATGATCAGGTGCAGGGACATGGGTGTGGCGCCTTTTCGTCAGGAGAATCAGGCCAGAATTTTTGGTGGCTGATGGGTCGCCATCGCGAGCAGGCTCACTCCTACAGGTAATCTGTGGCGTTTACAAAACCACTGTAGGAGTGAGCCTGCTCGCGATGGCATCGACTCGGTCTCAGGTTAGATCAAGTGCGGTATTCGGCGTTGATCTTCACGTATTCATGCGACAGGTCGGTGGTCCAGATGGTTTCGCTGCAATCGCCGCGACCCAGCTCGATGCGGATGGTGATCTCTTCCTGCTGCATCACCGCCGAGCCCTGGGTTTCAGTGTAGGTCGCCGCACGGGCGCCACGGCTGGCGATGCAAACGTCGCCGAGGAACACGTCGATCTTGCTCACGTCCAGATCCGGCACGCCGGCACGACCAACGGCAGCCAGAATGCGGCCCCAGTTCGGGTCGGAGGCGAACAGCGCGGTCTTGATCAACGGCGAGTGGGCCACGGTGTAGCCGACGTCGAGGCATTCCTGATGATTGCCGCCGCCATTCACTTCCACGGTGACAAACTTGGTCGCGCCTTCGCCGTCACGCACGATGGCCTGGGCCACGTCCATGCACACTTCAAACACCGCTTGCTTCAACTTGGCGAACAACTCGCCTTCAGCGCGGGTGATTTCCGGCAGTGCAGCCTTGCCGGTGGCGATCAGCATGCAGCAGTCGTTGGTCGAGGTGTCGCCGTCGATGGTGATGCGGTTGAACGACTTGTTGGCACCGTCGAGCATCAGGTTGTGCAGGACGTCACGGGAGACTTTGGCGTCGGTAGCGATGTAACCGAGCATGGTCGCCATGTTCGGGCGGATCATGCCCGCACCTTTGCTGATACCGGTGACGGTGATGGTTACGCCGTCATGCTCGAACTGGCGGCTGGCGCCCTTCGGCAGGGTATCGGTGGTCATGATCCCGGTGGCAGCGGCTTCCCAGTTGTTTTCCGACAGATCGTCCAGCGCGGCTTGCAGTGCACCTTCGATCTTCTCGACCGGCAGCGGCTCGCCGATCACACCGGTGGAATACGGCAGGATCTGACTGGCATCGACGCCGGTCAGCTCAGCCAGTTTGGCGGTGGTGCGCTCGGCAGCGGCCAGACCCGGCTCGCCGGTACCGGCGTTGGCATTGCCGGTGTTGGTCAGCAAATACCGCACCGCGTTCTGCACGCGTTTTTTTGCCAGGATCACCGGTGCCGCGCAAAACGCGTTCAAGGTGAACACGCCCGCCACGGTCGAGCCTTCGGCGCAGCGCATCACAACGACATCTTTGCGCCCCGGGCGCTTGATGCCGGCCGAGGCGATACCGAGTTCAAAACCGGCAACCGGGTGCAACGTTGGCAAAGGACCAAGACCAACAGCCATGAATGCGCTCCTTACTCAATGATGTCAGCACCGCCAATCGATGCGGCGGTGGTTTAAATGGCAAAACGCCGCGACGGCAGGAGCCGGTCGCGGCGCGGGTATTTCAGCGATTGAAACGGGTTTTACTGGATCTGCCCGTGGCAATGCTTGAATTTCTTGCCCGAA
>Ga0213828_1002321_pt1 | contig 14072 bp, 14 predicted proteins | sample MC6MC0897MG_FD_180664 | JGI IMG/M metagenome (GOLD analysis project Ga0213828, IMG submission 180664) | Enriched soil aggregate microbial communities from Iowa State University, Ames, United States - MC6-MC0897-MG | ecosystem: Environmental > Terrestrial > Soil > Unclassified | place: USA: Iowa...
GTCCCTGATCGGTACCCGTTACCGTTTCGGCGGTACCTCTGAAGCCGGTTTTGATTGCAGCGGTTTCATCGGTTATCTGTTCCGCGAAGAAGCCGGCATGAACCTGCCACGCTCCACTCGCGAAATGATCAACGTGGATGCACCGCTGGTCTCGCGCAGCAACCTTGAGCCGGGCGATCTGCTGTTCTTCGCCACCAATGGTCGTCGCGGTCGTGTCAGTCACGCCGGGATCTACCTCGGTGACAACCAGTTCATCCACTCCAGCAGTCGTCGCAGCGGCGGTGTACGCATCGACAGCCTGGGTGACAGCTACTGGAGCAAGACTTTCATCGAAGCGAAACGCGCATTGGCCAACGCTCCGACTGTAGTTACTGCTCGCAAGTAATTCCCTCGATGTCGCTGCGTTCGCGGCGACAATCTGGCCACCGGCAACGGAGTAGACCTAGACTTTACAAGGTGAAGTTAAAGTCTTACTTGAAGTTTGCCGCGTAGCCGCTAGAATCCTGTATCTATATTGATGGCAAACCGCCTGCGTGCTCACGCAGGCGGTTTTCTTTTCTGTCCATCGGCAGAAAAAGCCGCAGCCAGATCAGGATGTTCTGCTTATGACGATGTCGGCCCGCCTCACCTTGATCTTCTTCGCAGCGCTGCTCAGCGCCTGCGCCAGTCGCACACCGCCTCCTGCGCCGGTGGTTCGCGCGCCGGTCGTGTTCGGCCCCTCCCAAGCTTTTTCACCGGCTGCTGAAGACGTGCTGTTTCGCGCGCTCGGTCTGGTCGGCACGCCTTATCGCTGGGGCGGCAACACGCCGGATTCGGGGTTTGATTGCAGCGGGCTGATCGGTTTTGTCTACCGTGATGCGGCGGGCATCTCTTTGCCGCGTTCGACGCGTGAGCTGATCGTTATGCAGGCGCCGAATGTCGGCAAGGAAGGCTTGCAGACCGGCGATCTGATCTTCTTCGCCACCAATGGCGGCTCGCAGGTCAGTCATGCGGGAATTTACGTCGGCGAAGGGCGATTCGTGCATGCGCCGGCTACCGGCGGCACGGTGAAGCTGGACAGTCTGTCGAAGGCGTATTGGCAGAAGGCTTATCTGAGTGCCAAGCGGGTGTTGCAGCCGGAGCATCTGGCACATAACCCGTAGTAAAGACAACGTAAAACCCATGTGGGAGCGAGCTTGCTCGCGAAGGCGGTGTGTCATTCAATTCAATATTGACTGACCCGACGCTTTCGCGAGCAAGCTCGCTCCCACATTTGTTATGTGTCAGGCGGCAAGTTATTTGGCAGAAGACACTCGCCACACCTTGTCACCAACATCATCGGCCACCAGCAGACCACCCTGCTGGTCGATCACCACGCCCACCGGCCGCCCCAATGCATTCTCGTCCTTGTCGAGGAAGCCGGTCAGGACATCCACCGGTTTGCCGCTCGGCTTGCCGCCGGTAAACGGCACGAAAATCACTTTGTAGCCACTGTGCGGTTTGCGGTTCCATGAGCCGTGCTGGCCAATAAACGCGCCTTCCTTGAACTGCGCCGGCAGGTTGTTGCCCTCGGAGAACGTCAGGCCCAAAGACGCAGTGTGCGGTCCGACGGCATAATCCGGGGCAATGGCTTTGGCCACCAGCTCCGGGTTTTGCGGCGTAACGCGCACATCGACATGCTGACCGTAGTAACTGAACGGCCAGCCATAGAAACCACCGTCCTTCACGGAAGTGATGTAGTCCGGCACCAGATCACTGCCGATCTCGTCGCGCTCATTCACTGCTGTCCACAGCGCGCCACTTTTCGGCTCCCAGGCCAGGCCATTGGGGTTGCGGATGCCTGAGGCGAAAATCCGGTGATTGCCGGTCGCCCGATCGACTTCCCAGATCGCCGCGCGACCTTCTTCCTTATCCAGACCATTTTCGCCAACGTTGCTGTTCGAGCCGACCGTGACGTACAACTTGCTGCCGTCCTTGCTGGCGATGACGTTTTTGGTCCAGTGGTGATTCAGCGTGCCGCCGGGCAGATCGACAACCTTGATTGGCTGCGACTTGATCTCGGTCGCGCCCGGTTCGTAGTTAAAGCGCAGCAAGCGATCGGTATCGGCGACGTACAGATCATTGCCGACCAGGGTCATGCCGAACGGTGAGTTGAGGTTTTGCAGAAACACCGTGCGTGTCTCGGCCACGCCATCGTGGTCGGCGTCACGCAGCAAGGTGATGCGATTCGGGCTCGGCACGCCGGCGCCGGCCTTACCCATGACTTTCTTCATGACCCAGCCACGAATGCCGCTGCTGTCATCAGGTTTGGGCGGGGCATTGGTTTCCGCCACCAGCACATCGCCGTTGGGCAGTACGTAAAGCCAGCGCGGATGGTCGAGGCCTTCGGCGAATGCAGCGACTTGTGTGCCGGTCGCTGCCGTCGGTTTAGCGCCCTCTGGCCAGCCGATCGCCGGGGCGATATTCACCGTCGGGATCAGGGTCTTGTTCGGTTCGGGCAGCTTCGGCGAAGGGCCGGTGCCGTCGGAGACTTGCAGGCTGGAGGTTTCACCGCAGGCGGCGAGTCCTCCGGCGAAGGCGATGACAAAAACGAGCTGGGGCTTGCGCATTGCTGATCTTCCCTATGAATGCATTCCTAATCATAGAGGAGGGCGCAAGCCCGATGGTTCAACTGCTCAGCCGCGGGCTTCCTTGAACAGCACGGCGATGCCCGGGTGATAGTTGCCGGCTTCGCTGCGCAGTTTGCGATAGGCGTAGGGGAAATACCAGGCGACGGCGCAGGTGTGTTCCTTTTGCAGGTCGTCGACCATGTCCTGCAGCTCTTCGGGGCTGGCGCTGTGCTGGGCTTTTTGCGGCGCGACAAACAGGCAGCCAAGCTTGAGATCGCTGGCGTAGCTGATGCGCTTGGCGTCGTTGGTGATGTCGAGCAGGGCTTGGGTCAGATTCAGGTTGGTAACCTTTGGCCAGCGCTGAGTGGCCTGGATAAAGGCGCGGTCTTCGGCGCCGGCGAGAAACAGATCGGCGCGGGCATTGCGCTCGCCTTCTTCATTCTGTTTGCGCGTGGCAGTGTCATTCAAAGTGACCAGCTCGGCCATCCAGGCTGCGGCCGAGAGCAATCCGAGATTGGCTTTCTCGTCATGCCAGTAAGGGGTGTCGCTGTCGCCGCGCACGGCGTTGTAGCGGTCGATACAGTCAAACCAGCGTTCAAGCACCGGGCGCAGAAATTCCAGACGCGGGTTGCTGATGATCATGCCTTGCATCGTCATCATCCTTTATTGTTGTAGTGGGCTTTTCGGGAAAAGCATGGCTCTTTGATATCATTTGTATCAGTGTGGCACAAGATTGGCGTCAGATAATTGATCGGCGGCAGTTATTCGCCCGATGACCGCCTCTTTAATTGACGCTCCACCCCCAACCCTCTAACCTTCGCGGCTTGTTTCAGGTGCTCTGTGACCTGCGTCGACAGAGTGAAACAGGGAAGCCGGTGAGGGTTGTCTTCAAGCGAAGAACCACCACGATCCCGGCGCTGCCCCCGCAACGGTAAATGAGTGAAAACTGCGCCTTGAGCCACTGCTTCGAAAGAAGCGGGAAGGCGCGCAGTCAGGCCAACGCCGCTCATGAGCCCGGAGACCGGCCTGATCCATCCAGCGGCATCACGGTGGGCGATGCCAGGCTTTTTGCCGTCTATTCTTGTGCCTGCCCGCCGTTATCCAGCCTCAACGGAGAGCTCCCCCATGACTGATTCCCCCGAGCGCGACGAACGCCATCTGGCGCGTATGCAGCGCAAAAAAGCCGTGATCGACGAACGCATCGCCAACTCGCCTGACGAGTGCGGCCTGGTGCTGGTGCTGACCGGCAATGGCAAAGGCAAAAGCAGTTCGGCGTTCGGCATGCTCGCCCGCGCCATGGGCCACGGCATGCAGTGCGGTGTGGTGCAGTTCATCAAGGGCCGCAACAGCACCGGCGAAGAGCTGTTTTTCCGCCGCTTCCCTGAGCAAGTGCGCTTTCATGTGATGGGCGAGGGCTTCACCTGGGAAACCCAGGATCGTCAGCGCGACATCGCCGCCGCCGAAGCCGCGTGGGCTGTGTCCCGCGAACTGCTGCGCGATCCGTCGATCGGTCTGGTGGTGCTCGACGAACTGAACATCGCCCTCAAGCACGGCTACCTCGATCTCGATCAGGTGCTCAGCGATTTGCAGGCGCGTCCGCCGATGCAGCATGTGATCGTCACCGGTCGCGCGGCCAAGCCGGAAATGATCGAAATGGGCGACACCGTGACTGAAATGGGCATGCTCAAACACGCCTTCCAGGCGGGCATCAAAGCGCAGAAAGGCGTCGAACTTTGAATCAACCACGTCACTGCCCGGCGGTCCTTATCGCCGCGCCGGCCTCCGGTCAGGGCAAGACCACCGTCACCGCCGCACTGGCCCGTTTGCATCGCAATCAGGGGCGCAAGGTGCGCGTGTTCAAATGCGGCCCGGATTTTCTTGATCCGATGATTCTCGAGCGCGCCAGCGGTGCGCCGGTGTATCAGCTGGACATGTGGATGGTCGGCGAGCAGGAAAGTCGTCGGCTGTTGTGGGAAGCCGCCGCGGAGGCGGATCTGATTCTGATTGAAGGCGTGATGGGTCTGTTCGACGGCACGCCATCCAGCGCTGATCTGGCGCGGCACTTCGGCGTGCCGGTGCTCGGCGTGATCGACGGCACGGCCATGGCGCAGACCTTTGGTGCGTTGGCGCTGGGCCTGGCGAAGTATCAGCCGGATCTGCCGTTTGCCGGTGTGTTGGCCAACCGTGTCGGCACGTTGCGGCATGCGCAGTTGCTCGAAGGCAGCCTCACCGAAGGCCTGCGCTGGTACGGCGCGTTGTCCCGCGAGACCGGTATCGAACTGCCGAGTCGCCATCTCGGCCTGGTCCAGGCCAGCGAACTGAATGATCTCGATGTGCGTCTCGATGCCGCCGCCGATGCATTGGCCAGCAGTTGCGAGGTAGCGCTGCCACCGGCCGTGGAATTCGCCGCGCCTGATGTGATCGCCGTCGAACCGTTGCTGAAAAATGTGCGCATTGCCGTCGCCCGCGATGAGGCGTTTGCCTTCATGTATGGTGCGAGTCTGGATCTGCTGCGGGCGATGGGTGCTGAGTTGAGTTTCTTCTCGCCGATTCGCGATACGCAATTGCCGGAGGCGGATAGCGTGTATTTGCCTGGTGGGTATCCGGAACTGCACCACGTTGTGTTATCGCAGAACACCGCGATGCTTGAGGCGATTCATGCGCATCATGCTGCGGGGAAACCGTTGCTCGCTGAGTGCGGCGGGATGCTGTATTTGCTGGATTCTTTGACTGACGTTGAAGGCACTCGCGCTGAGTTGGTTGGGCTGCTGAAGGGCGACGCGGTGATGCAAAAACGTCTGGCTGCACTGGCGCTGCAAGCAGTGGATTTGCCGGAAGGATCGTTGCGTGGGCACACTTATCATCATTCCCTGACCACCACCGAACTGACGCCGATTGCCCGTGGCTTGAGCCCGAATGGCGGGCGCGGTGCCGAGGCGGTTTATCGGGAAGGGCGGATGACGGCTTCTTATGTGCACTTCTATTTTCCGTCGAATCCGACTGCGATTGCCGCGTTGTTTGCGCCAGACCGTGAGACCGCCTTCGCGAGCAAGCTCGCTCCCACAGGGGATCGCGTTTCTTGAGCAAGCACCCCGTCCAATGTGGGAGCGAGCTTGCTCGCGAAGAGGCCATGACCGACAACTCATTTACCGAAACCGAGCGCGAAGCGGTTTATCGAGCCATCGCCGAACGCCGCGACATGCGCCACTTCACCGGCGGCAGCGTCGAGCCGGAGCTGCTGCGCCGACTCCTGGAAGCCGCCCACCAGGCCCCAAGCGTCGGCCTGATGCAGCCCTGGCGCTTCATTCGCATCAGCGACCGCAGCCTGCGCAATCAGATCCAGAACCTCGTCGAAGAGGAGCGTGTCCGTACAGCCGAAGCCCTCGGCGAGCGCAGCGACGAGTTCATGAAACTTAAAGTCGAAGGCATCAACGACTGCGCCGAAGTGCTGGTCGCGGCGCTGATGGACGATCGCGAAAAACACATCTTCGGTCGCCGCACGCTGCCGGAAATGGACATGGCCTCGCTGTCCTGCGCAATCCAGAATCTGTGGCTGGCCTCGCGCGCCGAAGGTCTGGGCATGGGTTGGGTTTCACTGTTCGAGCCTCAGGCACTGGCTGATCTTTTGAAGTTGCCCGAAGGCGCAAAACCTCTGGCGGTTTTATGTCTCGGCCCGGTCAAGGAATTCTATCCGGCGCCGATGCTGGTACTCGAAGGGTGGGCGCAGGCGCGGCCGCTCAATGAGTTGCTGTATGAAAATTATTGGGGAGTGAGTCAATGAGTGTGGCGTTGTTGAGTGTCGCTGCGGTTGCGCTGGATGCGCTGCTCGGTGAACCGAAACGCTGGCATCCGCTGGTGGCGTTTGGCAATTTTGCCGGGCGCATCGAGCAACGTTTCAACGCCGGTGGTCGTGGCTGGCGCAGCCATGGGGTCACCGCGTGGGTGATTGCGGTGCTGCCGCTGACCTTGCTCGCCACGGCGTTTTCCTGGGCTCCGTACGTGGGTTGGATCGTCGAGATTCTCGCGTTGTATTGCGCCCTCGGCATGCGCAGCCTCGGCGAGCATGTTGCGCCGGTGGCTGCGGCTTTGCGTGCGGAAGATCTTCAAGAGGCGCGCAAACGCGTCGGCTATCTGGTCAGCCGCCAGACCGATGAACTCGACAGCACCGCCGTCGCCCGCGCCGCCACCGAGTCGGTGCTGGAAAACGGCAGTGACGCGGTGTTCGCTGCGCTGTTCTGGTTTGTCGTGGCGGGTGCGCCGGGCGTGGTTCTTTATCGCTTGAGCAATACGCTGGATGCGATGTGGGGCTATCGCAACGAACGCTTCGAACGTTTCGGTTGGGCGGCGGCGAAAATCGACGACGTGCTCAACTACATTCCTGCGCGTCTGGTGGCATTGACCTACGCGCTGCTGGGCAAAACCCGACTGGCGTTGAAGTGTTGGCGCACACAGGCGCCGAAGTGGGACAGCCCCAACGCAGGTCCCGTGATGGCGGCCGGCGCCGGTGCGCTGGGGGTGGAATTGGGTGGGCCGGCGATTTACCACGGTGAACTTCACGACCGTCCGCAGCTTGGCGAGGGCGCAGCGGCTGACGCAGATTCCATTGATCGTGGCTGGCAATTGGTCCAGCGCGGGGTATGGTTATGGCTGCTGATTCTCTGCGTGGGGGCTGAATTCTATGCTTGAGCACGGTGGCCGGCTGCGCAAGGCGGCACACGATTACGGCATTGCCGAGGCGGACTGGCTCGACCTGTCCAGCGGCCTCGCGCCGTGGCCGTTCCCGATCCCGGAAATTCCGCTGCGCGCCTGGGCGCGTTTGCCGGAAACCGACGACGGGCTGGAGCAAGCCGCGTGCGATTACTACGGTGCCGCGCAAGTGCTGCCGGTGGCCGGTTCGCAGATGGCCATCCAGTTGCTGCCGCGCTTGCGCCGCGCCGGCAAAGTCGGCGTGTTGTCACCGTGTTATGCCGAACATGCCGAAGCCTGGCGCCGCAGCGGTTACATCGTGCGCGAAGTGCTGGAGCAGGAAGTCGAATTCTTTCTCGACAGCCTCGACGTGCTGGTGGTGGTCAACCCGAACAACCCGACTGGCCTGAGTCTGACCCCGGCACGCCTGCTCGACTGGCATGCGCTGCTCGCCCGGCGCGGTGGCTGGCTGGTGGTTGACGAAGCTTTCATGGATAACACGCCGCAACTGAGCCTGGCCCCGCATGCGCATCAAGTCGGGCTGATCGTGTTGCGTTCGTTCGGCAAGTTTTTCGGTCTGGCCGGGGTGCGTCTGGGCTTTGTGCTGGCCGAGCGCAAGTTGCTCAAACTGCTCGCCGAACAGGTCGGGCCATGGGCGGTGAGCGGGCCGACGCGGGTGCTCGGGCAAGCGTGTCTGCAAGACACCGAAGGGCACACACGCCAACGGATTCGCAGTGATGAGGCCAGTGAACGGCTGGCAGCGCTGCTTGAGCGCTACGGCTTCAAGCCGCAGGGCGGCTGTGCGCTGTTCCAGTGGCTGATCACCGAGCATGCCGAAATGCTGCATGAATTCATGGCCCGTCGCGGCATCCTCCTGCGCATCTTTACCCATAACAGCAGTTTGCGCTTTGGCCTGCCCGCTGATGCGGCGCAAGAGACGCGTCTCGAACAAGCTCTGATAGCTTTCGCCAAGGACCACCCATGACCACCCTGATGGTGCAAGGCACCACCTCCGATGCCGGTAAAAGCACACTAGTGACGGCGTTATGCCGCTGGGCGACGCGTCAAGGCGTGGCGGTCGTACCGTTCAAGCCGCAGAACATGGCGCTCAACAGCGCCGTGACTGCCGACGGCGGTGAGATCGGTCGCGCGCAGGCGGTGCAGGCGCAAGCGGCGTTTCTTGAACCGCACACCGATATGAACCCGGTACTGCTCAAGCCGAACAGCGACACCGGTGCGCAAGTGATCATTCATGGTCGCGCGGTGACGTCGATGAATGCCGTGGCATATCACGACTACAAAGCCATCGCGATGAAAGCTGTTTTGGCTTCTCACGAGCGACTCAGCGCCGCCTATCCGCTGGTGATGGTCGAAGGCGCGGGCTCGCCGGCCGAGATCAATCTGCGCGCGGGCGACATCGCCAACATGGGCTTTGCCGAAGCGGTGGATTGCCCGGTGTTGCTGATTGCCGACATCAATCGTGGCGGGGTTTTCGCGCATCTGGTCGGCACCCTGGAATTGCTGTCGCCGAGCGAACAGGCGCGGGTCAAAGGTTTCATCATCAATCGCTTCCGTGGCGACATCGCCTTGCTGCAACCGGGCCTCGACTGGCTGGAACAGCGCACCGGCAAACCAGTGGTGGGCGTGTTGCCCTATGTGATGGATCTGCACCTTGAGGCCGAGGACGGCATCGATCAGCGCCAGACCGACAAGGCCGAACAAGTCTTGAAAGTGGTGGTGCCGGTGTTGCCGCGCATCAGCAACCACACCGATTTCGATCCGCTGCGTCTGCATCCGCAGGTCGATCTGCAATTCGTTGGCCCGGGGCAGGCGATTCCTGCGGCTGACTTGATCATCCTGCCGGGCTCGAAAAGCGTGCGCAGTGATCTGGCCTATCTGCGTGCCAATGGCTGGGATACGGCGATCTCTCGGCACTTGCGTTACGGCGGCAAAGTGCTGGGGATCTGCGGCGGTCTGCAGATGCTCGGCGAGCAGGTGCATGACCCGTTCGGACTTGAAGGTGCGCCGGGCACGAGTGCCGGTTTGGGCTTGCTGGCGTTCGAAACCACACTTGAGGCCGAAAAGCAGTTGCGCAATGTGCGTGGACGGCTGGCGCTGGAAGATGCCGAAGTCAGCGGCTATGAAATTCATGCCGGCGTGACCAGCGGACCGGCGTTGGAAAACGCTGCGGTGCATCTGGATGATGGCCGTTGCGACGGTGCACAGAGTGTTGATGGGCAGGTGTTCGGCACGTATCTGCATGGCCTGTTTGAATCGCCGACGGCGAGTGCGGCGTTGCTGCGCTGGGCCGGGTTGAGTGATGTGCAGGCGGTGGATTACCACGGCTTGCGCGAGCGCGATATCGAGCGGTTGGCGGATCTGGTGGAGAAGCATCTGGATACCGAGCTGTTGCGCCGGCTCTGTAGGATTTGAGGTGAATTTAATGGCCTCATCGCGAGCAGGCGAAGGCCTACAGGGTTATGTGTTTTACACAGAACTCAGGGTTGCTCGAGATCCCTTGTAGGAGTGAGCCTGCTCGCGATAGCGCCTGTGGCTTCAACATATAATTTTCAGGATGTCCCCCCATGCTCCAACTGATCCTCGGCGGCGCCCGCTCCGGCAAAAGTCGTCTGGCCGAAAAACTCGCCAGCGACAGCAACCTCTCGGTCACCTACATCGCCACCAGCCAACCGCTCGATGGCGAGATGAGCGACCGCGTCGCCCATCACCGCGCCCGCCGTCCCGCCGACTGGGCACTCATCGAAGAGCCGCTGGAATTGGCCCGCGTCCTGCGCGAATCGGCCAGTGCCGAGCGTTGCCTGCTGGTCGATTGCCTGACCCTGTGGCTGACCAATCTGCTGATGCTCGATGACGCCGAACGCCTCGCTGCCGAGCGCGAGGCCTTGCTCGAATGCCTGGCGTCTTTGCCGGGTGAAATCATTTTTGTCAGCAACGAGACCGGAATGGGTGTCGTGCCGCTGGGCGAATTGACTCGCCGCTACGTCGATGAAGCCGGTTGGCTGCATCAAGCTCTGGCCGAGCGTTGTCAGCGTGTTGTCCTGACCGTTGCCGGCCTGCCCCTGACTCTGAAAGGACCTGCGTTATGACTCAAACCTGGTGGCTGAACCCGTGCAAACCGGTCGATCTCAACGTCGTTGAACAAGCGACGGCGCGGCAACAGCAACTGACCAAACCGGCGGGTTCGCTGGGGCGTCTGGAATCGGTCGCGGTGCAATTGGCCGGCCTGCAAGGCCAGGTCAAACCGACGCTCTCGCAAGTGTGGATCACGATTTTTGCCGGTGATCACGGCGTGGTCGCTGAAGGTGTTTCGGCGTTCCCGCAGGAAGTCACCGGGCAGATGCTGCTCAACTTTGTCAGCGGCGGTGCGGCGATCAGTGTGTTGGCGCGGCAGCTCGGCGCGCAGCTGGAAGTGGTCGATCTGGGCACAGTCAATCCAGCGCTGAACCTGCCGGGTGTGCGTCATTTGAACATTGGCGCGGGTACGGCGAACTTCGCTCAGGGTGCGGCAATGACTCAGGCTCAGGGCGAACTCGCCTTGCAGGCCGGTCGCGACAGTCTGTTACGGGCGAAAGCGGCGGGCGCGCAGTTGTTCATCGGCGGCGAAATGGGTATTGGCAACACCACCGCGGCGAGTGCCATGGCCTGCGCCTTGCTCGATTGCCCGGTGGCGCATCTGACCGGCCCCGGCACCGGGCTGAATGCCGAAGGCGTCAGCCATAAAGCACAAGTGATCGAGCGTGCGCTGGCATTGCACGCCGCACAACGTGGCGATGCCTTGCAGACGCTGTTCAATCTCGGCGGTTTTGAAATCGCCGCGCTGGTCGGTGCCTATCTGTCGGCGGCTCAAGAAGGCGTTGCGGTGCTGGTCGACGGTTTTATCTGCACGGTCGCGGCGCTGGTCGCGGTGCGCTTGAATCCGGGCTGTCGCGAGTGGCTGTTGTTCGGCCATCGCGGTGCCGAGCCGGGCCATCGTCATGTGCTGGAAACGCTTAAGGCCGAGCCGTTGCTGGAACTCGGCCTGCGTCTGGGCGAGGGCAGTGGCGCTGCGCTGGCGGTGCCATTGTTGCGTCTGGCCTGTGATCTGCACGGGCAGATGGCGACATTCGCCGAAGCAGCAGTGGCGGATCGTCCGGCATGACCTTGCATCTGGATCTGCTACGCCATGGTGAGACTGAGCTCGGCGGTGGTTTGCGCGGCAGTCTCGACGATGCGCTGACCGACAAGGGTTGGGCGCAGATGCGTGCGGCGGTGGTCGAGAGCGGGCCGTGGGATCGGATCGTCAGTTCGCCGTTGCAACGTTGCGCGCGGTTTGCCGCAGAGCTGGGTGAGCAACTGAACCTGTCAGTGCATCTGGACAAGGATCTGCAGGAACTGCATTTCGGCGCATGGGAAGGGCAGAGTGCGGCGGCGTTGATGGAGGCGGATGCCGAAGCGTTGGGGCTGTTCTGGGCCGATCCGTATTCGTTCACGCCGCCGCAGGGTGAACCGGTCAGCGAGTTCGCGGCTCGGGTGCTGGCGGCCGTTGCGCGCCTGCAAAGTGCTTACGCCGGTGAGCGGGTTCTGCTGATCAGTCACGGCGGGGTGATGCGCTTGCTGCTGGCGCAAGCGCGAGGGTTGCCGCGCGAACAACTGCTCAATGTCGAAGTCGCTCACGGCGCGTTGTTTGCGCTGACGATCGAAACTGATGGTTCGCTCAAGGAAGGTCACTGACATGTTGCCGCTGTGGATCGCCCTGCAATTTCTCAGCAGCCTGCCGATTCGCTTGGCGGGCATGCCTGAGCCGGAACAGCTGGGGCGGTCGCTGCTGTTTTATCCGTTGGTGGGGCTGCTGTTCGGGGTGATCCTGTGGGCGTTGAATCTCGCCTTGAGCGGCGCGCCGTTGCTGCTGCATGCGGCGTTGTTGCTGACGGTGTGGGTGTTGCTCAGCGGCGCACTTCACCTGGATGGTCTGGCTGACAGCGCCGATGCCTGGCTCGGCGGTTTTGGTGATCGCGAGCGTACGCTGACAATCATGAAAGACCCGCGCAGCGGGCCGATTGCGGTCGTGACGCTGGTGTTGGTGTTGTTGCTCAAGTTTGCTGCGCTGCTGGCGTTGATCGAGCAGGGGCATGGAATCGCGTTGATCATCGTGCCGTTGCTTGGGCGGGCGGCGCTGTTGGGGTTGTTTCTGACCACGCCCTATGTGCGTGCGGGCGGATTGGGGCAGGCGTTGGCGGACCATTTGCCGCGCAAGGCGGGATGGTGGGTGCTCGGCGGTAGTGCGCTGGCTTGCGTGTTGATTGCCGGGTTTGCCGCGTTCGTCGCGTTGGTGATTTCGGTCGTTGTGTTTGTCTGGCTGCGGCAGGTGATGATGCGGCGGTTGGGCGGGACGACGGGTGATACGGCGGGGGCGTTGCTGGAATTGCTGGAGATGGTGGTGTTGGTTGGATTGGTTTTGGTCTGACAGATTATTGCTGGATGGGCTGGCCCCTTCGCGAGCAAGCTCGCTCCCACATTTGAAATGCGATCTCCTGTGGGAGCGAGCTTGCTCGCGAAGGCGGCCTCACCGGCAGCACAATGTTATGGGTAAATACATCTGTAACTTGATTTAACACAGTCGCGGGTATATACACGCATCATGCTTCCTTCTCAGTGTTTGTGCACCAACCTGCGTCGCGCCGCTCGTGGCGTCAGCAGGCATTACGACGGCGCTCTCGACGGCTTCGGGATCAACGTTGCCCAGTATTCTTTGCTGTGCAATCTGCAGCGTCTGGATCAACCGAGCATCTCGGAACTCGCCGAAGCCATGGGTCTTGATCGCAGCACTCTCGGGCGCAACTTGCGGGTGCTGGAAGGCGAGGGGCTGGTGGCGCTGGCCGAGGGCGAGGACATGCGCAATCGCATCGTCAAACTCACCGAGACCGGCGTGCAACGCCTGGCAGCAGCACTGCCGGCCTGGGAAGCGGCGCAGCAGCGGTTGATCGATCGACTGGGTGCCGAGAAGCGTGAAACCTTGCTCAGATTGCTGGATGAACTGGCCTGAGGCCGGTTTTTTCCAAACTCAAGCGGGTATATACCCGCAAGCGGAGAATAACAATGACATCGTTGTGGCGTACGTGCGGTTGGATGTTGGTCGGAAGTGCGCTGATTTTGGCGTTGTCATTGGGCGTGCGGCACGGTTTTGGCCTGTTTCTGTCACCGATGAGCGCGCAGTTCGGCTGGGGGCGCGAGGTGTTTGCCTTCGCCATTGCCTTGCAGAACCTGATCTGGGGCCTGGCGCAACCGTTTACCGGCGCATTGGCTGACCGCTTCGGCGCGGCAAAAGTGGTACTTGTCGGTGGCGTTCTCTATGCGGCGGGTCTGGTGTGCATGGGCCTGTCCGACTCGGCAGTGACGCTGTCACTGAGTGCCGGTCTGCTGATCGGTATTGGCCTTTCCGGTACTTCGTTCTCGGTGATCCTCGGTGTCGTAGGACGTGCTGTGCCGCCAGAGAAGCGCAGCATGGGCATGGGTATTGCCAGCGCCGCCGGTTCGTTCGGCCAGTTCGCCATGTTACCGGGCACCCTCGGATTGATCGGCTGGCTCGGCTGGTCGGCCGCGCTGCTGGTGCTGGGCCTGCTGGTGGCGCTGATCGTGCCGCTGGTGAGCATGCTCAAGGACAAGCCGCTGCCGGTGCTCGGGCATGAGCAAACCCTGTCCGAAGCGCTGCGTGAGGCCTGCTCGCATTCCGGGTTCTGGTTGCTGGCGTTCGGTTTTTTCGTCTGCGGTTTTCAGGTGGTGTTCATTGGCGTACACCTG
>Ga0213828_1002329_pt1 | contig 14043 bp, 8 predicted proteins | sample MC6MC0897MG_FD_180664 | JGI IMG/M metagenome (GOLD analysis project Ga0213828, IMG submission 180664) | Enriched soil aggregate microbial communities from Iowa State University, Ames, United States - MC6-MC0897-MG | ecosystem: Environmental > Terrestrial > Soil > Unclassified | place: USA: Iowa...
CTCGGTCTACGTCGAAGGCAGCCTGCGCTACGACAAGTACACCGGCCAGGATGGCGTGGAGAAGTACTCCACCGACATCATCGCCGACGAAATGCAGATGCTGGGCGGCCGCGGTGAAGGCGGCGGTGGTGGCGGCGGTGGTGGCAACTTCGGCGGCGACCGTCCGCAGCGCCAGCAGGCCCCGCGCCAGGAGTACGGTGGCGGTGGCGGCCAGCGTGGCGGCCAGGGCGGTGGTTACGGCAACCAGGGCGGTGGCAACCAGGGCGGCGGTTATGGCAACCAGGGCGGCGGCAACCAGGGTGGCGGCAACCAGGGTGGCGGTTATGGCAACCAGGGTGGCAACCAGCGCCCGCAGCCGCAGCAGGCCCCGCCGATGGACGACTTCGCTGACGACGATATTCCGTTCTAAGAAATACGTAAGTAAAAACAGTTGAAATAAACCGAGGAGGAGCCCTATCTAGGGGGCTCCTCCTTTTTTTACCTTCTCGACCCGGTAAGGAAGACGGGGATAGTCATGCATACGTGAAATCAGGCGAGCAAGGGATGGTGCCCAGCTGTCGGTCCATGTAATACAAAGCGGTGAGCGAGTTCCAATACTCCAAGACGAGCTGGGGCTGCCGCTGTTCTATCCCACACTGTTCGCGACCTGGCAGCTACGAAATGCTGGGGACGCCGTGAACACCATCCGCAACAAGCTTGCCGATCTCATGGTGTTGTTGCGCTGGGAGGCTATGGTTCGTCGGAACCTGGTTGATGTGGTTTCGCTACGAGATCTCGCCAAGCTTGATATGCGGAACTGGAAGCTCGATGAACCGGGCATGGAAAGGCTAAGCGGTCGAGTCCTGGAATTTTCCCGCGTTGAATTGAGCAAAGAGTTCGTCCTAAACCTGCAGTCGGACATGAGAATTCCGGGCATAGTTGGAGTTGTGACTTGGTGCGGCCTCGAGGTTGGTAGCCATCGCATTTGTGGTGGGGGGGCGGGGGCATGTCGCCCAGCGGGTGGTGGCTTTCGCCACCCTGGTCACTTTTAATTGTGTGCCAGGCAGGCCAATTGCGGGCATGTATATCCAGCGGTATATCCACTGAGGAGCCATCATCTGGCCGCGGCCGGTGGTGGACTGTAAAGGAATGATGGCGGGCTTTCCCAATTCATGCGCCAACAAAGGGCATGTGAGCAAAGTCCTAAATGGGCGGAGGGGGAGCTCTCAAGAATCTTGATGAATGAGCCGATAGGGGGCGCAATATGTTCGGAGTGAAACCCCTTTGGCCTCCAATTACACGGCATGCCTACGCTATACTCGCGGCCGAGTGGCCGCTCTGAGGATAGGGACGTTCCAGCCTTCATGGCGGTACAGAGACCATTCGATGGGGGATCAGATGACAGATGCAAATATGGCCGACTCGCCCGCGAACGCGGCGCTGATTGACCTGGCCGTGGACTCCTGGAAATTCGCCAGGCTGTTTACGAGGGTAATCTCAAAATTGGACGCCGGGGAGCAAGCCCGGTACACCAATCAGATGCGCTTCTTCCAGAAGCGAATTGACAGCGCCGCCGAGGTTGCGGGGTCGCGGATCGTGACGGTCGAGGGTCAACCCTTCGAGCCGGGCATGGCGGCAAGTCCGCTCAATCTTGAAGACTTCCAGGACGGAGACACGCTCTTTGTCGATCTAATGCTGGAACCCATCGTGATGGGTAATGACGGCGTGCTTCGCACGGGCACCATGATGTTGAGGAAACTGTAATGGCCTACTACGCGGGTATTGATCTCGGCACCACAAACAGCGCTATCGCGACTTGGGACGGTTCCATCCTCAAGCTCTGGAAGAGCCCCGAGCAGAACGATGTCACCCCGTCCGCTATCTACTTCGACCGGCGGGGGCGCTATGTTGGCAAGCGCGCCTATGACCTAGTGCCGCAGGACCGCAGTAAGTCGGCGACGCTATTCAAGCGTCTCATGGGAACCACCACGCCGATCAATATTAGCGGTCAGGAGCCCGTGACCCCGGAGTGGTGCTCGGCCGAAATCCTCAAGACCCTGTTCGCCTATCTGCCAGAGGAAGTGCGCAGCCAGGTCCAAGGCACCGTCATTACCGTGCCGGCGGCCTTTAACCAGATGCAAAAGGACGCCACCCTGCAGGCTGCCGAGATGGCAGGTATCGGTGCCGTGACGCTCATGCAGGAGCCAGTGGCCGCGGTTATGAGCGTCATGAGGGCGAAGTCCTCGAATGGCACGTTCATCATTTACGACCTGGGCGGCGGTACGCTGGACGTGGCCATTGCCGAGGGAATAGGCGGGCGCATCAGCCTACAGGCGCATGGCGGCATCGAAATGTGCGGTGGCCGCGATTGGGATCGCGCTATCGTGACCAACATTGTGCGGCCATGGCTGGAGAGGCACTTCGAGCTGCCGGAGGATGCGCCGACCAACCCCGCCTATCGCAAGCTGTTCGCCAAGCTGGATATGGCGGCGGAGAAAGCCAAGATCGAGCTATCCGCACGGGGTGAAGCCGTCATCATGCTGTCGGAGGTGGAAATCGGCCTGCAGGACCAAAGCGGGGCTGACATTTACCTGGATATCCCGTTCGGCAAGGATCAGCTGGACCAGCTGATTGAAGACAAGCTGAAGGACTCCATCGAGTCTGTCCGCGAAACCATGACCAAGGCCCAGCTCACCTCGCAGGATGTGGATCGCGTGGTCTTTGTCGGCGGCCCGACCCAGTACAAAACAGTGCGTGACAAGGTCGCCTTCGAGCTTGGCTTGCCGGGCGCGCTGGACGTGAACCCGATGACGGCTGTAGCCGAAGGGGCCGCCATCTTTGCGGAGTCGGTGGATTGGGGTTCGCAGCGCAAGGGTCGCAAGGCGACGCGCGGATCTGTTTCGGCTGGGTCTGCCCTGGCGCTAAGCTTCAACTACATCGCACGTACGCCAGACACTAGATCCAAGCTTTTGGTGAAGGCTGAAGGCTCCGTAGCCGCTGGCAGCGAATTCCAAGTCGACAGCTTGGAGACGGGCTGGAGCTCCGGGCGGCAAGCACTCAAGAATGGTGCCTCCGTGGAACTGACCTTGCCCAAGTTGGGTGAGAACGGGTTCAAAGTGTTCGTGTTTGACCCGAATGGCGCGCCGATCGCGTTGGAGAACGACCGCATTACCATCGCCCGCACGGCGGCGGCGATCGACTCCATCCCGGCTTCGCATTCAATCGGCATTGCATCGCTGGAAAAGGCGAGTGGTCAGCCGGTGATGTCCTGGCTTGTCCGCGCAGGCGATCCGCTACCAAAAAAGGGCACCATGAAGTTTCTGGCGGGCGAGGCCATCAAGGCCGGCTCCCAGAACAGCTTGGACTTCAAGATCTGGGAGGGCGAAATCGCGTCGCCAGTGATGGACAACCGCTGGGTGGGCTCACTCAAGATCTCGGGTACCGAACTGGAACAGGGTGTCATCGCAAAGGGTGCAGAGCTGATCTGTGAATACGAGGTCAGCGACTCAGGCAACGTCTCGCTGGAGGTCACCGTGCCATCGGTGGGTGGCTCGTTCAAGACGGGCCACAATCTATATTCGCGCCAAGAGTCAGGCATTGATTATTCCGCCGCTGGTCTGCGCGTTCACGAAGAGGCCGAGCGACAGTTGGCGCGCGTTGACGACATCGCCGAGAAAGTTGACGACCCGCAAATTGAAAGAGCACGCGAGAAGCTGGAGCAGGCACTCGCCGCCGGTGCCGAAGATGGTGACCCAGAACAGTCTAAGGAAGCCATGGATCGTGTTCAGGACGCAAAGAAGCTCCTCGCCAAGATCCGGGAAGCGAACCTCAAGCCCATTCGCCAAATGGAGCTGGATAACGTCGTTACGTTCTTCGACGAACTCGTTCGTCCACACGCCAAATCTTCCGAGGAGACGCAATTCGACAATGCCGTGCGCAGTGCAAGGCGCGCAATTGAACACAATGACTCCTCGTTTGAAAATTACTTGGACGACTTGCGCAGTAAGAACTTCGATATTCTCTGGCGCCAAGATTCGTTCGTGGTGGCCAGATTCCAATGGCTGGCCAAGTCACCCCACCTTTTCCTAGATCAGGCGCAATTCCGCCAGTTGGTTGTCATGGGCCAGAAGGCAGCTCAAGACGACGACATGCAGAAGCTTCGTGAAATCGTCGCGATCATGGGGTCCGTTCGAATTCACCTTGGCGACGACGACGGCATGTCCGAAGGCGCCAATATCATCGTGGCATGATCCCATGGCGATTGATCCCTGGTTGCCGCGCGGCTTTTCTCCCAAGGTCGGTACAGTCTTACAGCGGTGCTTGCTTGCCGGGGATCGCTGGCAGATCTACGCCACGTCGAACAGTGGGCGCGTGTTGGTTTCCGAGGCTGGACTTGGAGGTCAATGGCTCGAAGATGGGCTGTTGACTGGTGCGGAGCAGGCCAACTTTGCGTACGGCAGTCAGCGCTATGTTCTGCTGCTGGGCGGCCGTGGCTATCGATTGGAGCCCGTGGACGACTCGGACACGCCCGACGATTTCACGGATTGCCAAGCGTTCGTCGCGGCCGTAGCCGAAACGCGCAAGCTAATTCAGGATGCCGGACTTCACGATGCGATCTACGTTGAGCGACTGTCCCGTGTGCTGCCGTGTTACACGCCGGCCCCTAAGATGGATGACGCCACGTTGGTGGGTTTCTGGATCACTGGAGGGGTCAACGTCTCGATTCTTTCGACCCGCCGAATGCGCTCACTAGCCCCGTGGTTGAAGGCGCGGCAATTAAACCAATTGGCCGTGTCCTTGAGCCTCGTCGAGCCCGAAGTCGAAGTGACAGACGAGCCTGTTCCTGAAAGCGTGCCCACTCACAACTTGGCAGGCAAATCCAAGGCTGTGGAAGGAAGGGCCCTGGATGAGTTCAGTCTGCCGGGTCGCCCCTTTCTTGAGGTCTTTTTCAATGAGCACATCATCGACCTGATCCGGAACGAGGAACGCTATAAGGCATTGGGGATCACGTTTCCAGGCGCGGTGCTCCTGCATGGACCGCCGGGTTGCGGTAAGACCTTCGCGGTCGAAAAGCTCGTTGAACACCTGGATTGGCCATTCTTCTCCATCGACTCCGGGAGCATCGGCAGTCCCTTCATACATGAGACTGGCAGGAAGATCGCCGAGGCGTTCGCGCAGGCTTCCAAGAGCGCGCCCGCAGTGGTGGTTATCGACGAAATCGATGCGTACCTGACCGCACGTGACAACGTGGCGGGGGGGCAGCATCGGGTGGAGGAAGTGGCCGAGTTCTTGCGAAGCATCCCGAAGGCAGCTGAGGACAGGGTGTTGGTCATTGGTATGACCAATCGCCTGGATAGCCTAGACCCGGCTGTCGTACGGCGCGGGAGGTTCGATCACATCCTTGAAGTCGATATGCCGAACGAAGTCGAGGTCCACTCCCTGTTGACGGCCAAGCTGGCGGACATTCCTACAGAGGGTGACATCGACATTGCGGCGATGGCAAAGGCTTTAGTCGGTCGCCCTTTATCCGACGTTGGTTTCATTACTCGCGAAGCTTGCCGCTTGGCCGCCAAGTCTGGTGCCAGCAAGGTGAGTGCTACCCATATCAAGACGGCCTTGGATAACTCACCATCGCGGGTGCCCACAGAGGCTGAGACCCGCAAGATAGGTTTCATATAATGAATGTAAGAGATAATCCATTTGCCATTCTGAATGCATCAAGTCGGGACCGAAAGGTCCACTTGAACGAGCTTGCAGATGAGGCCGCCTTGCATGGCGATCATGACGCAGCGGTCAACGCACGAAATGTTCTTTCGAATCCGCGCACGCGTCTGGCAGCCGAGGTAGCCTGGTTTCCAGGGTTGAGTCCAAAACGGATCACCCTCATGCTCGGTCACATTGCCCAGGGTGGATCTCCCACGCTGGACGGCGTCGGTGCTTTGAGTTGTGCCAACTTTCTCGTTGAATCCCTCCGCGTTTGTTCCAAGGGCGGTCCGGCTGAGCTGCAGGAAGGCATCGAATTACTCGCGTCCTACGTTGAAGACATCGACGTAGATGAGGTGATGCAGGCGATCAACGAGGATCGTCAAGCCGCAGGATTGCCAGCCGTAACAGATGTTTCCCTTGTGGAAGCGGAGATCAATGAGCGCGTAAAGCATTTCGAGCGCATAGCCACGGCGTTCCTGGAAGACCTGCCGAGCATGGAGATGGTGGCGGTGTACGAGGGCCTGATCTCCGACAGCACGGATGAGGGCGCGAACGTTGGTCATCGCCTGATTGACGCGTTGATTGATAGCTATGAGCTGAAGGCCAGTAGTTTCCTTGCCGAAGAAGCGGGTCGAATCAACGCTCTAGTCGAGCAGGCCAAGGCGGCGGCCGATAAGCAGGCTTCTGCAATGCAGGTGCGTGCAAGCGTCAATGAGATCATCGGTGCTTTGCGGACGTGGGACCAGGTAGCTCAACCTATCCAGCTTGCTTACAAGAGTCGTGGTCTGACCCATGGCGATAGCCAAGATTTGGCTTTCACCGCGCGCGGCTTGGGCATCCATCTTTTCAACAAGCATGATTATATGGACGACGCCAGGCTCATGAGTGAGACGCTCCTGGAACTGTTTTCCGAACTTGCATTAGTCTGCGATAAGGTCAGTGAGGACGTCGAGGCGCTGAACAATATTGCAATCGAGCGTGCTGAGCGACAGAAGGACGAGGGGGAGAGCAACGCGGAATTCGCTAGGGAGATCAGCTATAGCACCGAGTTTGGGCTGATTTTTAAGGATAAGTTTCGCATTTCGCCTGATGGGTTTGACTACAAGGGTTCATTGACCCCCTTGGATCAGATCACCGGTGTCCGATGGGGGGCTGTGCAGAAATCGATGAACGGCATTCCTACAGGCACTGACCACTATTTTGCTTATGGCACGACGACCTCGTCGGTGCTCTTGCAGCCCAACCAGCATCAGTATCAAGCCATCATTCAGCGAGCATGGCGAGCGGTCTGCATTCGTATCCTGTTGGGTTGGATGGCGGATTGGAGCAGGGGGCACAAAGTGACGATTGATGGTGTAGACGTGTCCGACGACGGCTTGGTGTTAAGGCGTGTTCGTTTCTTGAAAGAAGATGAGCTGAAGTTCTTCACATGGTTCGAGGTCAGCAAAGGCACCCACAATGGGGCTCTGAACTTCTACGGAAAGGCCGATGAGAAGTTTACCGCCTCGTTTAGCTACAAGGACGGTTGGAACGTCCATATTCTGGATTTTGCAATCGACCAGATCTGGAAAGGCAAGGCGGACAAATTGAGCAAGATCTTCGGGAACTGACATGAGCGATCCTGAGAACAGAAGTCAGGGAAAAGGCTTCAAGGGCCTGCAGTTGTTGGGCTCAAAATCTCCTGAGCCTATTGCGCCTGCACGGTACAATTCAGATCCACCTGAGTTGCCGCCAGCCTGGGGGGAAAGCGCCCCTGAAAAGGCCACGCCGCCGCAGCCAGTTCAAAGCCAGACTGCCGCCCCGCCGTGGCGCGCTTGGGCGATAGGCCTAGGGATATTGGGCGTCATCGCTGTATTTTTTATTTGGGCCGGCAACCAACCCTCTTCTAGGTCCTCCCACTCGCCATCGACCGCAACGGGCTACTCATCTTCGACGCCGGCCGAGCCTCCTCCTGGGCCGGCGACTACGATCTCAGAGCTAGTCGAGCCTCCTCCTGAGCCGGCGATTACGATGCCGCCGGTTGGCGATGGCCTCTTGCTGACAAGCGATCAAGTTCGGTATTGCGTTTACGAGGATCGGCGCATTAAAGGTGCCGAGCGGGCCGTCAATACCTACGAGCAGACGTCGGTAAATACCTTCAATGCTATGGTGGATGACTACAACAGCCGCTGTAGCTATTTTCAGTATCGCCAAGGCGCATTGACGCCAATTCAGAGCGAAGCGGATCAGATTCAGGCTCAGTTGGAGCAAGAAGGACGGGAGAGGATGCTTGCTGCTGCACCTGCCGGTGCTGCCGGATTCGCTATTGCTACCGCCTCGTCTAACGACAGCGGCAGTCTTAGTTCTGACGATGTCTATTCTGATGCAGCCGAGGCTGCCGCAGATGCTGCAGCGGCCGATTCGATTGAGGAAGCCCCGGGCGGATGGGAGGCCGAGAGTGACTCTACAGGCGTGGATCCAGAGAACTGACTCTCACCGGTCCCTGCCGTAGTCCTCGGCATTGCCGTGAACAGAAAGCTCGGTCGCACCAGGTGACTATGCCCCCGCTAATGTGCAGGGGACAGGGCACAAAGGTGTGGGGGAAACGTCCACGGTGCCCACTCAGACTCCAACACAAGTATCGAGTCTCACCAGCGCGCATCATCGCTCCAAGAAGAAAAGTCTTGCTTGGCCGCTTCCTGTACGAGGTGCGCATCCATAGCCAGTACCTCTAATGGTAATCCCCCTAATAGTTGGGCATGAGGAGCAGTCAGCCACTCGATTTCCTCCCAGCCTGACGTCGCTTGGCCACTTGAGACGCCATATGGACCCCGCAGAAGCGCCAGCACTTCGCAAAGGTCTTCAATCGGGTCCCCAGCCGAGTCGAGCTACCATGGAGGAAAGAGATGTTGCTTACGTTCCGCGATCCAGACACCAAAAACGCGGCCGAATTGCAGGAGTTGCATCAGGCTCCAGTTCTGGCGAGTGTCCGCGCTTAGCAGGGATTCGAATGTGGCTGCATCTAACCAACCCGCCGCTGCGTCCGCCCTAGCTTGAGCAGACGCGGTCGTATTCGGATTTGAGTCCCAGCGCATTAGCTGCCTGCCGCATGAGCAACTTTCCGCAAGGATGCCACGGTGCGCCGCTCAGGTAACCTGTGGGGGAAATGTCTCACCATGTTGATTCACAATGCGTGGATCAACCGAGAGGGCTCGCTGACCGCCTGCAGCCAGCGCTGCGGGGGGTCACTGATCTGCTAAGTTACTGGCTCGCTGAGCGGAGGAACCCTCGAGGCAATCTACAGGTTCGGTCCACTTCGCTGAAAAATAAGTAGTCGGAATTCTCTGTAAGGAATTGATTCGGCATTCTTTTTTTCAGGCGAGCTTCGCGCTTATGCTCGCAATGTGTACACAACCGTTCTGATGCATGCCTGGCAACAGGCACAGACGTGAATCCAGAAGGAGCCCCATCCGTGGGGCTCTTTTTTTGCTTTCTGGTCTCGTTCCAACCTCTTCTAAACAGGGCTGGTTAGAGGGATAGCTTCATGCATCCCACAGACAGACTGAGTCTCCCCAGCTCGAAGTCATCGAGCTGATTTTGAAGACCACCCTGTGAGGAGCACCATGAGAAAGAAGCACACGTGTAGTCGCCGGAAGAACCATACCGCAGGAGGCCTGGAAATCGTCGGACATCCTTCACCGAAATGTCGACGGCCTCCCTCATGGCTGTTTGGGGCGGTAGCTGGTTCGTTTGCTTCTACTACGGCTACGTCCTTCACGAAGCTCTGCCGCGCTATATCGCTGTGGCGAACGGGTCTCCGCTTTCCCGGTGGGGCGCAGAAGGATGGATACTTACCGGAATCTTAGCGCTGCTGTCGGTCTGTGTTGCGTACCACAGCATGCAAACCAAGGCCTGTCACGATGCTCTCCGGGCCCGGTTTTTCAGCTGACCCAAGCCTGCCGTCCCCATCGTGCGGACGGCATGTCCACACAGTCATTTGAAGTGTGGGAGGTGTGTGACTGCAGAAGGCCATTTCCAAAGCGGTCTGTACTGCTACCGCACACCTCCTACCGGACGCGCATGGGTTTTCGCCGGAGGTCTTGCTGGTCGTCACCCCGCCGCGTTCATCCACTCCACCGCGTCATCGCCCCCGGGAATACGCATCGGCGCGTTCTCGTCGGTCGCCGCGCGCCACACTGCTTCGGCCACGGCTTTCGGCGTGGTCACTGGGCCGCTGCTGTCGCGGAAGCCGGCCAGCACGCCCTGCACCAGCGGCGCATAGGCCGGGTGCTCCATGCCGCCCAGGTGCGGGAATGCGTTCTCGCCGAACCGCGTGGTCGGCGAGCGGCCGGGCAGTACCAGGCGCACGCGCACGCCCAGCGGCGCGACTTCGATGGCCAATGACTCGGTGAAGGCATTCACCGCCGCCTTGCTGGCGGTATAGACGCCCACCAACGGCAGCGCTTTCACCGTCACCGTGGAGGTCACGTTGATGATCACGCCGTCGCCGCGCTCGCGCATCTGCGGCAGCACGGCCTGGGTCATCGCCAGCGTGCCCAGCGTGTTGGTGTCGAACAGGGCGCGGGCGGTTTCCATCGGAGTCAGTTCCACCGGCACCGGTGCGCCGAACCCCGCATTGTTGACCAGCACGTCGATCGGGCCGGCCTCGGCGATGGCCCGCGCGATGCTGGCCGGGTCGGTGATGTCCAGGGCGAGCACGCGCAGGTGCCCGGAGGCGGGCAGCAGATCGGAGCGCGGGGTGCGCATGGTGGCGATGACCTTCCAGCCACGGTCGAGGAACAGGCGGGCGGTTTCCAGCCCGAAACCGGAGGAACAGCCGGTGATCAGTACGGTTTGCATCGTGTACGCCTTCAGCAGGAACGAGTGACCATGGTCGGCCCCGCTGGATGGACGCGCTACAATGAAACGTCCATATTTCCTCGTCGAGCGTCCAGTGTCGTCCGATCCGCTGTCCGACGTCGTGGCCCTGCTGCAGCCCACGGCACGCTTCTCCAAGCGCGTCGAGGCCGCTGGCGAGTGGTGTGTGCGGCGCGAAGGGGAAGGCGAGCCGTTCTACATGGCGGTGCTGCACGGGCAATGCCGGCTGTCGGTGGAGGGTGGCGCGCCGATCACCCTGCAGGCCGGCGATTTCGTGCTGGTGCCGGCCCTGCGCGAGCTGGTCAATACCAGCATGCAGGCGCCGGCGAACATCATGCCGAGCCTGCCGGTGCGTATCGCCGAAGGCCACTTCCGGGTAGGCAGCCTCGATGGACCCGTGGCGCTGTGCGCGCAGATCGGCCACTGCGGATTCGCCTCGCCCGATGCGGCCCTGCTGGTTTCGTTGCTGCCGCGGCTGCTGCATGTACGCGGTGAGCCGCGCCTGGCCACGTTGGTGCAGATGGTGGGCGAGGAAGCGCGTGCGCAGCGACCGGCGCGTGATGTCGTGTTGGAACGCCTGCTGGAAGTGCTGCTGATCGAGGCGCTGCGCAGCGGCATGGACAGCGTGGGGGGCAGTGGGCTGGTCCGCGGGCTGGGCGATGAGCGGCTCGCTGCCGCATTGCGTGCCCTGCATGCCCGGCCACAGCACGCGTGGACGGTGGAGGCGCTGGCCGGGCAGGCGACGATGTCGCGCTCGGGTTTCGCCGCGCGTTTCATGCAGGTGGTGGGTGTGGCTCCCATGGAATACCTGCTGCACTGGCGCATGGCACTGGCCAAGCGCCTGCTCAACGATCGCTCGCTGAGCCTGGAACAGGTCGCCGAGCGGGTCGGCTATGCCAGCGCGGTCACCTTCGGTGCGGCGTTCGCGCGGTTGGTGGGCATGCCACCGGCGCGTTTCGCGCGCATGCGTGGTTGATCACCTGCGGCTTCACTGTCGTTGTGCCCCGCAGCATCAATTTTCGTGCACCGCGTCTTGCAAAAAAAATAATTCCTCCCTTATGGTGCAATCGATTGCATCGCGGTGAATCATCAATGTTTGCACCGGTTGGGAGGCCGGGAAGTGGATGTCGATCCATTCCATCGAACCGGCACCGGTGCCGGGGCTCACGCGGCGCGAGGCGCTGCGCATGGCGCTCACCGGCAGCCTGGGCCTGGCGGCCGCAGGCATCCTGCCCCCCGTCGCCACTGCCGCGCCCCTGAAGGGCAGGCTGAAGCACTCCGTCGCCCGCTGGACCTTCCCGCAGTTGTCGGTCGCCCAGCTCTGCGCGACCGTGAAGGGTCTCGGCTTTGCCGCCATCGACCTGGTCGGCCCGGAGGACTGGCCGACGCTGAAGGCCCATGGCGTAGACAGCTCGATGTGCAACGGCGCAGAACTGAGCCTGACCAAGGGCTTCGCCGGCAGCGAGTTCCACGATGAGCTGGTAACCCGCTACACCCGGCACATCGACCTGGTGGCCGACGCCGGCTATCGCAATCTCATCTGCTTCTCCGGCAACCGCAACGGCATGGACCCGCAGCAGGGCATGGCCAATGCCGAAGCCGGGCTCAAGCGCATCCTCGGCCATGCCGAGAAGCGCGGCGTGGTGCTGGTGATGGAGCTGCTGAACTCGCGCGTCGACCATCCCGACTATCTGTGCGACCACTCCGCGTGGGGCGTGGAACTGTGCAAGCGGCTCGGCTCGGACAACTTCGGCCTGCTCTACGACATCTACCACATGCAGATCATGGAGGGCGACATCATCGCCACCATCGGTCGGCACCACGCGTGCTTCAAGCACTACCACACCGCAGGCGTGCCTGGCCGGCACGAGATCGGGGACCAGCAGGAACTGAACTATCCGGCCATCTGTCGCGCGATCCGCGACACCGGTTTTGATGGGTATCTGGCGCAGGAATTCATGCCTGCAGCGCCCGATCCCGTTGGCTCATTGCGCGAGGCGATCCGTCTCTGCGACGTCTGAAACGATATCCACCCAGGTGATAGACCCATGGCAGATAATCATTACGACGCCATCGTTGTTGGCTCGGGAATCAGTGGCGGTTGGGCGGCGAAGGAACTGACCGAAAAAGGTCTCAAGGTCCTGATGCTGGAACGCGGGCGCAACATCGAACACGTGAAGGACTACGTCAATGCGATGAAGGAACCGTGGGATTTCCCGCATCGCAACCGGCCGACCCAGGCGATGAAGGCGGCGTTCCCGGTGCTGATGCGCGACTACGCGCTGGCCGAGAATCTCGAGGGCATGTGGGCCGACGAACAGGACTCGCCCTATATCGAGACCAAACGGTTCGACTGGTTCCGCGGCTACCACGTCGGTGGGCGTTCGCTGATGTGGGGCCGGCAGAGCTACCGCTTCTCCGACCTGGATTTCGAGGCCAACCTCAAGGACGGCATCGCCACTGACTGGCCGATCCGCTATGCCGACATCGCGCCGTGGTACGACCACGTGGAGAAATTCGCCGGCATCGCCGGCACGCGCGAAGGGCTGGACGTGCTGCCTGATGGCGAGTTCCTGCCGCCGATCCCGCTGAACATCGTCGAGAAGGACGTCGCCGCGCGGATCCAGAAAGCCTTTGGTGGCACGCGCCACATGATCCACTCGCGCACCGCCAACATCACCAAGCCGATGCCCGAGCAGGGCCGGGTCAACTGCCAGTACCGCAACAAGTGCATCCTCGGCTGCCCGTTCGGTGCGTATTTCTCGACCCAGGCGGCAACGCTGCCGGCGGCGATGAAGACCGGCAACCTGACCCTGCGGCCGTTCTCGATCGTCAAGGAAGTGCTCTACGACAAGGACCGCAAGCGCGCGCGCGGTGTGGAAGTCCTCGACGCCGAGACTGGCCAGACCTATGAGTACACGGCCAAGGTCATCTTCCTCAACGCGTCGTCCTTCAACTCGACCTGGCTGCTGATGAACTCGGCCACCGATGTCTGGGACGGCGGACTGGGCTCGTCGTCCGGCGAGCTGGGGCACAACGTGATGGACCATCACTTCGGCGCTGGCGCGTCCGGCCGGGTGGAAGGCTACGACGACAAGTACTACTTCGGCCGTCGTCCCTGCGGTTTCTATATCCCGCGCTTCCGCAACGTGGCGGCGGACAAGCGCGGCTATCTGCGCGGGTTCGGCTACCAGGGCGGTGCCAGCCGCAACGGCTGGTCACGCGAGATCGCCGAACTGAACATCGGCGCCGATCTGAAGGACGCGCTGAGCCTGCCCGGTGACTGGCGCATCGGCATGACCGGCTTCGGCGAAATGCTGCCCCACCACGACAACACCATCCGCCTGGACCACGAGCGCAAGGACAAGTGGGGGCTGCCGGTGCTGGCCATGGACGTTGCCATGCGCGAGAACGAAAAGGCGATGCGAAAGGACATGGCGGCCGACGCGGCGGAAATGCTGGAAGCCGCCGGCGTCAAGGACGTGGAGATGCACGACAACG
>Ga0213828_1002333_pt1 | contig 14030 bp, 10 predicted proteins | sample MC6MC0897MG_FD_180664 | JGI IMG/M metagenome (GOLD analysis project Ga0213828, IMG submission 180664) | Enriched soil aggregate microbial communities from Iowa State University, Ames, United States - MC6-MC0897-MG | ecosystem: Environmental > Terrestrial > Soil > Unclassified | place: USA: Iowa...
CCGTCTGCTCTGCCATCTCCAAGGCATCGTCGACCTCAATCCCCAGATATCTGACGGTGCTTTCAAGCTTCGTATGGCCAAGCAAGAGTTGGACTGCCCTCAGATTCTTGGTTCTACGATAGATCAACGAGGCCTTCGTTCGCCGCAGCGTGTGGGTGCCGTACAGCGCCGGATCAAGGCCAATGGCTGTCACCCAGGCTTTCACTATTCGAGCGTATTGCCTGGTGGAGAGATGATCTGAACCGTGTAGCCGGCTCGGAAACAGACAGTCCTCGCTACGGAGATGAGCCTGATGCATCCAGGCTTCCAAAGCCATACGGGTTTGCTCGGTGATCTCAAATTGCACTGGATGGTGAGTTTTCTGCTGCATCACGATCGCTCGTGACGACACATGCTCTCCATGGGCTACGTCCCGTACACGAAGCTTGGTTAAGTCGCAGGCTCGCAGCTTGCTGTCGATTGCCAAGTTGAACAACGCCAGATCCCTAGATTTCTCCGCGATCTGGAGCCTTACCCGGATGGCCCAGATATCTCTGAGTCGGAGCGGAGCTTTCTGCCCGACTAGCTTTCCCTTGTTCCATGGGCGATGGGTGTAGATAGCAGCGGTTTTCATGGGTTGTCCTCCGCGTTAGGGGAGAACAAGGGTGAACTCGATACGGTGGACGGTCGCTAACCGACCCAAAGCTGCCTCTCGCGGACGACAGCAAGAGGCCAAAAGTGGACGTTTTGGACAGCTCTTAGAGAGAGTTCCGCCGCCGCAAGATGTAGAGTGCGCGCCCCTAAGAGGTGCGACTGCAGAGCCCATTTCTCAGGACAACCATTTGCGAATGCTCCACTTTGACTTTCCGAGAAAAATCCTTTTTCCCTATCTCTGTAAATCCCCACTTGAGATAGGCGCTCCTTGCATTTGTTGCAGAGGCCATCACATCCAACCACACATGTGTCAGTCCTAGTTTATTCGCATGCGCCATTGCTGCATTGAGAAGTCGCAAGCCTAGCCCCCTTTTTTGGCTGCCAGGAAGTAGGTAAATCCTTGATATTTCCGCTCCGCCGTCTTCGTGTGTAACCGGATTGCTGGAGTCGACTATCATCGTTAGAAATCCAACCACGACCCCATCGACTTCCGCAACCCAAAGCCTTGAGTCCGCTCGCTGTAGCAATATCAAAAATGCTGAGGAGCTAAAGGTATCGAGCTGCTGGGCTAGAGCTACGCAGTCGCTCCAGAGGTAATGGTATGCTGCCGCATAAGCAGCAGGACCAATCACACCTAACGCCTCAGCATCGTCTACAGTTGCTCTGCGAACTTCTATCAATCCATGCTCTCCTGTGCCATCTCACCAACTCCAATAAATCGCCTGAGAGCTTACATACTTATGTATACGTCTGTTTTGGGGCGACAGCAGACGCCCGCAACCTATATCCTTATACTCATCTCCCGCGCTCATATGCTGGGGTTAATGAAGTGAGATCTACAGTTATTGGCCGATAACTCATTCTGCAACCTAAAAGCTGATATTGAGTGCGGTAGCTGCTAACTTTGCCAACTCAAGCCTGCTTCTTGGCTCGGCACCGTCTTCGAGCATCCAGGTTGCCGACAATCCTGTCCATGCGAGCACCCATTGCAACAACCTTCGGCGATCAATACCGGAAGCATCTGCGATGAGTGCTATACGTCGTGCGAAGCAGTCCGGTGCAAGCGCGCTTGCTTCGTCGGGATTGCAGAGAATATTGGCATAATCAAAGCCGCGCTCGCCGCATAACCCCTTGGGATCAATGGCAAGCCATCCAGCTTGGCCGAAATCAAGCACATTACCGTGATGGATATCGCCGTGAAGTACTGCGACATCGCGTGGAGCAGTCAAAAGCTCGCGTGCCGCCCCCGCACAGTGTTCAAGAATGCCGCAGTGAGTAGCTGCCGCACTCAATAGCGATTCGAACCATTGCACGAGCGGAACCAGTTCAGGGATGGCCTTGGGGCGCGGTGTGTGGAGACGGGCTACTACCGCACAGAGGATGCGAATGGCTTCGTCATCCCGGCCACTATTGACCATCTGGATGAGCGTGGCCGAGCCTTGCGCGCGCTTCATCAGTAAAGCTTCACCCTCGTGGGCCAGCACAGGCGCCGCACCGTCGCCGGCCCACCAAGCCATGAGCTGGCTGCCTGCTTGTTCCTCCGGCTCTTGTGAGATTTTAAGCATGGCGGGTACATTGCCTTGGCGAACGGGTAGTAGATTGCCGTTCAGCGAGACGAAAGCATCACCGTCGATTGTCAGTCCCCATCGTTTCAGATACTGATCAAACATAGGTTCTTCAAATTTAACACTGTCCATAACTATTTTTCATTCGAGCTCTATAAGCGCAGGATAAGTCTCTCGGGATCATCCGTCAAAAGGACATTGCCAGCAATAAGTATGCATTGACCAGAGCTTCGCTAAGCTACTGGAATAATAATTCTTACTGGTTGTTTCCTGTCACGAAGGTCTGAACGGGGCGAATGCAGTTAGTCGCATTTGATCTGGGGCATTCATGCGCCGCATTTCAGGTTTTTCTGCATAAATGCATTCTGAAGCGTTACGCCCAGGCGGATCGGAAATCCTCGCCGCACGACATGAAAACCGTGCAGTTCAAAGAACGCTTCAGCCGTCTTGCTGACGTCTGAAGTGAGTTCATCAATGCCAAGTAACCTGGCTTCTTCATGGATACGGTTCATGAGTAAAGTGCCTATTCCTTGCCGAGGATGAGTACCCGACACAAAGAAATGGTCGATGTAACCGTTCGATTGAATGTCGGCATAGCCCACAATTTTCCCGTCTACCTCAGCCACGAACGGGCGGAGGTTTCGAAGGTGCTCCGCCCATAGCGTTTGATCAAGATCGGCAGGAGCCCAGGCATCGACTTGATCTCGAGTGTAATCGAGTGACGCGATGTCATGTATGGCAGAGTAAAAAACACGGAACAGCGCAATCTCATCCCCGATTCTGAATCGTCGAATTACCCTGTGCTCCTCTCAAGGCTTCTTCAAAAAGAGAGAGTTTGCCACACCAGCTGCATGGCTGACGCGCAAACCGAAATCAAGCATGCCTGAAAGGCCGTCCGTGCTAGCAGGCTGCAATGGGTCGAGAGAAGGCAATCGGCACCGGCTCCTATGGACCCAATATAGACAGTGGGTGGCCGCTGGTTGCTTCGAAGCTATTCAATGAGCATCATCTGGGCTCGACAAGGAGACGTCCCCATGCCCACACCAGTGCTTCATCTCATGTCTGGCAAGATTGCATCCGGCAAATCAACTTTGGCAAAAAGTTTGGCTACCGAACTGTCGGCGATTCTGCTAAGCGAGGATCATTGGCTCTCAAAGCTTTACCCAGACCAAATCAAGTCAGTAACCGATTACGTACGCTTCTCGCGTCAGATTAGAGATGTGGTGGGCCCGCTCGTCACTGATGTGTTGCGTGCCGGGGTGACAGTCGTCCTGGATTTCCCTGCCAACACTCTCCAGGATCGGCAATGGTTGCGGGGCCTGGCTGACGCGGCCGAGGTTGCCCATTGCGTTCACTACATCGAGGTACACGACGATGTCTGTCGAAGCAGATTGCATATTCGTAACCGCCGTGCCGAACATGAATTTGCTGCGACCGACGCAGAGTTTGATCTGATCACCAGCTACTTTCAGCCGCCCGATAAGGATGAGGGGCTCCAGATCGAAATCCATCGCATTTGACGAAGATATCTCCAGAAAAATTGGGTCGCCTAGAGTGTCCACTCCTAGCCGATAGCAGGCATCTGTGAACGGCCGCAATGGGTCGAAAGCGGCCAGTCGGGACCGGCTACTCTCGACCCAAGGCGGACCTGACCCAACGCTCTGTTGCCGGCGATGGGCCGCGAAACGGCCCCGGCATAAAGGTGACTGCTATGGGCCACCTCGCAGCTTGCTGCGCTCAACACTGCCGTACGAAGCGAATGCCGCTCCGTAACCCTGGCAGGCTACCTTCCTGAAATTCACCTTACGGTAGGAGGTTGATGGCCTAGTTCGCCATCACTTCGTCCAGTGCCTGCTCAAGGGTGCTGACCGTGCGCTCGATATTGTGCAGTTTTTCGAGCCCGAACAGGCCGATGCGGAAGGTCTGGAAGTCGGCCGGCTCGTCGCATTGCAGCGGCACGCCGGCGGCTATCTGCAGGCCGTGAGCGGCAAATTTCTTGCCGCTCTTGATGTCGGCATCATCGGTGTAGCTGACCACGACGCCTGGGGCCTGGAAGCCGGCTGCGGCCACGCTCTTGAAACCTTTACCGGTCAACATGGCGCGCACCCGATCACCCAGCGCCTGTTGTTCGTCGCGGACCTTGTCGAAACCGTAGGCCTGCATCTCGTTCATCACGTCGTTGAATCGGGCGAGCGAATCGCTGGGCATGGTCGCATGGTAGGCGTGTCCGCCTTGTTCGTAGGCCTGCATGATCTGCAGCCACTTTTTCAGGTCGCAGGCAAAGCTGCTGCTCTGCGTGTGCTCGATGCGCTCGAGGGCCAATGCGCTGAGCATCACCAGGGCACAGCAAGGGGAGGCGCTCCAGCCTTTCTGCGGTGCGCTGATCAGCAGGTCGACTGCGCACTTTTGCATATCAACCCAAAGCGTGCCAGAGGCGATGCAGTCCAGCACGAACAGGCCACCCACCGCATGCACGGCGTCGCCGACGGCCCGCAGGTACTCGTCGGGCAGGATAATCCCTGACGAGGTTTCAACGTGGGGGGCGAAGACAATCTGAGGCTTGTGCGCCTGAATGGCCGCCAGCACTTCCTCCAGCGGCGGGGGCGCGTAGGCAGCCTGGCGCCCGGTGTCGACCGGTCGGGCTTTCAGCACCGTGGTGGCCGCCGGGATGTTGCCCGTATCAAGGATTTGGCTCCAGCGATAACTGAACCAGCCGTTGCGTATCACCAGGCATTGCTGGCCGGTGGCAAACTGTCGCGCTACCGACTCCATGCCGAATGTACCGCTGCCCGGCACTACCGCAACAGCTTCGGCGCCATAGACCTGTTTCAAGGTCTTGGAAATGTTCTTCATCACGCCCTGAAATGTCTGTGACATGTGATTGAGCGAGCGGTCGGTGTAGACCACCGAGTACTCGACCAGCCCCTCAGGATCAATACTGGGATAAAGCGTCGACATGGGGTGACTCCTTTGGCAGAGATGTCAGTGGTATCGACCCTGCCTCAAGCCCTGGCAAATGACAAGACTTGGCGCCTTACCCGAGTGGCCCAGATATCTGCCTCGGTTCGTGCATGTGATCATGGCGTAAGCACTACATTCGGCAATGGCAACGGTCTTGATGTTTTTGCTCATGGTTAGCTACCCAGGTGCTGGGAGACGCATGATGCGCCGAAAGACTGCCCGGTTTCGGAGGACCGGGAGCCCGGAAGCGCGCAGTTCAGGGCGCGATGTGGGTGTGGTAGATCTTGCTGACCACCGTCCACTTACCCTCGACTTTTAGTAAGTTGAAAAAGTCGGTGAAGCAGAAACCGGAGATATCGTTGGTGTCGATACGGGCGTTGGCGGCGGTGCCAACGATATCGATACTGACGATCACGCCCACAGCCTCGGGGGACGGGCGGAAAGGGGGGTTGTCGATGGTGTCGAACAGGCCTTGAATCGGCCCGCCGACCAGCTTGGCGTCAGCATCCACGCCAAAGATGGTCGCCTGCCCGCTGAAAGCTGGTTTCATGATGCTGCTATTGGCCTGTTTGCCGCCTTCGTTGTACCGGTTCAGCACTTCGACGATGGCTTTGTATTCCTGTACATAGGTGGGGTTGCTCATGGTGTTTTTCCCTGTTGTGAGATTTAGGAAGCGCCAGCCCGTTTACGCGAGAAGCAGCCCCGCAGTCGCCTGCACGAATGCCATGTCTCACGCCCAACTGGGCATCTGTGACGGTTAACGCTGTACCACTGCGGGTGCTTCAGTAGTTGCCATTCGGCCAGTCGGTGTAGCCCTTGGCCCCACCGCCGTAATAGCTCTCTCTGGGAGCGGTGCTCAGTTCTGCACCATGGCGCAGGCGTTCAACCAGGTCTGGGTTGGAGATAAACAAGCGGCCGAAGGCCACTGCATCGATCCTGTTCTGAGCGCGGCGCTCGATGGCCATTTCCAGGTCGTAGTTGTTGTTACCGATATAGGGCCCTGCGAACAGGCCGCTAAGGGCATCCATATCAACGCCCGCAGGGATATCGCGGCTAGTCGCAGTGGCGCCTTCCACGAAATGCATGTAGGCCAGGTCGAGCTTGTTCAGCTCGGGCACCAAGTAACCGAACAGGCCCATGACGTTGCTGTCGGGAGGTGTGTTACCGGCGTCCGGGGTCACCGGTGAAAGTCGGATGCCGACCCGGTCGCTCCCCCATATCTCGATCACCGCGCGGGTGACTTCAAGGGTGAGGCGTGCTCGATTTTCGATCGAGCCACCGTACTGGTCGGTGCGCTGATTGGTAGAGTCACGCAGAAACTGATCGAGCAGGTAGCTGTTGGCAGAATGCACTTCCACGCCATCGAACCCCGCGTGCATGGCGTTTCGCGCGGCAACTCGGTATTGCTCGATAACACCGGCTATCTCGTCAGTTTCCAGCGCGCGCGGTGTGGACACTGGCACGAAACCGTCGACCGTATAGGTATTGCCCTCGGCCCGGATCGCAGAGGGTGCTACCGGTGCCTGACCGTCAGGCTGCAGTTCGACGCTTGAGAAGCGGCCGACATGCCACAGCTGTAACACGATCTTGCCGCCTTTGGCATGCACAGCTTCGGTGACTTTCTTCCAGCCAGCCGTTTGTTCTGCGCTCCAGATACCGGGCGTCGCAGAGTAGCCACGGCCTTGGGCGCTGATGTTGGTCGCCTCGGCGATGATCAGGCCAGCGGAGGCGCGCTGAGCGTAGTAGGTAGCATGCAGTTCATTGGGCACGCCATCCTCGGCGTAACGGCTGCGCGTCACGGGTGCCATGACGATGCGGTTGGTGAGTTCGATGGCACCCATCCGGGTGGGTTCGAACAAGTCGGTACGGGTACTGTTATCAGTCATGAGTGGTTCCATCAAATGCATCTAAGTAGACCAGTCGTCTATTAATTGGTTAAAAAAAGCCGCTCAACCGAGCAGGCTTTTCGTCATGGCCAGCGCCGATTGGAAGGGTTGGGTAGAACGGTTCACCTTTGCCATCAACGATGCGCCCAACCACAGTTGATACAGCGACTCGGCCAGCGCCTTGCTGTCTTTGGTAACGATGCTGCCATCAGCGATACCACGCTCGATGCTATCGCTGATCAGCCTGATGATGCGGGACGTGCCTTTATCCAGCACGTGGCGCATCACTTCAGAAAGGTCGCAGACTTCAGCGCCGAGCTTGACCACCAGGCATTTGTTATCCACGGCCTCGTCATACTGGGTTTCGCTCCAGTACTGGAAGTACTTCAGAAGACTTTGCGCACCATTCGCCTGCTGCTTGAGGATCGGCTCGATACGGGACAGGTACTCGTCGAAGTAAACGTCGAGTAATGCCTGGCCAAATTCTTCCTTGGACTTGAAGTAGTGGTAGAACGAGCCCTTGGGTACTCCGGCCGTGCTCAACACCTCGTTGAGACCGACAGCCGTATAGCCTTTGTGGGTCATTAGTGCTCTGGCAACATCGAGGATGTGCTCACGCAGTTCGTTGGCTGGTTTCTTCATGGTGAGCGAAGCCTAACGTAGATTAGACCAGTCGTCTACTGGTGTGGGCGGGGAGGCACGTTTTCCTTCTTGCATCAGCGACTGCTTTGAGTCGAAAGCGGTCTGTCGTGACCGGTAGCGATCGACCCAAAGCGGGTGTTCGCCGCAGGCATGCAATGCATCGCCAAACCCTTTAGACAAAGCCGCGGTTCGAAATGGATATAGCAACGCAGTCAACGACAGGCCGCGGCCAGCCAGCAAGTTTCACTGCTACGCTTTGCCAGGGGTCGATGCTGACTGCCCCTCTATTAATCGTCCAACAAGGGACCAACGGCAATGGATGGCATGCACTACATTTACCCATCAGCCACGGTTCTGGTGGTCGACGACACGCCCGACAACCTGATGCTGATCGCCGACTTGCTCAGGAATCGATATCGGGTCAAAGCAGCCAACAGTGGCGAGAAAGCATTGCGCCTACTGCAGGGCGACGCACTCCCCGACCTGATCCTGCTTGACATCATGATGCCGGGCTTGTCGGGCTACGATGTTGCCAAGCAGCTCAAGCGTGCCCCCCGTACCCGCAACATCCCGATCATTTTCCTGACCGCCATGGCTGCTGCCGAGGACGAAATTCGCGGGCTTGGCCTGGGGGCTGCCGACTACATCACCAAGCCGATCATCCCGCCTGTCCTCTTGGCCAGGGTTGAGACACAAATCAAGGTCAAGGCAGCTGCGGACTTCCTGCGCGACCAGAACGATTTCCTGGAGCAAGAAGTGCAGCGCCGCACCCGCGAGGTGACCGCCATCCAGGACGTCACCATCCACGCCATGGCATCGCTGGCTGAAACCCGCGACAACGAAACAGGCAACCACATCCGTCGCACTCAGCACTACGTCAAGTTGTTGGCCGAGCTGCTGCGCGAGCACCCGCGCTTTGGACACTTCCTCGATGAGGAAACCATCAAGCTGTTGTTCAAATCGGCACCACTTCACGATATCGGCAAGATTGGCATTCCTGATCGCATCCTGCTCAAACCAGGACGTTACACCGCCGAAGAGTTCGAAATAATGAAGACTCACACGACGTTGGGGCGCGATGCCATTCAGCACGCCGAGGACCAGCTGGGCATAACGGTCGACTTCCTTCAGTTGGCGAAGGAAATCGCCTATAGCCACCAGGAGAAATGGGATGGCAGCGGTTATCCGCAGGGCTTGGCGGGTGATGATATCCCCATCAGCGCTCGCTTGATGGCGCTGGCGGATGTCTACGATGCGCTGATCAGCCGCCGTGTTTACAAGCCAGGCATGCCCCACGCTCAGGCGGTGGAGATTATCCGCGAAGGCCGCGGCGCGCATTTTGACCCGGATATCTGCGACGCATTCCTTGCCCATTCCGAGCGCTTTCTGGCAATTGCAGCGCAGTTCGCCGACAGCGACCAGGATCTGGTCAAGCAGTTAGCTGAAGCCAAGTCTGTCGCTGAAAAGCATTAAGCCGTTTGTACCAATCTGCACGTCACACGAACTGAGGCGGTGTATGCACAGACTGTTTGAGCTGTTCGAGCGATTGTCTCTGCGGAGTAAATTGATTATCGGCTTTGCTGCGTTGTTGACACTTTTCCTGATGCTCGGCGTGCAGAGCCTGCGCACGCAGTTTTCGCTCAGGGGCGAGATGCAACAGCTCTACCAGCAGGATCTGGTCGGCATCCAGCATGTACAGGAAGTCCGGGTTCAGTTGCCACACCTGGTGCAGGCGCTTCAACGCGCGGTGGCAACGAGCAACGCCGAGACTCGCGTCAGTGCCAGGACGCAGATGGACATTGCGCAGCAGCGTCTGCAAGAGGCCCTTGCACAAGTGCGCCCGACGCTGCGGCGACAAAGCAGCGTCACCAGCCTGGTGGAGTTTGAAGTGGCGTTGCAGCGCCTGCAGAAACAAGGCGATGAAGCGCTTGAGTTGGTGGGCACCGGTCAATTGGGCAGGGCGCTGACCGTCCTCACGAGCCAGGCATTTATCGCACTTGAACAGGAGTGCGACGATCTGCTCATCCGGATAGAGAACAACAAGCAAGCGGATATTCATGATACGGCGAAGAGCCTAGCCGACTATGCGCAGCACAGCAGCGTACTCACTTACATACTGCTGCTGGGGGGCTCGACGCTGGCCTTGATGCTTGCCTGGCTGGTCAGCCGCTCAATCCGCGTACCGCTTAACCGTGTGCGCATAGCGGTGGACGAGCTGGCTTCCGGCAAGCTGGACAGCCAGATCCCTCACACCGACCTTAGCAACGAGACCGGTGACCTTGCCCGGGCAATCGCCACGCTGCAACTGGAGGCCCGCCAACTTGAAAGCCAGCGCTGGGTCAAAGGTCATGCTTCGTTGTTGCAGGTGGACCTGCTGCAGGCCCAAACCCCCTCGCAGCTAGCCCAGGCGTTTTTTTGCCGCATCGCCCCTCAGTTGGGCATCTGTCAGGGCGCGCTGTACGTGCTGTACGAGGAGGCGCCACGCCTGCAATTGCTCGGTGGCTACGCCGTGGACAGCGAGCGCCCATTGCGCGCTGAGGTTGAGTTAGGTGAAGGGCTACTGGGGCAGTGCGCCGTGGATCGCCAACCCCGACAGTTCACCGATTTGCCTGAGCCGTTCTGGCGGGTGCGCGCACAGTTGGGCGAGGCGTGCGCCAGCCTTCTGCTGGTTGAGCCGGTACTACGCGGAGAGCGCCTCCACGGGGTACTGGAAATGGCTGGTTTGCGCCCTCTGGAGCTGAACCAGGCGCTGTTGCTGCAAGAGGTATTGCCCATCCTCGCCGGGGCCATGGCCATTATGGAGCGCAGCGAGGCCGCCCAGGCACTGTTGCTGGAAACTCGCCGCCAGGCGGACGAGATGAGTGCCCAGGCTCTGCAATTGGAGCACCAGGCTCAAACGCTGGAGGCCCAGCAGGCAGCACTGCGTGAAACCGAGGCGTGGTACCGCGGCATTATCGAAGCGGCGCCCGATGGCATGTTGGTGCTGGGCGACGATGGCCACATTCTGATGACCAATCCGCAGATGGATGCCCTGTTTGGCTATGAACCGGGTGAGTTGATCGGCGCCAGCATTGAGCGGCTGGTACCGCATGCCGCCCGCGAACGGCATATCAAGCAGCGCGACGCGTTTCTTGCCAGTGGCGGCACCCGGCAGATGGGCGGGGACCAGGATGACCTGCGCGGCGTGCGCAAGGACGGTAGCCTGTTCTCTGTAGAAATAGGCCTGTCCCATCTACCGCGTCTTGAGGGGCGAGGCGTCTGTGTGTGTGCCTCGGTGCGTGACGTGAATGAGCGCAGGATGATGGAAGCCAGGCTGCGCACTGCGAGCGATCGATTGAACCTGGCCCAGGAGGCCGGCGACATCGGCTTGTTCGATGTCGATCTGGTCAGCGGGGAAAACTACTGGACGCCGCAGCTCGAAGCGATGTTCGGCCTTGAGCCAGGCGCCTTCGGTGGCACCGTGGAGCACTGGCAGGCGCTGCTGCATCCTGATGACGTCGCGCGCGTCAGCAGTACCTTCGAGCACGCCGTCCACAGTGGCGGTGATCGTTTAGAACTCGACTTTCGCATCGTGCGGCAAGATGATGGTGGGGTGCGCACCTTCAAATCGCTCAATCGCTTCTCGCGCACCCCTGACGGCAGGCCACTGCGCGCAACCGGCATCAATATCGATGTGACGGCTTTGGCGCAGGCACGCGCCGCCGCCGAGCAGGCTACTCAGGCCAAGAGCGAGTTTCTCGCCAATATGAGTCATGAAATCCGCACGCCCATGAACGCCATCATCGGTATGAGCCACCTGGCGCTGCTGACAGAGCTGGATAACCGCCAGCGCAACTACATTGATAAAGTGCACCGTTCGGCGCAGAACCTGCTGGGGATCATCAACGACATCCTCGATTTCTCCAAGATCGAAGCCGGCAGGATGAGCCTTGAGCACACGCCTTTTCGCCTGGAGGATGTACTCGACAGTATCGCTGCCATGATCGGCCTGAAAACCGAGGGCAAGGGCTTGGAGTTGTTATTCCAGACCCCGCCCGATTTGCCTACCGCACTGCTTGGCGACTCACTGCGACTTGGCCAGGTGCTGATCAACCTGGGCAACAATGCTGCCAAGTTCACCGAGCGTGGCGAGATTGTAGTGGGCGTGGAGGCAGTCGACTCGCCTGAGGAGCACGTGCAGCTGCACTTCTGGGTACGCGACACAGGCATCGGCATGACCGCCGAGCAGTGCTCGCGCATGTTCCAGTCTTTCAGCCAGGCCGATAGCTCGACCACGCGCAAGTACGGCGGTACCGGCCTGGGCTTGTCCATTTCGAAGAAGTTGGTGGAGTTGATGGATGGCCGAATCTGGGTTGAAAGCGAGCTGGGGGTCGGCTCCACCTTTCATTTCCAGGTGCGCCTTGGTGTTCAGCCAGGTATTGAGCCGCGTCGCATGTTCAAGGCCGACGAATTACGGGGTATGCGAGTATTGGTGGTCGACGACAACGCCAGTGCTCGGCAGATCCTCTCGGGCATGGCGCGTAGCTTCGGCCTGGAAGTGGATGTAGCGCAGGATGGTGGTAACGCGCTGCGAATGCTGGCTAATGTCGAGCACAGGACGTTGCCCTACGATTTGGTACTAATGGATTGGCGCATGCCCGGAATGGACGGCATTGAAGCCATGAAACGTATGTATACCGCAAGCCTGAAGCATACCCCGTCGGTGATTATGGTCACTGCCTTTGGCCGCGAGGAAGCGCGCGAAGAAGCGCAACGTCAAGGCATGCCGTTGCCAGTGGTATTGACCAAACCGGTCACCCCATCTTCATTGCTGGAAGCCATTGGCGGGGTGCTGGGCACAGCACCGCAGGCCGATACTCGCGCTGGCGAGCGTGCGAAGCAGAGTGCAAACACGCTGTACAGCCTCAACGGCGCTCGGCTTCTCTTGGTGGAAGACAATGAACTGAACCAAGAGCTGGCCACTGAGCTGCTTGAAAGTGTCGGGATTCGTCTGCGTTTCGCTGTTCACGGCCAGGAGGCGTTAGATATTCTTGCCGAAGATGGCGACTTTGATGGCGTGCTTATGGATTGCCAGATGCCGGTGATGGATGGCTACACGGCCACTCAGCACATTCGTCAGCAGCCGCGGTTCGACGTTTTGCCGGTCATCGCCATGACCGCCAACGCCATGGACGGTGATCGAGAACGGGCGCTGAGCAGTGGCATGAACGACCACATATCCAAGCCGCTCGATGTCGATGTCATGTTCGCCACCCTGGCCAGGTGGATCAAGCCTCGCGCCGTGATTCCAGCGCTTGCCGAACCGCCCGGTGCAGGCCAGCCGAAAGAGCTGCCGGATCGCCTGGAGGGTATTGACCTGGAGAGCGGCCTGGCAACCTGCATGGGGCGGCGAGAGCTTTACCTGCGCTTGCTCTGCAATTTCCGCAACAACCAGGCCGATTTTGCCCAGCAGTTTCAGGCCGCACTGGCTGACTCCGACCCTGGCGCGGCGGCACGTGTGGCTCACAGCCTGCGAGGCACCGCCGGCAACCTCGGTGCCAGGGCCGTGGCGCAGGCCGCCGCTGCCTTGGAGCAGGCCTGTCAGAACGGTGATCCCGCTGCAGTGATACAGGCTAGGGCTGCCGCGGTTGAACGATGCCTGCTGCCGACACTATCTGCCCTGGCGGGTTTGGACGTACACACACCCACGCTGGGGGGGGAGGGCGTGCGGGACAGTAGTATGTTGAGCGAGCAATTGAGCAGGCTAAAAGGCTTGCTGGCTGAAAGCGACACGGCGGCCGTGAATGCGCTGGCCGAACTGCGCAAGCTGTCACTGGAGCAGGGCCTGGCGAAACGCCTGGCGCTGGTGACCGAACAGGTTGAACTTTTCGAGTTTGATCGGGCCCTGGAACTCTTGCAGGAACGATAGGTCACCCTCCAGGCTGGGCCGCGCTACTGGCTCGAATCACCGGATAATGGCCCAGAAGACTGGGGCTTTCGCTTTGCTGTGACGCTGTTGTTCCCGCGCTGATAAATCCCGCACATGCTGCCGGTGCTGCAGCATGGGTTAAGCCGTTTGGAAGCGTATCGGCGCCGCTTGGAGAGCTAAATCACAGGTGGAGTGCCGACCCGTTCAGTACAGCGCCATCTACCGAAGGCACTCGCACACGCAGTGCAATCAGCAACGCGGCCAGCAGCATCAGCACGGCCGCCGCCACGAATACGCCTGCGCTGCCACCGAGGCTGAACATTGCCCCGCCCGCGGCTGCGCCTGTGGCGATGGCCGACTGTACAGACGCTACCACCATGCCCCCGGCGCTTTCCGCCTGGTCAGGGACCGCGCTGGCGACCCAGTTCGACCACG
>Ga0213828_1002336_pt1 | contig 14012 bp, 12 predicted proteins | sample MC6MC0897MG_FD_180664 | JGI IMG/M metagenome (GOLD analysis project Ga0213828, IMG submission 180664) | Enriched soil aggregate microbial communities from Iowa State University, Ames, United States - MC6-MC0897-MG | ecosystem: Environmental > Terrestrial > Soil > Unclassified | place: USA: Iowa...
AAAAAGACATCTCAGAAATAATCTGGGATGCCTTTAATTTTTTTATTTGCGTTCCATAATTTGATCGATTAAGCCGTATTCTTTTGCGCGTTCAGCAGTCATGAAGTTATCGCGATCTGTGTCTCTTGAAATTACTTCAAGCGGTTGACCAGTGCGTTCTGATAAAATGCCATTTAATTTTTCGCGTAAGAATAAAATACGTTTTGCAGCGATTTCAATCTCAGTTGCTTGACCTTGTGCACCGCCAAGAGGTTGGTGAATCATTACTTCGGCATTTGGTAATGCGAAGCGTTTACCAGGTTCACCAGCAGCGAGTAGGAAAGCACCCATAGATGCTGCCATACCAATACAAATTGTTTGTACTTGTGGCTTGATAATTTGCATTGTGTCATAAATTGCCATACCAGCAGTGATTGATCCGCCTGGTGAGTTGATGTAAAGAAAGATATCTTTCTCTGGATCTTCTGCTTGTAGGAATAGAAGCTGAGCAACAATTGAGTTAGCTACATTGTCGTCAATCGCGCTTCCTAATAAAATAATACGGTCTTTTAGTAGTCGTGAATAGATGTCATAAGCACGTTCACCACGACTTGTTTGTTCAATAACTGTAGGAATTAAATTCATGTTAAATCCTCCTTAAAAAACTAAATTCGAATACTTTTGCTGATAACATCCATTGTGTATCAGCTGTATCCTTATCATACACATTATAGTCAGGGAAGGTCAAATATTAAACCTGCTAAAGTGAAATTAAATAAATAGCCAATACTGAAAACTGCTTATGACTAAAACAGTATGGTTGATGTAGCGAAGTGTAAGCGCAAGGAGGCTTAGGTCACGCCAAAGAAAGCGTCCTCCTGTAGTGAAATGGATAGTCAAGTACATATTTTGATGAAGTGCCTAAAAAAAATTAAAATCTTTTGCATTCTATAGTTGAATTATGAGCAATACGTTTGTATAATTGATAAGGTCATAAGTTAAAGTACAGTACACTATTTTGCAGGTATGCTTCAAATGAGGATTATCTACATCATGCTTTTTGGAAAGCCTTTGAGTGAGTACTTTTTTTTTGTGTCTAATTGCCCTCGTGGTGTAATGGATAACACGTAAGATTCCGGTTCTTGCACTGGGGGTTCGATTCCCTCCGAGGGCGCCATTTTACTGATTATTTGATTTACTATAGCTCAATTCTCCTAATAAGTAGTTTAGCAGCCTGCTTACTGGAGAATGAGGGGAAAATAGTGGAAATTCTGCTTGGTAGCATTATTCCCATATATGTTCCTTTCAAACCTTCAAAAAAGCAACAACTCCAAATTATTTTTTAGTGAACATACCGTACGTGAAGACTAGTATACTAGTCGGAAAAAAGAATCCTATCTGAGGGGATTCTTTTTTTTTTGCCAAAATATATCTATCTTTGGCATAGTTCAAATATGTATAAATATACAAGTTAGATTAGATTTTTGTTCACTCATACCGTTTTCTACTAAAAAAAACCAACTGAAATTAATTTTTATGAAAAAACAATTACTTTTATGCGAATTGTTGTTGTCTAAAGTGAATAATGTCACTATAATTGACCTAATAGTCTAACATTTCCGAATTAATAAATAATAAAATATATTTCGGGAAGGTAATGGAATAAGGGGGAAAATACTATGAAAAGAAGTTTATCGATGATACTAATGATCGTGGCAGCATTTGCACTAGTTCTAGCTGGCTGTGGTGCTAAAGAAAAGACATCATCTGGTAGTGAGCCATCTGCGGGTGAAGATGGTAAAAAAGTTTATAAGGTAGGAACAGAAGCTACCTTTGCGCCATTTGAATCACTTGACGATAAAGGAAATGTTGTAGGAATTGATGTCGATATTTTACAAGCAATTGCTGATGAAATGGGCTTTGAAGTGGAATGGCAAAACATTGGTTGGGAGCCTGTATTCCAAACGATTAAAAATGGTGAAACAGATATCGGTGCATCTGGCATAACAATTAATGAAAAGCGTAAAGAGTCATTTGACTTTACTGAGCCATATTATGAATCTCAATTATTAATCGTTGTAAAGGAAGATTCAAAGATTAAATCATTAGCTGAATTAAAAGATAAAAAGATTTCAGTACAAATTAATGCTACTGGACACGAAGCTGCTAAAAAGCTTCAAGGGGAATCAAGTACGAATATTTTGGCGTTTGAAAATCAACCAATCGCTATTCAAGAGATGCTAAACGGAAACGTAGACGCAGCAATTGGTGATAATGCGGTAGTGTATGAATATATTAAGGCACATCCAAACGAAAAACTTAAAGTAATAGAAGATGATGCATTTGAAAAAGAATATTATGGGTTTATGGTTCAAAAAGGGAATACAGAGTTGTTAAACCTACTAAATGAAGGTCTGAAAAAAATTAAAGAAAACGGTAAATTAAAAGAAATTACAGGAACAGAATTTAAGGAAAAAAAATAAATGCATGATGCCACTAGTATAGTTATGCTAGCGGCTCATTTATTTTCATTCAGCAAATGTCTTCTGTAGCGAAAGCAAAGCGTCAGCTACAGAAGACTCCCACCTCTGAAGGTGGCAGGATGAATGAGTATGAGGTTCTCGTGTCGGCCTTCGTGAAGGTCTAGGCACAATTCAAAACACAATTACACCAAGGCGAAATTGATTTTTTGGACTAACTCTAAAGGGGAAGTGGGGTTTTCGGATGGACATCTTTGACTTACGCTGGGACACAGTCTGGAACTACCGTGATATGTTTATACGTGGTATTGGCGTGACGCTTGTTTTAACACTTAGTGGTTATTTTGGAGGAATTCTTTTAGGGTTATTTTTAGGTCTTGGAAAATTATCAAATAAAAAATGGATTTATTGGCCATGTAAGTTATATGTAGATTTATTCCGTGGGACTCCGATGCTCGTGCAAATCTTATTAATTCACTTAGCGGTGATACCGACAATTTTTGGACATTCATTAGGCTATATGGTTTCAGGGATTACGGCACTTATTTTAAATTGTGCGGCATACAATGCAGAAATTTTCCGTGCGGGCATTCAAAGTATTGCTAAAGGGCAAATGGAGGCAGCTCGTTCTCTTGGCTTAACGCATAACCAAGCGATGCGTAAAGTTATTTTACCCCAAGCTTTTAGACGTATGATTCCGCCGCTAGGCAATGAATTTATCGCCTTATTAAAGGATTCATCTTTAGTAACCGTTATTGCGGCTCCAGATATTTTATATGCAAGTAAAGTAGTAGCAGGTGCTAGCTTCCGTTTTTGGGAACCATATATTGTTGCAGCCTTATTATATTTAATTTTAACGTATGGTGTAACAAAGGTTGTAGCATTTATTGAAAAACGATTTAGTAATAGCTATGTCCCTCGTAAGGCAGAAGGGCGGGAAGCACGATGATTAAGATTGAAAATTTACACAAATATTTTGGCAAGCTGGAAGTATTAAAGGGTATTGATTATGAAATACAAGAAAAGCAAGTTGTTTGTGTTATTGGTCCTTCAGGCTCGGGGAAAAGTACATTTTTACGTTGCATCAATATGCTAGAAGAAGTAACAGATGGTGCAATTTATATCGAGAATGTCAAAATTAATGATCCAAAAACAAATATTAATGCGATTCGAGCTGAAGTGGGGATGGTGTTTCAGCAATTTAATTTATTCCCACATATGACTGTTATTGATAATGTAACGATGGCGCCAATGCAAATCCGTAAAATGGGAAGGCCGGAAGCGGAAGCACTCGGACATGAGCTCTTGAAAAAGGTTGGTCTTGATAGTAAGGCTTATAACTATCCTGAACAGCTTTCAGGTGGTCAACAGCAACGTGTTGCCATTGCTCGTGCTTTAGCAATGAAGCCAAAAGCTATTTTATTTGATGAACCTACTTCTGCACTTGACCCTGAAATGGTAAAAGAGGTGTTAGATGTTATGAAAAATCTAGCCGCTGAAGGAATGACGATGATTGTTGTTACACATGAAATGGGCTTTGCTCGTGAAGTTGGCGATCGTGTTGTCTTCATGGATGGTGGCTATATTGTTGAAGAGGGAACACCTAAAGAAATTTTCAGTAACCCACAAAATGAACGAACAAAAGCCTTTTTAGGAAAAGTACTTTAATAAGGAAAGAGCAATCCCTAGTGATTTTTCATCACAATAGGGACTGCTCTTTTTGTATTTAATGAAGAGGATTTTTTGTAGTGTCAAATGAATTAAGCATCGTTTGCATATCTTGTTGAGAATATTGAGGTACTTGATAATAGCCATGCTTATTTTGGTAAATAGATAATTCGTATGCCATTTCGATGCAGTTGGGAATACTATCTGCAACAACACGACGAACGACAGGGTTTGTCGTTTCTGTTGCAGCCGCAGTCATACATTTTGCCGCGCCTTTTTGAGCACCAAGTAAGAAGCCAGAAATTGCTTCATCATTGATTTCACTCGCATTTTGCATAGGCTTTTTTGGCTGTCCAGGGTTTAAGCCGAATTTAAAATCATGCCCTGTTTCCATTTGATAACGACCTGTAGGAACAGATGGATCATGACCAGTTTTAAATGACTCCACAATTGTGTTATACATGCCTAATGTGAAATTATATTGGCGATCCAAAATGCTAAGTAACTCAGTGTCCTTAACCTGAGGTCGTAAAAGAATAGATTGATTCATACCAGCAATGATTTCGCCAAGTGTTTCATGCATGTCCATTACTTCATGCCCACCATGATTTAGGCTGTGCTGTTGGTTGAGTGATGTTTGATTAGATGGTTCATTGTAAAACGATTGTGACAAAAAAAACGCCTCCTTAATGTTATATTTTATTGCAGTATTTAGTATGTCATTCTAGACAAGTTTCATACGGTATATGTGCAGTTGGCTTTTTTATTGATTTAAAAGGAAATTTTTCTTTAAATATTATCAATTATTGACAAAAAGACTAAAATTGTTATAATTTTTATTGTATCGACAAGCGATATAACGTGAACTGATATAAGGAGGAAAAAAATTTGAATAAAAGATTTTTAACAGCATCTTTAGCGGTTATTTTAACAGCATCTGCTGTCATTCCCGTTTCTATGCAGGAAGTGCGCGCTGCCAATGAAACTAGCAGTCAAGTAGAAGTAAAAGAGGAACAGTTATCTGCTAAAGAATTTCTAGATTTAGCTGTCACTTCTCTAACATTCCAGCACGGATCAGTGACAATGCGTCAGCAAATTATTGATCAATGGGTTAAAGGTGAAGAATTAAAAGATTTAAGTGCCAATATTAAGCGTGATGAAGCGGCACGTATTTTAGTAAGAGCCTTAGATAAAGAGGAAAAAGAAACAACACTTGCTGAGTATCAAGAAAAAGCAAACAAGCTTGGTTTATTTAACGGTCTTTCAAATAGTGAAACAATTTCTAAACAAGATGCAGTTAAGATTCTGAATAATGCGAAAAAAGTGCAAAACGGTGTAAATAATGAAGGTGTGAAAGAAATTTCCGTTGAAGATTTTATGAAAAATCCAGGAAGTTTTGGTCATTCACTTTCACCAGACGGTAACTACATAACGTATTCCGCTGAATGGGAAAATCGTTCAAATGTTTTCGTGAAAAAAATGAATGATGATAGCGAGCCAGTACGTGTATCTAGTTCAACAGATCGTGATATCGCTGGATCCTTCTGGAAAGATGATAATCTACTATATGTAAAGGATAAAGGTGGAGATGAAAACTTCCATATTTATTCAACATCATTTAATGGTAATGAGGAAAAGGATTTAACACCATATCCAAATGTAACAGTTGGATTATTAAACGGTTTAAAGGGCGTTAAAGATGAAATCCTTATTATGATGAATAAAGAAGATGCCAAAGTCTTTGATGTGTACAAGCTGAATGTAAAGACTGGTAAAACTACACATGTTGCTAAAAACCCAGGGAATATTATTAGCTGGTTAGCGGATCGTGATGGCAATGTGCGTATGGCAGTTGCTTCAGATGGTGTAGAAGGAACGGTGCTTTATCGTGATTCAGAAAAAGATGAATTCAAGCCATTTATAGAGTTCGAAGCAGGGGAACAAGTAATGCCACTTACTTTCTCTAAAGACAATAAACATATTTATGCAACTTCTAATAAAGGAAGAGACAAAGTAGAAGTAGTGAAATATGATCTAGAAGGTAAAGAAGAAGTAGTTATGTCCAACCCTGAAGTGGATGTAACAGGCGTATTATATAGTGCTGATAAAGATAAATTATTATACGGTACCTATGTAACAGATAAGGTACATTATCAATTCTTTGATGAGGACTTTGAAAAATTATTCCGTAAAATCCAAAATAAATTAGGTGTGCCTGAAAGTGAATTAGGCATCAATGATTACAACAAAGATATGACAAAGTTCATTGTTAGCGTTGCTAGTGACACTGTTTACGGAAAATATTATTACTACGATTCAACAACGGATGAATTGACAGAATTGGCAACATTAAGCCCTTGGTTAAACCCAGAGGAGCTTGCAGAAATGCATCCAATCTCTTATAAGAGTCGAGATGGCTTAACGATTAACGGTTACTTAACTTTACCGAAAAACAAAGAGGCTAAAAATCTGCCACTTATCGTCAATCCGCATGGTGGACCATGGTTCCGTGATATGTGGGGCTTTAATCCAGAAGTGCAATTATTAGCAAACCGCGGTTATGCAGTACTGCAAGTGAATTTCCGTTCTTCAACTGGTTACGGAAAAGAATTCCTTGAAGCTGGTAATAAGCAATGGGGGCTAAAAATCCAAGATGATATTACAGATGGTGTACAATGGGCAATCGACCAAGGTATTGCAGACCCTGAACGCATCGGAATCTACGGTGCATCATTTGGTGGTTATGCAACGTTAGCTGGTATCACGACTACACCAGATCTATATGCAGCAGCAGTTGATTATGTAGGTGTATCGAATATCTTTACATTATTAAATACAATCCCTCCATATTGGGAAACAGTGCGCAACATGTGGTATGAACGTGTAGGTCATCCAGAAAAGGATAAAGAACTATTAACAGCTGCTTCACCTATCTTCCATGTGGATAAAATTAAAACGCCATTATTTGTAGCTCAAGGTGCAAATGACCCACGTGTCAATAAAGCTGAATCTGATCAAATCGTTGAAGCATTACGTGCAAGAGGCGTAGATGTGGAGTACATGCTGAAAGATAATGAAGGCCATGGCTTCCAAAATGAAGAAAATAAAATTGAATTCTATAATGCAATGCTAAAATTCTTAGATAGTCATTTAAAAAAATAATACAAAAGAAAGACTGTGCAGGAAGTAAGTTTCTTACACAGTCTTTTTCTAGTTGTTAAGGAAATTATAGATTTTTAAGTTGTGGGTAACCAAGGGCGTAGTTTTCGTCTAGGCTAAAGCGCTACGTCGCTTCGATCCCTCAGGCAAAAGTGGTGGAGCGTTTACTTTTGCTTCGGGCTCTTTAGTTACAACGGTTGTCCAAATACAACAATAGATTATCAAAACGTGTTCTAAAATGAACAAATATTGATTTTATTAATTTTAAAATTAATGCTATATTTTGAGTGTTAAAGAGGAAGATGGAAGTGTAACATCTGGTGATCACAGAGATGAACATTTTGCATTAAGTAAAAATGAAATAAAAATATGTTTATTGAATACACAGATCATGGAAATCTAAAACAACATCCAAAAGTAGCTCATTGACATGATTGGAACGGTAATACAAGAGGTACAGGATATCTCTTGTACTTGATCGCTTTTATCTCTTTTAATTATCGAACCCAATAATTGACAAAATTGCTAAAGTTGTTATAATTTCATTGTGTTGACAAATGATATAACGCGGACTGATATAAGGAGGAATCATTTTGAAAAAAAGATTTTTATCAGCATCATTAGCGGTTATTTTAACAGCATCTGTTGTCATTCCTGTATCTATGCAGGAAGTGCGGGCTGCCAATGAAACTAGCAGTCAAGTAGAAGTAAAAGAGGAAAGTTTATCTGCTAAGGAGTTTCTAGATTTAACTGTAACAGCACTAACATACCAACATGGATCACAAACAATGCGCCAACAAATCATTAATCAGTGGGTTAAAGGCGAAGAATTAAAAGATTTAAGTGCGAAAATTAAACGTGATGAAGCGGCACGTATTTTAGTAAGAGCTTTAGATAAAGAGGAAAAAGAAGCAACCCTTGCTGAGTATCGGGAAAAAGCCAATAAGCTTGGTTTATTTAACGGTCTTTCAAATAGTGAAACGCTTTCTAAACAAGATGCAGTTAAAATTCTGAATAATGCGAAAAAATTGCAAAACGGTGTAAATAATGAAGGTGTGAAAGAAATTTCCGTTGAAGATTTCATGAAAAATCCAGGAAGCTTTGGCTATTCACTTTCACCAGATGGTAATTACATTACGTATAATGCTGAATGGGAAAATCGTTCAAATGTTTTCGTGAAAAAAATGAATGACGATAGCGAGCCAGTACGTGTATCTAGCTCAACGGATCGCGATATCGGTGGATCTTTCTGGAAAGATGATAATTTACTATATGTAAAGGATAAAGGTGGAGATGAAAACTTCCACATTTATTCAACATCATTTAATGGTAATGAGGAAAAGGATTTAACACCTTATCCAAATGTAACAGTTGGGTTACTAAGTGGTTTAGAGGGCGTTAAAGACGAAATCCTTATTATGATGAATAAAGAAGATGCCAAAGTCTTTGATGTGTACAAGCTGAATGTGAAGACTGGTAAAACAACACACGTTGCTAAAAATCCAGGTAATGTTAGTAGCTGGTTAGCAGATCGTGATGGCAATGTTCGAGTGGCAGTAGTTTCAGACGGTGTAGAAGGAACGGTCCTTTATCGTGATTCAGAAAAAGATGAATTCAAGCCATTAATTGAAATAGAAGCCGGGGATGATGTAAGTCCTTTTAGTTTCTCCAAAGACAATAAATATATTTACGCTACTTCTAATAAAGGAAGAGATAAAGTAGAAGTGGTTAAATATGATTTAGAAGGTAAAGAAGAAGTAATTATGTCCAACTCAGAAGTGGATGTATCAAGTGTATTATATAATGCTGAGAAAGATAAAGTATTGTATGGGGCATATGTAACAGATAAGCTACATTATCAATTCTTTGACGAGGAATTTGAAAAACTATTCCGTAAAATCCAAAACAAATTAGGTGTGCCTGAAAGTGAATTAGGCATCAATGATTACAACAAAGAGATGACAAAATTCATTGTTAGCGTTTCTAGTGACACTGTTTACGGGAAATATTATTACTATGATTCAACAACAGATGAATTAACAGAAATGGCTACATTAAGCCCTTGGTTAAACCCAGAGGAGCTTGCAGAAATGCATCCAATCTCTTATAAGAGTCGAGATGGCTTAACGATTAACGGTTATTTAACTTTACCGAAAAACAAAGAGGCTAAAAACTTACCACTGATCGTCAATCCACATGGTGGTCCATGGGCACGTGATATGTGGGGCTTTAATCCAGAGGTACAATTACTAGCAAACCGTGGTTATGCCGTGCTACAAGTGAATTTCCGTTCTTCTGCGGGTTACGGAAAAGAGTTTTTAGAAGCGGGTAATAAGCAATGGGGTCTAAAAATTCAGGATGATATTACAGATGGTGTACAATGGGCAATTGACCAAGGTATTGCAGACCCAGAACGCATCGGAATCTACGGTGCATCATTTGGTGGTTATGCAACGTTAGCTGGTATCACGACTACACCAGATCTATATGCAGCAGCAGTTGACTATGTAGGTGTATCGAATATCTTTACATTATTAAATACAATTCCTCCATATTGGGAAACAATGCGTGACCAACTTTATGAGCGCGTAGGGCATCCGGAGAAGGATAAAGAGCTATTAACAGCAGCTTCACCTGTCTTCCATGTGGATAAAATTAAAACGCCATTATTTGTAGCACAAGGCGCAAATGACCCACGTGTAAATAAGGCTGAATCTGATCAAATCGTTGAGGCATTACGTGCAAGAGGTGTTGATGTCGAATATATGCTGAAGGACAATGAAGGCCATGGCTTCAGAAATGAAGAAAACCGTATTGAATTCTATAATGCAATGATTAAATTCTTAGATAGTCATTTAAAAAAATAATATGCGAGAAGACTGTGCAGGAAGTAAGTTGCTTGCACAGTTTTTTTCTAGTTAGAGGCCTATCATAAGGGATTAATACTAATAAGAGAGTTGGCAAGTAAGGGGGGATTACAGTATCTTACTTATAGATAATTGTTTCGTTTTATAATTACTTTATGGAGGTGCTGTAAGTGAACGTGAAATTTTTTAGTCGAGCTAATTGTGGATTATGTGTAGAGGGACTGCATACATTAAAGCTTGTACAGGAGGATATAGATTTCGATATTGAAATCATTGACATTGAAGAAGACGAGGGCATACATGAAAAATATATGTTAATGATTCCAGTAGTAGAAAAGGACGGGCAAGTTATACAATACGGCAATTTGGATTATGCCACACTCATGGAACATTTGTGTAGCGAATAACAAAGGGGGAATTTGCTAATGTACATACCAGCAGCTTTTAAAATAAAAGACATCGCTGAGATGATAGAAGTTATTCAGGAGAACAGTTTTGCGACACTTTTTTCAACCCATGAAGGATTACCTTATGCAACACATCTTCCATTATTGCTCAATGACACAAACGACTGTCTAATTGGACATTTTGCAAAAGGTAATCCTCAGTGGAAGGATATTGAAAATCAAAAGGTTTTAGCAGTGTTTCATGGGCCGCATTGCTACATATCTCCATCTTGGTATGAAACAAATCAAGCTGTCCCAACATGGAATTATGTAGCCGTACATGTTTATGGGGAAATAGAGCTTATCGAGCACAGTGATGAATTAATGAAATCCTTTAACAATATGATTGAAAAATATGAACACGATCACAGCACATATAGTCTAACTCATGTAGATGAACAGCTTGTAAGCAATCTAAACAAAGGGGTTCAGGGCTTTAAATTAAAAATCATAAGTATGGAAGGTAAAAAGAAATTAAGTCAGGATCATTCAAACGAAAGGCAGCAATTAGTCATACAAAAGTTAGAAGAAATCAAACATACAAATGAGCAGCAAATCGCTCATTTAATGAAGCAAAACATAAAATGAATGAAACCTTTCCTAAAAATTTCGCATCTCTTCTGCTACATATGTGGCGTGAAGAAGGAGCGGAATTTTTTTTGTTGGCTATACCCTAATCTTAAGAGGTAATAACCACAATTCACAAATTGTTCAATGAAAGCGTTATGAATTTGAACAGTTTGTGAAGACCTTCACATTAGGCTTTATTTTTTAAAAAATCGGAGTAGAATAGGAATCAAGTAAGAGATTGTTATAAAACAGTTTTCAAAAGTATCACGATTTTTAGTGGTTGTTATATTACAAAAACATAAACATATTTGAAGGGAGATTTTACAATGTGGGTTATTACAGTATTTGAGAAAAAGGACGTTCGTATTTTTGAATACACAAATAAAAATGAAGCAACAAAAGCTTTAGGCGGATTTAAGAAAAACGCAATATTATCTTTCACAAAATAAGCTAACTAAAAACTCGTAGCCATGTCTAAATTGGTTACGAGTTTTTCATTGTGTTGAAAAACAAAATGGTCAAGGAAATCTTTGTGAACGTTGTGGCGCTTTAAGCATTCCCTGTTAAATAGAAGCTTTAATGAGATATCATATGGTCAATTTTTACTCAGTATTACGTTTAGTTATCAATAAAACCGATAAAGATGAGGTATCAAAATGGAAATAAAAGAGTTAAATACATTTAAAACGATTGTCGAAGAAGGAACTTTTTCACTTGCGGCAAAAAAATTAAACTATGCTCAGTCAACCGTAACAACACATATAAAAAAACTAGAAAAGGAACTAGGATTTCTTCTATTTGAACGTGGGTGGGATGCCAGATTAACAGATGAAGGTAATTTATTTATAGAAGAAGTAGATAACTTGTTAATGCATTGGGATTATTCCAACTCAAGCGCAACGTATAAGTAGTGAGGAGAAAGGAACATTAAATGATAATGTCCATTTTATATATAATAAGGTAATAATGTATAATTATTTATTGTATAGTATGTATTTTTTGTATCATGTAACTTGCTAAAAGGAGAGTGAAATTTATGCGTGAAACCTGTGTTCCGACCGGCGTGGAATTAAAAAACACTAGCTTTGGATACACGTTGTCCGTAATTGGTGGTAAATATAAAATGATTATTATGTATTGGTTGTCTGAAAATAAGGTTATGAGGTTTAATGAGTTGAAGCGATGTATCGGTACCATTCCCTTCAAAACACTAAGCATCATGTTAAAAGATTTGGAGACAGATGGCCTTATCATACGCAAGGAATTTCCCCAAATACCTCCAAAAGTTGAATATTCATTATCTGAACGAGGTCTTTCGATCATTCCCGTTTTAAATATGATGTGCGAGTGGGGGGAGAGAAACCGTTTGTCGGATCTAGAGGCTTTACAGAGGTAGGCACAGAGCTTAGTTGTTTCAATGAAAAGAAGTATCTCCTAAACAATGGGATACTTCTTTTATCTTATTCAAAAAAGCAATCTTTTACAGGTTGTCAACAAAATTTAAATAATCTTGTGAGCTTTTTTCCAATTCTCCTGTAAATTGTCCATTTTCCGTACCAGGTGCTTCTTCTGTGCCATAAAACGCAAAGAACGAACGATAATCTGCATTGCAGTATAGGAAGGTAGTTTCAAAAGGAGATAATAAATGCTCGAGTGTAAAGCGATATCTTCCCTCTTCACTATAATCTTTTTTACTAATTCCTGCAGATATAGCTAAAGCAGCTTTGCGATTCATTAATTTGTTCCCTCCATTTGAACCATAAGCCCAACCGTAAGCAAATACATCGTCAAGCCATTTTTTAAGAAGAGGCGGACAATTAAACCAATATATAGGGAACTGAAGAACAAGATTCCCATGAGATTCAACCAATTTTTGTTCTTGTTCTACATCAATGTTTCCATCGGGGTACACTTTATGCAATTCGTGTACAGTGTACTTTTCCGGATATTTTTTAAGTTCTGTTACCCATCGCTTATTTATGACAGAAGTTTCTATGCTAGGGTGAGTTACGATAACTAGAGTTTTCAAAGTTTAGTCCTCCCAAGAATTATTTATTTCTTCTCGAGTATAAGGAACAAACCACAAATGTGTAAGTATGCACATTTAGTACAGGTACTTTCATTAAGGTAAGTGTCCCCACTTAAATGTTGTTTTCAACTAGCGGTTGCGATTGTCGAATAAGTAGGAAATGATCAATCTTATTTATAAAAACAAATCCTAAATCTACCGGATAAGAATTCATTTTTTCAATCTTTTTTCAAAAAGGGTGGAGTTTTTCTATTCTAGAATCAGTAAAAATTTCCATGAACCTCAGCACTTACATGATTTAAGCACTTTGTTGTAAATAATAATTCTTTATGCCAATACATAGCATTTACTTGCTCTTTATTTTCATGCGTATTATAATGAAACTATAAGTGGGACACAATTTTATACAGTGGGACAAAATTTAACCCATCATTATCAAAAAGGGAGTAGATGAATATGTTATCTGTACCTGAGGCACAGCAAAAGCTACTTCCAGAAATATATCCGCTTCTTCAATCAAGATATCGTATTTTGCAAACAGTTCAGCTAATGCAGCCAATTGGGCGTCGAACACTTGCAGATTCACTTAAAATGACCGAACGAGAAATTCGTAAAGAAACGGATATTTTACGTGAGCAAGGGTTATTAGATTCTCTAAAATCGGGTATGGTATGTACAGACGACGGTGAAGTAGTTATTGAAAAACTAAGAGCACTAGTCTATGAATGGTCTGGTCTTACACAGCTAGCTAAATTACTGGAAAATCATTTTGGTTTACAGCGCGTAATTGTTGTTCCAGGTGATTACAATGAAG
>Ga0213828_1002338_pt1 | contig 14008 bp, 15 predicted proteins | sample MC6MC0897MG_FD_180664 | JGI IMG/M metagenome (GOLD analysis project Ga0213828, IMG submission 180664) | Enriched soil aggregate microbial communities from Iowa State University, Ames, United States - MC6-MC0897-MG | ecosystem: Environmental > Terrestrial > Soil > Unclassified | place: USA: Iowa...
TGAGTATTCCACCCTACTACTAATTGGGGATAAAATTTCTTTAATTTTGTTTTTTACAGTTTTTTCTTCATCAATATCTAAATTAGGTTTACAAATGGAAATTCTTAGTACAACGTCATACCCTTCACCATAATCAGCTATTGAAATCCTTCCATCATATTCTCCATGGTTATAATCTATTTTAAAACTTAAGTCATTATTAACCTCTTGGTAAACTTGTCCCATAGTCTTTTCTATATTAGCAGTTATAGTTTCATATATATTATCTTTACTTTCTTGACTATAAAACCTACCCTCCACTACATATTCCTCGGTAGAAGCATTTACACTATTTAAAATTCCACTAAACATATCTTCTTTACTCTTTCCATAAAAGGTTTCATCCCTTATAATTAGTATGCTTAATGTGAACATGATCATAATTAATACCTTACTATATAACTTCATACATATACCACCTTAATATAAGAATAAATCCACTTATATTAAATGATTAACTTTTTTACTTTTTTTATTCAAACTTACATATAATGTAATAAGTTATATTTTTATTTATACTAATAATATATAGTAATATTAAAAATGTGTTCATGAAAAAAAGTTTTTTTAGCAAAATGCAGAAAATAAAAAGGATCATATTAAATGACTTTATTAATCATTTAATATGATCCTTTTAGTTTGTCCGATGACTACCAGCTCTAATACTCCCATCTTCTTCAAAGTGGCAGTAAAGAGCTGCTACGTCCCTGGATAACGAGTTCTAAGCTTCGAAGAAGCTAAGAGCTCTGTTTATATAAATATTTGAAATATATGGTACCTGAAATTTATTCTGCCCACTGTGCTGTAGTACAAAGCATACTAACATTATTTTTTCTTACCTTTAAAATTCCATCTGAAGTATTAGCTTTGTACTTCTTACCATCAGCGTCCTCAAAGGTAATTATTGTTGGTACAAGTCCTGCAATAACAGCAGAATGGTCTGGAAGAATTCCTAATCTTCCTTCTGTAGTTTCACAGTTCAAAGAAACTACATCTCCTTTAAAAAACTCACTCTCTGGAGTTATTATCATAAGCTTAAAGACCTTTTTCATATTTTATCACATCCAAAATAGTATTAGCCCAAAGCCTTAGCCTTCTCTATAACATCATCTATTGTTCCTGCAAACAAGAATGCTGACTCTGGTAAATGATCATATTTACCTTCTAATATTTCCTTGAATCCTCTTATTGTTTCTTTTATAGGAACATATTTACCCTTAAATCCAGTGAATTGCTCTCCTACTGTAAAAGGTTGAGATAAGAATCTTTGAACTCTTCTTGCTCTATTAACAAGAACTTTATCTTCATCTGATAATTCATCTACACCTAATATAGCTATAATATCTTGAAGTTCTTTATATCTTTCAAGAATATATTTTACTTGAGTAGCTATTTCATAATGTTCTTCTCCAACAATTCTAGGGTCTAGTACTCTTGAACTTGATTCTAGAGGATCAACAGCTGGATATATTCCAAGTTCTACTATAGATCTAGATAAAACTGTAGTAGCATCAAGGTGAGTAAATGTAGTAGCTGGTGCTGGATCTGTAAGGTCATCGGCAGGAACATATACTGCTTGAACAGAAGTAATTGAACCACTGTTAGTAGATGTTATACGTTCTTGTAATGCACCCATCTCTGTTGCTAGAGTTGGCTGATATCCTACCGCACTTGGTATTCTACCTAATAATGCAGAAACCTCTGAACCAGCCTGAGTGAATCTAAATATATTATCTATAAATAATAATACATCTTGACCTTGATCTCTGAAGTGCTCAGACATAGTAAGTCCTGTAAGTGCAACTCTCATTCTAGCTCCCGGAGATTCATTCATTTGACCAAATACTAATGCAGTTTTATTAATAACACCTGATTCTACCATTTCATTGTATAAGTCATTTCCTTCTCTTGTACGTTCTCCTACACCAGTAAATACTGATAATCCACCATGCTCTTTAGCTATATTGTTAATCAATTCCTGTATAAGTACAGTCTTACCAACTCCGGCACCACCGAAAAGTCCAATCTTTCCACCCTTTTGATATGGTGCTATTAAATCTATAACCTTTATACCAGTCTCAAACATTTCTGGCTCTACTGATTGTTCTGCAAAGCTTGGAGCTGGTCTATGAATTGTGTAATATTTATTAGTTTCAAGAGGACCTTTTTCATCTTTAGGTTGACCTAATACATTAAATAATCTTCCAAGTACCTGTTCTCCTACAGGTACTTCAATAGGTCTTCCTGTATCTACAGCCTTAACTCCACGCTTAAGTCCATCTGTTGACTCCATAGATATAGTTCTAACTATATCATCTCCTATATGTTGTTCAACTTCAGCAACTATAACTCTACCATCCATCTTTATTTGGATAGCATTATAAATGTTAGGCAATGAGTCTGTATCAAATTTTATATCTATTACTGGTCCAATAATTTGAACTACCTTACCAATACGTTGTGCCATATTAATCTGCTACATATAACTATGTTACAATACAAGTTAAATGTAACTCCTCCTATCTATACTTTTTATAATATCAAGTGAAACTAAGCTTTTAGATGGAGTTTGATCCCCTTCTGAAGTTTAGTTGAACTTATCTAGGGTCTAATCACTGTAACACTTCCATCTTAATAAAAGTCAGAAGTGTTACAGTAGCTAGACATCAGATAAATTATTTAGGTTATTATATAATAACTTATTAACTTTGTGCTTGTGCTCCGCCAATAATTTCAGAAATTTCTTGAGTAATAGCACCTTGTCTAACCCTATTATATTTTAACCTTAAAGAAGCTATTAAGTCGTCTGCATTTTGAGTCGCACTATTCATTGTTTCCATTCTATTTCCCTGCTCTGATGCTTTAGAATTTATCATTGCATTAAGTATCATTGCATTACAATAGGATGGAACTATTGACTCTATAAGCTCTTCCTTATTCCCTTCTATATCAAATTCATCTTCACCAATATGGTCTTGTTCACTTTCTTCAAAAGAAAGAGGTAGTAATCTATATTCTTTAGGTTCCTTTACTATTGGATTTTTAAACCAAGTATAAAGTATAATTACTTCTCCTACTTTTTCTTCTCTAAACATATTGAAGCTATATTCAAAGATACTCTTAGCTTCACTAGATGTAGGTACATCAGAAATAGTTTGATTATACTCATCTAATGTCTTAAGTCCATGTCTTTTAACTAAGCTTTTACCTTTTTCACCAATAACTGCTATTAAATAATCTTCTTCATGGCCTTTAGTTATTTCTTCAAGCTTATCTATAACATTATTATTATAGGCACCGCACATCCCCATATCTGAAGTTATAACTATGATTAATTTCTTTTCACTTCCATTAGATTGCATATATCTATTTTCCTTTGGTAGTGATGGAATTATTTCGTTCATAACTTCTTTATAGTTTCTAAAATATGTGTCATTTGTATATAAGGATACTCTTACCTTTTTTAGCTTAGATGTCGCTACTAAAGCCATAGCCTTAGTAAGCTTTTTCGTATTCTCTATAGATTTTATTCTCTTTTTTAAAATAACTAATCCTGCAACGCCCATATTGTCACCTCCTAAAAATTTAGGTGATATCTCTAAATTCCAGTCAAAAATACCTTTTTAAATTCAGCTATGGCCATATTAAGTTTTTCTTCTATCTCTGAATCTAATTCTTTTTTTTCTTTTATAGCATTTGGAATATCTCTATGATGAGTATATATATATTCTAAGAATTCCTTCTCAAAAGCTTTAATCTTATGAACTGGAACGTCACCTAAGAAATCATTTACTCCACAGTATATTATTATTACCTGCTTCTCTACATCCATAGGAGCATATTGCTCTTGCTTTAATATCTCTATAAGTCTCTTACCTTTTTCAAGTCTCTTTACTGTTTCCTTATCTAAATCTGATCCAAATTGAGTAAAGTTTACAAGCTCCCTATATTGTGCAAGCTCTATTCTAAGAGTTGATGATACTTGCTTCATAGCTTTAATTTGTGCATTTCCTCCAACCCTAGATACTGAAATACCAGCATTTACTGCCGGTCTTTGACCTGCATGGAATAAGTCAGCTTCTAAGAAAATTTGACCATCTGTTATTGATATTACGTTTGTAGGGATATATGCTGTAACATCTCCTGCTAAAGTTTCTATTATCGGAAGAGCAGTTAATGATCCTCCTCCTAAGCTGTCAGAAAGCTTTGCAGCTCTTTCTAGAAGTCTTGAGTGAAGATAGAATACATCTCCTGGATAAGCTTCTCTTCCTGGTGGTCTACGAAGTAATAATGACATGGTTCTATAAGCAACAGCATGCTTAGACAAATCATCATATACTATAAGAGCATCTCCACCTTTATACATGAAATATTCAGCCATTGAACATCCAGCAAAAGGTGCTAAATATTGAAGTGATGCAGATTGTGATGCTGTTGCAGCTACAACTATTGTATAGTCCATAGCACCTTCTGCTTTTAGGGTATTAACTATATTAGCAACAGTTGATTGCTTTTGACCTATAGCTACATAAACACAAGTTACATTCTTACCCTTTTGGTTTATGATGGCATCTATAGCTATTGCACTTTTACCTGTCTGTCTATCTCCTACAATTAGCTCTCTTTGACCTTTTCCAATTGGAATCATAGAATCTATAGCTTTAATTCCTGTTTGCATAGGACTTTTTACTGATTGTCTTTCTATAACCCCTGGGGCTTCTATTTCTACAGCCCTATACTCTGAAGCTACTATCGTTCCGTCACCATCGATAGGATTTCCTAGAGAATCTACAACTCTTCCTATAAGAGCTTCTCCCACAGGTACTTCTACAACTCTACCTGTTCTTTTTACTATATCTCCTTCTCTTATCCCTTCTTCGGAACCTAATAATACACATCCAACGTTATCTTGCTCTAAGTTTAGGGCAATTCCATATACATTATTAGGGAACTCTAGTAGCTCACCTCCTAAACAATTATCTAATCCATAAATTCTAGCTATACCATCTCCAATTTGAATGATGGTTCCAGAATCTATAGTGTTAATATGACTTTCATATCTATCTAATTCTCTTTTTATAATAGACGTTATCTCACCTGGTTTAATATGCATGATTCCACCTCTATTCTTACCACGATTTAAAGCTTCTACTCCATGTCATTTGTAACATATCTAAGCTTACTTTTTAATGTTCCATCAGTAATATCATTTCCTATTTTAACTAATACTCCACCAACTATACTATCGTCTATCTCTTCATGGATTACTATTTTTCTATCATAGAATTTCTCGAGTCCCTCTGTTAACTTAACTCTTTCTTTTTCAGTTAGAGGTATTACCGTTCTAACTGTAGCATTAAGTATCTTACCCGTTTCCTCTAAATCTATAATACAATCTTCTGGTCTTACTCTTTTTATCTTAGTTCCCTCACTATTAACTATTTCATCAATTGTAGCTTTTGTAGTTACATCTTCACCTATGATAACTTTAATACCATCCTTATAAGACTCATCTACTATGTTATCTATAATGATTTCCCTGTCATAAAATTCCATTAACCAGCCTCTTATTTTTTTTAGTTCCTCTTCATTTAAAGGTTTGTTTGTTATAACATCTGCTAATAATTGTTTATTAAGCTCATTAAAATTATATCTACTTACATTACCTTCTGATATATTCTTAAGGTCCATAAGTTTAGTCTTAATAGTTCCATCAATTGTCTCATCCCCTACAGTGATGAGTACTCCACCTAAGAGAGTTCTATCTATTTCTTCTTCTATTATTATGTTCTTTTCATAGCGTTTTTCTAATTTATTTTTGATAGCTTCTCTCTCTGTATCATTTAATGGAATTACAGACTTAATTTTAGCTATAACAGTATTATTGTTTTTAAGGTAAATTATTTTAAATTGAACATACTTTTCTCTTAAATAAAGGATTCTTCCCTTATCTATAAGTAATAGTAAAAAACTTAAAAGTTCATCCTCTATCTTACCCTTAAATAACTCTTCAAATATTCTCTTTTTATTATGTTTATTAATTTGAGGATTTCTAATAATTTTTTTAAGTCCTTCATTATTATTTAATTCCTCAACTATTTCACCTAACTCTTCTAAAACAGTTTCTACATTACCTGCTTCTTTACATGTTTCATAAAGTGCTAGAGCGTATCTCCTATCTAAAAATTCATACATTTTTAAATACCTACCTTAGTTATAAACTTATCAATTAATTCTCTATGATTTTCTTCATCGATTTCTTTTTCTAAAGTCTTCTCGGCAAGTTTCATTGATAGGTCTATAATCTCTTGTTTAATCTCTTTGTTAGCTTTTTCTCTTTCTCTTTTGATTTCCTTAGTAGCTCGTTCTTTTATGTTAACTGCTTCTCTTTGTGAATCTTCAATTACCTCAGCATAAATCTTATCAGCCTTTTGCTTATAACTCTCTACTAATTTCAAGCCATCATTTCTATATTTTATAACATCTTCGTCGTATTTTTGCTTTAATAATTCTGCTCTTTTTTCTTCATCTCTAGCCTTTTTAAAAGCACCTTCTACTTCTTCTTTTCTAGAATTTATAACTGCCGAAGTTTTATTAAATACAAACTTTCTTAGTATTAAATAAAATATAAAGAAATTGATGGTTGATGGTATTATAATACCTAAATCAATATTCATAAAATTCATTCCACCCTATTTCATTAATCATTAATATAATAAAATTTAAACAAGCTTAATGCCTTATACTATTAAAAATATTAACTAATTAAGATATGGAATCTCACCCTCCTTCTCAATATTTTTTACTAAGATACTAGCCTTTTACTCCGAATAATATTAATAATAATCCAAGTAAAAATCCATATATAGCTGTAGCTTCTGATAGAGCTCCCCCTATTATTAAAGCACTCATTATTTTACCGCTAGCTTCTGGTTGTTTAGCTATACTTTCTACTGCTTTACCAGTAGCATTTCCTGTTCCTATTCCTCCACCTATAACTCCAAGAGCTGCTATACCTGCTCCTAATGCTGACATACCTGCTATAAAACCTGCTGAATCCATTTGCAATTCCTCCTTAAACGTAAATATTATATATACTTATAATAATTAAATATTAATTATTTATACTAGTATTTAGATAAAATTAAATTTTAAACTTTAGTGTTCCGCTGTAATTTTAATATTAATCATTGTTAACATTACAAAAATAATCATTTGTATAGTTCCATCAAATATATCAAAATAGAAATGGAACGGTATTGGTAAACCTATTGCAGCAATAAAGTTTATTCCTGTAAGAGCGCCATACAAAAGTTCCATGATCATTGTCGCTGCAAATATATTTCCAAAAAGTCTCAGACTTAATGATATTGGAAGCATAAATCTCTCCATTATATTTATTGGTAACAATAATGGCACAGGAGATGCATATCCTTTGAAATAACCCCCAAGTCCTAGCTTCTTTATAGTGTATCCCTGAACTACAAAAAAAGTTGTAAGTGCAATTCCCAAAGTTACACTGTAATCTGAAGTAGGCGGTTTTATTCCAAATAGTCCTACCATATTTAATAAAAATAAATAAATTCCTAAGGATCCAATGTAAGGAATAAAGGCTCTTGACTCTGGCCCCATATTTTCTTTAACTACGTTAGATAAAAATTCTATTCCCATTTCTACAACACTTTGTATTTTCCCTGGAACTCTTTTAACTTTTCTACTATATAGAATAGATAAAACCAATGCAATTGCAATGACTACCCATTGGATAAATAATGCAGATGTAACTTGATATTCATACCCAAATAGATTAAGTGCAAACAAAGGCGCCATCTCCTCCATAACATCACACTCCTTCCTGGCTCTTTAAGCTAAATCCATAGCATAACACAGCTAATAGCTGAGCCGTATATCCTGCAATAAAAATAAAAAAGCTCACCTCACTTTCTTTAATGATAGCGAGAGATATTCCACATACAAGTCCAATTCTAACTGTATAAGACAATAATATTAATAGGGCTTTAAATCTCTTATCCTTCATTATAATAGTCTCAGTTGTAAATGAATTAATAATAAAATTCACCAAACTACAAACTATACCCAATAAAAAAAACCATGATATCCAGCTGAAAAAGAACATTAAAATTAATGAAACTATAATTCCTATGATAGAATCAAATAAACCAACAATCTTAATAATATCTAAGCATTCTTTATTCATTAAATTGGACCACCTCGCTTTTGCATATATGATATTATACATCTACAGTGAAATCTTCTAAAACCTAAATTTTCACCGAATTAGGTCAAATTACTCCTAAACAGATAGATATTCAATAATAGTACAAGTTATCTCTGCTTTACTACATTTTTTGAGGTTTTACAATAAAAGGAGTAAGTTGAAAAACTTTTATTCATTTGTCTGTCAAAACTGAAAATTTACAATAAGGAGTCAAAAGAATTTAAAATATCAATTTTCTTCTTAATTAAAAGAGTTCTTAGCAAAATAAGCCTTAGCAGATGATAATAATTCTACTAAAGCCCTTTAAATACAATTTTTATCCACAAAATGTATAAATGTATATTCATAATATACAAATTTTTATTCATTATAATTATAACAAAAGCAGCTAGTTAGTACAACATTACTCAATATTGATTAAATAAATATTCATCCATTCAAAATTCTAACTAATTAAAGATATATACCCCTATATAAGCACTATTCTATAATATATTTTCTATATTTATTCTTCTATAACTGTTTTTAGTGTATCTTATTTCTATCTTTTCTATACCTAATTTAATTATAAATTTTTAAGTTACATGTATCATATATCTTTCATTTCTATTGCTAAGTATTTTTTATCCAATAAACATACCTTAAATATATATTAAAATATATATTAATAATTCCTATGCCTTAGAAAAGTTTGAACTTTATATTAAAATACTGTACATACCATGACTTTAATTTTATTAAGTAATATAATAATTTTATAGTATTTTTTATTACCTAAAAAAAATAATAAAAAATAATAATTTTCTCTTGATAATTATTATTTAATAGTATATAATAAGTTCATAAGATAAATACAGCAAGAAAAATTAAAACAAAAATTAATATAATAAGAAGATTTAAGGAGGAAATATTTATGAAAAAATTTGTATGTACAGTTTGTGGTTATATTCACGAGGGAGATTCAGCTCCAGAATTTTGTCCAGTATGTAAGGCAGGTGCTGATAAATTCGTAGAAAAAGCAGAAGGAAACCTTGCTTGGGCTGATGAACACAAAATCGGAGTTGCAGCAGAAGTTGATCCAGAAGTGATCGAAGGATTAAGAGCTAACTTTACTGGAGAATGTACAGAAGTTGGAATGTACTTAGCAATGAGTCGTCAAGCAGACAGAGAAGGATACCCTGAGGTAGCTGAAGCTTATAAAAGAATAGCTTTTGAGGAAGCTGAGCACGCAGCTAAATTTGCTGAATTATTAGGAGAAGTAGTTGTAGCAGATACAAAAACTAATTTACAAATGAGAGTTGATGCTGAGCACGGTGCTTGCCAAGGTAAAAAAGACCTTGCTACATTAGCTAAAAAATTAAACTTAGATGCAATCCATGACACAGTTCATGAAATGTGTAAAGATGAAGCTAGACACGGTGCTGCTTTTAACGGTTTATTACAAAGATATTTTGGTAAATAACCCCCCCATTCCCCCAGTATAATGGAATTTGCTAAATTATATAGAGCTCTAGCATTAGCTAGGGCTCTTTTTTCATATATAATTTAATATATTCATAATAATGTTTTTCATAGAAAAATACCCTGACTAGGTATCTAAATCTAATCAGGGTTATGTTACAAATCAAATAATATACTATTTAGTTCCGAATAAACGGTCTCCAGCATCACCTAATCCTGGAACAATATATCCATGTTCATTTAATTTTTCATCTATTGAAGCTAAATATATGTCTACATCTGGATGTGCTTCCATGACAGCTTTTATTCCTTCTGGAGCTCCAACAAGACACATAAGTCTTATATTTTTAGCTCCTCTTTTCTTAAGAGCATTTATAGCGTCTATAGCTGATCCTCCAGTTGCAAGCATTGGGTCAGTTACTATAATATCTCTATCTTCTATATCTTGAGGTAACTTACAGAAGTATTCTACTGGCATTAAAGTTTCCTCATCTCTATACATACCTATATGTCCAACTTTAGCTGCTGGTATAAGCTTAAGCATTCCATCAACCATTCCAAGTCCTGCTCTTAATATAGGTACTATTGCCATTTTCTTTCCTGCAAGAACTTTGCATTTTGTAATTCCTATAGGAGTTTCAATTTCAACTTCTTCTAGTTGCATATCTCTAGTAACTTCATAAGCCATAAGCATAGCAACTTCCTCTACTAATTCTCTAAAGTCCTTAGATCCCGTATTTACATCTCTCATGAATGCTAATTTATGTAGTATTAATGGATGGTCAATTTGTGTAACTTTACTCATATGTTTCTTATCCTCCTAATATTATTTATTATATTTTTTTTCTATTTCCATTATCTTGTTAACCCTATTCTCGTGTCTTCCACCTTCAAAGGTTGAACCAAGAAATGCATCAACTATATCTAAAGCAAGTCCTGTTCCTACAATTCTTTCTCCCATTGCTAATATATTGGCATTATTATGTTCTCTAGTTGCATGTGCACTAAAAGTATCACTGCATAGTGCTGCTCTTATTCCTGGTATTTTATTAGCAGATATACTTATTCCAATTCCTGTGCCACATATTAAAATTCCATAATCATACTCTTTAGCCACTACTGCTTCAGCCACTTTTTCAGCAAAATCTGGATAGTCACAAGAATCTTCTGTGTATGTACCATAATCCTTTACTTCTATGTTCTTTTTCTCTAAGTGTTTAATTACTTCTTTTTTCAATCTTAAACCACCATGATCACTACCTATTGCTATTTTCATACTTTTCCCTCCAATTATATTTTTAATATGTTAAAGCCTGCACTTTTTTTAAGTCTATTCATTACAGCAGTACCTACTCCACTCTCTTCAAAAGCTTCACAAAGAATTATATCAATATCTAAACTATCAAAACTCCTTAAAACTCTAAATAAATTTTTACCTACATCTTCTATATCACATCTTGCTCCAATTGAAACAACAGTCCCTTTATTGTATAGAGATTTTGTTTCATCAGTTGCAATAATTCCAACTTTTTTATTTTGTTTAATATAATTTAATACTATTTCATTAATTTTTGCAACAACTTTATCTATATCACCATCTACTATCTTCACCGGAGCCTTAGGTGCATAATGTCTATATTTCATCCCCGGTGCCTTAGGTTTAAAATCTTCTGTAGGCTTTGATAATATAGATGGATCAATATAAACCTGATTATCTATTTCTCTTAACATCTCTAAAGTTATAGCTCCAGGTCTTAATATACATATAGGAGAAACTGTACAATCTACTATAGTTGACTCTACGCCTACAATACTATTTTCTCCTCCTAATATATGGTCTACTTTTCCATCTAAATCTTCAACACAACTTTTCATATCTGTAGGACTAGGTCTACCAGATATATTAGCTGAAGGTGCTGCTATAGGTACTCCAGAGGCTTTTATCAAACTTATAGCAATGTTGTTTTGTGGCATTCTAATTCCTACAGTAGGTAATTTTGCGCTAGTAACCTCTGGAATTAACTCAGTCTTCTCAAGTATTATAGTTATAGGTCCTGGCCAAAATTCTTCTATTATTCTTCTTGCTACAGTTGGTACATTTTTAACATATGGCTCTATATTATAATCACCTACATGAATTATTAGAGGATTATCCTGTGGCCTGCCCTTAGCCATAAAAATTTTAGCTACTGCTTCACTATCTAGTGCATTAGCGCCTAATCCATATACAGTTTCAGTAGGGAAGGCTACAAGTCCACCATCTTTTATAACTTTTCCTGCTTCTTTTATTACATTTTCATCTGGAGTTTTCTCACTTAACATCACAACTTTTGTTTTCATACCTATTAACACCCACTTCAACAATCCATTAAAATAAATTTATCATTACAAACCCAAATATTATTCCAAATATAACCCACATTGCATTTGTATAACTACTATGCAATTCATTACTTTCTGGAAGCATCTGCCCAAAAGCTACATAAAGCATAATTCCACTGGCAAAGGCGATGCTATAACCTAAAAATGCAGATGATATAGAATTTATTAACATCCCTATCCAAGCTCCTATAACAGTTGGAAATGCTACTAAAAAACTATACCATAAAATTTTAGATGGCTTCTTACCGGCAGCTATTAATGGCGTAGCCATGGCAATTCCTTCTGGTATATCATGAATAGATATTAATACACTCATCTTTATACCTAAGCCTGAACCTTTAATAAATCCAAAACCCATTATAATACCTTCTGGAAAGTTGTGCATCATTAGCCCTAAAGCCATTAATATTGCAACCTTTGTATGATTTATCATGCTTGGATTTCTATCACTACTGTGGCTACTTACTTTAATTAAACAATCTATAAGATATATAACTATTATCCCAATAATTATAATTATGAGACTTCTAATAAAGCCTATTTTGTCAATTGATTCTGGTATAAGTTCTAAGAAAATTATAGATATAATTATACCTGTGGCAACCGCTAATAAGATTCCTAATAACTTTTCAGTAGGATTTTTTAAGGATACCCCAATTAATGCACCAACCATAGTTCCAATTAGAGATACTACGGCAGAAAAAATTCCTATTATAAATATAGTACTATTCATAATTCCTCCTTGAAAATTATTGATAGTAAAATATATTTATAAATCCTATGTTTTATTCTGCTTTCTATATTCTTTTATATTTGCTATAGAATTTTCAGTAAAAACTGCAGTTACACAATACTTAAAAAGAAGATCTAATAGAATATATTTCTTTACCCCACCTCTTTTTACTACAAAGTAATAGTAATCACCATCATTAGGCATTTTTACTTTAACATAATATTTGCCTATACCCTGAAATCTCTCTAGCACTTTATCTGTAACAAGCCTCAATCTCTTATTTCTAAACTTAGACTTTGTTATTATCAATATATCAAAGTACCTTTCTTGAGGTATTGTATGGATAATTGCTACTTTGCTATAGTGAATCTTGTATTTTATCCTACCGCCTAAAATAGATATTAGTATTTTATCTTCATATACTTCAAATTTTAAATATTCTTCATTGTATCTCATAAGTACTGAAAATAATATTAAACCTTCAATAACACAAAGATAGATAATAAAAAATATATTTATTTGTTTAGTTATAAGTAACACTATAGGCAATATTATAAAAATAAAGCCCATAGTCAGCATAAACCTTTTGTAAGATTTTCTTTGCTTCTTTAGGACTTTATCTATATCCATCAAGTAATCCTCCACCTTACAAAATTTAACACCTAAATACCATTTCCCATTGCCTTCATTTTTTCGGCTTGGTCAGTAGTTATTAAACCATCTAACATTTCATCTATATCTCCATCTAGGAAAGCTTCAAGCTTATAAAGAGTTAATCCTATTCTATGATCTGAAACCCTTCCTTGAGGATAGTTATAAGTTCTAATTCTTTCACTTCTATCTCCAGTTCCAACTTGACTCTTTCTATCATCAGCAATTCCTTTAGCTCTTTCTGCTTCTGCTGCTTCATATAGTCTAGCTCTTAATATTTTCATAGCCTTTTCCTTGTTTTTCAGCTGTGATTTTTCATCTTGGCATGAAACCACAAGTCCTGTTGGTAAGTGAGTCATTCTTACTGCTGAATCTGTTGTATTAACGCACTGTCCACCATTTCCTGAAGCTCTAAATACGTCTATTTTTATATCATTCATATTTATGTCAATATCTACATCTTCAACTTCTGGAAGTACTGCAACAGTAGCTGTAGAGGTATG
>Ga0213828_1002342_pt1 | contig 13996 bp, 9 predicted proteins | sample MC6MC0897MG_FD_180664 | JGI IMG/M metagenome (GOLD analysis project Ga0213828, IMG submission 180664) | Enriched soil aggregate microbial communities from Iowa State University, Ames, United States - MC6-MC0897-MG | ecosystem: Environmental > Terrestrial > Soil > Unclassified | place: USA: Iowa...
TGCACCAGGCGATCCTGCCCCATCACACCAAGTGGGCGCAGTTCTTCGAGAACCTGCGCTATGTGGTCATCGATGAAGTGCACACCTACCGCGGCGTGTTCGGCAGCCATGTCACCAACGTGCTGCGCCGGCTCAAGCGCATCTGCGCGTTCTACGGGGTGGAGCCGCAGTTCATCCTGTGCTCGGCCACCATCGGCAACCCGCAGGCGCATGCGCAGGCGTTGATCGAAGCGCCGGTCACCGCCATCACCGAATCCGGCGCGCCCAGCGGGCCCAAGCACGTGCTGCTGTGGAACCCGCCGGTGGTCAACGCCGACCTCGGCCTGCGCGCTTCGGCGCGCTCGCAGAGCAACCGCATCGCCCGCATCGCGATCAAGTCCGGGTTGAAGACACTGATCTTCGCGCAGAGCCGGCTGATGGTCGAAGTGCTCACCAAGTACCTCAAGGACATCTTCGACCACGACCCGCGCAAGCCCGCGCGCATCCGCGCCTACCGCGGCGGCTACCTGCCCACCGAGCGCCGCGAAACCGAACGCGCCATGCGCGCGGGGCTGATCGACGGCATCGTCAGCACCTCGGCGCTGGAGCTGGGTGTGGATATCGGCAGCCTGGACGTGGTGGTGCTCAACGGCTACCCCGGCAGCGTGGCGGCCACCTGGCAGCGCTTCGGCCGCGCCGGGCGCCGCCAGCAGCCTGCGCTGGGGGTGATGGTGGCCAGCTCGCAGCCGCTGGACCAGTACGTGGTGCGGCATCCGGATTTCTTCGCCGATGCCTCCCCCGAACACGCGCGCATTGCCCCGGACCAGCCGCTGATCCTGTTCGACCACATCCGCTGCGCCGCCTTCGAGCTGCCGTTCCTGGCCGGCGATCCGTTCGGGCCGATCGACCCGCTGGTGTTCCTGGAGGCGCTGGCCGAAACCGAGGTGATCCATCGCGAAGGCGACCGCTGGGAGTGGATCGCCGACAGCTACCCGGCCAACGCGGTGAGCCTGCGCTCGGTGGCCGACGGCAACTTCGTGGTGGTGGACCGCAGCGACGGCAAGCAGCAGATCATCGCCGAGGTGGATTACTCGGCCGCCGCACTCACCCTGTACGAAGGCGCGATCCACATGGTGCAGTCCACGCCGTACCAGGTGGAGCGGCTGGACTGGGACGGCCGCAAGGCCTACGTCACCCGCACCCATGTGGACTACTACACCGACAGCATCGACTTCACCAAGCTCAAGGTGCTGGACCGCTTCGACGGCTGTCTGGCCGGGCAAGGCGACGCCCACCACGGTGAAGTGCACGTGGTGCGGCGCGTGGCCGGCTACAAGAAGATCCGCTATTACACTCACGAAAACATCGGCTACGGGCCGGTCAACCTGCCCGACCAGGAACTGCACACCACTGCGGTGTGGTGGCAGCTGCCGCAGGCGTTGCTGCTGACCGCGTTCGAGAGCAAGCAGGAGGCGCTGGATGGCTTCCTGGGCGCGGCGTGTGCGCTGCACATCGTGGCCACCGTAGCGGTGATGGCCGACGCGCGTGATCTGCAGAAAGCGGTGGGCAACGGCGACGGCGCGTGGTTCGCGGTGGCCGACCAGAGCGGCCGTGGCCAGCTGCGCGGCGCCGAGTTCGACGCCAGCGCGATCGAACTGCAGCAACAGTTCGTGCCCACCGTGTACCTGTACGACAACTTCCCCGGTGGCGTGGGCCTGAGCGAACCGCTGTGGCTGCGCCAGACCGAGCTGCTGCAGCGCGCGCGCCAGCTGGTGCAGCGCTGCGACTGCAAGGCCGGCTGCCCGGCCTGCGTGGGCCCGGTGCTGGCCGGGCAGGAAGACGATGCCACCACGCCGCGGGCGCTGGCGATGAAGGTACTGGACCTGTTCGATGCGCAGGCGCTGCCCGCCACGGAGGCAGACCCCGCGTATGCCGAGGTGGTGCCGCAGTGAGCCTGAGCCTGGACAAGCTGCGCCTGCTGCGCCGGCAGGCCGGTGACGCCACCCCGCCACCGGCCCGCGACCCCGCAGCACCGCCCACCGGAACGGTGGTGGGCGCAGGCGAGGCCCCCGCAGCTGCCGACCGCGGGACGCCCCTCCCCGCGGCCGCCAACGATGCCCGCGCGCGCAAGCCCGCACCGGCCTCGGTGTTCGCCTGGGTCGAGCAGGAAATCCGCCACAAGCCCACCGGTGACGCGGCGCCCGTACCGGCAGCGGGAGCGCCCGCACCGGCACTGCGCACACCCGACGTGGGCAGCCTGCACCGGCTGCTGGGCCTGCGCGGTCGCGGCAGCGCCGCCGCGCCCGGCCCACGCGCCAACGCGCAGGACCGCCATGTGCCCGGCGAGGAGATCGCGCCCGGGCTGTTCCTGATCGAATCGTTCCTGCCGCAGCCCATCCCCACCCAGCCGCTGTCGCTGGCATTTGCCAAGCGCGAAGGCGAACAGGTGCAGCCGCAGGACCTGATGTTCTTCGATACCGAAACCACCGGCCTGGCCGGCGGTACCGGTACCCGCGCCTTCATGATCGGGGCGGCCGACTGGCACGCCCATCCCGAGCAGGGCGACGGCCTGCGCATCCGCCAGCTGCTGATGACCACCATGGCCGCCGAAACCGCCATGCTGCGCACGTTCGCCGGCTGGCTGCAGCCCAGCACCGTGTTCTCCAGCTACAACGGCCGCTGCTACGACGCGCCGCTGCTGAAGACCCGCTACCGGCTGGCCCGGCAGCGCTGCCCGATCACCCCGCTGGACCACGTGGACCTGCTGTTCCCCACCCGCCGCCGCTACCGCGGCACCTGGGAAAACTGCCGGCTGGCCACCATCGAACGGCAGCTGCTGCAGATCGTGCGCGAAGACGACCTGCCCGGTTCGGAAGCCCCGGCGGCATGGCTGAACTACCTGCGCGGGGGCAGCGCGGTGAACCTGCGCCGCGTGGCCGAACACAACCACCAGGACGTGGTGACGCTGTCGCTGTTGATGCTGCGGCTGGTGGCCGAGGAACAGCGCGCGCGGGAAACGTTGGCGCTGCAGGGACAATGAACGCGGCGGTGGGGCTTTTGACGCGGTGTGAAGCCCGCACCCACCACACTGCCCGCTACTGACCCTGGGAGGAGTACCGCATGCGCCTTACCCTGATGGTGGCCTTAGGTTGTGCCTTGCCGCTGGCCGCCTGCAGCCAGCCGCCCAAAACCAACGCCCCGACCTCCGAACCCATGGCCGCCGGTGCCGACAGTGCCGCCCGCTGCGATGCGGAGAAGTTGAACGGCCTGGTGGGCCAGACCGCCAGCGAGGCGGTACTCGCCAAGGCCGTCAAGGACAGCGGCGCCCGCCATGCGCGCGTGCTCAAGCCCGGCATGGCCATGACCATGGACTACCGCGAAGACCGCGTCAGCATCGAAGTGGATGATCAGAACAGGATCGTGCGCGCCAACTGCGGTTGATCGCCCGAGCCCATGAAGACGGCGGCCTGCGGTGCTACGCAGGCCGCCGTTTCCGTGTGGTCAGTCGCGCAGGCGCTCGGCCTTGCCGCTGGACAATGCCTGGTCGATCGCCGCGCGCACGTCACGTGCGGCGCGGGCCGACGCCATGCTCTGCTGCTGCGCCAGGCGCGCCTGCTCGCGGCCAAGTTCGGCCTGTTCGCGGGCGACCCGGGCGATGCGCTGCGCATCCACGGCCTTGGCCGATGCGGTGCGCGCCTGACGCGCTGCCTGGTTGGCCTCGGCGGCCGCATCCAGGGTGGTCTGCCGCACGGCCGCGTGGCTCACCGCGTCGACATCCAGATGCGCCATGACGTCCGCGGTGACCTGCATGCTCAGTTTGGCCATCTGCTCGCCGATCTCCGATTGGCGATCGCCCAGTTCCGTCTGCGCGTCGCCCAGCGCGGCCACCTCGCTCTGGCTGCGCCCCAGCTGCCGCAGCACGGCCGGATCGCGGATCAGGTAGCGGGCCTGCCCGCGCCGTACCCACAGCACCGGTTCGTCATCGCGGGCATCGCGCCGCGCCTGCTTGAGGTCGGCCAATGAGGCATTGACGAAGTTGTCGCCGTCGCCCATCAGCACGAAGGCCTGCGCCGGTTGCCGGGACAGCGTGAGCTGGCCGTGGGTGACCAGCGGCATGTCCTCGTCCAGCGCCTGCGGGGGAGCCGGCGCACGTGGGGCCTGCGGCGCCATCGGCGGTTCCGGCGGCGGCAGCGACGCAGGGGCCGCCATCGGTTCCGGGGCCGGGGCCGGCACCGGCGCGGAGGGCGCAGGCGGCGGCGTGGCCGGGGCGCGAGGTGCAGCCGGCGGCGGCGGCAGGGGCGGCGCAACCGCCGCCACCAGCCGCAGCGGCGCCACACCGACCAGCACGAACACGGCGGTGATCGCCAGGGCCGCCATGCGCGGGACACGTCGGGTCTGCTGCAGGCTCAGCAGGCGACGCTTGAGGCTGCGGAAGTTCGGCGACGCACTGGCCACACCCACCGCCGGGCGCGGGGCCACGCCCAGCTGCACCAGCAACCGGCCGTAGTCGTGTCGGCAGTGGCCATGCCCGGCCACCACCGCACCATCGCAGGCCTCTTCGCGGGCCAGCGCATATTCGCGGGCGGCCAGGTGCACCAGCGGATGGAAGAAGAACAGGTGCTGCGCCAACGCCGGCAGCAGGCCCCACCACAGATCGCGACGCTGCAGATGCACCAGCTCATGGGTCAACGCCATGTCCAGGTCATCGGCGGCCATCGCCGGCAGTTCGCGCGCGGGCAGCAGCAGCACCGGGGCCCAGGGTCCGATCAGTTGCGGCGAGCGGATCTGCGCGGAGATCTTCAAGGCGGGCGCGCGGCGCAGGCCGTGTGCTTCGGCCGCCAGCTGCAACGCGTCCTGCAGCGAGGCATCGGTGCACTCCACTGCATCGCGTACCAGCGCGCGGCTGTGGCGATAGCCACGCAGGCTGTGCAGCAGCATCACCAGCACGCCCGCCGCCCACATCGCCAGCAGCATGGCCGGCCACGACCACAGCACCGAGGCTGGCTCGGCCATCGCAACCGTGTCGGCGGCCGCAGGTGCCACCGCAACGGCCGCCTCCATGGCAGGCAGTGCGATCACCTGCGTGGTCTGCGCCGCGGGCGCGGGCAGCACCGCCAGTTCCAGCGGACTGCTCCAGACCAGGCCCAGTACCGCCTGCAGGGCCACCAGCCACCACAAACGCACCCGCGTGGAGGGCGGCAGGCCCGGCAGCAGCCGGCACACGCCCCACACCAGGCCCACCAGCACCGCGCTCTGCACGCTGGTCCAGCCCAGCCGCACCAGCAGTTCCATCATCAGCGTTTCCATGGCTCAGCCCTCCCGCTTGCGTGACTGCAACTGCGCGACCAGCGCTTCCAGCTCGGCCAGCTCCTGGTCGCTGACCTCGGCCTTGTGCGACATGAAGGCCACGAACGGCGACACCGATCCCTGCAGGGTCTTCTCCACGAAGCTGGCCACCGCACCCTGCACCACGCTGTCCTGGCCGCTGGTGGCCGCGTAGCGGTACACGCCCTGCACCTGCTTGCGCTGCAGATAGGCCTTGCCGCGCAGGCGTTCCATCATGGTCAGCACGGTCGAGCGGGCCAGCCCGCGTTCTTCGCCAAACCCCGCCGCTACCTCGCCTACGGTGGCGCCGCCCTGTTCTGCTACGTACTGCAACAGGGCCAGTTCCTGGTCCCCGATGGTTTTGCCGCGCATGACACACTCCGATGACTACACGTGTCGCCACCGTGCCAGTGACTACAACTGTCGTCAAGTGCCGGACGGCGCGTGCCGACGAACGGTCGCGTCCCCGCCGGTTAAACCTTTTCGGCCGTCGCCGCATCCAAACCTGCGAGCCCGGACTGTCCCCGCTCCACCGGCGCGCGGCGACCGGTGCACCCGCCCAAGGAAAGCTGCATGCGTTTCAGTGCCCTCCGCACCACCGTCCTGGTGGCCGCGCTCGTTGTGCCCTTGGCAGGTTTCGCCGCCCCTTCCACCCCCTGGGAGCCCGCCAACGCGCAGGCCCGGCGGTTCGTGCAGGACACGATGCAGGCCAGGCATATTCCCGGCCTGCAGATCGCGGTGGTCAAGGACGGCCAGCTGGTGTTGTCCGAGGCCTATGGCCTGGCCAATGTCGAGAACGGCGTGGCCGCCACGCGCGACACGCGGTTCCCGCTCAACTCGGCCACCAAGTCGTTTACCGGGGTGGCGATGGCACAGCTGGCCCAGGCCGGGCGCGTGGATCTGCAGGCACCGGTGTCGCGCTACCTCGACGATCTGCCGCCCGCGTGGGGCAAGGTGCAGGTACGCCAGCTGCTCGACCACACCTCCGGGCTGCCGGACATCCTCGATGCGCAGGGGCTGCTGGGCGGCAGCACCGAACAGCAGGCGTGGACGCAGGTGACCGCCCTGCCGGTGGAGGCAGCGCCGGGCGAGCGTCACCGGTACAACCAGACCAACTACGTGCTGCTCGCGCGGATCATCGCCAGGCAGGCCGGCATGCCGTACCCGCAGTACATGGCCCGGCATCAGTTCGACGTGGTGGGCATGCCACGCACCACCTTCGGCGACAGTTACGACCTGGTGGCCGATGCGGCCACCATCTACAGCTGGTTCCCCCGCAAGACCGACGCCGCCAATGCACCGCAACGGCTGTCGCACTGGTTCTACGACCTGTCACCGGGTCTGTGGGCCGGCGCCGGCATGCTTACCACCGCCGACGAGGTGGGCCGCTGGATCATCGCGCTGTCGCAGGGGCAGCTGCTCAAGACCGCAGGCGTGCGCCGCATGTGGACGCCCGAACGCCTGAACAATGGTGAGCCCGGCGCCTGGTCGGCCGGCTGGCCGATCATGGGCACCACGCCCGACCTGCAGGTGGGTGGCATGGGCGGCGCACGCGCGGCGTTCATCGTGTATCCCGAGCGCCAGCTGGCGGTGGTCGTGCTGACCAACCTGGTCGGCGCCAACCCGCAGGAGTTCATCGCGCCGATCGCCGCGTTCTATGGCCCCCCGCCCAGCCCTCAGGGCGCTGCGCGGACCGGCGTGCCGACCACCGATGCCAGCCGGCCATCGACGAAGCGCACGGCCACTCCGTAAGTCTGCGTCGGTGAGGTGACCTGCAGGGTCAGCGCAGGGTGGTGCTGCCGTGTTTAAGCACTGCGCAGGCCCGGAAAGCCCACGCGCGCCCCGCGTCCCGCCCCGTCGGTCCCATCCGGCCACCGGCGGCTGACGCGGCGGAAATCGCACGCGCCAGCCTTGCAATGCGACCGTGCCGGACTCAGCCGCGCGGCCCGCCCATCACCGGCAGGATCACCCCGCTGATGTAGCTGGCGGTCACCGGCGAGGCAAGGAACACATACGCCGGGGACAGTTCCTCCGGCTGCGCGGGGCGGCCCATGTCGCTGTCCTTGCCGAACTCGGCCACGTCGGCGGCCTGTTTGTCGGCCGGGTTGAGCGGCGTCCAGACCGGTCCCGGCGCCACCGCATTGACCCGGATTCCACGCGGCAGCAGCTGGCTGGCCAGCGCCTTGGTGAAGGCATGGATGGCGCCCTTGGTGGCCGAGTAGTCGATCAGGGCCTTGCTGCCGAACAGGCCCGTCTCCGACCCGGTGTTGATGATGCAATCGCCTTCCTGCAGGTGCGGCAGCACCGCGCGGGCCATCTGGATGTAGCCACCGATGTTGGTCTGCAGGGTTTCCTGCAGGTGCGCGTCCTCCAGGTCCTCCAGGCGCTCACAGTGCAGCTGGAAGGCCGCATTGTTGACCAGGATGTCGATGCCGCCGAAGGCCTTGGCCACCTGCTTCACCGCCTTGGTGCAGAACGCCGGATCGCGCACGTCGCCGGCGATCACCAGGCAGCGGCCGCCCTCGGCCTCCACATGCTGGCGGGTGACCTTGGCATCGGCCGCTTCATCCAGGTGCAGCACGGCGACGTCGGCGCCTTCGCGGGCAAACAGCACCGCCACCGCGCGGCCGATGCCCGAATCGGCCCCGGTGATGATCGCGCGCTTGCCGGCCAGCTTGCCGCTACCTTTGTAATCGGGGGCAAGGAAGCGCGGCGCCAGCGCCAGTTCATGCTCATTGCCCGGCTTGGCGATCTGCTGCGCCGGCATCCGTTCGGGCTGCTTGCGCGCGCCGGCCTGGGTGGCCTTTTTGGTCGCCTTTTTGGCCACCTGCTTCTTGGCGGCCTGCTTGGCCACGCGTGCATCCTTGGCCTTCTCCTGGTCCTGCAGGCGGCGCTGGCGCGCGGCCACGCGGGCAGCGCGCGGGTCTTTCGCGGCCGCCTTGCGGGTGGCGGTCTTTACCACCGGGGTGCGCTCGGCCTGGGGTTTGGCGGCCTTGTCGGCGGCGGCGGAAGTGGCGGGGGTGCGTGTCTTGCGGGTGGCCATGTGCGGCTCCTTTGCGAAAGCGTTCAAGTGCACAGGCAGTGTGGCCAACCGCGCGGCCACGCAAAGTGAGTGCAATGTGGGCAAACCGTGCAGGCTTCATCCGCCGCATACGCGCGCCGGGGCACGCTGCAGGCCGGAAAACCTGCTGGAGTCACCCCATGTACCGCACCCTTTTCGCCGCGGCCGCCCTGGCCACCCTTTCCGCCTGCAGCAGCACCCCGGTGGCGCAGGTGCAACCCATCGACGGGGTGATCTCCGGGCAGTGCCACGTGGACAAGGTGCGCGGTGCGGTCGGGCTGGCCGCATCGGCGGCGACCATCGAGCGCGCCCGCGTGGACAGCGACAGCCTGCAGGTGAACGTGGTGCGTGGGCAGCGCGCCGAGAGTGGCCCCACCGCCAGCGGCGCCGCCAACCCGACCCCGGGCGCGGAAACCGGCGGCGAGCGGTTGACCATCGAAACCGGCCGCACCAACAACATCACCGCGCTCTACTGCGGCTGATCGACCCGCTCAGGCCGCCCGCGCGCGCTTGACCGTGCGCCGTGCGGCCTTGAGCACCTTCAATGTCGCCTGCTCCCATTGCCGCTCGCCGCGCAGCCCTGCCAGCGCCTTCAGCGAGCCGGCACGCCAGCCCTCGAACACGCACGGATCGATGTAGGACTTCCTGCACACCGATGGCGTATTGCCCAGCAGGGTCGCCACCTCGCACACCACCTGCTTCTGCAACGCCGCCAGCGCACGTTCACTGGAGGGTTCGGGCAACTCGGTGATGGCCAACTGGCGGATGGCTTCCAGCGTGCCGCCCCAGGTCCGGAAGTCCTTGGCACTGAAATCCTCGCCCATGGCGTCGTGCAGGTAGTCGTTGACCATGCCCGAATCCACCGGCTGCACCGCACCTTCATCATCGCGGTACTGGAACAGCGCCTGCCCGGGCAGCTGCTGGCAGCCGCGGATCAGCGTCACCAGGCGGCGATCATCCACATCCACCTCATGCGCCTGTCCGGACTTGCCGCGGAAGCGCATCTGCGCACGCCCGCCCTTGACCAGCGCCAGGTGCCGGTTGCGCAGCGTGGTCAACCCGTAGGAGCGGTTGTCGCGGGCGTATACCTCATTGCCCACGCGCACCAGCGTCTGCGCCAGCAGCGCGACCACGATGGCCAGCACCTTGTCGCGCGGGAAGCCGGTCAGCTTGAGGTCGCGCCGCAGGCGGCGGCGCAGCACCGGCAGTGCCGTGCCGAAGGCGATGATGCGGTCGAACTTGCCGTCCCCGCGCACCCGCGCCCAGTCGGCGTGGTAGCGGTACTGCTTGCGGCCGCGCGCGTCACGCCCGGTGGCCTGCAGGTGGCCATTGGGCAGCGCGCAGATCCACACATCGGTGTAGGCCGGGGGAATGGCCAGCGCGCGGATCCGGGCCAAGGTGGCGGCATCGCGCACCGCCGCGCCATCGGCGTCCCGGTAGCTGAAGCCCTTGCCGGCGCGCCGCCGCTGCAGGCCCGGCATCTCATCGCTGACATAACGCAGGCCGGCCTCGCGGGCGGCGGCGACTTCGGGGGTAACGCGACGACTGGGGCTCATCGGAGGACGCGGCGGTAAGGGCCTGCAGTGATACCCGGTGCGGGTGCGAGGGCGCGTCAATAACACAACACGAACACCTCACGCCCCGCTTGGCGATATCCTCCAAGGTTTCCTGGTTCGATGTCTGGAGTTTCGATGCCGTCCTTGTCGTTCCGCCGCCTGCGGCGTTCCATTGGCCTTGTGGCCGTCATTCCCGCCCTGCTCGTCCTGGCCGCCTGCCAGGCGCCGCCCATGGACGAGCAGGAAGCCGTGGGCACCCATGCCCAGAAGGCCGCCGAAGCCGCCGCGGCCCCGACCGATGAAGCGGGCAAGGCGCTGGAAGCGCCGCCGGTCGGCACCTGCGATGCCACCCAGGTGCAGAGCCTGGTCGGCCAGGCCTACAGCGACAAGATCGGCAGCCAGGCCCAGCAGGACGCCAGCGCCAAGCAGCTGCGGGTGCTCAAGCCCAACGACATGACCACGATGGAGTTCGTCGGTGAACGACTGAACATCGAAGTGGACGAAAAGGGCGCGATCAGCGGCCTGCGCTGCGGCTGAACAGGGACGCCTGGAACCTCGGTTCCAGGCGGCTTTTGAAGGGGTTTGGTTGCGCCTGCAACCGTGTATTGCGGCGTTGCAGCAACTGTGATCTAGTCGAGTCATCCGGTGCCTCCAGATGCGCTCAACGGATTGAGCGGGGACGAGTGTCGCCGCTCACCCGACATTGAGGCAGAGATGGCCCCCCGCAACCGCCAAGGGCTTTACGACCCGCAAGATGAGCGAGATGCCTGTGGTTTCGGCATGGTCGCCCAGCTCGACGACCAGCCGTCCCGACTGCTGGTCGATACCGCCATCGCCGCACTTTCGCGCATGACCCACCGCGGTGGCGTCGCCGCCGATGGTGTCACCGGCGACGGCTGCGGCCTGCTGCTGCGCCGCCCCGACGTGTTCCTCAAAGCGCTTGCCGCCGAGGCCGGGCTCACGCTCGGTGCGCGCTTCGCCGCCGGCGTGGTGTTCCTGCCGCATGACGCCACGGCCGCACAGGCCTGCCGCGAGACGCTGGAACAGCAGCTGCGCGACGCCGGCTGCCAGCCGGTCGGCTGGCGCGTGGTGCCGACCGATCCCAGCGTCTGCGGCCAGCTCGCACGTGACACCCTGCCGCACATTGAGCAGGTGTTCGTCGATGCCGGTGCCACGCAGGACGAAGCGACCTTCACCCTGGCGCTGTTCCTGGCCCGCCGCCGCAGCGAACAGCAGCTACGCGAGCACGCCGATTACTACGTCACCACGCTCAGCCCGAATGCGATCAGCTACAAGGGCATGGTGCTGCCGGACAAGCTGAGCCGCTTCTACGTGGACCTGCAGCGCAACGATCTGGCCTCCAGCGCGATCGTGTTCCACCAGCGCTTTTCCACCAACACGCTGCCGCGCTGGCCGCTGGCGCATCCGTTCCGGATGCTGGCGCACAACGGTGAGATCAACACCATCGAAGGCAACCGCCGCTGGGCGCAGGCGCGCAGCAAGGTGTGGAAGACCCCGCGCTTCGACATCGGCGAATTCGATCCGGTGATCTCCATGCACGGCTCGGATTCGCAGAGCCTGGACAACATGCTCGAGCTGATGGTCAGCGCCGGCATGGAGCTGATCCAGGCACTGCGCATCCTGGTGCCGCCGGCCACCCAGTCGCTTGAATTCAAGGATCCGGACCTGGCCGCGTTCTACGAGTTCTACGGCCTCAACAGTGAGCCGTGGGACGGCCCGGCCGGCATCGTGGCCTGCGATGGGCGCTATGCCGCCTGCACGCTGGACCGCAATGGCCTGCGCCCGGCGCGCTGGATGCTGACCTCCGACCGCCACTTCCTGGTCGCCTCCGAAGCCGGCGTGTGGGAAGTGCCGGCCGAGCGCGTGGTGCGCAAGGGCAAGCTGGGGCCGGGCGAGATGATGGCCATCGACCTCAAGCGCGGCGACCTGCTCGATTCGGATGCCATCGATCGCATCAACCGCGGCCGCGCGCCGTACAAGCAGTGGCTGCAGCAGGGCGTGACCTACCTGCAGACCGAGCTGATCGACCCCTCGCTGGTGGAAGAACCCTTCGACGAGCGCACCCTGCGCAGCTATCACAAGCTGTTCCAGCTCAGCACCGAGGAAGTGGAGCAGATCCTGCGCCCGCTGGCCGAGACCGAGCAGGAAGCCACCGGTTCGATGGGCGATGACACCCCGATGGCGGTGCTGAGCCAGCACAGCCGTCCGCTCTACGATTACTTCCGCCAGGCATTCGCGCAGGTCACCAACCCGCCGATCGATCCGCTGCGCGAAGACTGCGTCATGTCGCTGTCCACCCAGCTCGGCAAGGAGACCAACATCTTCCATGCCGGTGCGGAGACGGTGAACCACGTCATCCTCAATTCGCCGGTGCTCAGCCAGCGCAAGCTGCGCCAGCTGATCAAGATGGAGCAGTACGCCGACAAGAACCGGCTGATCGATCTGTCCTACAGCCTGGACGAGGGCCTGAAGGCCGGCATCGAGCGCATCTGCGCCGAAGCTGAAACGGCTGCACGCGAAGGCATCGTCATGCTCCTGTTGAGCGACCGTTATCCGGTGGCCGACCGGCCGATGGTGCATGCCCTGCTGGCCACCAGCGCGGTGCATCACCACCTCTCCAACGCCGGGCTGCGCTGCGACGTCAACCTGATCCTGGAAACCGGCACCGCGCGCGATGCGCACCACATGGCCTGCCTGCTCGGCTTCGGTGCCACCGCGGTGTATCCGTACCTGGCCTACCAGACCCTGTTCGACCTGGGCCGGCGCGGCATCCTGCAGCTGAGCAAGGGCGGCGAGCAGTCGCAGATCGGCCGCCGCTACCGCAAGGGCATCTACAAGGGCCTGTCCAAGATCATCTCCAAGATGGGCATCTGTACCGTGGCCAGCTACCGCGGCGCGCAGCTGTTCGAGATCGTCGGGCTGGATGACGAGGTCGTGGACCTGTGCTTCCCGGACACCGCCTCGCGCGTGGCCGGCGTCGGCTTCGCCCGTCTGGACGATGAAGCGCGCGAGCTCACCGTGCGTGCCTGGAACGACCTGCTGCGCCCGGATGTGGGCGGCGTGCTGAAGTACGTGCACGGCGGCGAATACCACATGTACAACCCGGACGTGGTCATGACCCTGCAGCGCGCCGCGCGCAGTGGCGATGCCGCGGACTGGCAGCGTTACTGCGAAGCCGTGCATGGCCGGCCGGTGTCGGCGCTGCGCGACCTGCTGCAGCTCAAGGCCGCGCCCACGCCCACCCCGCTGGACCAGGTGGCCCCGGCCGAAGACCTGTTCCGCCGCTTCGACACCGCCGCCATCAGCCTGGGCGCGCTGTCGCCCGAGGCGCATGAAGCGCTGGCGATCGCGATGAATCGCCTTGGCGGGCGCAGCAACTCCGGCGAAGGCGGCGAAGACCCGGTGCGCTACGGCACCGAGAAGCGCAGTAAGATCAAGCAGGTGGCCTCGGGCCGCTTCGGCGTCACCGCCGAGTACCTGGTCAACGCCGAAGTACTGCAGATCAAGGTCGCGCAGGGTGCCAAGCCCGGCGAAGGCGGCCAGCTGCCCGGGCACAAGGTCAACGAACTGATCGCGCGGCTGCGCTACGCCAAGCCGGGCATCGGCCTGATCTCGCCGCCGCCGCACCACGACATCTACTCCATCGAAGATCTGGCCCAGCTGATCTACGACCTCAAGCAGGTCAACCCCACCGCGCTGGTCTCGGTGAAGCTGGTCAGCCATGCCGGTGTCGGCACCATCGCCGCGGGCGTGGTGAAGGCCGGCGCCGATCTGATCACCGTGTCCGGCCATGACGGCGGCACCGGGGCCAGCCCGGTCAGTTCGATCCGCTATGCCGGCGTGCCGTGGGAACTGGGCGTGGCCGAGTCGCACCAGGCACTGGTGGCCAACGATCTGCGCGGGCGCACCCTGCTGCAGACCGATGGTGGCCTGAAGACCGGCCTGGACGTGATCAAGGCCGCGCTGCTGGGCGCGGACAGCTTCGGCTTCGGCACCGCGCCGATGATCGTGCTGGGCTGCAAGTACCTGCGCATCTGCCACCTCAACAACTGCG
>Ga0213828_1002349_pt1 | contig 13939 bp, 10 predicted proteins | sample MC6MC0897MG_FD_180664 | JGI IMG/M metagenome (GOLD analysis project Ga0213828, IMG submission 180664) | Enriched soil aggregate microbial communities from Iowa State University, Ames, United States - MC6-MC0897-MG | ecosystem: Environmental > Terrestrial > Soil > Unclassified | place: USA: Iowa...
CCGTGGACGGAGATTTACCGCACCACCGAGACCCGCTACCTCTACAGCGACGGCAGCGGGCAGACGTGGTTCTTCCGGATCACCGCCTCGGTGCGCGGCAAGCCGGGGCAGGGCGCAGTGGTGGAAGCCACGCCGGTGCCCACCACCGAGCAGCTGATCGAGCAGCGCCTGAAGCTGGAAAAGGAGATCGCCGACCGCATCGCGGCCGATGCCAACGAGGCGGCCGCGCGTGCCCAAGGCGTCGCCAAGGTCACCGCCGACCTGGTCACCGAGACGCAGGCCCGTGTGTCGGCCATCGCCCAGGCCATGGACGCCATCAGCGCCGAGTCTGCGGCCCGCGTTGACGGGCTGTTGAACGAGAAGCTGGCGCGCGAGGCGGCGATCACCGCCGAGCAGCAGACGCGCCAGAGCGAGGTGGAATCGCTGTCGCGCGCACTGTCCGAGGTGGCCGCCGGCAGCGGCACCCAGTTCGACAGCAAGCGTATCTGGTACTTCGACCAGACCGTGGAGGACTGGAGCGGCAACGGCGTGCCCACGCTGGTGGACGGCTGGCTGCGGCCGGCCAATGCCGCGGCCAATCCCTACGTGCAGTCGCCGGCGGCGCTGGCAATCGACGGTGCGGTGTACCGCTACGTGAAGCTGCGCATCCGCAAGGTGGGCACCCCGACGTGGGCCGGCGTGCTGCAGTGGACCACCACCGTCGACGGTGCGTGGAACACCGCCAAGCGCCTGGTGATGGACGAGCCGGCGTGGGACAGCGACGGCGTGGCGATCATGGATGCCGCCGACGTTGCGTGGTGGCCGGCCACCTTGGCGGCGATCCGGTTGCAGCCGGGTACGGCGCAGACCGTATCCAACTACTACGTGATCGACTGGGTGGCCATCGGCCGCCCGACCCCTGGCGCCAGCGTGGCGCTGGTCCAGGACGAGACTCAGGCCCGGATCACCGCACTGGCGGCCGAGGCCAGCCAGCGCAACACCTTGGCCGTGCAGATGCGCGGCAACTACACGGGCAACGACCTGGCCGGGGTAACGCAGGGCTTCGTCGCCGACGAGCGCACCGCCCGCGTGGCGGCCGACAGCGCCCAGGTGTCACGCATCACCACCATGGAAGCCCGCATGCCGGCCGGCAGCGGCAAGGTGGCCACCGAGGCCAGTGTCACCAGCGAGGCGCAGGCGCGGGTGAGTGGTGACCAGGCCAACGCCAGCGATATCACGGCGGTGAAGGCACAGCTGGACGGAAAAGCCAGCGCGGGAGCGCTGGCGGCGCTGGATACTCGGGTCACCCAGCAGGGCAATACCTTGTCCAGCCAAGGTTCGGCGATCACGAGCGTGACCGCTGCACTGCAGAACATCGGTGGTGACAACCTGCTCAACAACAGCAGTTTTGAGCAGCGCACCAGCGAGACGGCCGCTCCGACCGGGTGGACTACGGCGTTTTCCCAGGCGCTGACCGGCTTGGTGAGCAGCTATGTGGACTCGCCGCTGCCTGGATCGGCCCAGGCCTGGCGGGTAACCGGCATCGCCGCCGGCGGCTCGGTGCAGATCATCGGCTTGGCGCCTCGGGTTGGAACCAAGGCTGTGCCCGGGCAGAGGTACACCCTGAGTGCATTCCTGCGAGGTACTGAGGCAAATGCCACGGCGTTGCTGATCGTGTGGTTCTACAGCAGCGCGGGTGTCGCTCTGTCCACCAACGTCAGCCAAGCGTTCAACCTGAGCGCTACCGAGTGGCGCCGCTTCACCTATACCCCGACGGTGGTGGCCCCGGCAGGGGCGGCGGAGGTGCGGGTCCAGCTGCGGCTACAGACGTCCACCGCCGGCACCTATTCCTTCGAGGCGGACAACGCTCAGCTGCAGCAGGGTGAGGCTGCCACGCAGTGGATGCCCAGCATCAGCGAGACGGCCGCCACGGTCGCCGCAAACGCCGCAGCCACGAGTTTGCTGGACGGGAAGGTGACCCTCATCGGGGAAACCGTCACCGCGCAAGGCCAGGCGCTCACGTCGGTCACCGCCCAGCTGCAGAACATCGGCGGCGACAACCTGCTGCCGAACAGCTCGCTGGAAGAGCGAACGTCCGACGGTGCGGTGCCCATGCGGTACGTCACCAGCTCCAGCGGAACGTTCACCGTCAGCTACGTGGATTCGCCGTTGCCTGGTTCGACCAAGGCGCTGCGCATGTTCCGCGCGGGCGCCGATGGTGGTGCCTACCTGGGGATCGAGCTGCAGGCGGTGGATCGGCCGAAGGTGATCCCGGGGAAAAAGTACGTCAGCACGGTGTACGCGCGCGGCACCGCCGGCCAGCGTATGGATGGGTATATCCAGTTCCTTACGGCCACCGGGGCGAGCAACGGGACGATCCAGGTGCAGTTCGCCGTTACCGCAGACTTCCAGCGCTACGTGCTGGTCAGCCCGTACGCGGCACCGGCCGGTTCGGTGGCGGCGCGTGCCATCTGGCGGGCTCACAATTCCGGGACGCCGGGTGACCTGGATCTGACGATCGACAACCTGCAGTTCCAAGAAGGCGAGGTGCCCACGGCATGGATGCCGAGTGGCAGCGAGCTGGTAGCTGCCGGCGCGGCGAACGCCTCGGCGACCAATGCGCTGACCAGCCGGGTAACCGCGGCAGAAGGGTCCCTGATCTCGCTGGGGCAGTCGGTGACGAGCGTAAGCGCCACGTTGAGCGGGCTTCGCACGGTGGGCGACAACATGCTGCCCAACAGCGACTTTGCCGACGGTGCCGTGTGGTGGCAGGTAGGCGGAGCACCGCTTCCGGTGTGGAGCGGGACGAACGGTGATGGCAAGGCGGGGTTCCTGCTCGACAAGACCAGCACGGCTGCTAACCCGTCACTGGCGGCGAACACCGCTCAGTGGTTCCCCAGTCGGGGGATCCGGCGCTATCGGGCGGTCGTGCGCGCGCGCGGCGTATCGGGCGCCATGAACCTGATGATGCGGCTGGAGCGCAGGAATCGCGAAACGGGGGCGACCAGCAACAACGACAAGACGATGACCCTCACGACCAGTTTCGCCAGCTACACGGTGGACTTCGATGCGGTCGACGCCACGGTGGGCTCCGTCCGGCTGTGGGCGTATTGCTGGCCCAACGTGGCAGCCATCCGCATCGACCGTGTGGAGCTGTACGACGTCACCGACCAGCTCAGCGGGGAAGCCAACGCATCCGGCCTGTCGTCGTTGACGGCGACGGTTACCCAGCAAGGTGGGCTCATCACCGCGCAGGGAACCCGGATCGACAGCGTGCAGGCGCAGGTCGATGGGAAGGCCAGCGCTCAGGCGCTGCTGCAGTTGGACGCCAAGGTGACGGCTAACGTGCCCGGCGGCGGCAACTTGCTGGTGAACAGCACTTTCGCGTCAGACATTGAGGGGTGGGCATGGGCGTGGAACCCCGGCGGATGGAATGCGGAGCGGGACATCGCCGGTCAAGGTTGGGCGCCGCGTGGTGGCCACAACGTCGGCATGCTCCGGAACGGCGTGATCGGGCAGGGCAATTATGGCGTCTTGTACATCAAGAACCCTCTCCCCTGCACGGCGGGGAAGCGGTACATGTTCTCTGCGCGCCTGGCAGGCCATCGCAGTATTTATGCCGTTGGCCTGCGGTTTTTCGATGGTGCCGGGGCAAACATCCTCGAAGTGCGATCGGCTTGGACTGATTCGGCTGTGGTGGGCAACAACGGGGGCTGGGCGTTGGGCAATTGGATTCACGCAGTAACGGCTGCGGTTGCTCCGGGGAACGCCGTCACGATGGACTGCGGCGTGTGGGGCGACGGACGTGGGGAAGCGGACCCATATGTGTGGATGACGCAGCCGATGCTGGAGCAGGTGGCGGCTGACAAGACCGTCCCGTCTCCTTGGTCGCCTGGTGGAAGTGAGAGCTTTGCGTCCGCCTCGCTGTTCACCGACGTCAATGGGGTTATCGGCGGCTTAGAGACGAAGAACAACGGCGTCAGGACCGAGTTCAATATTCGGTCTGATGTCCTTCGGGTGCTGGCGCCAAATGGCGCTGACGGCATGGAGTGGCAGAACGGTTACCTGCGCGTGTACAGGGGGAACTCGCAGCGCATCATCGGCAATGGGTTCGGCGTGCCCGGCGAAGGCTTGGTGGACTACTTCGGGCCCAATGTGGGCGCCGCGGCGGCCAGCAAGGCCAACGCGACGATGTGGATGGACGACGGGGGAAATGCCTACTGGGGTGGTTCACTCGCGGCCGGTGTGCTGCGCAACGCGGTGCAGACCACCACGACGATCACGGTGGGTGCGTCGGTCACGACGGGCATGTTCAGCACCAACGGCCGAAACAAGGCTGTGACCATTGGCTTCTCGCGCCGGCACAGCCGGATCAAGACTGCCCTGGGGTCACAGGGCTTCGTTGCGGGTGCCGGTGCCAACGGGGCGACCATCAACGTTTACCGGACCCTCAACGGTCAGGGGGAAGTGTTGTGGCAGCAGTTCGGGGTGGGCGGCAGCGTCGAGATTCTCAACGAGTTCGACGGCCCCGACCGGGCCACCTCGACCTGGGGCGGGTCGATCTCCATCAACGACCCCGCCGATGGGTCCACCCAGCGGTCGTACCGCGCCGAGGTGGTGGGCTTCACCGAGCAGACCGTGACCCACCAGTCTGGTTCGTTCGACCAGCAGACGATCACGCAGAGCCTTTCGCTTGTGTCGATTGAGCAGTAACCGCTGACGCGGCGGCCAGCGTTCTTGCCGCCGCACACCTGGAGATACCACATGGAATTTCGCGCCAAACTCAATATGGAAATGAAGACCGCCGACCAGCCCGGCGTGGTTACGCTCAGCTTTGTGCCGGTCACCACCGGTGTGCCGCAGATCAGCATGACGGTGCCGCCGGCCGACGCCGCTGACCTGGTGGTGGGCAAGGTCTACAAGTTCACCGCCGTGGAAGATGCCGACCAGCCCCAGTAAGGGGCTCACGCAACCGCGTCGAGCAGTCCCTCGCGGTTGTTGCGCGGGGTGTTCACCTCGCGGCTGACGCGGTAGGCCTCCATCGCCGGCGGCTCGTTGGCCAGCAGCATCGCCAGCGAGTCAACCGGCTACGCGCTGCTGCGATTAGTATTTCCGGGAGCTGCCCGCCTGTTGAGTCTCGGCAGATTTCGTCGCTGACGTGGCCTTGAGCTGGCCGTGGTGTAATAGCGCCATGTGCTACTCCGCTCAGATCAAGGCCGACTACCACAAGCTCGTGCGCGACTTCGGCGCGATCGTGTCTATGGACGAGTTCGCGGCGCTGTACGCCCACGATCCAGGGAAGAAGCGGCCGAAGACGCCGAAGGCCATGGACGATGCGTTCGCCGCGGGCGAGACACCTGCCGAGCGTTCGGTCTGGGCGGCTATCCAAGATTGGAACGCCCGGGATGCCACGGCCTTCGAGCAGGAGCTGTTCACCCAGAAGACCCGCTTGGTCAACGCCGAGCGCGCGCTGCAGACCAAGATCACGAAGAAGGCCGAGAACGACGTCCGTGTGGCCACCAACAAGATCGCCCGGGCCCAGGGCAAACTGGCCGACCTCCGGCGCACTGACCACGTGGCAAGGGACTCACGCATCTTCCCGGGCGTGTACGGCACGGTGATCGTGTCTGAGGGCGGCAAGCGAGTCGTGAAGCCGATGCGCTACCAGTGCCGACTGGCTGGGAAGCCCGCCAGCTACGACCAGCGCTACCCAGGCACCTATAACGCGAGGCGTGACAGCCTGGAGGGCTTCTGGCGGCCGGCGTTCGGGCACACGCATGCGCTCATGGTGGTGGACACCTTCTACGAGAACGTGGAAGGGCCTGACGGCGGCAACCAGGTCGTGCAGTTCACGCCTCGCACCGGCGACCCCATGCTGGTGGCCTGCCTGTGGTCGCATTGGGTCGATCCCGCCGGCAAGGAGCCTGATCTACTGTCCTTCGCCGCGATCACCGATGACCCCGAGCCCGAGGTCGCCGCGGTCGGCCACGATCGGACGATCATCAATATCAAGCCCGAGCACATCGATGCCTGGTTGAACCCGAACCCGATCGACCTCGCTTCGCTCTACGCCATCTTCGACGACAAGCGGCACCCGTTCTACGAGCATCGATTGGCAGCGTGATCGACTATGGCGATCTGCTATTTTGCCGAGTAGGGAAGTCACGCATACGCGCGTAGTCGAGGCCGGGGCCATGCAGGCAGTAGGAAAAGCCCTGTGTAGCGCTCATCCGGTCCTTCGCCCACCCGTTACTCACTAGCCCATCCAGTGCTTGCCGTATGTCCGCCCGCGGATGATCGGTGATGATCCCTTCAAAGTCCTTCATGGGCACCCATTCGTCGTCAAAATTCCGCAGTATTGCTACGCACCTCTCTTGGAGCGCAGTGGGGGCGAATTGAAGTGGAGCGTCCATCTCTGGAGCGGTTGGTCGTGCTGCTAGAGGTGGTTCAGGGCGGCGCCGCGCCGCGACCAGTACCGCGACTGCGGCGACGATGACCGCGGCGGCAATGCACCAGTTAGGGACCACCAAGTTTCCAAGCAGCCAGTTCCGGACTGGCCTCCAAATCAAGGCGGCGAGGCCCAGCACGGCCGCGGATAGAACAGTGCCGAGAACAGCGATTGCGACCTTTTCAGAGATGCGTGCGAGAGAGGACTGTTGTTCGCTCATGTCGACCATTCCTGAATGTTGATCGCACTTTCCGCGCGCCAAGGAGCTTTTGCAACCCCCGTTCCGGGTTTAGCACTGCACCCTGGGCAGTTCGTGGACGGACGTGGTGTAGTTCGGGGAAAGCATGTGCTGACGCATGCCCCACGCCGGTTTCGCCTTCCATCCTGATGCCCCCAGGCCTGCCACACCACGGCCGAACTTCCGGTTGATCTGATCCAACGTCTCCATCAGCGCATCGTTTCCAACAACGGCCGGGGCGAATAGGTCGGCCTGCAGGTCGTTGGGCTTGGCCAGGTCCAGCAATGCGACTCCGGCCTTCTTGTAGCCGATGCCGTCTCTCAGCAGGCCGCGGAGCAGTTGTCTCACGGTCCCCAGCACGAGCGTGGTGTCCGAGGTGGCCGTCGGCAGTACGACCGATCGCGTCGCGTTGTGCTGCGGCAGTTCGGGCCGGAAGGTGTCGGAATGAGCAAACACCCAGAGGCCCGAGGCCACCAGCCCACGCGCGCGCAGCTTCTCGCAGGCCCGGACCGCAAAGGTGGCCAGCGCTTGGGCAATGGCCTCGTGGTCGGTCACCCTATCCGCGAACGAGCGGCTCACCATGATCTGCTGCCGATCCGGCTCTACTTCCTCCAGCTCCATGCACGCATGCCCCTGCAGTTCCCGCTGGGTGCGCGCCAGCGTCACCCCGAAGGTGGCAAGGATGTCGTCGGGCGGAGCGTCTCGCAGGCCGGCGGCGGTCCTGATGCCCATACGCATCAGCTTGGGCGCCAAGCGCCGCCCAACACCCCACAGGTCCTCCACTGGAAACCGACGTAGCAGTTCTTCTCGCTTCAGCGGGTCGCTCAGGTCCACAACGCCATCGGCCGACTTCGCCGCCTTGTTCGCCAGCTTGGCCAACGTCTTCGTCGGGCCGATACCGATGCAGTTCGGAATGCCGGTCCACCGATGAACCCGTGCGCGCAGCTCTCGCGCAAAACGCTCCCTGTTCCGAACGCGGCTCAGATCGATGAAGCTCTCGTCGATGCTGTAAACCTCGACGCGGGGCGCCGCATCGCGCAGCACAGATACAACGCGGCTGCTGAGGTCCCCATACAGTCCGAAGTTGGCGGAGCGCAGCTGCAGGCCGTGGTGCCGCACCAGGTGCTTCAGCTCGTGCGCGGGCTGTCCCATCTTGATGCCCAGGGCTTTGGCTTCTGCTGATCGGGCGATCGCGCACCCGTCGTTGTTGCTCAGCACCACCAACGGTTTACCGCGCAGAGCCGGTTGGAAGACCCGCTCGCAGCTGGCGTAGAAATTGTTGCCGTCAACGAGCCCGAACATGGCCGCGCCTCCGCTGAATCTGGCGGACCACGCCCACCACCGCGAACACTTCAACCTCTGTGCCTTGTTCCAAGACGATGGGCGGGAACTCCGGGTTGGCCGAATGCAGCTCCAGGTGGTGCTCGAACGTCTTGAGCACCTTGCAGGTGGGTTGGTTCCCATCCCACACGGCGATGACCAGGTCACCGGCTTGGGGGATTACCGACCGGTCCACCACCAGAATGTCGCCGTCGCTGATGCCCACCCCCAGCATGGACCAGCCGTCAGCCCTATATAAGAAGGTGGCGGCGGGGTTCCTTACCAGAAGGCGGTGAAGGTCGATCGCCTCGTCCATGAAATCGTCGGCGGGGGAGGGGAACCCCAACCGGGCGCGGGCGCCGGCGAGCGGGACGAACTGGGCCGGCCCGTCGATGGATGCTGGGCCGATTAAGGTGGCGTGGGTGTGGGGTGTGGGGAAGGACTGCATGGGAGCGAACTCTGGCCGGGCGGTGTCGCAGGTTGGCGACGGGCGCAGCTTAGTACAATTACTAACAGATGGCGTGATTGGCCTGACTCCGACTGACCCCAAACTGACCCCAGCCCTTTGGTAAGTCGTTGATTCCCATAGATCGCAAGTGATCGCGGGTGATCGGCTTAGTCGTTGTTTTTGTTGATCTTCCGCGACCTTGACATGGTAGTAGCCTCGGCATGATGGTGCTCAGTAAATCGGGCCGAGTGTTGAGGGTGGGCGGGCATGAAGGACCAGATTCAGCTTCAGGCGCAATTGAGGGACAACGCCATCGCCGATCAGCACGTTGGCGAGATATTCATCGCGGCGGCCGATAAGGGTTTCCGCTCTCTCGATGTCTTTGTGACCTGGTTCACAGCCGGCACGGCCGCGGCGTTAGGTCTGGCCGCGGCAAATCTGGAGCGGTTGGAGGGACTGATCTCGCTGGTGACGATCAAGTCGGCCATGCCTTGGCTGGCGGGGGCATTGATGTTGGTCCTGTTCTCGAAATTCTTAGGGAGCATGGTTTGCACCATGTCTGGCGCCGCAGACGAGTCCAGAAGAATCCGGCGAGAGGCGGCCGCCGCCAAGGAGCCGCTTCCTTCCCCGACGTCGTTCCAGGCGGCGGTCGAGCGTGCGACGCCTTGGCCACTCTTTTACCTCCTCGGCCGCGCGGGGCTCCCTGGAAGGAGGGTGATGCGCATCTTGATGTGGAGCGGCTTGTCCGCACTACTGGCATGCGCATGCGTCGTGATCTTCTGGGGAGTGCTGCTTAAACCAGCGTTGGCAAGCGATGAACCTCCGCTCCGCAATCGCGTGGACCAACCCAAAATCACGGGGAAAAATGCCCCTGCTCCGCCATCGATTGCGGAGCGAAAGTGATGTATATCCCTTTGATTCTAAAGTAATAGTGCGGAGCTTCCCAAGCTACTGACGAGGGTTCGATTCCCTTCACCCGCTCCATCACCGGCTTCCGCTGCAGCCTGCGGCGTTCTGCAAGTCGTTGAACCCTGCGGCTTACCGCCTCCCTGCATGCGCACCGCTATCGCAGCTCTCGCCCGCGGCATCCGCACAGGACGCCAGATCCGGGCATGTCCAGCATGTCCGGGCAACCATCGGCGCGCATTGGCCGCTGCCATCCCCCACTTACTCGCGCATGGCCTCGAACACGAAAGGATTGTCGTGGTCAGGGAAGCGCAGCCGGTATCGTTCGACGCGGGTGATGCCGTCAGACAGCAGGTAGTCCACCTGCAGGCCTTCCGGATCGCTTTCCATCCCGGCGCCCAGGTAGGTGTTGCTCGGATAGCTGAACCCGTGGTGCGGCGCTTCGCGAATGGCGGCACAGGTGCCGAACAGCGGTGGCAGCACATAGAGCTGCTTGTCATGCAGCAGCACTACCTTGGTGTAGCGGTCGCCCTTGCCGCTGCTGACCTGGCGGATGTCCAGGCACACCGAGTTGCCGCGGTGCCACAGCGTCATGACCGCCACGTTTTCGGCAGCGATCGGCGCGTTGTCATTCCACGGTGCGGGCGCGAGGTTGATCGCGCGGCTCAGGGGCCAGCGCTGCGTACCCACCACCAACGCCTCGCCGTCGAACGCCACGTCGGGTACGCCGGCAGGGGGTGTCATGGCCAGGTCGCCCGGCCCGCTCCACAGGGTCTGGTCGAAACGTCGTAGCGCCTGGCCCATCGAGGTCACCCAGACGCAGTTGCGGGGCGCGTCCGTGCACGGCATCGCCATATCCGTGCCCGGCCCCGGGAACAGGGGGCCGCCGAGGGATCGGTAAAAGTCACCGTAGCTGGTGAACGACGCGGGCGCCGCATGCGTCGCCGTGGCCAGGCAGATGCCCAACAGGCCAACCAGTGCGCGGTGGCGGGCGTTCATCATGCGATCCATGCGGGCAGTGGCACTGAGGGTGGTGTGGGTAATGCAGACGGCGCTCAATGTAACCCGCCGCGACGCACGCTGGGCCATCCCGGACGCGCCATCGGCACGCGGCCGATCTCTTCCCGATGGCCATGCCGCCATTGCTCGTGCCGCTGCTATCGGCTTGAATGACACGCTGTCTGATCCAGCGTGGCAACCGGAGTGCAATGGACATCGTAGGCGGCTGGGCGAGGGGTACATCCGGTTCTTGGGCGGCGGCGCATGCCACCTGACCGCACCGCACTCCGGCGCTACACCCGCTGGCTGCCCAGTGTGGTGCTGGTGGCGGTGTGCATCGCCTGGTGGTCGCCACTGGGCGTGATTGCGGCACTGGCTGCCGCCGTTGCTACCCACAGCCTGCTGACGCGCTTCGACCTTGCTGGCGACGTGCTGCCGGTAGGCGGCGCGACACTGCGTTCGGCGCCGTTGTCGCCCTTCGCGCGCCAGCCGCCCGCCGGCGATGTGACCCTGGGCTGGGCCGAGCTGGGCATGGGCGGTCCGGGGTACTGCACGCAGATGCTGCGCGACGGTGCGATCGTGGACGACATCGCCTGCGACGGCGGCACGGCGCAAACCGGCACGTGGACCGACCTGGCGGGAACGTCGCTGCGCCTCGCGTCGGGCTACGTTGACCGCAGCGATGGGGTGCTGGGGTACGACGAGCATCGCAAGGTCCTGCTTCACTTCAACGCGGTCCCCCACGTGTTCTGGCAGATGCTCGGCGAACGGCGTCAGGCGGACGGGGATGCGGCCGCGGCGGCGTGGGTGTCGCGCCAGCCGCATGTGGCCACCGCGCTGCGCGCGTACCACGGCCTTTGGCTGGCGCCCGATGATCCCGCGTTGGCCAGCCCGACGCAGGCGCAGCTTCGCCACCGGCTGTCCGACGGTCGCGAGCTCAACGCACGCCTGCTGCTGCCCGACGACCTGCGGCTGACTGCACACCCTGACCTGTTCACGCACACGCAGCCCTACGCGCTGGCTCTGGACGGCATGGACAGCGGGCGCCACGTCTGCGATCTGGACACCGTCATTGCCAGTCCCGGTGGCCATTGCATCGTGGTGGCCGGTGTCTGCCTGGATGCCACCCATCGGCCTGTGGAGGGCGTGTGGCTGATGTACTGGCGTGGCCGCTGGCAGGCGGTGTGTCGCCATGTGTTTGCAGGGGAGGGCGAGCAGCGTCGCAGCGCCGCGCTTGACGTGCTCGCCGCCAGCGACGACGGCCGGCTGGAACTGCAGGCCTGCCGCGAATGGGCGGATGCCGAGGGCTGGCATCGGGAGCCGCTGGTGGACGTTGCACTGGACCTGAGGGTGGAGTGGCGGCAGACCGCCGTATCAGTGGGCGGCAGGGGCCAACGCGCGCGGCTGGCGTTGCCCAGGGGCTGACGGGGCGTTCATAAGGTGCGCATGCCGGTGCAAGCACACCACCGTCATCTGGACACGGGAGCCCCGCGCTATGCTGCGCGCTTTCCCGCCCCTTCGCACCGCGATGAAACTCGCCATCCTGTCCCGCAACAGCAAGCTGTACTCCACGCGCCGCCTGGTCGAGGCCGCGCGCACCCGCGGCCATACCGTGCGGGTGCTCGATCCGTTGCGCTGTTACATGCGGATTGCCGCCGACGGCTTCACCATGCATTACAAGGGGCGGCCGATCACCGGGGTGGACGCGGTGATCCCGCGTATCGGGGCCTCGGTCACCCGGTATGGCACCGCGGTGTTGCGCCAGTTCGAGATGATGGGCGCGCGCACGCCCAATCCCTCCGATGCCATCCTGCGGGCCCGCGACAAACTGCGTGCGCACCAGATCCTGGCGTCCAAGGGCATCGACATGCCGGTGACGGTATTCGGCGACAACCCCGACGACACCGTGGACCTGTTGTCGATGCTCGGCCCGCCGCCACACGTGGTGAAGCTCAACGAAGGCACCCAGGGCAGGGGAGTGATCCTGACCGAGAAGGCCAGCGCGTCGCGCGGCATTGTCGAGGCACTACGCGGGCTGTATGCCAACTTCCTGATGCAGGAGTTCATCGGCGAGGCCCAGGGCGCCGACCTGCGCTGCCTGGTGGTGGGCGACCAGGTGGTGGGCGCCATGCAGCGCCAGGCCCCCGACGGGGACTTCCGCTCCAACCTGCATGCCGGCGGCAGTGCCCGCGCGGCCAAGGCCAGCCGCGCCGAGCAGCAGGTGGCGGTGCGCTCGGCCAAGGCGCTGGGGCTGAGTGTGGCCGGGGTCGACCTGATCCGCTCCAGCCGCGGCCCGCTGGTGCTGGAGGTGAACTCCACGCCGGGGCTGGAAGGCATCGAGGCGATCTGCCAGGCCGACCTGGCCGGACGCATCATTGACCACGTAGCGTCGATGAAAAAGCCTTCTATTTCAAAGGCTTGATGTGATATTTGAATTCTCCTGGCGCGCTTAACACCGGTTTAATCGACCCGGGCGTAGGCTTCGACGAACCGCAGCTCTGCCCTCCTCAGCAGGATCGGTAATCGGGAACACACTTCAGGCCCAGGCGGTTTACCGTCTGGGCCTTTTTCCAGGGGCGCCCGCGCCTGCCAAAACTCACTTGCTGAGGGAAACCCGACAGGGATACAGTCGGCATTCCGTTCAGGTTGACTAAGGATTGGTTGATAATGAATCGCATGAAGCTCGCCACCGTTGCGTCGCTCCTGTTGCTGGCCTCCGGTGGGGCGCAGGCCGCTAAAGACGAGGTTTTCGCCACCGGCAAACCGCTGGCTGAACAACTCCAGCGCATTGATGTCGATATGAACGATGGCAAGACGTACTCCGAACTGAAGCTTGAAGATCGCAGTCGCGTCCGTGAAGCACTGGGGCGTATGCGTATCACCCTGGAGCGCTTCCCACAGGAGGCGTCCATTCCCGCCTCTGCCAAGACCGATCTGTTCAACGATCAGCAGATCGTGAACACGGTTTTGACACAGGCGCGCGAGGATAGCCGTCTAATATGTCGGCGTGAGAAGGCAACCGGCTCCAATTTCGCCGTTACCCAGTGTTTGACTCTCGCCCAGCGTGAGCGCATGAAGAACGATGCGCAGCTGCAGATGAACAAGGCGCAGCGCGTTGGCAATTTCTCCAACTAGAGGTCACAGTGCGAATTCTTGTAATTGAAGACAACAGCGACATCGCCGCCAACTTGGGCGACTACCTCGAAGACCGTGGCCATACTGTCGACTTCGCCGCCGATGGCGTGACCGGCCTGCACCTGGCCGTGGTCCATGAGTTCGATGCGATCGTGCTGGATCTCAATCTGCCGGGCATGGATGGGATCGAGGTCTGCCGCAAGCTTCGCAACGAAGCACGGAAGCAGACCCCGGTGCTCATGCTGACCGCACGGGATTCGCTGGACAACAAGCTGGCCGGGTTCGATTCCGGCGCGGACGACTACCTGATCAAGCCCTTCGCGCTGCAGGAAGTCGAAGTCCGTCTGAACGCCCTGTCGCGTCGCGGCAAGGGCGTGCAGACCCGCGTACTGGAAACCGGCGACCTGGAGTACAACCTGGACACGCTGGAAGTGCGCCGCCAGGGCAAGCTGCTGCAGCTCAACCC
>Ga0213828_1002352_pt1 | contig 13909 bp, 11 predicted proteins | sample MC6MC0897MG_FD_180664 | JGI IMG/M metagenome (GOLD analysis project Ga0213828, IMG submission 180664) | Enriched soil aggregate microbial communities from Iowa State University, Ames, United States - MC6-MC0897-MG | ecosystem: Environmental > Terrestrial > Soil > Unclassified | place: USA: Iowa...
ATTTAAGAAATTACAATGTGCCATCACAGATTTATCGCCCAGTAGACCAAAATCATGTAAGGCAAAGGCATCATTTTTCTTAAATCGTTCCTTTACGTAGCCATGCTCCCAATCACTTTCACTACAATGAGATTGGATATGTGTATCATATTTAGCAGCTAACTCTCCCAAACCTTTTAAAGCATCGTCTGTACAGCTAGGAATAAAGCGAGGTGTTACAACTGGATAAACACCCTGTTTCGTTGATTTTGCTAATTTTTTTACAGCTATAATAAATTCTTCTGTATCTTTTAATGCCGTTTGCGTAGTTGCATCGCGATAATAGTCTGGATTTTGTTCAGGATCATCCATCACAACTTTCCCAACTAGACCTCGTTGCCCTTTTTCAGCACAAATTTTCGCTAATAGCAGGCTCGCTTCTTTATGGACAGTGGCAAAATAGAGTGATGTAGTAGTTCCATTTGCAAGAAGCGTGCTTACTAAATCTCCATAGACCTCTTGTGCAAACTCTAAATCGGAGAATTTTGATTCGATAGGGAATGTGTATGTATTTAGCCAGTCATAAAGTGGAATATCTAATGCAGTTCCAGCTTGTGCCCATTGCGGTGCATGTACATGCAAATCGACAAAGCCTGGTAAGAAATATTGACCGTCAGCTAATTGATGGAAATTTTCTTGATGTTGATATGTAGTTAGTAGATTTTGATAGTCTGCTTGCTCAGGAGCTACAGCCTTTTCAATCATCCCGTCAGCATTAATGAAGAATAGATGATCCTTTAAAATTTGTACTTCAGTAGGAGACTTACTTGAAAAAGCTGTCCCCTTGAAAATTAACGTATAATCAGTCATAAAAACCACCTTAATGTTCGTGTATTGATGTATGTATGGATTATTATAGGTCATTAAAACTGTTTAGTCTATATAAAAACGAATATTAATGGGGCTGTTATAGGCTTTTTAAATAGATTTAACTATTTTTTTACAGCTTTAACAAGTGTTGAGCTAATCGCTGTAATGTGTGGTTGATTTCTGTTCCGACTGGGCGCTTTGTTGCTGACGCTTCGCTTTCGCACAGATAAAACATTTGTAGCTGACGCTTCGCTTTCGCGCAGAGCAAAGCTTCCTGGGGGCGACCGATGAGTCGCTTGGTCCAAAAGATGTTGGTCACGGAGGCGTTATCATAGGACATGATGCACTTAGCCTTCGTTCTTCTATTGATGATCCCCGAGGGGTCGCCCAGTTTCCGCTCCAATCAACTTATATACAAAGCATACGTTTTAACAAATTTAATACCTAACTTTTGGTAATGAGCAATTGAGATATAGTTAGTTACAAATTTTTGCAAAAAAAGACTACACTTCAATTCGTTGTTGTACAAATTTTGTGTAGTTCAAGCTTTAAAAAATGACTGTTATGAAATGGAGTCATTTACGATGTTAATAAAAGTATTAAAGGTCGAGGAGGTATTTTGTTCATTTTTCCGTGTGCATAGATAAATAGGACGCTGAATGTCGATGTCTTTTATAAAAACTCGGGCTACTTGCTGCCGTTGAATAAAGCTGGAAGATGCTATGGATGGGGCTAGCATCGTACCATATCCAGCAGCAATGGCGTGAATGGATTCATTGATACCATCCAGTTGCAGCCCTACTCTTGGTGGTGGGATTTTATGCACCTTACATAAAGCGTTTAAATATTCTTTTGTAGAGCTACCATCTTCTCGTGAAACAAATGGCTCTTGCATTAATTCCGCTAAAGTCACTTTTTGATCTGCTAACGGATGTCCATATGGGACGATAAACCAATAATCGAGATTCATGAGGAATTGATAATTAATATCTGGATGATGACCGTCCTCTTTTACGATAAAAGCAATATCAGCCTTATAGTGAAGTAATTCTTCAATAACTTGTTGGGAATTAGCCGATTTTATGTGGATATTAGTTGCCGGATAGGCATGCTTATATTTTGCGAGCCATTTCGGTAATAAAAAATGGGATGGAACATGGGTAGAAGCAATTTGTAATTCTTCATTACCGGTGTTTTTTAATTGCTCTAATTTGTGTTCAATATCCAATTCTAAATCAAATAATCGCTGAGCCTGTTGAAATAAAAACTCCCCATTTTGTGTTAAGGTAATTCCTCTACCTTTCGATTCTAAAAGAGTTAAGTCTAGTTCTTTTTCTAAATTTTTAATTTGAATGGTAACGGCAGGCTGACTAATCATTAGAGCTTGTGCTGCCTTTGAAACACTTTTGAGTTCAGCTACTTTTGTGAATAATCTAAGAGCATGTAAATTCATTAAGTATCCACCTTTTATAAAAAATTTTTATCCTTTTATATAAATTATATATTAGATTTATTAATTTTCCCTCTGTATCCTTTTAATTACAAAAAGTTTTTAGGGGGTGGGGACGAGATGAATCGACAGCATGTTGGAATTTTATTTGGAGGGGTGCTATTACTTGTAGTGGCAATGGGGATTAGCCGATTTGCATTCACACCAATTTTGCCATTTATGCGTAATGATGTCGGGTTTTCGTTTGAAGTTGCAGGATTTTTGGCATCAAGTAATTATATTGGCTATTTTATTGGCGCGTTGTGGGCAGGATTTATCAATCGCCAAAAAAAGAACTTTTTATTGTTAAGTGTTATTTTGAATGTCCTTTCTATTGTTCTTATGGGAATCATTGAAATATATAGTGTTTGGCTTGCACTTCGTCTGATTGCAGGCATCACAGGGGGACTTATTTTTGTCTTAACATCGAGCATTATTATGGATTATTTAGCTAAGCATTCCCTTACACGATGGTCAGGCTATTTATTTGGTGGTATTGGATTAGGAATTGCTATTTCAGGTTTATTCGTACCTGCTTTTGAAGCGCGTTTTGCTTGGCAAGGTACATGGATCGGCTTAGGGGTTTTATCTGCTGTGTTTTTAGTGATGACATTTATACTTTGGAGAGATTTGGATGTACAGGATAGTGTGAGGACCGCAAAATCCTCCGATGCAAAAATGACAACGGGCTTTATGCCATGGCTGATTGTCGCATATGGCTTAGAGGGGTTAGGCTATATTATCACAGGTACTTTTTTAGTGGATATCATTCATAATATTCCTTCACTGCAAGAGTACTCTTCGTATAGCTGGGTCATTGTTGGGGTAGCGGCCATACCGTCAGCACCTGTTTGGACTGTATTATTAGAGAAATTCTCAGCAATTAAAATTTTGTTTGTGGCATACATATTGCAAGTTTTAGGTATCTTGTTACCAGTATTTTCACAAACAGCATGGAGCGTATTATTATCGTCCTTTTTATTCGGCTTAACATTTGTAGGAATTGTGACGTTAACAACATCTTATGCACGTCAGCTATTCCCAACGCAAAGCGGTCCAGTAGTATCATTGTTAACAACGTTTTATGCATTTGGACAAATTATTGGTCCTATCATCGCTGGTCAGCTTGTGGCCGTTTATAATAGCTATAAGGCAGCGCTTATCTTTGCGGGAGTCATTGTATTTTTTGCATTGATTGTGATGGTATGTGGAAGATGGATCACTGTTAAACGACAGGCGACTTTAGATCATGCATTGCCTATCAAAACTCAATCTAGTCCTTAAATTAGAAAAGCCAGAAATCCAATCAGGATTTCTGGCTTGAATATTTACCTAAAGATGGCGTGCCTCTATCTACATGATATAAAAAAATAAAATATAAGTCTATATCTTTTTTTACATATATGAAAAAATATTGATGTGCACAAAAGACGTAACGTTACGATTCTATAAAGAAATGAGGAAATAGAATGAAAAGAACAGTAACAACGGAAGAGGCGATTAGACGCTGGAATCAAAATGCAGAAAGGTTTACAGCAGACTATGATGAGCATGGTGGTATTCACCGTGAAGTATTATTGAACCCAGCTATTTTTTCATTATTGGAAGAGGTGAAAGGGAAAAGTCTATTAGATGCAGGATGCGGAGAAGGTTATCTAAGTAGAATACTTGCTCAAAAAGGAGCTATTGTCACAGCTGTTGATTATTCAGAAAATATGCTGGAAATTGCTAGGGCAAGAACACGTGGGGAAGTCACTATACAATATGAATATGGAAATTGTGAAAAACTAAATTTTTTAGCAGATGAACAGTTCGATTGTATTGTTTCCAATATGGTTCTGCAAGATTTAGAGAATTATCAGGCAGCTTTGAGTGAGATGTATCGCCTGTTAAAGCCAAATAGCACATTCATCTTTTCGATTCTTCATCCTTGCTTTATTACGCCTAATAGCGGATGGATCAGAAATGAAAAACTTGACCAACAGTATTGGAAAGTTCAGCGATATTTTTATGAAGGCGTATATGATCAAAAGCTTCCGCTAGATTCTGATGAAAAAATTGTCTTTTATCATCGAACATTAACGAGCTATATGAAAGCAATTATTCAAGCAGGATTTACGATTGAAGACGTTATCGAACCGATGCCTTCAAAAGAGATGCTTACAAAGTATCCACAATTCGAGGAAGATTTACATTGTGCAGATTTTATCGTATTTAAATTAAGAAAATAAAGGAGGGAAACATGTGCGAATATTTCATGTCAGTGAGGAAAATGATATTACAGTGTTTCATCCCCGATTACCTGATCGACTAGATTTAGATCCAGAAAAAGGTCTAGTATGGGCAATCAACGAAAAATGCTTGCCTAATTTCTTAACACCAAGAGATTGTCCCCGAGTTTGTTATCATATTGGTGCTACTACTACGGAACAGGATAAACGAGCTTTTATAGCATCGACACAATGTTCACACGTTATTGTTATTGAAAGCAAGTGGTTTGAGACGATGAAAAATACGAAACTTTACTTATATGAATTTGATCGTAATGGATTCACACTACAAGATCAAAATGCTGGCTACTATGTAAGTGAAACAACACAATTTCCTATTGCTAAATTTGAAGTGGAAAATTTATTTGAGGAACTGTTTAAGCGCAATGTTGAATTGCGAGTAGTCGATAATTTATGGGATATTTATGATGAAATTCAAAAAACATCATTTAACTGGTCGATGTGTAGAATGCGATTTGCACAGCCAAGAAAATAACAGCCAAGCCTCGTAAACGTTACAGTCGCGTTTACGAGGCTTGTTGTATCTAAACAATAATTGTTTGTGCTAATGGAGTAGTAGTCACGTCAATCAATTTACTTTCTTTATATGTAAATATATATTCATAGTTGTTTGTTTCTTCTAGCATTTTCGGTAAGTAATATTTAAGATCTGCTATTCCTACATTTTGAGGGTGGAAAATCCATGAGAGATCTTTCCAATCGAGAATACCTTCTGCGACTTTAATCGGTGTCACATATGAATAGGATTCTGGTAATGCCGCAATAAAGGCATACATGCAGCCAAAGTTGATGGTGCCGTCAGTCCACGTTATTTTTCCTTTGTATGTAATATCCTGAAGTGCAATGCCTGTTTCTTCTTTAATTTCTCGTAATGCACCAGCCAGTGGAGTTTCATTTTTCTCAATCTTTCCCCCTACACCATTCCAAGCCCCCATCCATTCTGGAAAATCCCTATTTAGCAATAATATTTGGTCACCCTTTTTAAGAAAACAGATTGTAAATTCAACCAAGTCTTTTTCCTCCTTTTGAAATGGCAAAGCGAAAATTTCAAGCATCTGAATTTAGTAGATCCCAGTCAGTATGCTTCCTCCATTAATCCGCTTTTTAATAAATCATATTTGCATTTTTGATAACTTCTCGTTTTTGTCATGCATAGTATTACTAGTTCAAAAAATCTAGATAAAGAAATAGTAGCACAAATCAGTGAAATGAATGTGCTACTTAAATAATAAAAGTCATTTAAAAGAATCAATATCGCTTATTAAAAATGAATAGAGGGGCAAGGAAGCAATTTAAGTCATTGTAAGAGCTGTTGACGGAATTTTCTAATGAGTTATAGTGATACTTATACGAAATTGCTAAAAAATGAGGTGCGCACATGATTTTAATAAGCTCCTGCTTAGCAGGATTAAAGGTACGCTATAACGGAACAGATAGTTTAGACGAAAGAATTCAACAGCTTGTGTTAGAAAATAAGGCGGTAACTGTGTGCCCTGAACTTATGGGCGGTTTTTCGACGCCTCGTGAGCCAGCAGAAATAGTTGGCGGAGATGGTGAAGACGTACTTGCTGGAAAAGCGAGAGTGGTTGAAAAATCTGGCAGTGATGTAACGGAGCTTTATTTAAAAGGTGCATATGCAACATTACAGAAAGCACTTGAACTAGGTGCAACTAAGGTTATATTAAAAGAGCATAGTCCATCCTGTGGCAGTGCAATGATTTACAATGGAGATTTCAATGGTACAAAATTAGTTGGCGTAGGCGTAACGACTGCATTGCTAAGAAGAAATAATATTGAGGTCTTTTCTGAAGAAGATTTTTTCTCAGATATCAAATAATTTTATCATTGTAAAGTTATGAAAAGTTGAATTCCTTTCGATACAAAAAGGAATTCATTTTTTTTTTTTTTGAGAGAAATGCAAAAAAAATCCGCTCTGTTTGATGCTAGTTTTCTTAAAGAGCACCCAGATGAATCGAGTTGGGGAATCACCCGTCAACTCGATTTTAAATACATCTGAGAGCTCGTTTAATTTTTAGTGGTTAACTTAAAAAAACTCTTGTTAAAGAGGTTTATCGCCAGTTAATTTATTGAGATTCTAGAAAATTTGGTTCCTCAGGATAGTATAGATCCTTGCGTAAGCAGACATCCCGATGTGTGAGGGTTTCACCTTTAAATCGAATCCAAATTTCATCATCTGCCATGACACCATGTGTTTTCCGCACGATCCCCCAGCGATTATAGGCTTGCATATCTAGTGAAGCCAGTAATTCTTTTGCATTGACCCGAGTCGGGGGGAAGGTTCGCCATTTTAGCCAACGTTCTAGTTCTTCTAAGGTTATATGCCCCTCCATCGTCGGTGAAAATTGCTTGTTAAAATCTTCAATATAGTTAATGACATATGGTGTGCTACCATCAGTCGGTTTTAACTCAACATGTGCAATAATGTCATCCATCCACATCACATCAAAAGTCATGTAATCAATCAATAGCTACACCTCCTTCTATGAATAAATGTTTCAAAACTGGATCACGCAACTGTGAAAGTAATACGTCCTTAGCACGTCCAAAATCATACGGTGATTGTTCGATTGGTCGCCTTTAATAGAGGTACTAATAATATGTTCAGCATCGATCGGAATATGAATTGTTTCCATGTCATCACAACCAATCTAGTTTGAATTTCTTTTATTATATAGTGTCATCATCATTTAACGCACGAAAAATTGCCCAACCACCCAGTATTGTTTATCGCTTCTTTAAACCTCGGCTTTTTAAGAATTAAAAGTGAAGAATTATAAGAAAAGGTTGGAGATTGGGTTGAATAAATTAAAAGACTAGCTTGATTAATAACAATCCTTATACGAAAATGATCGCCCCCACTACCTAAGTAGATCGGGGGCGTTTTTTAGTCAACAAGCAAAATTCGAGGTGAGGTTTTGGCGATGATTTTCGTTGATAACCAGCAACCAAGACAAGCGGCAAAAATACTCAAAAGAGATAATCCGATACTAACTGGCCAGTTTATCGCAAGGGGGAGTTCAAGTAAGCCATATTCTAAAAGAATACTTTGTAAAGCTACGGGTATTACTTTAACACCGATAAAAATCCCAAATATAGTCCCTAGTGCTGAAAGAAACAGAATTCCTGATGTAATCGACCATCTAATAGTATTTGAGGTCATACCAATAGATTTAAAAATTCCGTAAGTTCCGCTTTCTTTTCTTACGTTTATTCTAGAAACACTAAAAATAATGATGAATGTTACAGCGATAAATAAAATTACGATAACAGATAATGGGAGTATAAAAACAGCAACCACTTGTTTAAAGACACCATCTAATAATGTTTGTTGTGTGACAGCTGAGACAGAGCTATTAAAGTTATTGTTTAAATCATCAACGATTTGAGCTGATAATGTCTCATCTACCAAATTGATCATACTTTGTTTTGAAGCAGAATAGGTAGAATTATAAACCTTGATAACATCAGCGGAAATTCTCGCTGAATAAGACATATTTGCTATCGATTGATAAATACCAGTAACTATCAAATGATGCTGCTTGCCTTCGATATAGACTTCTACAATATCCCCTATATTTTTGTGCAAAGCCTTCGCGACATTAATGCCAATGGCTATTTCATTTTTATTTACAGGATTACGGCCAGAAAATGTCTCGTATCCAGCATCATCAAAACTACCTTCAATAGTATCGACATTAATATTTAGCGGTTGATTTGGCCCATTAGGGAGTACCCCTGTAAATTGATCTAGCCAAGCGTGATTTTTAATGCGTTCATCTGAGCGTAAAAATTGTTCAAACTGTTGTTTAGAAAATGTTGCATCATTAATAACCGTTACTACAACATGTGATGAATCGTAGCCCATTGCTGATGTGTTTTGTTTTATGGAAATAAAGCTATTAAGAATGACTGCACTAAACACTAAAATAGCAGAAGTAATGGCTGTAAGAACGATAATAAGAATGGAACTTTTCATATTTTTTGTGATGTTTTTAATGCCAACTTGAAGTTGAACCGGCAAATTAACTAAATTAGAGAGACGATTAGAGTTGTTTAAACGCCGATTAACTTTATTGTTTGCAAATTCTGACATACCGTATTTAATTGCCTGTACTGGTTCAACGTGGCGTGCTTTGTTTGAGTAAATGAACGCTGTAAGGATAACAATGACAAGGATTATTACAGCAAGTAGGATGATGATTCTAAAATCTTGAATAATCGTTAAATGCTTTCCGGCCTTTAAATAAGATAAAGAGCTTTCTATTATCACTCTGGAAAGGACTGTACTGGCGATAAGACCAGGAATAATTGAGAACACTGATAATAAACCAAATTGTAAAACATAGGTCGCACTAATTTTCCGAGAAGTGAGTCCAAGAGATTTAATAACACCAATCGTTTTATAGTTCGTTAAAATGGCATCTGAAATACTAAAGCCAATAATAAACAATGAAATGAATAACATTGCTATACCAAATGCTACCATGAGGAAGCCGATTATTTTATTAATAATTAAATAAAACCCAGCGATACTCTCGTATTCCATTTTTGATTCAAGGTAGGGGCCGTTTAAAGATTTTTCGAATTCTATCCAATAGTTTGCACTTTGCTGATAATCATCAAAGCGAAGAGCCATCATATATTGTTCAGACCCTATCATCGTATCAAATTGTTTATGATAGTCAGAGTCGTTCATCCAAATACGAGCATTCGTTGTAAAGGGTCCACCATATGGCAAATCTACAACTATACCAGAAACGCTTAATGTAAAAGCGTTTTCGCCGCTGTTAAATTCAATAGCATCTCCAAGTGAAATATTCGAAGTAGAAGCCATCGATGTGGGAATCCAAATCGTTCCCTCCGTAGGATAGTTCTGATTTTCACCCTCTGAAAATAGTAATCGATCAATAGTAAAGGGCGTTTTTGGTGTATTCATCATGAATAAGTAGAGATTTGGCGTTTTTACACCATTCGCTGTGAAGCCAGATAAATTTCTATAAGGAATGAGATTCGAGGCAGTAACTCCTTGTTGCTCTTGCCACCAATTGTTGACAGTGATTGGATTATGAATATCCTTACCCATAGTTAAAATTTGATGAGCCCCATTTGAATCATGATGTGTTTTTTCAAAAATATTGTTTGTATTCATAATAATTGTTACAGAGGTAGCTAATAAAAGGGTAGATAGCATAATTAGGATTGCTAATAGCACATTTTGGATTTTTCTTTTCTTGATATGTGCAAAGCAAAGTGTAATAATTGCGTCCATTTTTTACTCCTTCCCTGTAACATAAGAAAAGATAATATGTTCGCGCTCTTGTATGCTAGCATCATCGAATTGATCGAAGTTCAAAATACCTTCAATTTTTCCATCTTGAATGATAATAAGACGATTTGCACGACAGGCAGCTTTAATATCATGCGTTATCATCACGACAGACTGACCTTTTTTGTTTAAATCCGTTAAAATATCTAAGACAGCTACACCATGATCGTAATTTAAACTACCAGTTGGTTCATCTGCAAACAGAATCTCTGGGTCATTTATTAATGCTCTAGCAATAGCAGCTCTTTGTTGCTGTCCACCAGAGGTTTGCGAAGGTAAGCGATTTCGTTGTTCTTCAAGTCCCATTTTATTTAATAGCATCTCCGCTTTTTTTATCACATCTTTTTTAGGATACTTTGCAATATATCCTGGGAGGGTGATGTTTTCTAGCAATGTCATATCCGGTACAAGGTTACTACTTTGATAGACATATCCAATTCTTTTAGAGCGGAATGTAGCTAACTGCTGTTCAGTAAATGTATCTAGCCTTTCCTCGTGAAAATAAACTTCGCCAGCCGTAATGGAATCAAGTCCACTTAAAAGATAAAGCAGTGTCGATTTACCAGAACCGGAGTTCCCCATAATCACAGTGAAATCACCTTTGTAGATTTCGATATTAATATTTTTTATTGCATGAAATTGCTCACTGCCTGTTGAATATGTTTTACATAGATTTTGGGCATGGATAATTACCTCTTTTTCCACTTGAAAACCTCCTCCATAAGATTTTATTTCTTTTAGTGTAAAGGGGATATATTATAAGGTCCTTATTAAATTATTAATAAATTCTTACAACACATTTGTAGATTTGAAAAAAAGTGATTTTCTCCAGCGTTAATTGCCCGTAAATGCCTAAAAATTAGTGAGGGATGAAAAAAACCACTGATTAAAGTTTCACTCAAGCCCACATAGGGAAGTTTAGTATAAAGACAAAAATAAGCTTTGGATATAAGGTGATGTCCAAAGCTCTTTCATAAAATTATAATGTTTTAACTTGCTCAATTTTTAATCCAAAAATTTGAGGCGGTTTTTCGAGTAACGATATTAGCGTAAGAAAAAAAGAGCCACCTTAAAAGGTACTTTTTCCTTGCGAAATTTACATAATAGGGAGAGTTAATGTAAATGTTGTACCTTCATTTTGCTTGCTTTTAAATGAAATAGAACCATTGTGAGCTTCCATAATATGCTTGCAAATAGATAATCCGAGTCCTGCTCCTTCATTTTTCACAGCAGTCTCACCTGTAGCTTGAATACCTCTAAAATAGCGTTCAAAAATAAAAGGCATATCCTGAGGAAGCATTCCATTACCATTATCTATTACATGAATGTTTAGTAATTGGCCTTCAATATGGATGGAAACGGTTATTGAATCGCCTCTAGTAGTATGCTTTAGTGCGTTGGTAATAAGGTTTGAAAGTACCTGCTCTAGTCGATACTTATCTACTTGAATAAGAACATTAGGGATAGAATCTGGCTCAGTAAAATGAATGCCGGTCGTTTGGACATAATGACGAATGGGATGCAAAATATTTGTAAAAACATCTTTGCTATATTGCTCTGTTAAGTTAACTGGGATATGTCCAAGTTCCTTCAACGTGTGAATAAATAAATCATCAATTAATCTGGACATTTTTTCAGTATTTGTCTGTATAATTTGAATATACGACATAAGCGAATCCATGTCAGGACAAATTCCCTCAGAAATAGCATCTAAATAAGCTTTTATTGTTGTTAGAGGTGTTCTTACTTCATGTGAAATACTCGATATGAGCTTTTTTTGATTTTGCTCTTGTTCATCTCGTTGTATCGTTAGGTTTTTAATTTCCAAGCGCATTTGATCAAATACAGCATACAATTCACCAATCTCATCTACCCTCGGATTTACAGTTTTCTGCTCATAATTCCCTTTGACAATTTCTTCAGTACTTTTTTTCAAACGATCTAACGGAAGTAAGATTTCCTTTTTAGCTTTCAGTACAATATACAAGGCAAGACCTATAATTAAAAAACATAATACACCACTTATTAGTAAAAGTATGGTATTAACAGGACTTGGCTCCTTTACGAGTAAGAGAACATCTTGATTAATCGTGAAAATAGCGTTACCTATTTGTTCATTCGTCTCACTAATTATAGGGAAGGTAATTTTAATTTTTCCTGGTTGTTGTTGAGACATAAATAAATCATAATGTAAGTCCTCTTCAAAGTTGATAAATTGTGTTACGTCTCCCTCAATTGAATTAAAAATGACTTTTCCATCTAATTGAACAACTGTGATATCTAATTCTTTGCTCTTGCTCATTTCTTGAAGGGAACTTCGTAAATTCGAACTTTTTTCAAGACTTGTAAAGTGATCTTCTATGTACAATAATAGATCGTTTACCTCTAAACGAATTTGATTAATAACGTAATCATTTTGTGGCTTCTCATTCCGATTAGAATTTGTGAAAAATAGTATAAGAAAACAAATAAACAACAGTAAAACACAGATTAGTATGGACCAGAACCATTTCTTCATCCAATTTTTTATGTACATTGAGCTCTCCTACGAATGGTTTTGAGTACTAAATTTATAACCAACACCCCAAACAGTTTGAATGTAGATAGGACAAGATGGATCGACTTCAACTTTTTCACGCAGGCGTCTAATATAAACTGTTATCGTATTCTCATCACCATATGAATCATAGCCCCAAACAGCATCAAGCAATTGATTTTTGGAGAAAACCTGGTTACGGTTCTGTATTAGATAAAATAGCAATTCAAATTCTTTTGCTGAAAGAGGAATGTACTTTTTATCACGGGAAAAAGTATATTCATTTTTATTGATTTCCAGATGATCGATTTGAATAATATTCATCTTGCCTGAATGGTCCTGTAGCCATCTATCTTGTTTGCGTAAATGGGCATTTATTCTTGCGACAAGCTCACTTAAAGAGAAGGGTTTCGTCATATAATCGTCTGCACCAAATCCCAAGCCAAGAACTTTATCAGTGTCACTGTTGCGGGCACTTAAGATTAGTATAGCAACATTACTATTTTCACGAATTTGGCGACATAATTCGATACCATCGCAATCAGGGAGAGTTAGGTCAAGTATGATGAAGTCGGGAAAGGTTTCTTTCATATAATGGATTGCCTCATGGCCAGTTGTAACGATATGAGGCTCAAAATGATTGACGCTTAAGTAATCCTTAAGGATATTTGCAATATCACCTTCATCTTCAATAATTAGCACTTTAGCTTTTTTTAACATAAAATGTCTCCCTTTCTTTAAAAATCTTATTTCCTTTTTCGATTTGACAGGAGGAAGAACAACGCTATAACTAGGCTTGCATAGATAAATACCCAAGCAAATTGCCAATAAAAGTTGTTCGGTATTGTTTTAATAGAATCCTCTGAACTCATTATTTCCAATGACAGGTGGACAGGTGGAAGCAGCCAAATCAGTCCCTTTATCTGAAGAATCGACTCTTTTAAGGTAGCGATCACAACAGAAACAATTAAGATGCTAAGTACACCCCACCAAGTATTTTGATTGTTTTTGACGAGTTCTCTTGTAAAGATAGCTGAAAGTGCAATGGCTAGTACAGATAAACTAAAATGTGAGAGGATTCCTAGTAATTGATGTAGAAATCTTGGCTCTTCTCCAAAGGCACCGATTAGAGTAGGGTAGATTACGGATACACAGCTTAAGCCTAAACCGATTAGGCCACAGATTATAAAAATCCCTAAATTGTACTGTTTTCGGCTTTTTGCATGAAGCGTGGTAATTACTTTTTGCTCTTCATCTTCTGCGTGAAATAGTGTGATTGTAAACCATCCCATTAGAAAAAAGAGAATGATAGCTGTAAACGAATAGCTATCTAAAATTGGATTTGGGACAAAGGTATAGTTTACAACAAGGCATAAAATGAAAATTGAAAAGGGTGG
>Ga0213828_1002353_pt1 | contig 13906 bp, 12 predicted proteins | sample MC6MC0897MG_FD_180664 | JGI IMG/M metagenome (GOLD analysis project Ga0213828, IMG submission 180664) | Enriched soil aggregate microbial communities from Iowa State University, Ames, United States - MC6-MC0897-MG | ecosystem: Environmental > Terrestrial > Soil > Unclassified | place: USA: Iowa...
GATCGTCACCGAGCGGCGCGGCGCCTTCCGCAGCTGGACGGTGCTGCTGGCCATCTGCACGTTTTCGCTCAGCATCCTGGGCACGTTCCTGGTCCGCTCGGGCGTGCTGACCTCGGTCCACGCCTTTGCCGTGGACCCCGGGCGCGGTCTGTACATTCTTGCCTTCATGACGGTGATCGTGGGTGGTTCGCTTGCCCTGTACGCCTGGCGCGCGCCCACGGTCGGGCTGGGTGGCGGCTTTTCGCTGCTGTCGCGCGAATCGCTGCTGCTGTCCAACAACGTCGTGCTGACGGTCGCGGCGGGCTCCGTGCTGCTGGGCACGTTGTATCCGGTCGTGTTGGACGTGCTGGAGTGGGGCAAGATCTCCATCGGACCGCCCTACTTCGAAGCCGTGTTCGTGCCGCTGATGACGCCTGCGATTTTCCTGATGGGCGTAGGGCCGGTCGCCCGCTGGAAACAGGCAGAGCTTCCCGACCTGGGCAAGCGCCTGCGCGTGGCCTTTGCGGTCAGCGTGCTGACGGCGGTGCTTGTGCCGCTGGCGATGCCCGGCGCTTCGCGCTTTGGTTCCCCGATGATCGTGCTGGGCCTGTGGCTTGCCGCCTGGTCGGTCGCCAGCGCCGGAGCGCACGCGTGGCAACGCCTGACCGATGGCGACGGCGCGTTTCTACGACGGCTGACCCGCCAGCCGCGCTCGTGGTACGGCATGCTGCTGGCGCATGCGGGTATCGGCGTCTTCATCGCGGGCGTCACGCTGGCCAACGGCTATGAGGTCAAACGCGAGCTTCGTGTCGACGTGGGCGCCACGCAGGAAGCCGGCGGCTACCAGTTCACGTTTGCCGGCATCGGCCCGGCCACCGGCCCCAACTACACCGCGCAGCGCGCCGTTTTCCAAGTGGTGCGGGATGGCAAACCCGTGGTGACGCTGTATCCGGAAAAGCGCCACTACACCGTGCAGGACATGGCGCTCAGCCAGGCTGACATCGACAGCGGCTTTACCCGCGACCTGTTTGTGGCGTTGGGCGAACCTGTGGCCGATAACGCCTGGACCGTGCGCATCCAGGTCAAGCCCTTCATGACGTGGATCTGGACCGGCTGCATCCTGATGGCGCTGGGCGGGCTGCTGGCCGCGGGCGACGGACGTTACCGCCGCGCGCGCGAGGCGCAGGCGCGCAAGGACGCGCACGCCGCCCTACCCGAGACCGCGGGCGCGGCGCGGGAGGGCTATTGATGCTGCGCTATCTGCTGCCGCTTGCCGTATTCCTGGCCATGGCCGTGTTCCTGGCGAAGGGACTGTCGCGCGATCCGCGCGCAGTGCCGTCGGCCATGATCGACAAGCCCGCGCCCGCCATCGGCCTGCCGGATCTGCTGGAACCCGGCAAGACACTGGACGTGGAATCGCAGCGGGGCAAGGTCTGGCTGCTGAATGTGTGGGCGTCTTGGTGCGGGCCGTGCAAGGACGAGCTGCCCGTACTGCGCGAGGCCGCGCAGCGCCATGGCATCGCGCTGTATGGGCTGAACTACAAGGACAAACCCGACGAGGCGCGGCAGTGGCTGGCGCGCAATGGCAATCCCTACCTGGCGTCGGCCAGCGACGTCGACGGGCGCGTCGGCATCGAATACGGCGTGTATGGCGTGCCCGAGACGTTCGTGATCGACGGCGACGGCCGCATCCGGTACAAGCATTTGGGGCTGATCACGCCGGAGCTATGGCGTACCCGCTTGCAGCCGGTCATCGAGGCGCTGCAATGAGGGCCCGGCGTGTGCAACGCCGTCCGTTGCCGCCGTGGCATCGGCTGCCCCGAAAGCTGCTAACGGTCGCCATGCTGGCCGTCCTGGTGACCGGCCTGCTGGTCACATTCCTGACCCCGACGCCCCTTCGCGCCGCGCCGGCTCCCTCACCCGTGCTGTCACCCGAACAGGAACAGCGCGCCGACAAGCTCGCGCACGGCCTGCGCTGCCTCGTCTGCCAGAACCAGACCCTGGCCGAATCCAACGCGCCCCTCGCCCTGGACATGCGCAAGCTCATCCGCGGCCAACTTGCCGAAGGCAAGACCGACACGGAAATCATGCGCTTCTTCGAAGACCGCTACGGCGACTTCGTGCGCTACGACCCGCCCTTCAAGCCGATTACCTGGCTGCTGTGGGTGGGCCCCTTCGCGCTGCTGGCCGTGGGCTTCCTGGTGCTGGTGCGCACGCTGAAACGGCGCGCCGGCACGCGCGCACCGCTGACCGCGGACGAACGCGTCCGCGCCGCCCGCTTCCTGGATTCCGGCTCATGACCACGCTCTGGCTCATCGTCCTGGCCCTGCTGCTGGCCACCCTGCTTTGCCTCGTGCCGCCGCTGCTGCGCCGCACGCCTGCCGCGGAGACCGCATCGGACGCCAGCGTGCGCGCCTTCTACCTGACGCAGCGGGAGCAACTGCGGCGCGATCTGGCTAATGGCGCGCTCAGCCCGCAAGCGCACGCCCGCGCCGACGAAGAGCTGCAACGCGATCTGCTGCAGGACCTGGCGATGCGCCGTGATCCCCGCGCACGGCTGGGCGGACAGCGCGCCGGCATTGCCGCGGCGTGCGTGCTGACGGTGGCCGTCCCGGTGGCCGCCGTGCTGTTGTACGGGCAGTTGGGCAATCCGCGCGCGGCGGCCACGATCGCCATGGCGCAAACGCCTGAACCCCATGCGCAGGAGGCGGACAACGACATGGCGCTGGCGATCAACGCGCTGGCCCAGCGCCTGCGCGCCTCGCCCGATGATGCCGATGGCTGGTACATGCTGGGCCGATCCTACGAAACGCTGGGCCGCTACAACGACGCCATTGCCGCGTATCGGGAGGTGCTGCGGCTGGTGCCCGGCCAGCCCGTGGTATTGGCCGATCTGGCCGACGCCCTGCTGTCGGCGCGGCAGGGCCAGCCCGACGAAGACTCCATCGCAGCCGTCGCGCAGGCGCTGCAGGCCGAGCCGGATCAGCCCAAGGCGTTGGCGTTGGCCGGCATGATGGCGCTGCGCCGCGGTGACGCCGCCGAGGCGCTGACGCACTGGGAACGGTTGCAAAAGCTGCTGCCGGCAGAGTCGGAGGCGGCACGGCAGATCCAGACGAATATCGCGCAGGCGCGCGCCATGGCGACGGGCGGGGCTGGGGGAGCTTCAGTGGCGGCTGCGTCGGGTAATTCGTCCGCATCGCCTGCGGTGGCAGGGTCGACGCCGGCTGCTTCCGCAACGCCCGCCGCTCCGGCCGCCACGCCCTCCGCGCCCGCCCGCATCACCGGTCAGGCCCGCATCGCCGACACGCTGCGCGGCCAGGTCGCGCCGAACGACACCGTCTTCATCCTGGCGCGCCCCATGGAGGGATCCCGCATGCCGGTCGCCATCCTGAAGATGCAGGTTGCGGACCTGCCGCGGGCGTTCGTGCTGGACGACAGCACGTCCATGTCGCCGGATGCCACGCTGTCCAAAGCCGGCAAGGTGCGCGTGGAGATCCGCGTCAGCCGCTCGGGCAATGCTGCCGCCCAGGCCGGCGACCTGAGCGGCGTGCTGACGGACGTAGGGCCGCGCGCCGACGGGCTGGAACTGGTGGCTGACACCGTCGTGCGCTGACCGCTTCCGCCGTCAGCGCTTTCGGCTCACACCCGTTCAAACCCGCTCGATCCGCGCCGGCAAGCCCTGCCGCACCGCCGCGCCCGATACCCAATCGATCCAGACGTTGGCGTGCTGGCCGCGCGTCGCGTCCCCAAAGCCCAGATCGTTCAGATTGACCCCCGCCGCCAGCGCCGGATCGTGCGGCATCGGCTTGCCGTCGACGACATGCGCGCGCGCGCCCAGCTCGGTATGCCCGTAACCGTGCTCGATGCCCACCGCGCCCGGCTGAACCCCATCGCGCAGCAGGGCCAGCCCCGTCACCGACCCGCCCGGCGTCACGATGCGGACCGTATCGCCGTTGCGGATGCCCAGCCGTTCGCCGTCCTGCCGGCTGATCGACACGGGGTTGTGCGGATGCACCTGCCGCAGACGGTTCACGCCGATCGACAGCGAGCTCATCAGGTTGGACTTGAACGAGCTCAGCAGGAAGGGCCAGTCCTCACGCGGGTATTCATCCCGCATATCGCGCCCGTCTGCCAGACGCGTCGGATACCAGGTGGGACAGCCGCTGTAGCGCTCGCCCGTCATCGCATGGCGGAACCCCGCCAACTCCTCGCTCCAGACATGCAGCGGCTTGGCATAGGCCACGCGAGTGCGGCGCGGCTGTTCGCCGTCTTGCGTCCACGCGTCGTCCATCCGATCGAAGCGCCCGCCCCGGCTCATCAGCATCGCAACCTGCCGCCATTCGCCCGGCTTGAGCTTGGTCTGCAACAGGTCGCGGTAGCGGTCGACGCCGGTCAGCGCCATGTCGTCGTCGCTGGCCTCCGGCACCGGACGTCCCGCCGCAAACGCGATGTTGGCCATGCCGCGCAGGAAGAAATCCTCGGCCGTGTCCAGCGCGTACTTGCCGCCGTCCTTGTCCGAGATGGCGCCCTCGCCAAACCCCGGCATGCCCAGGCGCTTGGCGCACGCGATCAGGAAGGTCTCCAGGCACACCGGCTCGTTCGTGGCGGTACGCGACACGCGCGGCTGCACCGCAGGCCAGCGCACGGTCGAGGCCTTGGCCACCACGTCGGCCCACGGCGCCGACACGCCCCAGCTTTCGTACGTGACGGTGTCCGGCACGATGTAGTCGGCCAGCGCGTTGGTCTCGTTGATGAACGGGTTGATCGACACCGCCAGCGGCAGGATGCGCGAGTCCTTCAGCTTTTCCAGCGCCACGTGGCGGAACCCGGCAATGCCGTACACCGGATTGCTCATGTGGTTGAACCAGACCTTGGCGCGATACGGATAGCCCGCCAGCGCCGACGCCAGCATCTCCGAACTGAGTCCGCCGGTAGCCGGATACCAGGGCGCCGCCGCCGGATACGCCGGCTGGCCCGCGGCCTTCTTGCGCTTGAACTCGCTGGACTTCTCGTACGGAAAGCGGTTTCGCGACAGCGACACGCCTTTGGGCGAGGCCTTGTTGGCAAAGCCGGCGATGTTGTAGCGCGGCCCCATGCCGTAAGGCGGAAATGGCCCGGCATCCAGCACCAGTCCGCCCTCGACGTTCAGGTTGCCTACCAGCGTGTTCAGCATGGCGATGGCGTAGGCAGTGTAGAAGCCCGACCCGCTCATCGTGCCGCCGTGCGCATCGGCCACGGCGCGCTTGCCGTGGCTGGTGAAGCGTTCGGCCAGCGACGCGATCTTGGCCGCCGGCACCCCGCAAAGGGCGGCGTACTCGTCCAAGGTCTTGCGGCGCGACTCCTCGCGCAGCAGGGACAGCGAGGTCCGCACCCGCAGCGCGTCCGGGCTACCTGCCATGCCGGGCGCGGCGACGGTGTCGTCCACAAACAGTTCCGCCGCTGACGCCGTCGTGTGCGGCGCCAGCGTGCCGTCGGCCAGACGCACGACATACACGTCCTCCCATTTCTCGTCCGCATCGGCCGGGCGCGCCCAGCCCATGTCGGCGCCACGCAGAAACGCGCCCAGGCGAGGATGGTCCGGTTCGGCCACCACCAGATGCGTCGCATTGGTCCACGCCGCCTCGCCCGCCGCCTTCATGGCGTTCGGACCAGGTTGCGCCAGCATGCGCGCGTCGAAACGTTCGTTGTCCAGAATCCAGCGAATCAGGCCCATCGCCAGCGCAAGGTCGCTGGCCGGATTGACCGGCACCCATTCATTGCCTGATCCCGCCGACAGGCTGGACGAGGCCGGCAGCACGGGCGACACCACCACGTAGGTGAACGCGGCTTCCCCGGGCCGCACCCGCGCCTCGGCCAATTGGCGGGCCTGGCGCTGAAACGGATTGCCGGCCTGCGCCGGCGCCGCACCGATGAACAGCCCGAAGCGCGCGTTGTCCCAATCCGGCTTGCCGTGCGGCATGCCTTTCAGGTCGCCCAGCGCCGCGCCCGCGCCCACCCGGAAGCTCTGGCCGCAGTACGAGCCGTGATTGCTGAAGTTGACCGTGCCAAACGACTGCCCGGCAAAGCGCTGGATCAGCGGCGTGCGCCCTTCGTTGGACGCGTCGGTAAAGAGGAACTGGTTGACCTTCGCGCCGTACTCCGGATTGTCCGGGTCCAGCGGCGTCTCGCGGTCGAAGATCGCGCGCAGGCCGTCCACGTGGCCTTCGCCGAACAGGTCGCCGCCTTCACAGACTTCCTGCACCAGTTGCTCGAAGCTGATCGTCTGCCATTTGCCGTCGCCGCGCTTGCCGGCGCGCTTCATCGGCTGCAATACCCGGTACGGGCTGTCCATCTGCTCCAGCATGGCCGAACCGCGCGCACACGACGTGGCGCGCCCTTCCAGCCCGCTATCGCCGCCCAGTTGCGCATAGACATCGCGCACGGGCGTGTCCATCGCGGCGGGCCGCGTCGTGGCCAGCGGGTGGTACGGGTTGCCGGCCACGCGCAGGATGCGGTTCTCGGCCGTGTCCACGCGCAGCCGCACACCGCATTGCGTCCAGCAGCCCAGGCAGCTCGACGGGCTGACGATCTGGCCCGGCTGGGCGCTCAGCGCACCGGTCAGCGGATCGATGCGGAACTCCGGCGTCAGCGAATTGCCACGCACGGCGTGCGTCGTCGGCACGCCCGCGGTGCCCTGCGCCAGGCCCTTCACCGCCTTGACGACCGTGTCGCCATAGCCCGCCGCAAACGCTGCCATGCCGCCGGCCACCATGCCGCCGCGCATCATCAGCTTGCGCCGTGCCTCGTCGCGCGGCTGGTCCGGGCCATCGTCAGCGCCGCGACGCTTGTCGTCTTCGTGTTGCTTGTCCATTGCTTTCTTATCCATGTGCTTATCGTCTCGGCGCGCTCAGGCGGCCACGGCGCGTGCGCGCGCGGGGAAGATGTCCAGGGCCCAGGTGACGGCGGTGATCAGCGCCACGCACAGCCCCAGCACGCCCACCATGCCGAGCAGCCCGTCGCTGCCCCACGGCATGTCGTACAGGTAGAGTCCTGCGCCGTACTTGGGCACGCCCTGCACGCTCATGAAAACCACCCAGCGGAAGATCCACGCCGCGCCCAGCATCGTCAGCGCCAACGCGGCCGACGGCAGCGGCGCCGCCAGCGTGCGCGCCGGCCGTTGCAACAGCCCGACGATGCAGAAGGCCGTGATCACGGCGCCCGCCAGGCTCAGGCGCCAGATCGGAAAGCCTGCGAACAGCCGCAGCGCCGCCTCGAAGGACGGATCCAGTCCCAGCAGGCCCAGCAGCACCCACGCCCCCGCGCCCAGCGCCATCATCACGACGGCAGTCACGCTCAGCCGGCGCAACATCTCCACCGGCAACGCGCGCAATCCGCCGGGCAGCCAGCGGCCCACCAGGAACATTGCACCCAACGCGCCCAGCCAGGCGGTCAACGCAAAGTTCACCGGCAGGAACACGGTGTGCCACAACGGCCGCGAACGCAGCACCATTACCTCGGCCCCGGTGTAGACCAGGATGGACAGCGCCGACAGCGCCAGGGCCGCCGCCACCACCCGCAGCCACCCGATCCGCCCCCACCACCACGCCGCGCAGAACAGCAGCGCCAGCGTCACGAAGACCGGCAGCAGCAACGCCCCCAGCCACATCCACGACCACGGCGTGATGTGCGCATAGAAGTGCCAGAAACGGCCGGGCTGATGCAGGTCGGCCAGCAACGACACCGGCGCGGCGATGGCGCTGACCAGCAGCACCGTCACCGCCGCCGGCAGCAAGCGGCGCGGGGCGGAATCCGCCCGCCCGAACGTCGCAAAGGCGGCGGTCAGCGCGGTGGTCGCGCTGATGCCGATCAGAAAGAAATACTGCACGGCCCACGGCAACCAGGCAGCGTCGTAGACCGGCGTGAGCAATTCAGAAATTCGCATGAGAGTCTCCCGTTCCGTGTCAGTGACCACCCGCCAGGCGCACGCCGGCCTGGCCGTCGACCTGATGCACGAACGCATCGGGCAGGCCGATGTAAAAGACGTGGGGATCGGTCTTCATCTCGGGCTTGAGCACCTTGATGTCGGCCTTGTGTTCGGCGAGCAGCCGGGATATCGCGCTGTCCGGATCGTTCATGTCCCCGATCACGCGCGCGCCGCCAACGCAGCTTTCCACGCAGGCCGGCAGCAGTCCGGCTTCCAGCCGGTGCTCGCAGAACGTGCATTTGTCCGCGGTCTGGGTCTCGTGATTGATGAAGCGGGCGTCATAGGGACAGGCCTGCACGCAATAGCCGCAACCCACGCAGCGCGCGTTGTCGACCAGCACGATGCCGTCCTCGCGCTGAAACGTGGCCTGCACCGGACAGACCGGCACACAGGGCGGCTTGTCGCAGTGGTTGCACAGGCGCGGCAGCATCACCATCGAACAGGGGCCGCCGCTATCGGGCGTGACTTCGTACTGCAGGACGGTGGTGCGGAACTGTCCGATGGGCGGTACGTTTTCCAGCGAACAGCTCACCGTACAGGACTGGCAGCCGATGCACTTGCGCATATCGACGACCATGCCGTAGCGCTTGCCGGCAATGCCGGGCCGGCGCGGCGGTTGGCCATTGAGACCCGGCGCGGCCTCGGCGTGGATGGGAATGACCGAGGCGGCAGCGCCCAGGCCTAGGAGCCCCTTGAGGAAACCGCGTTTGCCCGGGAGCGGCGTTTCCGGGGGGCTGTGGGGGGTGTGCATCGTTAAACTCCGAAACGTTTAAGTGTTACGGAAATTAACTTATCACTTGTAGTTATATAGGGCCTTGATATCTGTCAATTGGGGGACGGAGTCGAGGCGGCGGTAGAACGGCGCAATCGCGGTTGGCGCGAAGGGTGGTCGGGAATTACGCCATGCGATCTGGCCCACGGGCTGCAGTTTCAGCGCGTCGAAAACTTCAAAGCGGGCTCCCACGCCGCCAGCTTCTGCTCGAAACTGGCCGCCGCGTGGGCGGGACTGGTCGAGGGCAGCTCGTAAATGTCGAGCCCGGGCGCCTGCAACGTCGGCAGCACATGCCGCCGGAACATTGCCGCGGCCTTCGCACCGTTGAAGCAGATGCGCCCGATGGACGGATGAAGGTTCAGGAATCCCTGGAAATCGTTCGGCACCAGCGTATCGCCCCGGATGTCGGCATCCAGACTGCCCGGCCGTTCACAGGCCTGCAACACATCCCACAGCGCCACGGCATTAGCCTGCAACGCACGCAAGCGCTCGTCGTAGGCCAGGCCCGCATCGAACCCGAAGATCCGCGCTGCCAGGGGCCAGAACGCATTGCGCGGATGCGCGTAGTACTGCACCTGCCGCAGCGAGGCCACGCCGGGCATGGAGCCCAGCACCAGCACGCGCGCACCCTCCCCCACGACCGGGGCAAATCCCGTCACCACCGTCTCGCACCGCGCCGCCGCGGTTTCGTCCCTGATCTTGTCCATGCCCGGAAGGATACCTGCCCGGGGCGGGCGTGCCTCCCGCCCGCGTTGATCGTTCGCCGCATGGAACAGTGCTTATCAGCCACAGGCACTACCGATATCGGCATTCCGCCCTTATCTTCTTGCCTATGACGAACGGCCCCGAAGGGGCCGCGCAACAGGAAACCTCACCATGAAGAAGATCCTCGGCGTGCACGCCAGCCCCCGTCCCCACTGGGTGGGCGACGGATTTCCGGTGCGCTCCATGTTCTCGTACAACGACAAGGGCCGCGACACCAGCCCGTTCCTGCTGCTGGACTACGCCGGCCCCGCCGAATTCGGCCCGGCCAGCCAGCCCCGCGGCGTCGGCCAGCACCCGCATCGTGGCTTTGAGACCGTGACCATTGTCTACAGCGGCGAAGTCGAACACCGCGACTCCACCGGCAACGGCGGCGTCATCGGCCCCGGCGATGTCCAGTGGATGACGGCGGCATCGGGCATCCTGCACGAGGAATTCCATTCCCACGCCTTCACCCGCACGGGAGGAAAGCTGGAAATGGTGCAGCTCTGGGTCAACCTGCCCGCCAAAGACAAGAAGGCGCCGGCCGGTTATCAGGGGATTCTCAACGCAGACATTCCGGTCGTAGCGCTGCCGGATGACGCGGGCTCGCTGCGCGTGATCGCGGGCAGCTACGGTGGCCAGGCGGGGCCGGCGCGGACTTTCACGCCGATGGATGTGTGGGATGTGAAGCTGGCGGCGGGTAAGACGGCGACCTTCCCGATTCCGGCGGGCCGCAACAGCATGCTCGTGATGTTGCGCGGCACGGTTCTGGTCAACGGCGAAGCTGTCGCGCGGGATGCGCAGTTGGCGCTTTTCTCGCAAGAGGGAGAGGACATCACGGTCGAAGCGAATAACGACGCCGTGTTCCTTATCCTGAGCGGTGAGCCGATTGCTGAGCCGGTCGTTGGCTACGGGCCCTTCGTGATGAACTCGCAAGCGGAAATCGTGGAGGCGATCCAGGACTTCAACGCCGGGAAGTACGGGCAGATGCATTAAGGCGAACGCTCCGCCAGACCCCCGCGCCCGCATGCCAGTGAACGGCATGCGGGCGCGGTCGCGTTTTGGGGCCAGGCAGATCTGACGATCACGATGCCGACTGGCGCGGCGAGGACCCGCCTATTCCAAAGGCGCCTCATACGGCACCTGCACCAGTTCACCCGCCGCCGTCCGGGCAAACGCCGCAGGCGGTGGCGTATCGAGGAGCGGGATGATGTCGGGGGAGAGGTTTGCGATGGTGTTCACGTCGAAAACGCCGTGATTCGACGGATCATCCATGTAAGCCTGCGTCTCGTCCCCGGCCTGAAAAGCCCAGCCGCTGTCTTCGGGGAACATAGGTGCCTCACGCACCATGTAGCCCACTGGCCTGCCTTGCACCGTGATCCTGTCGGTGGCAATACATCCGCCCTTGCCGGTAGCCAGGGGTTTGAGCTCAGCCGGTGCAAGCTTGAAAGTTTTGGTGGGTCTGTTCATGGCGTTCACTCAATCCCGTTCCAACTGGCTGGCAAACTGTTTGGCGACGCCTTGATAATGCTTCGCGGATGCCGTGTTCTTTTGCTGCGCATAATACGCGCTGACCTGCATCGCGGCACGCTCGGCGACCTTGAAGCTGTCGTCGATATCCACTCGCTCAGCTTCCTTGGAGGTGCCGATCTCCTTGCCGTCAAACAGGCCTGCGCGGTAGCCGGCCCCGTCACTGACAACGCCGATAATCGGGACGCCAGCGCGCAACTCGCCATAAAAGGCGGGGCCAGCCTGATTTGCCGTGCGAGCCACAATCGTGCCGACGCCGGTTGCCACGCCAGTGACGCTGGAGCAAAAACCCGTCCAGTACTTGGGTCCATCGCCCAGAGATTCCGGCGCAACGAAGCGGCATTGCGTGCTGGGATCCGTGGACCATTTCAAACTGGCGCTGGCTTCAGCCGCCCCGGCCGAAACCGGCATCGCTGCGCAGACTAGCGCCGAACCGATACCGAGCGCTAACTGGCTCATGCTCTTAGCGTGGAATTGCACGTTCAAGACTCCGTATTCAGCGAGGGGAAATTCACGCGCTCGGCGGCGGGCCCACCGGCATGCGCATCGTGGCTCGCTTTGTATCACCGCCATTCACGCGCGCATATTGCCGAGCGCGGCAAACCCGTAATAGAAAGTGGATAACGTGAAATTTCGTGTCAGGCAATTTACGGTTGGCCGATCGTGCTGCCGAATGAGCCGGCCTGGCGCGTCTTGCAGCACAGCGAAATGCTGGATGAATGGTTCACAAACCTATGGGTTTTCCCTTAGCAATTCCCAGTAATAGTTAGCAACGCAATACACGCCATCGTCCTCGCATGTCGCTCTGCAGGCCCGTGATATGTTCGATCCCCTAATTATTTTCCGCCGCTGTTATCTCTCGACACTTCCACTCAACGATGATGACCGCAACCGCCCGCTCTCCCTACTCTCTCGCTTGGCGCCTGGCACTGACAGTCGTCCTCGTGCGCGTTGCCTACGCCGCGTTGGTGCAAGGCTACACACTGGTCGGACTTCCCGAATCCGCGCAACTGCGCGAAACGTTCATCCTGCCGCAATACCTCGTGCCGTTCCTGGCCAACATCGCGGCTTCGTCCATTTTTGTTGGCTTGACGATATGGAGCACCACGCATCGCTGGCTGCGGCAGCACGACAGGCATGGAGTAGACGCGCCGGGCAAACTTTTCGGCATCGCCATCATCTTGACGTTGGTGTTCTCGCTGGCCGTGTCGGCGCTGATGATTTATCTGCAAAGCGTGTTGGTGCTGTATGCCGTGCAGCACGCCAGCGCCGCCAACAAATTCCTGACAATGAGCCTGTTGCTCAGTGCCTTGGCCGTCGCCTTGGAAGTGGTGGGCGCGCACCTTGCCGTGCGCATCGCCATGCGGACCGTTCAGCCTGCAGATCACGCCGGTGGTCCCGCGTATGAACAGCGTCACGCGGCCTGGAGTGCTGGGTCGATGATCTTGGGCTGGCAATTGAGTGTGTGCATCGCCATGGGCACCTACCTGAATGCGCAATCACTCACCGTCGGCTGGCTGCAATATGCGCTGGGTTTCCTGATCCTGCCCGTCCTGCTTCTGTTGCTGTGCACGGTGGTCTGCCTGAAAATCCTGCCGCACCCGATCGGCGACTCGCGTCAAGGGCGTGCAGTCGCGCTCGGCACGCTGGCCTTTTGGCTGGCGCAAGTGCTGGGGGTCGGCCTGGGCTTTCTGGCGATTCGGGCAATGACATGGGACCAGCTGATCCGCGCCGCGGATTCCAACGTGGTGGCGGTGGTGATGCTCGTGGTGTACGCGGCGCTGCTGATGCTGGGATGCTGGATTGGGAAGCTGGCGCTTTATGGCGGTTCGAGAAGGCTTGTACCGGCTAGCTGAGCATCGCGCGGAAGATGCCGAAGTCGCTCAGTTTTGCCAGTGCTCTAGTCGGCGTGGAAACTTCCCAGAATTCCCTCGATGACGGGAAAAGTGGGTTTTGTTCCGATCGTCCATCAGCATGTTCATCTGTCCAGAGGAGCAACCCCCTAAGAGTGACGACAAGATGAAAAGCTCCTGCATTCACTTGCGTTGAACGTCGCCAGCGATCTTCCTGGCCGTCAGCGTCACGGTGAAGAACTCGTTAAGCTTATCGGCCGGAACGGCATCCAACTGGTCCCTTCCATACTCAGCATGTTGCCCGTCCTCGAATCGCGGGTAATACCCTTTCCAGAAATAGCGCACCTGTGTGCCGCCCGCGAGCACTTCTTTCGCAGGCAGCCCGGCTACAAATCGCGTATCGGCAATGTCCGCCCGTGCTCGCAAGGCGACGCGGGCCTCTGTCAATGCCCAATGGCATACCCCCCGCCCGTAATAGTCTTCATTGAGCAGCATGTCGGCGTACACGATGCCCGCGTACTCGGTGGCGGATATACGGGAAAGGCGGAATGGTTCGTGGCTGGTCAATGTCGGCACGTGGCCCGACACCGCGTTGGATTGTCCACAGCGCGCGCCGTTGCTGGCGTCGAATTGCGCAGTACCTTCGACTACCGTAAACGGCGATTTGCCGTCGGCTGCACTTGAGAGATCGGACGCATTGGCAAGTGTGAGCCGTATCTCATAGGCCTGCGTCGGAGCGGGGTTCAGCTTGCGTAGCGGTGCCTTGGCCGTTGTATCGCCGTAACTTGTCCCGCACCCGGCGGTGGCCAGAAAGACCAGCGCCGACACTGTCCGACGCAAGGCCGGCGGCAATAGATATCGGAGGGCGTTCGGCAAGGTCGATGTTTCCTAGGCAAGCGATTTGATCGCAAAGTTTGCCACGAAATTGAACGACTGATTTTGGCCGAAAGCCGCCGTTTCAGCCTTCACAACCTCGCCTCAGCTTACGCGATCCTGGCTATCACGCTTTCGCCATCATCACCGCCCAGCTCCACCCGATTCCGCCCCCCAGCCTTTCCTCGATAA
>Ga0213828_1002354_pt1 | contig 13901 bp, 13 predicted proteins | sample MC6MC0897MG_FD_180664 | JGI IMG/M metagenome (GOLD analysis project Ga0213828, IMG submission 180664) | Enriched soil aggregate microbial communities from Iowa State University, Ames, United States - MC6-MC0897-MG | ecosystem: Environmental > Terrestrial > Soil > Unclassified | place: USA: Iowa...
ATATGACTGAAGATGCGTTCGCGAAAGCCACCGGTACGAAGGACAAAGAACTCTTCCTGATCGATGGCGCTACCCATATCGAGACGTATTGGGTGCCCAAATACGTTGACCAGGCAATGCAAAAGTTAGATGTCTTCTTTAATAAAAATATTTAATCCGCATCTGTCGATACCCCGCAGGGGTATCGACTTATCCCGTATTTATCATTCAGATTAACGGAGTCGGGAAAAAAGATAATTACGCACATTAAATAGCCGCTATGAATGGAATTCATAAACAGTCGGGCAAGTGATGGTTATTTTTTTACCTGAATAGTCAGTGCCATCAAGGCGCTGGCAGCCGTAAAGACCGCAATGATCCAGCCCATTGTCCATGGCGTGCCGTCGCTAAAGAGTGCCAGAAGCAACGAAGAGATTATGCCACTGCCGTATTGCAATGCTCCCATTAATGCCGACGCTGAACCTGCAACATTAGGCACTGCGTCAAGTGCGCAAGCTGTGGACGTTGCTGCGATGATGCCGTTCATGGAGAAGAAGACGAATACGGTCCCCACAATTACGGTTTCCACCTATGCCCAGGCCGGTTGTGACCGCTAGCACTATTGCGGAAAGAGTGGCAATGAATACGGCATTCTTGAGTAGCATTTCCAGAGGATAACGGTGAACCAGGCGTCTGTTGACCATACTCACAGCCATTAATCCCACAATATTTACGGCAAACAGCCAACCGTAGTGCTGCGGATCAATACCGAAGTAGGTGATGTACACAAACGGTGAGCCCGTGATAAAGGCGTAAGCTGCGACGTAATAGAAGGTCAGGCACAGAGTAAACCGCATGTATCTGGTGTTTGCTAGTAAGGCAAAGTAGTTTTGAAAGGCTTTGGTTACGGAGGCTTGCGAGCGTTTCTCAGCGGATAATGTCTCCGGTAACCAGAATAAAGACATCAGCATTAATGTTCCGATAATCGCCAGTAGCCAGAAAATGGCGTGCCACGAGGTGACTTTAATCATTTGCCCGCCGATCAGGGGCCCGGCAATCGGCGCGATGGCCATGATGATCATCAGGGTCGAAAGCATTTGTGCTGCACGAGTGCGGCTAAAGAGATCGCGGATCATTGCTCTGGCCAGCATCGGGCCGGTACAGGCACCTAACGCCTGAAAAACACGCCAGAAAACAATTTGCCCGATATCCGTAGATAACGCGCAGCCCACTGAGCCGATGATGAATAAACCTAAACCGATAAACAGCGGCAGTCGACGCCCATAACGATCGCTAATCGGTCCCCAAATCAGTTGCGCAATGCAAAAGCCGATAAGGAATCCAGTGATTGTCAGCTCTGCATCACCCTGTAAATCTTTTGCCATGACCGGCATAGCAGGAAGATAGATGTCGGTTGATAAAGAGGTAACAGCCATCAGGGCGCTGAGAATGAGTAGAAATGATAGACCGGTTTTTTTGGCTGTAGCTGACTGTGTACGTGCCTGTTGATTGAGCATGGTAATCCGTTGGACATGAAGAGATAGGGGTATGTTAACGGGTTTGTGCTTGTTGATAATCACAGGGGGAGGGATAGGGACTATGAATGGTATTCATTAATGTAAGTCAATTCAGAAGGAAGTCAGTAAAGTGAATTAAGCCACCTTTACAGAGATGTAATGCTTATCTCTCAACATCTCTTATGTCCTGATGAAAAAAGAGATTTCAGCACTGAGTTAGTACGCATACTTTCAACTATTCATTATTCAACACTCCATTACCGGCGAAGTAGAGTAATGACATTACGCCCATTAATTTAAGGCTATCTGCGGTATTCACACATTTTCATTTTCGTAAGGTCATGTAGGTTGCAAGGCAGATGAATAAAACTCTCAATTCCGGTGAAGGGGTCAATATGAACACCTGGCTTTAATCTACAGCTAAGGCAGAACAACGAATCGTAATCTGCCTGTTCAGCGGTCAGCTGTGTTATCCTTTAGCTTGTGTGTTGGTTAAGCATAACGCAAACGAATTTATTCCATTAGAGGGGGAATTAGCTGAGGTATATTATATGAATTCATTAATCGTATGGGGTGGGCCGTCCGCTTTGTGACAGCAACAGGCCACCAACATCACTGATACTGAAGAAGCAGCGGCGCTCATTGAGAACAGTGATATCGGCTCGATATGCTGAGGGAAATAATTCGCTTTTTTTTATATAATATTTTTTACATGCCGCGCTATTTTCTACCTTGCGTCTTAAGTTTTAAGCTACTCATTATGAATTATTTATGAACGGGTTCGAAACCCTCACCTTGCCCGAGAGGTGATAATTTGTTAAATTATCCGCATTAGCGTCAAATACATTGAGTAGTAAACCGGCGCTAATTATAAAATAATGAGTGATGGAGCCAAAATGAAGTATGCGTTTGCATTAATGTTGAGTATGGTATTGTCAGGTTGTACCGCAAATGATTGGATTGATGCTGCAAGTGGGATAATGCAGGCTACCGATCAACACGAAAAAGATTCAAGAAATCAGCGCATCAAAGACGCCAACAGGGCTGCAGGCTACTGATATCAAGGTGATTAAGACACTCCTCTTCTTGTATTTTCAACAGAAGAGGAATGGTATTCTAAGCAAATTTACTGACTAAATACTCCTTTCGCTCTTGCCTGTTGGCAGGAGATATAGCCATAATGTTTTCGCTTTCCATTCTTATCGAACGCCACATAAAAAGGCATCGTCTCTTCACCTTTCTTTAGCGTGTAGTTAATGCAAGTCCCATTGATTTCTGGAACATTTATCTCACTGTCTGGTTTTCCACCTGCCGCAATAACTGAATGTTTTGTCGCATCAGTCGCATAGGTCGCTCGCACCAGAGGGTCATTATCAAATTTAATAAAACCGACACTACAGGCAGTTAAAAAAGGAACAATTAAAATGGGTGTATAGCGCATTGCATATCCTTGCAGAGAATATAATTACCTAAGAAACAAAATGACCTTGTCGATTTCTCTTGCCCGCCAAATTTCCTTAAAAAAGATTATAAGAGCGTAGCAGGAGGAAATACAATTACCGCTAATATAATCACTGTATTTAATAGTTCTTTGTTAATCGTTATGACTTTCAAAGGTATCGACAAAATTTTTCTCTCATAAAGGGTCTTATAAACGCTAAAGCGCCGAAATGATGATGGACTCTAACCTCATGATCGCTCATGCGTATTCCCCCTTACTGACTGACAGGTCATATCAGGATGATACAGAGCCTGACGGTCCCTACCGAACTTTGGGGTGTTGCAGCATTGTTAAATTTTCAGTAGGATCTTCGTTTTCGGAGAAGCACAATGTCTGTCACCGATGCCCTTCTGGCCTATACCCTTGCCGCCACGCTTTTGACGCTAACCCCCGGTCTCGACACCGCCTTGATCCTGCGAACCGCCGCAGCGGATGGCAGTAAAAAAGCCGTGCATGTGGCGCTGGGTATTGATACGGGCTGTTTTATCTGGGGCGTTCGGGTTGGGAGCGCTATTGGCTGTTTCTGACGTGGCCTACTCGCTGCTGAAGTGGTGCGGAGCGGCCTATCTTTGCTGGCTGGGGCTTCAGCTGCTGCTTCGTCCACGTCAGCAATTTACGCTCACCGCCGGGGAGAATGCGGGCAGCGGTAATGGCTTTATGCGCGGGATGCTCGGTAACGTGCTCAATCCGAAGATGGGCATTTTTTATGTCTCATTCCTTCCCCAGTTTATTCCCGCAGGGCATTCGCCTTTTGCCTGGACCTTTTTGCTGGTTTCCATTCATGTGTTGATAGGCACGCTCTGGTCATTGACCCTGATTATCGCCACGGGCTATGCGTCTCGCGTGCTGAAAAAGCCAGCCGTGGTGAAGTGGATGGACAGAACCACCGGCGTGGTGTTTTTGCTGTTCGCCGCCAAACTGGCGATGAGTAAACGATAGGAAAGAACGGCACCAAAGGAAGTCTGCCAAAGGGTCAGGCAGCCCACATTAGTGTAGGACTGCCTGATGCTGATTCATCGCGCGGTATTTCATTCACCCACGGTTAATTCATTTACGACATCCGCGACGCTTTTAATGCTGCGAATGTTTCCAATACCCGTTCCGAGCGAGATATAACCTTCATCGGTGTTACCTTCCAGCATGCCGATTCGCAGGCCGCGCAACCCGCCCATCGCATTCCCCAGCTCCTCATTACTTGCGCCGGCTTTGTCCATCGAGACGAGCGTTTTTGAAAGCTTGCCCGGCAGTGAGCGGTAGTAGTGCGGAAGGGTACGGTACAACAGCAAATCCAGCCCGTTGGCATCAACAATTTTATCTTTGACCGATTTCGGTACGCGACTTTCTTCGGTCCCGATAAAGACTGAACCGGCAAACACACCCTCAGCGCCAAGCGCATGAGCCGCTTCTGAAGTGCGACTGTCAGTAATGCCGCCCGCGGCCATCACCGGAATATTTGTTACGGCATCGGCAATCAGCGGCACGATTGAAAAGGTGCCCAGCGCAGTGCCTGGCAGAGTTCCCCCTTCGTCAAAACCCGTAGCAACAATAATATCGGCCCCGGCTGCTTCAGCAAGACGGGTGTTTTCAGGAGTTGGATTGATATCCCGGTAAATGACGACAATACCTGCCGCTTTTAATTCGTCGAACAACGCCGGTATGACGGCACCTTCACCGTAACCGGTGTAAACCACAGCTCTCACGCCTTCTTCTTTTATCACCTGCAATATAGGTGGAGTCCAGACGTCGTTTTCAGGCGTGGGGATCAGATTTACACCGAAGGGCTTTTCGGTAAGTTTTTTCGTTTTGCGGATTTCTGCGCGCATTTTTTCTGCAGTCTCTTCAGGAGTAGAAACTGCGGTCTCTGCGGTTAAACCGGCATTAGGTCCCAGCACACCCAGACCGCCAGCGTTGCTTACGGCGGCGACTAAACGGGCATCGGTCAGCCAGGATAGCGGCCCCTGAATGACAGGTTTTTCGATGCCCAGAATTTGACAGACACGGTTTTTTTTCATGTTGGAATATCCTTCACATTAGCTCGGCGACCTTACGAGTCAGCCTGATGTTTTTATTTCGAAGCGGGTGAAGGGAAGTGTAAGCAGGAATATTGTTCAGAAAAATAGCTAAAATCTTTCATCACTGTTATAAAATTAGTAATAATTTAGCCGTGGCGAATGTGCTGAGCATTGCCAGCCCTCTTGCAATGAGAAACCGTTATGCAAATAAATCTCTTTGAATCTATTAGAATTTTTATTGAAATAGTTGAGTCAGGGAGTTTTACTCGGGCGGCGGAAAACCTTCAAATTCACCGTCCCGCAGTGACCAAAGCTTTACAGCTACTTGAACAACACAGCGGTACGCGTTTGCTGCAGCGAACAACGCGCCGCATCAACCTGACGCCTGACGGGGAAGAGTTTTATCATCGCAGTAAACCTTTACTGGCTCAGGCTGATGAATTACTGGAGTCGTTCAGCAGCGACCGCGTGCTGCATGGTCAGCTGCGTATAGATATGCCTATCGCTCTTGCGGCGCTATTGGTCATCCCGAATCTGCCTGACTTTTATAAACAGTATCCGCAAATCGAAATTATCCTGAGTAGCTCAGATCGTCGTCAGGATATGTTACGGGATGGTCTCGACTGCGTCCTACGCGTGGGGGAACTGGACGACGGTGATTACGTTGCTCACAGGATGGGTAACATCAAAATGACGACCTGCGCCAGCCCTGGCTATATTGCGTTACACGGGATGCCAGAATCGCTCGAGGATTTGCGGGGGCATCAGGTTATAAACTGGATAAACAGTAGCAGCAGGCAAATTATGCCCTGGACTTTTACGACGCCAGAAGGGACTGCTGAAGTGACACTACCGGGTAAGCTTATCGTGGATAACTCCCAGGCATATGTCTCTGCTGGCCTGACAGGGCTGGGGTTAGTTCAAGGAATGAATGTATTTTTAAAGCCTTACATTGATAGCGGCCAACTTGTGGAGGTATTACCGGGCAATCCCTCTCCAGATCGCAAATTATCACTTCTCTATCCACACCGTCATCTTTCGCGCAAGGTGCGAATATTTACCGAGTGGTTAGAGAGCTTATTGTCAAAGTAGTCGAGATTTCAGGCGCCAGGTATCGGCATGAGACAACGGGTAAAAAGCTCAAGATCAAATGTTCATAACAGTTGCCTCAGGAGTTGTTGCAAGAGCGGCGAAACCCTTTTATATGCCTATTGGGGTTAGGCTCTTTCTCATGGAGATATTAGCTCCAGGGCTTATGTTTCTGCTGTCCTTTTTGTGTATCCGAGCAGCACACTTAAGCGGCTTATTAGCAAAACCCACTGTCAACCAGACGGTAACTCGCGCCAAATAATCTATCTTGTTGAAAATTATGTGATATTGATCCAGGGCAATGTCAACATTGGTCACTTAAGCTAAATTGTTATTCAAATTTGAACGAACCTATATCGGTATTATGTTTTTAAGAGCTTTACTGTTTTGCCTTCTGTCATTCTCCTGCTTTGCAAATGCCTTAAATTTCTCCTCCACCTTTTTACGCCTTAATTGCCCACAACGTGGTCTGGTGGAGATCATTCTTCACGTCTACGGTCACACGCAGGAAAGGTGGAGAGGAAACTTCGAAACGGGGGCCGGGCATAAACGCGCTGGTGATACCGAAATCATCCCTTTTGCGAATGGCGATACGCTTTTCCACTCAATATCCAGTGACTCATTTGGGTTTCAATACGCGGGCGAAGAGAAACTGTCCGTGTGCGCTAAAATTGATGAACGCCCTGTTTATCCTTCATTTTAAAGGCATTCATCCATCCTGGCGCCTTGCTCGTTAAACCGGCACGAGAGATGCATCGATAGCCAGCGGTCATCTTGCCTTTAAACGATGCGGGAGCCAGGATGTTTAGCGCTGTAATTACTGGCCTGCCAAGTTACTTTTGGGTTCAGTGTGCGTTCCAGAAGCTTCCAGCCCAACTCTTTGACCGTATGAAAGTTCTAACGTATTGCCGTCAGGGTCAGCGAAAAAGACAAAATATCCCACGGGATCACCAGCCTGAACCGGCTCTTTCCGCAACACACCCTCTGCTCGCGCCATCGCCACTTTTTGATCGATTGCTTCGATGCTTGAGCAAGCGACGCCAAGATGGCCAAAACTTCCCAAAAGGGTATCAGTCACGATATCCGCCTGTACGAGGACCAGTGCAAATGGACGCGTTCGATCGCTGAGCCATGCCACTTTGCGTGCCTCTGGTACATCAGGCTCGCGTCTGTGAACAACCTCCATTCCGGCGTAGCGGTGATAGAAATCAATACTCTTATCCAAATACCTGACGACAAACGCCACGTGGGTAAATCCAACGTCCACCTGTTTCATAAACCGAGTCCTTCTGTCTGAGTTCCAGATAAGCATCTTAAAAGCTCAAGTTAGCTTCAGGTCAAGCCGGAAAGTGCTGTCGATTTACGCCATAAAATTGTGTTCGTGCAGTGCGTCAAGCCAGATTTGCTGGGGAGGGGAGATGAGCAGGGGGGAAGTGAGTCAGGATGCGTTCCCGGCGCGAACCACGGATGAGACGGTATTACGAGTTCGCGCCGGGGCAGTGTGTCTAATACTGCTTAATGACCATCAGGATCACACCAGGCATTCATTAACTGCACCAGGATGTATTTTAGTCCCAGCACAATGAGCAGGGAGAACAGAACTGTCACCACAATAATAGTCATCAGAAACTCCATGTAATCAGCTTTCTTCCCCAAAATCTTAGATCGTATTTTTCATTTGTCACGGTCCTGCAATCATTTTCCTTATCACGGCGACACGAAGTATCCGTTCGGGTGCAGGAGAGGGTGATGCGCTGATATTTTGTTGTTCAATTTTCGCTTCGTTTCAGGGGCAGAGGCTGATGACATCGTGTTATGGTCTTAATCGGGAGCGGTTCTGCGGTGTCCGGTTCGCGCGATGAGCGAACGGGCTGATAATGAGTCATGATGGGGAAAATGAATGATCAATGAATTGATTGCACTTTCTGCTATTGGTGTTGCTATTCTTTTTGGCGCAATGAGCCCGGGCGTCAGCTTTCTTCTTGTTGCCCGCACGGCGATGTCCAGTTCGAGACGCGTGGCGTTATCTGTGGCGGCAGGTCTCGGTTTTGGGGCGCTTATATTTGCTGTCATAGCGTTAGCGGGCCTTCACACCCTGCTGACTTTGGTCCCCTCACTTTACACAGCCCTTAAAGTTGCCGGCGGATGTTATCTTTTATGGCTGGCGTTGAAAATTCTTCGTCGTCCTTCAAACCGCATTATTGATTCCACCGCGGTAGATGAGGTCAGCGCCTCCAAAGCTTTTTTGACAGGCGTATTGACGCAAATCAGCAATCCTCATACTGCGCTGGTCTTTGCCAGTATCTTTTCCGCAGCCCTCAGCAAAAATATTCAGCCTGCTATGTACATCATCCTGCCCTTAATGGCATTCGTTATTGATGTGCTGTGGTATGCGATTGTCGCGTGCTTATTATCATCTGACGGGCCGCGTCTGGCTTACACTAAATACCGTAAATTTATAGATAAACTCAGCGGCGGTGTTATGGCCTTTCTGGGATTACGCCTGCTGCTAAAGTGAGTCAGACGATTTTCAGTCAATGGATGCGAGGAATTAAGGTCTGCTCCTCGCTTTCAGCAGAAATAGCAGCGATTTCTGCTGTCCATCTCGATAAAGACGAATGCGAAAATATCATTACCATCAATCACTTGAATTGTCTGAGTGGTGCTGCAAGTCGTCACAGAGTTCTTGTAACTCATTGACCAGTCTTGCCACATGGAAACCGTCGCATACGGAGTGATGCACCTGAACGGCGAAAGGCAACAATACTTTTCGATCTTGTTCGAAGTATTTTCCAAGCGTAAACATAGGGGCAAAAAAGTTCTTCATATTAGCCACATTGACGTTAAAGCTGGTAAAAGTTACCCAGGGAATACCGGATATGAAAAATATATTTTCCCGCGACTCTTCCTTAGGCCAATAAGCAGTATTATTACTGTAGCGAGCCATGTCTTCTGAATATACTTTCTGGAAGTGATGAATATTGCCATCGTAATGACTCCATAATGATGAAAAGGTCTCTGTTTCATTATGGAAAATGGTATAGTTTGGATGAATTTCATCCCATACGACAAGCTCATTATCCATCATCGCCATACGGAACTCCGGATGCCGATTTACGATTTTGGAAATGAGGAAAATCATCGTCGGATAAAATTTCCAGCCAGCCACTTTAATATGTTTTAGCAACGCCGTAATGTCTAATTGAACAGTCTGATTAAAGGTCGACTGAGCGAACGTCTGAAATATCTCAAAATGCTCCCTCCTTGCCCAACGAGATAAATCAACAGACGTATAATGTGGCGTGGTATTTTTCATCTTTTAACCTTTGATTCGCATTTATAAATAAGATGTTAGCATAAGATTTTTCGTCTATGAATGAAGATTATGAGTCCCAAAACCTTTAGAGAACAAACGCATTTGCCACAGTCGTTCCTCCTTATACCGGAGCAAATAAAGGTGAAATATGTCAGAAGACCAAACCCGGTTTTGCAATCTTGTCGTGCTCTCCTGCCCGACAAATGTCGCAGGATTTCCGCCTGGAAGCAGCCTTCGTTGTGTCATGATAGGGGGATGTCAGCTACCCCTGCGGGGACAGTAACTGAATGCACCTGTCGTTCAGCCGGAACTGCCGTTGATGAAGGCTTTGTTGCGAGTGAGTCAGAGGTCAGGCAGACATTTTTCTCTCAATAATGTGGAATTTTATCCAACAAACTGACAAACGTCAGGCTTGCATCCAAGCCCTCTCTCTTTGCCACAACGCGGCCTTGGCCTGCACGAAACACTAAGCATTAATATTTGTGTGGGTTTATTTGCGCTAACCAAACACATAGATTATTGTTTGTACAGACATGGTTAGATTTAATGCACTTAAAATAACAGTATCAACCTTGATTAATCATCACTAAACCACTAAAATTTCATAACGCATTGATTTTATGCATTAAATTATAATTTTCTTAATGCATTGTTATTCTCCAGACAGCATGTATAAATAGCATAATAACTAAATTATAATTCTTTTATATTTGACGGATGGGTAGATAAAATGAAGTTAATTGTCATGTTGTTCAGCTTAGTGATTGCGTCGCAGGCTATGGCGGGGGAGCTTCCCAAACCTACCGGGAAAGTCCTTTTAACCATGTCCGGTAATATCGAAAATACAAATGAAGAGGGCAAAGCCGTTTTTGATGTCGCCAGCCTTGAAAAGCTGGGTATGGTCAGTTTCCAGACCGCCTCTCCCTGGTACAATGGGCGCACAACCTTTACGGGTATTCCGCTGAAAAAACTCATGGATTACGTAGGCGCCAAAGGTTCTATCTTAAAGGTTACTGCACTTAATGACTACACCACCGTTATCCCTCTCAGTGACTTCCAAAAATACAATGTGATCCTTGCCTTAAAAATTAATGGCGAATACATGCGTGTTCGCGACAAAGGTCCGCTCTTCATCGTCTATCCCTATGACAGTGAACCTGAGCTGAATAATCAGGTGTTTTATTCAAGGTCAGCATGGCAGGTCAGCAAAATGAGCATTGAGTAGGATTTCAGAAGAACAACATGAACAGAATACTGGCTGCCATAATATTCTCTCTTTTTATATCTACAGGATATATCTCTTTTCTTGTGCACGAAAGACAGCAGGAATTGCAGAAACTGACGCACTACGCCAGTTCATGGTCTGCTGGACAGCTGGTCTCGGAGTATTATCGGTTCGAATCATGGCTCAGTCTTTACACTATTGATGAGTCGATGACACTCGACGATGTGCGCCTACACCTCGACATTATGCTCAGCCAGAGTGATTTATTAAAGCAGGGAGATTTAGGGCAGTATATAAATAGCAATGAATCACTTCATGAACTTGCTGTAAAACTCGACAATACCCTTAATTATCTGGATACGCAACTTGAGACAATGACCCGTCCAGAACTCCAGAAATATCTACGGGTAATGTATTCGCTTGATGGACCATTAAGCCGCCTTTCATCCGGTGCGTTGAACAAAGATCTTAACCTGATTAACAACGCCAACAGTAAAATTCAAACGCTGTACTCTATTTATTCAGCGATTTCAGTTCTTTTGATAATACTGAGTGCGATACTGGGTGTGCTGATTTTTTATCAAAACAGAAATATTCTCAAAGCGCATATTCAGGTTAAGAGCCTTGCTGGAGAGCTTCAGGAATCTAAAGAAAAACTGCAAATCCAGAATACCAAGCTGGAGTATGACGTCTACCATGATCCGCTCACAGAGCTGAGTAACAGACTGTTTTTCTGGGATAATTTAAACAAAACCATCAAGTTGGCAGACGCTAATAAAAGCTCCGTGACCGTGATGTTGTTTGATTTAGACCGATTCAAAGAGGTCAATGACACCTATGGTCATGATGCCGGTGATATGTTACTGCGTCTGATCGCTCAGCGACTTATTTCGATGGGGCTTCCGTCAGATATGCTTTATCGCTTAGGGGGCGATGAGTTTGCATTCCTCACGAGCGATCTGGCAGAAAGTCAGGCTGTTTCAATGGCGCAGAAAATATGTGATTGTATTAACCAGCCCTACACAATTTATAGCGCGGTTATAAATATAACCACCTGTGTGGGCATTGTTAACTCAGATACTGAGCGCCGTTCCGACTATCTCTATAAATTTGCTGACCTGGCCCTTTATGAAGCCAAAAATGAAGGCGCTGGTAAGATTAAAGTCTTCCGCCAGCGCATGTTGGATAAGCTGCTGGAAAGCAGAACGCTTGAGCATGACATGGCGCTGGCGTTAGTGAATAAAGAATTCGTGGTTTATTATCAACCGATTGTGGATTCGTACAGTCGGGAAATTTACAGCTATGAAGCCCTTATTCGCTGGATGCATCCGCGAAAGGGGCTTTTATCGCCAGATACCTTTATTCCTGTTGCTGAAAAAACCGGAATGATTAGCGAGATGGGCAAATCGGTGCTTGAAATGGCCTGTCGGGAAGCGGCTTCCTGGGCTGTTCCGGTGAAAATTTCAGTAAACGTTTCTCCTGTCCAGCTCAGCAGCAAAACCTTTGCAGGAATAGTGATGTCTATCCTGAAAGAAACAGGGCTTGCGGCTGACCGTCTTGAGCTGGAAGTGACGGAGTCCTCCCTCTTTACCGACAACAATACGCCGCTGAATACACTTAATAAGCTCAGAGCCCTGGGCGTGAAAATCTCCATCGACGATTTTGGTACGGGCTATTCCTCTCTTTCCCGCCTGAGCCGACTTGCCTTTGATAAAATCAAAATAGACAAATCCTTTGTGAATTCGATATCCACACAGGGAGACGCCCTAAATATCATTAAACTCATCACCGGCATGGCGAAATCCCTCAGTATGAAAACGATTGCCGAGGGTGTTGAAACCCAGGAACAGCTGGAAAGTCTTCAGGCGCTGGGCTGCGATTTCGCACAAGGCTATCTGTTCAGTAAACCTCTGCCGTTTATCGCCGGAGAAATCAAAAACGGTGAATTCTCAAACGATCCTTCTACCCTGTTAAAGGCCCCGCATGGCTGAATAATCCCCATTGCGCGCGACAGTTCCTGGCGCTAAGCGGCCAGTCGCGCTCAACCGTTTTCCGCTGAGGCCAGTTCACTTTATACAACGGATGTTTGTATTGAGCCCTCAATAATGAGGGCTCAATGCTTCCTCTTTCTGATGCACTCATGCAGATCGTTTTCCTTAAGGAATTGACTGACTAAATCAGTGGAGGATGCACTGATTTTCCGGCTTATTTCAGGGCAAAAATCAGGCCGCATCTTCTGCAACGATGTCAATCTTTCCGCCTTTCCATCAAACAAAAAGTCTACAAAACTAGACATCTGTCGAATTTTCATCTTAAAGTCCCCCTCCGGGCACTAGACAAAACCATCGTCCGGTTATCAAATGGTTAAATAATATTTCGCTGGATGTAAAGAAGTGGCCCTGGACCTGAAAGGCCAGCAAACAATCCAGCGTTGACGTGCAACACGACACACCTCTTCGGGAGAACTATGCAATCCACTGTTAATCAAAAAGAAAGCCGAACTTTCTTCGGCCATCCTTATCCGCTTGGCTCGCTCTTCTTTACGGAAATGTGGGAGCGCTTCTCGTTCTATGGCATTCGTCCGTTACTGATCCTGTTTATGGCCGCGACCGTTTATGACGGTGGGATGGGGCTGGCGCGCGAAAATGCGTCGGCGATTGTCGGGATCTTCGCAGGCAGCATGTATCTGGCCGCGCTGCCGGGTGGCTGGCTTGCGGATAACTGGCTCGGGCAGCAGCGCGCCGTCTGGTACGGCTCGATTCTGATTGCGCTCGGCCATCTCTCCATCGCGCTCTCGGCTTTCATGGGCAACAACCTGTTCTTTATCGGCCTGATGTTTATCGTCCTCGGTTCCGGTTTGTTCAAAACCTGTATCTCAGTGATGGTCGGGACGCTCTACAAGAAAGGCGATGCGCGTCGTGACGGCGGTTTCTCGCTGTTCTACATGGGCATCAATATGGGTTCATTTATCGCGCCGCTGATCTCCGGCTGGCTGATTAAAACCCACGGCTGGCACTGGGGCTTCGGCATCGGCGGTATCGGGATGCTGGTAGCGCTGGTGATCTTCCGTTTGTTTGCCGTTCCTTCGATGAAACGCTACGACAGCGAAGTGGGTCTGGACTCCACCTGGAACAGCCCGGTGTCAAAGAAAAACGGCGTCGGCGCCTGGCTGCTGGCACTGGCGGTGGGGGTGGCGGTGATCGTCACGCTGATTGCTCAGGGCATCATTGTGATCAACCCGGTCGCGGTCGCCAGCATGCTG
>Ga0213828_1002356_pt1 | contig 13885 bp, 16 predicted proteins | sample MC6MC0897MG_FD_180664 | JGI IMG/M metagenome (GOLD analysis project Ga0213828, IMG submission 180664) | Enriched soil aggregate microbial communities from Iowa State University, Ames, United States - MC6-MC0897-MG | ecosystem: Environmental > Terrestrial > Soil > Unclassified | place: USA: Iowa...
ATAGACAGTTCTGCGGTCGGCGAGCAGCGGGATGATCCTGCGCCACACCTGCGATGAAAACGGCGTGCCATGGATGGCGACCAGCGGGGGACCGTTGCCGAGCTTGCCCCAGCGGATGACGTTGCCTTCGATCAGGGCGGTGTGGGGGAGTTCGAGCATGGCGGCTATCAGGAGAGATCGTCGGGGATGGGCTTGCGCGGCCTGCGGGGCGGGTTGTCGGCGAGGCCGGCATGTTCCGCTGCGCCCCGTGTCTTGGCGGCCGCGGCAACCGGTGCAACTGTCAGCGGCGGCGCGCCCGTTACGGCTGGCAGCGCGGGCGCCAGCACGGCGGGAATCCCGGCGGCATTCCGATATGACTGGAGCAGCAGCAGCGCGTCGATCGTGCCCAGATCGTGCTCCGCGTCAGCGCGCGCTTCAAGGCGGGTCTGCTCGTCTTTCACGGCTTGATTCGCCGCTGCCGTGCGCGCGTCCAGCCTTGCCAGCTGCGCATGAAACGCCTGGACGGCAAGCTTCAGGCAGTGCGCCGTGTAATCGTCGTGCAGCAGGGCCGCGGGCGGCGTCAGGTTGTGATCCGCGGGCACCCGGGGGCGCTGCGCCGCATCGGCCGCCAGGGGCAATGCTCGCCCGACGTAAAGGCGTTGGAACGGCGTCGGCGGCGTGCGCGCGACGCGATCTGCGCCCAACTGGGCGCCCACGCGTTCAGTGCGGTATGCATCCCTGGCATCGTCGGTTCTGACCGCGCCGGGCGAGGCGATTGGGGAAGGGAGCATGGGCGTCTGGGTGGGCTGAGCGATGGGCCAATCTACTAGTTGGTCGGTAGCGTGTCAAGGGTGGATCAGACCGGGGCGGACGGGTAATGCTGAACGGGTTGCGCAGCGCCTGCGGTCGCACGACGACCGGACAGGAATGCATTTGCGCAGTGTTAAAACCTTCGGGACGGGCGCCGCGCGCCAGCCACGTCAAAGGAGAAGACCATGCCCATGTTCATCACGATCGGTTATGGCGATCAGCAGGGCTATGACCGCACGGACAAAGCCATACGCGATTCTGCGCATGCGCATGATGCCGCGTTGCAGCACGCGGGCGTGCTGATGGGCGTCGCGGGAACACCGGTGCAGGTGCGCAATCCGGACGCGGCAGGTGTCGAAACGGTGCAGGGGCCGTACCTGAACGCGCCGCTGCCGCTCGCGGGCTTTGCCGTCATCGAGGCAGCTGATTTGGCCGAGGCCATCGAAAAGGTGTCCCGCACGCCGTGTGCCGTGGCGCACGGCGTCGTGGAAGTGTGGCCGCTGGAACAGCCGTAGCGCGCGCTATTGGTCGACCGACCGCATGTCGCAAGTCGTCTCGGACGATGCGCACGCGCCGCGAAACCAGGCGCGTCCGCGCGTGCGGTCCTTCTCGGCCAGCGGTTCAAATGTTGCGCTGTGGCGCATCTCGTAATCCAAAAGCAGCCATTCGCCGTCGCACGCGACGATGCCGCCCAAGGCGGCGCGCTCGGTCAACCAGTCGCTACCCAGGTCCAGCAACCGTTCGCTACCGGCGTCCGGGCGGGCATATCCCCGCGCCGACTGGATGCCGACTTGCGCATCCCCGGCGGCGATCCAGCCTTCACCCTGATAGACGGGCCGCGGCGGGCTGCGGTCGCTGCCGCTCATGGCGTCGCTGGCGTTCCTGATCTTCAGCCAGCCGTCGCGCGCCTCCGTCACGTCGAAGGTCACGCTGTAGAGGTCGACTTCGGGATCCGGGCTGTCGCCGCGCGTGGTCGGCAGCGCGCCGAGCTGCTTGGCGCTGGCAGATGCCGACGCGCGCACGGGGATGGCGGGCTTGGCATTGGTCGTCCAGCCCGAAAAGCGGCATGCCGTGGGGCCGGCGGGCGTCCAGGCAGCTGCGTGAGACGCGGTCTGAGCGTGGAGACCAGGCGACAGGGCAAGCGCGGCAAACAGCAATGCAAGCGGTCGGAGCGTCATGGAGGATTCGTCGGCGGAGTGATTGAGGCCGGAAGATCGGCCGGCGAAAAGCCTAACATGGCCGCCTTCGGCGCCCTGATGGGCGCAGTGACACCGGGCAGCGCAAGGCTGCCCGGCGGTCTTCCTGTGATGGTTTGCGGGCCGGCTACTGCGCGCCGGTGGCGCCCGACACATACTGCGCCAATGCCTGCACCTCCGCGTCACTTAACGCCTCGAATGCCGGCATGACGCCGATCCCGTTGCGCACGGCCTGCGTGACGCGGTTGGCGTCGGGTTTCAGTTCATCGAGGTTGGGCCCGATGGTCCCGGCCGCGCCGGCGTCGGCCAGCGTATGGCAGACGGCACAGGCCGGCGTTGTCGACTTCAGGAACAGGGCGCGGCCCGCCTCGGCATTGGGCGGTTCCGCCGCCCACGCCGTGGCGCCCGCAATCAACGACAGACCCGCCGCGCAGAGGTTGCGCGTCCGCCGCCCGATCAGGCGGCGGGATGCGGGGTTCGGCTTGAAGAAACGGCTTTGCATCGATTCCGCCATCCTCAAGACACGTTGATGGCCAGACCGTGGTCGCGCCAACTGCTGTTGATGTAGCCCGGCGCGTTCTCGAACCGGTTCTCCACCTGCACGTTGCCCTGCGTGTCTTCGACGCGGCTGACCAGCATGTGCTGGCCCGCTGTCAGTTCCACCGGCAGCGCGAACTGACGCCATGCATATTTGCCAAGATCCGGTCCGATCAGCGCGGCCTGCTTCCAGGTCTTGCCGCCATCGATGGACACGTCCACGCGCTTGACCGCATGCATGCCCCCAAAGGCAACACCCCGCACCACCACGCGACCGGCCTTGACGGCCTGACCGTTTGCGCCCGGTGCGTTGATCCACGACTTGGGTTCCATCGCCCAGACCGAGGGTTGGTCGGGACTGGGCTTGGCGTCCATCGGCGTCAGGCGATAGCCGGTCTGCTGGATCTTTGCAGGGCTTTGTTCGGCGGTGAACGCCAGCCGCTTGATGTACTTGACGTTGTTCACGCCGGTATAGCCCGGCACGATCAGCCGCAACGGGCCGCCGTGGGCGAGTGACAGCGGCTCGCCGTTCATCTCCCAGGCCAGCATGGCGTCCTGCATGGCTTCGCGCGGCACCGAGCGTTCCACCAGCAGGGATTTCGGATCCAGGCCTTCCGGAAGCACTTCGCCACCGGTGCCGGTCATGAAGGCGGGTGTGCCATCCAGGCCGCCCAGGTATTCCACGAGCGTGCGCACCGGCACGCCCGTCCACATCACGCAGCCTGCCGCACCCACTTCCCACGGCGTGCCGCTGGGCTTGTGGGGAAAGAAGCCCCGGCCGTTGCCCGAACACTGCAGCACCGTCGCGATCGATTCCACGCCCAGCGTCTTCAGGTCGCCCACGGTCAGCGTGCGCGGCTGCTTGACGCCCTGGATCTCGACCTTCCAGCCGTCCCGATCGTCCAGGATGGCCGCGTCCGGCGGCGGCAGGTTGTTGCGGACGTAGAGCTGGCGCGACGGCGTGATGATGCCGTCGCCAAACGCGCTGCGGCGCGTTTCGATGGTGTTGGCGCTGTGCACGATGACGCTGTCGGCGTCTTTCCAGGCCGCGTAAGGCGGCAGGGGTTTGGCCGTGGATGCGGCGGCGGGTTTGGCTGCGGGCGCCGCGGCGGCGGGTTTGGCGGGCGCATCGCTGGCGCGCGCGATGCCGCTGGCGCCCAGACCGGCCGCGGCCAGGGCGCTGGCGCTGCCGGCCAACAGGCGGCGCCGTGCGGGGTTGCGTGGGGTTGTCTCCATGGCTTGCCTCTCTGGTTGCCGCGTCCCGCAGCGCGAGCGCGGTGTTGTGCTTATGGCGGCCCAGCGCTTGCGGCCTTCCGCATCATCGGCAATGCCCCTCTTTATGTCAATGGGTTCTAAAGAACTATAGGTTTGCGGTCATTTCAGATATAAGAGTTTCGGATATTGGGTTCAGGGCCGCAAAGAACGGAATCTGTCCTGGTGCAAACGAAGCCATTGTTCGGCAGTGCAAACGGCAATACCGCGCTGGGCATTGAAGGTCTGTGCTTTGTCCCACGCCACGCCACGGCCCTGCGCGAACACTGCGCGATACTTGCGCATCGCATCGTCAGGTTCGGCCGCCAGTGCGCGCAGCAGCTCCGGCACCGGCCATTCGCGCCGCGTGACCTTGCGCTCCAGCAGGCGGTCCAAGGCATCCGCGACCGCCCGGTACGTGACGGTGTCGCCCGCGACATGCACGACCTGGTTGGCGATGCGGGGCTGTGTGAACAGGATCTCGGCGGTCAGCGCGCCAATGTCTTCGGCCGTGGTCAGCGTGACCGCATTGTCCAGGCTGCCCAGCGCGTTCACCGTGTTGGCGGCCAGATCCACCACACCGAACGCGGGTTCGAACAGAAAGCTCGTGAACATGCCCGTCGAAACGATGATCCATTCGGTGTTGCGCTGGGCGCGCAGCATGTCGCGCACATCAAGCTGCTCATCGAACAGGTCCTGCGGGCTGCCACGGCCGATGACGTCGTAGTCCACGCCAAACTGCCACGGCACAAAGCGCTTGACGCGCGCGTCCAGCGCAGCGCGGGCGATCTTGCGTTGAACGCCGGGTCCGCCGACAAAGCCCGTGCATGAGACGACCGTATCGTAGCGGCGGAAGGTGGCTGCGAGCGCCTCCGTGGATTGCTGGGCAAGATCGCCCTCGATGATGCCGACGCCCAGCCCACGCAACTCGGCAAGATCGCGCCGCTTGGCGGGATCGTTGGAAGCGACGGTCGACGCGCGCAACAGGACCGACAACTGGCCTTTGACGACGCGCGGCGCCAGGTTGCGCAGCACGGCCATGCCGAGCTGGCCCGCGCCCAAAACGAGGATGGCGTTGTGTTGAATCATGGGATGCCTCAAGCAAAAAAGGTGGCTTGCAGTGTAGGAGCGGGCAGGGCATCCATTGTTCGCCGTGACGGAATTCACAACGCGCCGCAGCGCGCATTCGCGGCCGATATGCGTTGGTAATATCGGGACCTTCCCGCCGCATGCGGCGCACGTTCTATCGTCGGGATCGGCTCATGGACAAACTTCAAGCGATGGCGGCATTCGTCAGGGTCGTCGAGGCGCGCAGCTTCACCAAGGCCGCGCAATCGCTGGCGCTGCCTCGGTCGTCGGTCACGACGATGATCAAGAACCTGGAAACCCACCTGGGCACGCCGCTCCTGCATCGCAGCACGCGCAGCCTGAGCCTGACCGATGCCGGTGCGCGCTATCTGCAGGCGTGCCAGGCCATCCTGGCCAATATTGCCGACGCTGAGAATGACGTTACCGCCGCGATCCAGGCGCCCCGCGGCCGCGTGCGCGTCGACATGCCCGGCGTGGTTGGCCGCGCGATTGTGGTGCCGAGGCTGGTCGAGTTCGAGGCGCGTTATCCCGACGTCGAGGTCGTACTGGGCCTGAGCGATCGCCCGGCCGACCTGATCTATGAAGGTATCGACTGCGCCATCCGTAGCGGCGAGCTTGCCGATTCCACGCTCGTGGCGCGCAGCCTTGGTCACCTGGTATGGGTGACCTGCGCGTCGCCCCAATACCTGGGCCGCTTCGGCGAACCGGAATCGGTGGAAGCGTTGCCCGCGCATCGGGTGGTCAACTATCTGTCCAACGCCACCGGCCGGCCGCTGGACTGGCGGTTCCGAGTCGACGGTGAAAACGTGTCGATGGCGTTGCCAAGCCGCTATTCGGTCAACGAGACCGAGGCGTATCTGCACTGCGGCCTGGAGGGTCTGGGCCTGATTCAACTATCGGCGCTGGCGGCGTCTCCGTATCTGCGCAGCGGCCGCCTGCGCGAAGTCTTGGCGGATGCGCGCTGCGAGCCGGTGCAGCTTTCCATTGTCTATCCCCAGGCGCGGGCGACCGCGGCGGTGAAGGCGTTTGTGCAGTGGGTGCTGGAGATCAGCCGGCCCGTGTTGGCGGAGTGATGATTGTCACGGGGCGACACTGCTCGCCATCGCGTCCTGCCGGTATTCATGCGGCGCGACGCCACTCGCTTTCCTGAACGCCCGGGAAAAATTAGCCGGTGTGGAATAACCAGAGTCCATGGCGATCTGCGTGATGGACACGGTGCTTTCGCGTAGCAGGTCTTGAGCACGACGCAGGCGCGCGGTATTGGAGAGCTCACGAAAGCTGACGCCGCCGTCGCGGCGCAGTACGCGTTGCAGGGTGCGCACGCTGGTGCCCATCGCCTTGGCCGTGCTGTCGATAGAGACGGCGCCGGCTTGCATCTGGATGCGGATGTGCCAGATGACGGCGGCCAGATAATCGCAGTCCGCGCTTGCGCCTGATTCCGTCGCAGGCCCCTGCACACCGGCAACCGTGCCCGGCGGGACCGGGGTTGGCGTCATATGAGTAGTGGCGTCATTCACTTGTGCTTATTCTTCGCGTGTAGTTGCGAGAATCTGCTAGCGCGCTTCCTGCCTGGCAGAAATCGGAGTGATGTGCCTTCGGATATTACCTAAGCCAACAAAGGGCGAGGCCTCTTTTTATTTGGCTTACAAACCTGACGGAGAATCGCAATGAGACTACACAAAACCATCCTGGCGCTGTGCGTCGTGCTGGCGGTTTCGGGTTGCGTGACCAAGCAGACCTACGACAAAGAGGCGCAACTGGCAGCCGAGTATTCCGCCCTCAATAAGCAGCTCTCGGCCGAACTACGCGGCGACCAAGTGCAGATTACGCAATTGCAGGACGAGTTGAAGGTCACCATGGTGAACGAGATTCTCTTTCCCGAAGGCGGGTGGAGCCTAAGTTCCAACGGCGAGAGGACGCTGGCCAAGATCGCGCCCACGCTTTCCAATCTGCAAGGCAAGCAGATCGTCGTCGAAGGGTTCACCGACAACGAGCCCATCGGGCCGGCATTGAAGCGGCAGTTTCCCTCCAATCTCGAGCTGTCATCGGCGCGGGCGGACAACGTGGCGCGTTATCTGATCGCCAAGGGCGTATCGCCAAATTCGGTGTCCGCGGAAGGGTTCGGCGAGGCGCGGCCGGTGGCCAGCAACTCGACGCCTGAGGGCAGGGCCAAGAACCGGCGAGTGGAGATCGTGATCACAGCCGCGGGTCGTCCTTAAACCGGCTCGTTTGCGGGCAGTGTCGAAGCGGCCAGGAGCGCTCCTCCTGGCCCCTCTGCATGACACTCGCCCAGTCACGCGCCGCCGACGCCGCGCACCACCTTGCCCGTTCCGCCGCACGTCGCGCAGCGGGTTTGCTCGATCCTGCCGCTGCCGTGACAAGCGGGGCAGGGCACCTGGCCCGTTCCAGGTGTACCAGGCGCGAAGTCGTCGCCGGGGTTGATGTCGCCCGGCATGGGGGCGGAAGGCTTTTCGTTCATTGCAATCTCCGGTAGGCCAGCATCTCGCAGCGTCGGCATGCCGGCCTATCCAGCACCTGGCGCTTATTCGAATTCGTGCCAGAGCGCGAGAAAGGCTTCGCCCTGCGGCACGGCCCCATTCACAACTTTTCGCCCGGCAAGTTGCTGGCTTGCCGGACCCAGTCCGAAAACTGCGCTTCGTCGAATTCACCTTCGTGGATGTCCAGATAGCGCACCTGCGGATACTTCGATTCTCCAGCGGGGATGGGCCGCAGCGCAGCCCCCTGAAAAAACGTCACCTTGATGTACTTCGTGAAGCAATGCACGCTCAGGAACCAGCCTTCGCCCGGGCGTCCGTAGAAAGGCGAATTCCATTTGACCGCCTTGGCGACGCCGGGGACAGCTGCTTCCACCAGGGCGTCGATGCGTTTGCCGATAGGCGATTTCCAGCCGGGCATCGCGGCGATGTAGGCCTGCACGGGGTCGTCGCCATCTCCCTTCGGGATCTGAGGGTTGCCCCCGGAGAGCAGGACGACTTCGCCGGGCGCCGCCTTCGTTGCGGGGTTGCGCGCTCTACCGGTCTTTCGAGTCGGCGCGGAATTTGCATCTTGCGTCATGGATGGTGCTCTCTGTGGTCCGGGAACGGGTCTTCCCGCCCCAGATAATCGTCCACCGCGCTGCCGACCGTCGGGTGAAAGTGGTCGTCGCTGAACAGACGGGACAGCTCAAAGCGTTTGAGCTTGTCCCGCACGGGGTCCTTCATCTCCGCGAAGTGCAACGCGATGCCCTCGCGCGCCAGCGTTTCGCACAGTTCGCGCAGCATGTCCGCGGACGTGACGTCGACGCTCGTGACGGGTTCGGCAGCCACGACCACGCGCCGCACCGGCGAGGGCGATGCCTCCACGGCTTCCAGGAGGCGCTGCTGGAAGAGCTCGGCGTTGGCAAAGAACAGGGGCGCATCCCAACGGAACAGCACCAGTCCGTCGATCAGTGCGGCATTCGGGTAGCGCTTCAGGTCGTGATAGCCGCGAAGGTTGGGCACGCGGCCCAACACCGCGAAGTGCGGGCGCCAGCCGTCCCACAGGAATTCAATGACGGCGATGACGACCGCAAGGCAGATGCCGGGTATTGCCCCAAAAACGGCGACCGCGGCAAAGCACAGCATCGACAGCCAGAACTCCCATTGCTGAATGCGGTAGATGCGCCGCAGGTCCTTGAACTCGAAAAGGCCGATGGCGGCGGCGATCACGACCGCGGCCAGCGCGCTGTTGGGCAGGTGGCGCAGCAGGTTCGGCGCCGCGATCAGCAGCGCGGCCACGGCCAGCGCGCCGACGACGCCGGTCAGTTGCGTGCGCGAGCCGGCTGCTTCGGCCACCGGCGTGCGCGACGCGCTGCTGCTGATCGGAAAGCCCTGGAAAAACCCCGCCGCCAGGTTCGCCACGCCCAGTCCCACCATTTCCTGGTTCGGATCCACCCGCGTGTGGGTGCGCGCGGCGTAGGTGCGTGACAGCACGCTGGTGTCGGCAAAGGCAATCAGCGCCACCGCGCAGCCGCCCAGCACGATCTTGACGAGATCGGCGTTGCTGAGCCACGGCCAGGCAAGGCTGGGCAGACCCTGCGGAATCTCACCAAGCACCTTGACGCCTTGCGCGTCCAGGCTGAAAAGCTTGACCGCCAGCGTGGCAAGGATCACCGCAATCAGAATGCCCGGCACGCGATCAAAGCGTTTGAGCAGCAGAATCACCGCCAGACTTGCCGCGCCGACTGCGAAGCTTGGCCCATGGGTCTGCCCGTCGGCAACGGCCAGCGCCAGTTGCTGCATTTCCTGCAGAGGGCCGGCGTCGTCGATGGAGATGTCGAACAGCTTGGGCAACTGGCTGACCAGCACGGTCAGCGCGATGCCGTTCATGTAGCCGTAGCGGATCGGCTTGGACAGCAGCTCGGTGATGAAGCCCAGCCGCATCAGGCCCAGCACAATGCAGAACAGCCCCGAGACGACGGCCATCATGCTGGCCGCCGCGATAGCTCGCATCGGGTCCCCGTTGGAGACGCTGAGCACCACCGCCAGGATGGGCGCGGCCAATGCGGAGTCGGGCCCCAGCACCAGGATGCGGCTTGGGCCGAACAGCGCGTAGGCCAGCATGGGAATGATGGTGGCGTACAGACCGTAGACGCCCGGAACGCCAGAGGCTTCGGCATAGGCGATGCCGACTGGCACGAGCATGGTTGTCAGGACCAGACCGGCCGCGACGTCCTTGGGCAGCCAACCTGCCTGATAGGACTTGAGCATTGCCAGGCCGGGCAGCCAGCGCAACCAGTTCGGCGCGGGCTTGGCAGGGGAGCGGGGCGTCAAGGTGGACATGGAATCCCGGTGCAAACGCGTGCGCTACGGGTTAGGGACTTCTGCGCGCATCATGGCGGAGAAGGGTTGCCGGTATCTTCCAACATCTGTCGCAGGCGAGCGCGGCGGCGCTCGAGGTCGGCGATCTGGCGCTCCACGGATGCCAACCGCTGGCGCTGCACCTCGGACGTCTCCGGGCACGCCGCCGCGCCTTCGATCAGCCGCATGCAATCGGGAAATCCGCGGATCTCCGCCAACGTGAACCCCGAGGCGATCAGGCGCTGGATTTGCCGGACCTGAGTCACAGCGGCGGCGGGGAATGTGCGATACCCATTGTCCGTCCGTGCCGACGCAAGAAGACCGTGGTCGTCGTAGTGGCGCAGCGAACGCAGGCTTGCGCCGGTTTTGCGGGCGAGCTCGCCGATCGACATGGGTGTTTGAGGCGGGGGCGTTTTCATGCGGGAAAGCGTAGCAGATTGGTGCTTGACCTTGACATAGGTGTGAGGGTTGAAACTGGCGCTCCCTCCAATCTTCGGGATGCATCATCCATGCAACGCAGAACCTTTTTTCGCCATGTGGCGGCAGCAGCCTTGTTCATGGCAGTCTCCGTGGCCGCCAACGCGAAATCCCGGCACTACACCGTCACGGCGCCTGATGGCGTGGCCCTCGCCATCCAGGAGGCCGGCAATGCCGATGGCCCACCGGTCGTTTTCGTACACGGGTTGCTGGGTAGCCACCTGAACTGGGAGGCCCAGCTTGCCAGCCCGGCGCTGCAGCGGTATCGGCTGATCACGTACGACCTGCGGGGTCACGGTCTGTCGGGCAAACCGGTGGACGCGGCGGCGTATACCGATGGCCGGCGCTGGGCGGACGATCTGGCGGCAGTGATCACGGCGACCGGCGCGCAAAATCCCGTCGTCGTCGGCTGGTCGCTGGGCGCCGCGGTGACGACCAACTACCTTGCCGCTTACGGTGACGCGCAGATTGCGGGCGCCGTCTATGTGGGGGGTGTGATCGAGCTGGATCCCAAGCAGATCGCACCGCATCCTGCCCTATACCGGGACATGGTGTCGCCGGATCTGAAGACCCACCTGGACGCGGAGCGTGAGTTCATCGGCCTGTGCTTTGCGCAAGCGCCCGATGGCGTCACGTTCCAACGGCTCCTGACCAATGCCGCCATGGCGTCCTTCGACATGCAGGCCGCCGTGCAATCGATGACGGTCGAGGCGGCGCGTGGCCTCGGCTCGGCGCGCAAGCCTTTGCTGCTGATCTACGGCGCGAAGGACGCCCTGGTGCAGCCGGCGCCGTCAATCGACCGGGCGAGGGCGCTGAACCCGCACGTGCGCAGCAAGATCTATGCGGCCTCCGGGCACGCGCCATTCATGGAGGAGGCGGACAGGTTCAACCGGGAGCTGGCTGCGTTTGTTGACAGCGTCGTGACACGCTGACGGGATGGATGAAGCGGGGGGCTCGCGGCAGCTGCTTTTGCCAAATGTTGCTTGTTGCGAAGCAGCATCGCCTGCTATCTTCGACCCCGAAATGCGTTTGCCCCGATTTGGACCGCTTCAATGCCCGCCCCCCAGCTTCTGATTCCCGAACCCACGCCCGCGCGGTCCACCGACACGCTGGGCTGCTCGGCCAGCAAGCTGGCTGTGAATCAGGAATTCCACGGAGGCGGACTGACGTTCTACCGCAAGCGCACTGAAACCGCGCAATTCGGCAGCGTCGAAACGCCGGCGTCGGATCGCGGGTTTCTGGTGGGCGTGGCGCTGCGGGGCGGCCACCGTCGCCGCATCCTGCAGGGCAATCACGCGTCGACCCATGATTTCGACGCGGGTTCAATCTACATCCGCGACTTCACCGACGATTACCGGGCCGACCTGCAAGGCGGCTTCGATTTCATGTTGGTCGAAATGCCCCGCGCGTTCATCGAACGCATCAACGACGAGAAGGGCGGTCCGCGTGTCAGCAGCCTGCTGCCGCGCAATGGGCAGCCCGATCCGGTGCTGGGCCACCTGTCGCAGGTGCTGGCGGGCGTGGTGGCGAATCCCGCGCAGACGAGTGGACTCTTCGTGGATCATTTGAGTCTGGCCCTGGGCACCCATCTGCTGTCGCAATACGGGGCCGGGGCGACGAGCGGCTGGGCGGACTCGGGCGGGGGCCGCGTGCTGTCCCGCAAGCTGGAGGCGCGCGCCAAGGACATGCTGCTGGCGTCCCTGCGCGAGGACGCATCCGTTGCAGATATCGCCGAGGCCTGCAATCTGTCCCGCAGCTATTTCATCAAGGCGTTCCGCCAGACGGTCGGCACTACGCCGCATCGGTGGCTGCTGGAGCAGCGGGTGCAAAAGGCGCAGGAACTGCTGCGCGCACCGGGCCGGTCCATCACCGACATCGCGCTCTTGTGCGGCTTTGCCGACCAGGCGCACATGACGCGCGTGTTCACCAGTGTGGTGGGGGTGGCGCCGGGGGCGTGGCGCAGGGAACACGGAGCTTGAGATAGCGCTAAGCGGCCGGCAGCCCGGGCGGCGCGGCTTCGTTGCCGAGGACGCGCGCGTTGCTCTTTCGTGCAAAGCAGGACGCAAGTGGGCAAGACGTGCCCCCGCCATGGCGCTACCGTGATGGAATGCCTTCCCTCTGTCCCCGATGTTCCGAAAGCGTTCCATGAGTGTTCTTGCCGCCGGCCGCCCGCCGGCCAACCTGCCGCCCGATTTGGCCGCGTTGCATGCGCAGGCGTTTCCGATGCTGCCGCGCGCGCTGATCGAGCGCGCGGCCGCCTATGGCGAGGAGATGTCGGCCGAGCCGGGCCGGGTGCTGCTCAACAGCGGTGATCGCGAAGCCGCGTTCTACATCCTGCTCCAGGGCTATGCCGAAGTGCTGGAAGCCGACGCCGGCGGCGCCATGCGCAGTCTGCTTGTCCATCGTGACGGCGAATTCACGGGCAGCCTGGACCTCTTCACCGACCGGCCGAATGCGGTCACGGTGCGCGCCAATACCCCCAGCCGCCTGTTGCGGCTGAGCCGCGCAGCGCTTGAAACGCTGATTCTGGCGGAGCGGCCGCTGGCAGAAATCATCCTGCGCGCGTTCATGCTGCGCAGGATCGGGTATCTGCGGCGCCGGCCGTATGGGGGCGCCATTCTGCGCTCAGTGGCGGGAAGCGCGCAGGAAGATCCCGTCATGGACCTGGCCGTGATCGGCGGCGGGCCGGCTGGATTGGCCGCCGCCGCCTATGCCGCCTCCGAGGGGCTGCAGACATTGCTGGTGGGCGGCTCGCTCTCCTGTGGCGACGCGCCCGGACTGGACGTGCTGAAGGGCTTCCCCGGCACGATCACTGGATTATGCGAGGGCCCGCTGCTGCGCCGCGCCCAGGACCAGAGCAAGCGCTTCGGCGCGCACGTGCTGCCGCTGCGCACGGTCAGCCGCTTCGACGGCGGCTGTTATCCCTATCGGGTGTGGCTGGACGACGGCCGGCTCGTCGAGGCGCGCAGCCTCATCGTTGCGACCGGCATGCAGGGCGATGCGGAAACGGTGACCGATCAGGCCAACACCGCCTGGCTGGACGGGTGGCTGGACACGGATGACCAGGGCTGCATCCATACGGGTCGTGCCGCCGCGGGGTCGATGCAGGCACGCGATTATGAAAGCTCGCAGCCAGGCGTGTTCGCCGTGGGCGCGGCGCGTGCGGGGTCGGTGAAGCATGTGCTGGCGAGCATTGCCGAAGGCGCGGCTGCGGTGCGGGTGGTGCATCGGTTTTTGGATGCGTCGGCGCATTGAGGGCCGGGGCGGATGGGCAGAGGCGAGGACAAAGATGAGTCGACGACGAGATCTGCGATTCGCCTGAATGGGGATGATCGGGCCAACTTTGGCTCGCCCGGGCCAAAGTTGGCCCGATTCTTTTTTGTTTGTTTTCAAACCGTTGAAGAATGTCGGGCCACAAATGGCCCGAACTTCCGTTGAAAAAAACACTTCCGCTGCCTTTGCGCCGTTGGGATTCCCATGTTGGGCGGTGAAGCACGCGTAAGCAGTTGATAAGAAAGAACAACGGAAAGACGCTTCCAACTTGGCACAGGGTTTGCATTGAGGCGACAGGTCATCACCGACTACTGCCACACTGCGCCAAGCAAAGGAACTTATGAGCGTCAGCACGACCTTGAGTTGGGCGATCCGCCATGCTGTCCCCAATCCTACGGGCACATGTAACGCCTGCGAACGCACTGGCCTGCCGAT
>Ga0213828_1002357_pt1 | contig 13884 bp, 12 predicted proteins | sample MC6MC0897MG_FD_180664 | JGI IMG/M metagenome (GOLD analysis project Ga0213828, IMG submission 180664) | Enriched soil aggregate microbial communities from Iowa State University, Ames, United States - MC6-MC0897-MG | ecosystem: Environmental > Terrestrial > Soil > Unclassified | place: USA: Iowa...
AAATTAAGAAACCCCTTTTATTAGTCATCATTATTATGGTTTTCATTGCTGGTATTCTCGACATTAAATATGAAGGATTGTTCTTTCGAATATTACCTGAATCTATTCAAACCTATTTGGCTGATTTTTTTAAATAAGTGAAATGTATCGTCTAGACATAGAGTCAAGGTTAAATAAAAGGGATTGGATTTTTATCCAATTCCTTTTATTTAACCTCAGAAGCAAAAAACAAAATAGTTCTTGTTATGTTGTAAATAAATGATTTTATCACCAAGTTCTTGCATGATAATAATGTAATTAATGCAGCTAAAAATGCTGTGTTTTTTCATATTCAGCGTCATTAGTTCCGGAAGGGGTATCTAAACAAATATTGAATATATCGGTATTGAACGATTTTATTTTTGAGAAAGGTGATGATAATTTTATGGAAGAATGGAAAATTGCACTTGAAGAGTTTTTAAAAGATTGGATGAGTAGAAATGATGTTGTAGGTGCACTGGTATGTGGAAGTTATATTACTGGGCATCCTTCAAAGCGTTCGGATATAGATGTACATATTATTTTAGCTGAGGATGTTGATTGGCGAGAGAGAGGGAATAGAAGTATTAATGGCTTTCTTATAGAATATTTTGTTAACCCTCCAAAACAAATTCAAAAATACTTTCAAGAGGATTTTCAAAACCATAGAACAATGTCCATGATTCAGTTTATTACAGGAAAGATTTTATTCGATAACACGGGAATAATTAGTGAATTAAGAATCGAGGCTGAAAAATGGCTAAATAAAAAATACGATGAACTAAATAAAACAGCTTTAGAAATAAAAAAGTATTCACTATGGGATTCACTAGATAATTTAAAAGACTGTTTTGAACAAGACAAAGGAGATTCCCACTTTGTCTATTATAATTCATTAGCTAATTTATTCTCGGAGTATTGTAGATTTTTAAATTTAGAAAGCATTCCTTACTATCAAATTAGATCCTACCTTGTAGACCCAATATACATTAAGAAATATGTGAAAAAGGCTTTTCCCGATTCAATATTTAAAGAAATGTTTTTAAAAGCATTACAAGAAGCGGATGAACAAAAGATGATCGAGATTTATGAAGAGTTAGTAAACCATGTATTTAATCAGGTTGGTGGTTTTGAAATAGATGGTTGGAAAATAAAAAGTCCTGTCGAAGTATAGATCTTTCACCTTGCGTTAAAATAAAAAAGAAATAATTTTAAAATAGCACTAGAAAATATTGAGAACATTCGCTATATTTTAATATGGAGTTGGGCTGGTGCAAAAACAAGACCGGTTCCATATTTTTATGTTATTATAGAGATATAATAATTAAAAAATCATCATTATTATATGAAAATGCTAGCCATTTTTAGGCCAATTATTCCATAAAGATTAAATAAATGCTGAATTTATTGATGAGGGAATAGGAGGTTTTTCTCTTGATTTATTAAGAAGAAGGCTCGAAAAATGCACATAACTCTCATATAGATAGTTGATATTTTAATCTTTAGGTAATTGTGATAAACTGCAATAAGGTAATAATTGATACAGAAAAGGTGTGCTCCAAGGTTACTCCATGGCTTACTGTGATATCTAAGCAGGAGAGCTTTACATCCTTTCTGCAAATCTTAATATATAAGGAAGGTAAAAATGAGTAACAGACAAATTAAATCAGATGTTATCTTAATTGGTGCCGGAATCATGAGTGCTACTTTGGGGACAATGCTCAAAGAATTAGCGCCAGATTGGAAAATTACAGTGTTTGAGCAGCTCGATAAAGCTGGTGAAGAAAGTTCACACGAATTAAATAATGCGGGAACTGGACATGCGGCACTTTGTGAGCTTAACTACACTTCAGAGAAAAAAGACGGATCAATCGATATTAGTAAAGCGATTAACGTTAATGAACAGTTCCATGTTTCAAGACAGTTCTGGTCTTACCTTGTGAACAATAAACTGATCAATAATCCACAAGACTTTATTATGCCTTTACCTCATATGAGTTTAGTACAAGGGAAAGAAAATGTAGAGTTTCTAAAAAAACGTCATGAAACAATGACAAAAAATCCTTTATTCCAAGGTATGGAATTTTCTGATAACCCAGAAAAACTAAAGGAATGGATTCCTCTTATTATGGAGAATCGTTCAGCAGATGAAGCTATCGCTGCGACAAAAATTGACACTGGTACAGACGTTAACTTTGGTTCATTAACACGTATGTTAATCGACCACTTAAAAACTCAAAATGTTGACATCAACTACAATCATAGTGTTCAAAGCATGAAACGTACTAGCGATGGTTCATGGGAAGTACGAGTGCACGACAAAAATGGCTGTAAAATGGAATACCATACAGCGAAGTTTGTCTTCCTTGGAGCTGGTGGAGGAAGCCTAGAATTACTACAAAAATCAGGTATTCCTGAAGGGAAACACATTGGTGGATTCCCAATCAGTGGATTATTCTTACAATGTAAAAACCAAGAAGTTACTGAACAACATCATGCGAAAGTATACGGAAAAGCTAAAGTTGGTGCTCCACCAATGTCTGTTCCGCATCTTGATACACGTTATATTGATAACAAAAAATCTTTACTATTTGGACCGTTCGCAGGTTTCTCACCTAAGTTCTTAAAAACAGGTTCAAATATGGACTTATTTGCTTCTGTAAAACCGCATAATATTACAACATTATTAGCGGCAGGGGTTAAAGAAATGGGATTAACAAAATATTTAATCCAACAACTTATGCTATCTAAAGAACAACGTATGGAAGAGCTACGTGAATTCATCCCGAATGCTAAGAGCGACGATTGGGATATTATTGTAGCTGGTCAACGTGTACAAGTTATTAAAGATACTCAAGCTGGTGGTAAAGGAACGCTTCAATTTGGTACGGAAGTTGTAAGTGCTTCTGATGGCTCAATCGCTGCATTACTTGGAGCTTCTCCTGGTGCTTCTACTGCTGTACACGTTATGCTTGAGGTAATCAATAAATGCTTCCCTCAAAATGTTAAAGACTGGGAACCTAAAATTAAAGAAATGATCCCATCTTATGGGAAAAAATTAGCAGAAAACCCAGAGCTTCTTAAAGAACTTAATGCTTCAACAGACGAAGCTCTACGTTTAAAATAAAATCTTGATGTAGAAACAGTGGATGTAAGCATCATGTTTCACGACATATAATATAGAACCTTCAATCTAATTTTGAATTGAAGGTTCTATTTTTTTGTTTCAAAAAAATCATTGTACTTACAAAATAAGTATAGTGAAAACTATCATCCATATTAATGAATATATTAAAATAGATTATAATTAATGACAAAATCATCATGATTTAATCAAAAAAGTTGAATGGAGAGCATTAATCAAAGATGCCCCTTCAATTAAAGCCAATTTTTCATGAAACTTTAGGGAGGACCGAGAACTGGATGATTACTCTAAAAGGTATTGGGAAGTTTAATGAACTACCTGAAATTTCTATGCATATTTACAAAGGGAATATTCCAGCTTTACAGGCTGCCATCAAAGTAGGGTGGGATATTGAAGAAGACATTAAATTGAGTAAACATATCTCATTAAGTCCGTTAGATTTGGCGCTTATTTCGCAGAGATTGAATGTTGTAAAGCTATTAGTAGAGCATGATGTTAACCTGAACGTAAAAAATAATCCAGCGTTTTTGCAAGCTGTTCGTTATTGCAAGGAAGATATAATTCGCTATATTGTAGCGCATGGAGCGAAGCTGGACATGCTAAATCAAGTCGGGTCTGGTGCCTATTCACAGGCCTACTATGGTAATAAAAAAAATATTCCACTCATTCATGAACTAGGTTTGGATGTAAAACAACACTGTGGTCCCGTATTGCGTCAAGCTGTGTCAAACCATGACATGAAGACCATTACATATCTACTCGATCAAGGGGTGGACATTAATTACAATAAGAAAAATATGGTTTACCCTTATGGAGCGACACCATTAACAGAGGCAACACGAATGGGAAATCTAGCTATGGTGCAATACTTAGTAGAGCGTGGAGCGGATGTTACTTTAGCAGAAAAAGATGGTGAGCGTCCATATACGATTGCAGTTGGCAATAAAAATACAGCTTTGGCCGATTATTTGAAATCACTAGAGCCATCTGAGCTACATGATGTAGAGAACAAAAAGTATGCGCTGAAAAAATATAAGTTGAGTGATGAACTGATTAGCTTTCTTACAGGAGACAAGCTGCGCCTTGATCTAGATGCAAATGATTATGGAATTAGCTATATAGACTTTTTTACACTAACGGATACGATTGAAATGAAGGGTGGTCGTCAAAGGCTACTGCGTTTGTCAGCAAATATCGACAATTATTCAGATTTACTGATAGTATGGAATCCAAAGAAAAATGGGCAGATTGGCTGTTATGATGTGGAGCATCAGGAGTATGCTGATTTGTGTAGCTTTAAAGAATTTCTTACGAAGCCTGAAATATATCTGACCAAGTTTCTTGAAGGTGAGCTGTAGAGGGGATATCCATGTATTAGAACCTTATGGATGATTTATGCTTTTGATAAGTCTCAATAACAACATCATCGGGAGGTTCTTCATAAAAATGGACAAAGATAGAAATAGGGGGAGAGGCACATCTTTTATTATTAAAAAGGTGTGCTTTTACATTTTAGTACCTAAGCTTAGAGAAGCAGAATGAAATAGAGCGTTTTACATAAATTGAACAAAAGAACAGTAGTAAAGCGACAAGGAGGGCTAGGGGAATGCTGAACATGACTGGAAGATCTACCCCATACCATATGCTCATCTTTATTTGATCAAGACCAAACGTTCGCAAAATCCCAGCTAACATTGCTAATAATGCACTTAAAACCAAACCTGCGTAGAGGACAGATAACACAAGGAGTGCTAACGAGCAAAAAAAGGCTTGAATGATTTTTACGAATGTCATTCATTTTCCCTCCGTATTATTTGTTGTACTTTAGCATTTGGAGCAATTGAATAGCTTTCTGTATAGTAAAGTGTCTTTATCCTACAATGACTTCCTACAATCACAACATCTCCGTCAACGATTTCCGCATTCGTATAGGAGAGACGTAAATTTTTCCCTTTTATATAATTACAAATCAATTTTTTCTTTAATAATGGGAGGATAGAAATCTTATCCTTTTCTATCCATACTTCATCTGCAATAAGCGCTCCAATTTCACTTTCACCAGACAGTTTTAAATGAAAACATTTGGCCAGTATTTCTGCTGCTTTTACAATGCCAATTGAATCTACAGTTTCCGCTTCCAGTCTTTGTTCAATGGTCAATTTTCCAGAACTATTTAATTTCATTACTTGCCCATTACGCATTTTTAAACTGCCGGCACTCTTCATTTCATTAAGCTCACAAAAATCTCTTATCGTACATGATCCGGTACTATTTAAAACTTGTGCTACCACAGGGGAGTGAAAAGAGCTATGTCCATGAGCAGAGATTTTTTGTAGTCGTACTTCTTGATGCACAGCAACGGATCCACGGATATTTAATTGTTCACAGTCTGCTGCTAAGTCTTTAATATTGCCGTTAGTAAGGGTTACGGTACGTAGTTTTTGAATCAAAAATAATCACCTCATTTTAATTTAATTAATATATATTTTAATTATTAAAACATATATTAATTAAAGTATATGTTGCTTTGTTTTGTCAAGAACAAAAAATTTACCGAATATCTATCCTGAAAATATGCTTTTTATGTATTTTCTGGGCAATAAAAAAAGGATTTCAATTGTATGAAATCCTAAAAAATTTTTTTCATTAACTGATTAACTTCATTTAGTACTCTTGCCATATCTTCAAGCTTTTCCTGTGGGAATTTCAAAAATATTTCTTGTACCTTAAGTGCGCCATTATTCGTTAAAACCATTTTGACTACTCGGCGATCTTCGCTTTCTCTAATCCGTTGTACTAAATCTATTTTTTCTAGCTTATCGCACATGGATGTAACTGCTCCAGGTGTCACACTAAAGAAGTCAGCAATTTCTGTTGCTTTCATTCCATCATTAATTTTTAGTTGGAGAAGGAGGATAAGTTGGTTTTGAGATAGTGACTCTCCTTCAGAGAGAAGATTGACAAACATTTTCGATGTTTGCTGTATTTCAAGCATTTCTCTCATAATGATTTCCACGTTACGTAATTGATTGTTATCTGACATATAATCTCACCTGTTAAAATATTTAATGATTAAATTATATAGTAAATATATAATAGGGGCTACTACCGATAGGTCATTGTAAAATACAGATTCGGTCATTGAGCAACGATTGTCTGATGTATTCGAAATTTATTTTATCAGGGGTGTTGATTAAGAAAAAATAGGTTTAGTATTGAGCGATAAAAGGATATTGTTATTGGTAATTTGATAATATATTCCCGTTTTTAACTGATTGTAGCGTAGGGCTACTCGACTCCCGCGGGAAAGCGAGACAGACGAGACCCTGCACGGAGCGAAGCGGAGGAAGCGGCTCGACGCTCGCCCGCAGGAAAGCGAGTAGCCCGCAGCGGAAATCAGAGCCTTCTAATTTAATTAGGGTGGATAGAAATGGTTAATCAACACACCTGTTATTTTATAAAAGTATCGCACATCCATTTATAAAATTTTTCTTTCTCTTCAAATTGCGGATAATGAGCTGATTCCTCAAAGGCAATAAATTCTTTCTTATTGGCTTCAATCATATCAAAGTAATTTTTCGCTGCATTAGATGAAGTTTGATAATCATATTTCCCCATAACAAAATAGCTTGGTAATTCAAGTTTTTTTACTATAGTGGGTAATGGTGTTTTTATTACTTCCTGAAGTAAAGCCTCTTGCGAGTAAGATACCCCATAGTTATAACGGATTACATCTAATAAGTTGTACTCACTACTAAATAACATACCAATGTTATTACCATCAGGATTTTCAATAAGTCTTGAGGCCCCACCGTATTTCGCAATATAGTTACGTGGAGTAAACGCATCACCATTTTTAATTTGTTCAGTTAACCCTTGTAAATATAAAGCATCATCCTTATTGCCAGCATTTTGAGCCTGATCAATAACGAAGTTCAAACCATCAATTTCGCTTTCCACTATATCACTAATCTGTCCAATTCCAATGTATGCTTCATATTTTTCAGGAGCTTTGTAGGCAGCCTGTGTTGCAAGATAAGTACCATAAGAATGACCAATTAGTATGACCTTTTCTTTGCCGAGATGCTCTGATATATAATCCGTCAAAGCCAATAGATCGTCTACCAGTAAGTCTGATGAAAGATTAGAATAGTCCTCGAAAAAATGATATGATTTTCCACTTGCTCTTTGGTCGTAATTTACAACCGTAAAATTGTTTTCCAATAAGTCTTGATACTTACTGGCATACGGTATTTCTGAACATCCTGGTCCGCCATGTACAAAAATAATGATCGGATTATTCTTATCTTTGCCACGTATCATTATTTCATGATCGCTACCGTTTATATTCACTTGCTCTAATGAACTTATACTGTTATCACCTTTTATATGCGAAGTCCATGTAGGGAAGATGATTGTTATAATTAGTAATATAATAATAATTATTCCAAAATAGATTAAAAACTTCTTTATATTTTTCATATAGCCCCTTTCCACTAAATGTGATTTGAAACAAATATTTAGATCCTTTTAGGTAGAGTTGTTGAATTGTACATTTTTCTTTTATAAACATAAAAGTACATGCTTAGAGGCCACCATAGGACGACGAAAATTGGATAGATCGCCCATATTACTTCTGGTGAAGAGACAATATTTACGGTAATAAAAAAGATACTGATAAGAATTGTAGAGGTAACGGAAAATGCTACAAATGTTTTTCTTTGTGCATGGTATAAAGCTAAGGGCCACCATATTACTAAAAATGCTGGATAGATCGCCCAAGGATATGGATGAGACAAAATAATATTTAATAAGGAATAATAAATGATGGTAGTTGCACAGCCTATTAGCGCAATTTTTAAGGTTTTTGCTTTTTCTTCTAAGTACATAAGAATTGGCCACCAGATGATTGGATAAACCGCATAAATAAACCATAAATGATCGGGTGAATATAAATAATTTTCAATGATAAGAAATGCGATAATCATAGCACTACAAATAAGAGAATATTGTTTATACATTTTTTTAGACATGAAATATAAAGTAATTGGCCATAGCAAAAGCAGTAAACACGGGTATATAAACCAAATTTCTTGAGGTGAAGTTGTATAATTAACGATGCCTAAAAATATCATAGTCATCAAACTACCAGCAATCGAAAAGCTAATAAGGTTCCTCATGTTTTATTCACTCCATTTCTTACGTGACCAAACGAAGTACATAGAGAGTGGCCACCATAATATTGCGAAGATTGGATAAATCGCCCAAATTGTCTGTGGTGTATAGTAAAGATTAATAAAAATAAAAAATGCAATAATTAACCCACTGCCCCAAATAGAAAATTCTAAATTAAGTTTGGCCATATTTTTCTTTTCGGGCTCCTTAACGCCTAATTCCTTTTTCAAATCCTCCATATCTCCAAATTCTACGATAGCTTTGTTAATGGCATCCTCTTGCTCTTTCCCTTGATCCATTAAATAAAATACTTTTTCTTCAAGATTTTGAATGATTTCTTGTTTCACCATCTCTGTTTCCTTGTTGCGAGGAATATCTTTAAAAAGCTCATCAATATGGTTTTTTATTCTTTTCATTCTAAGCCCTCCATAAATAAGTCGATAATTTCTTTTACTTCCGACCACTCTTTTACTAGCTCGTTTAAATAAGCTTTACCTAAAGGGGTAATACGGTAATACTTTCTTTTGCCTCCATGTGAAACATCGCCATAGTAGGCTTCAATAACTTCCTTTTTTTCTAGACGTTGAAAAACTGCGTACAATGTTGCTTCTTTAATTTGAAAACGATTATTTGTGCGGAGACTTATTTCCTGAGAAATTTCATAACCATAACGATCTTTCTCTAAAATTAGCCTTAAAATAATGGAATCCAAGTGTCCGCGGATGATGTCACTTCGAACCATAAGTCACCTACTTATTTTTATTGCTCTATCTGTCAGAGTAATATTAGCAAACATTACTCTGCCTGTCAAAGTAATTTTTGAGCAATAAAAAAATCCCCTTTCACTTCAACGGTGAAAGGAGATTGATGATTTATTGTTGGCTATAGAAATGTCAGTATGTTGATTACATATACAATGCTGCAAGAAAGATCCCTAATACTTCTTCATAGATGTCGTCGAATTGGCTGATTGGAAGCGGATTTGTACCACTGCCTAACTCAACGGTGAAGCCAGGTCTACGCCAATCCTGAATAAACCAATCTTTATAGCCTGCATAACTGCCTGCCGAATTGATCGGCTCATAGCCACTGACTCGACTAAACTCATTAACAAGAATTTCTGACTCGGGTGGTTCGAGATTCTCAAAACCCCAATAAATCACTCTTCCTTGTGTATGAAAAGCAAGAACTCTTGCAAAATCGCGCTTTTTTGTCAAATCAGCCATAGCAATGGTCTCTGGCTCGGACAAAGGTCGTTCTCCACCATAATCTCTTGGCCCAGGAGTTTTTGGATTGCGTGCGTTCTCTAGTTCCCATTTTGCAGGGAACTGGTCGTTCAAATCGACGCCATGTATATTTGCCTTCCAATTAGAGAAATTGGTGCTACCATTGTTCCAACTAATAAGTTGATCTCTTAATGCTTCGTCATTAGGTGGGCCTTGTATCACTAAGTCGACACCATCGGGATTGACCATTGGAACTATGGAAAGGGTTGTTTGCTGGTAAAGTGGGAATGTAGAAAGACCTCGAATTGTGCTTTGATTGGTGAGAGCGAGTAGGTAGTCATTTAAAAAAGTTAAAATAATCGGAGTTGTAATCCATTCATTCGCATGAAAAGAGCCGTTATAATGAACACGCTTCGTTCCGTTTCCGATTAGAAGCTCTGGAATCTCATGTTTTAAAACAGAATGCCCGACTGCAGAGCTTTGTAGAAATGGATAAGCAACGAGTAGTTTTTTGATTTCGTTCATCATAATGGTGGATGTATAATTTTGCTTACCACTGACAAGCCTCCATGTAATTCGTTGGGGAATGCGAATTGTTTGGCCAATTTGCAAGTGATTTGGATTAAGGGTAGGATTAACCAGCAATATCGCTACTAGTGGGAGATTTCTGCTTTGGGCTATTTGCCAAAACGTATCTCCTTGCTTTATTCGATAATTGTCCGTAACAAAACCTGGGATTCGAATGCGTTGACCAACCCTTAGAAATTGAGGATTAATATTTCGGTTGGAATCAATAATTAGTTGAAGAGGCATTTTAAACACTTCACTGAAATGCCAAAGAGAATCCCCGGGTCTTACAAAAATGTCCACAACTTTTCTCTCCTTACTATCAAATTATACCTCGGCAAAATAGTTCAATATAAAATGTATATGAAGAAAATAAGAGAATTATTAACTTTTAATGAATCATCACCCAAAGTTATGAATGACATGAACGAATGTCATTTATATAAGTTGATCTTCGTTCCGACTGGACGCCCCCCAGGAAAGCGCCCGGTCGGAACGTAAATCAACCACACGTTATGGTGATGAGCGTTAAATATTTCTCGAAAAGAGATTATTGTCTCAACCTAAGAGGAAGAAACTTTGTTATTTTTTGATGTACAATTATACTGGAATTAGATTTTGATGATAGGTAAAGGTAGGAAAACAAATGTTAAAAAAATTAAAGCTAGGTATACGAACCAAAATTACGTTAGGCTATATTGTTATCATACTTTGTTTACTTGCATCAGTGCTCATCTTAAATAATCAAATTACCTCTCTACAAAAAGAAAGAAATTATATTATAAAGAATAATTCAAATATACATGCTCTAACCAATCGCATTGAAAAATACATTTTAGATATGGAATCGAGCCAGAGGGGCTTTGTTATTACAGGTGAATCAGGCTATTTAGAGCCCTATTACGAAGCTGATGAAAAGTGGAGATCTGATTTTAATGAACTTTATCAGCTTTTAGAAAATAAACCAACAGAACAACAGAAGTTAAATGAGATAAAGACGACGATAGAGGATTGGATTACAACATCAGGGGAACCAGCCATTACATTTAAAAAAGAAAACAATGCAGAAGCGTTATGGGAAATCTATGAAGTAGATGTAGTTCGTAAAGACCTGGAAACAGTACGAAATCAGTTTGAATCACTCCGTTCAGCGGTGGTTGCAACTATGCAAGCCAAAGTGAATGATTTGGACAAGAGGGATAGTATTGTAACACTTACACTGCTTGGCATACTAGTATTTATTTCGGTTGTTGCGATTACCATTGCAAGTAGTATTTCTCGTTCCATCGTAAAAACGTTAACAGAGGTTACACGAACAATCCGAGAAATTGCTGCTTCCAAGAGCAGTCAAAAAGGAAGAATTCATGTTAAAACAAATGATGAAATCAATGCTCTTGCAGCTGCTACAAATGAGTTGTTGGATGCGCTTGAGAGAAGAGAATGGCTACAGTTGAATATTGCAGAAATTGTCACAAAATATCAAGGCGTTTCTGCCATCACCAAATTAGCTGAAATCTTCCTTTCAGAAGTAGCGCAAAAAACGCAGTCTTCCCTTGGCGCATTTTATATTCGTGAATCTATTGATAATAATATACAGTTTGTGAAAAAAGCTACTTTTGCGGATGATAGTGATAGCATTGGAATCGAAAGTTTTAAATTGGGACAAGGCGTAATTGGACAATGTGCTTTAGAAAAAAGAGTTTTAATATATAACGATATTCCTGAAGACTTTCGTTTAATAGGCACTGGCTTAGGGAAAGTACCGCCAAAAAGTATCTTTATCGTCCCTATTATATTTGAGAATGACGTAATAGCTGTCGTTGAATTAGCCACAATGACTGGCTATAGTGAGCTGCAGCAAGAATTAGTGAAGCAAGTTATCGGAACGTTTGGATTAACCATTAATAGTGTTCTAGGACGTGTGGAAATTGTACGTTTATTAAATGAATCAACAACGATGGCAGAAGAATTACAAATGCGAACAGAAGAACTGACAATGATTAATGAACAACTGGAAGAAAGAACAAAAGAGGCCGAGTCAAAGTCGAGAGAACTAGAAAAGGCTAAAAAGGAATTAGAGGAAAGTGCGGAACAACTGTTACTAAATTCAAAGTATAAATCCGAGTTTTTAGCTAATATGTCACATGAATTGCGAACACCACTGAATAGCATATTAATTTTATCTGAAATGTTAGCTGAAAATAGTCAAAATCATATAACAGAAGAGGAAGTTGAATTTGCAAAGGTTATCTATTCTTCTGGTGAAGATCTGCTCGGGTTAATCAATGAAATTTTAGATTTATCGAAAGTGGAGGCAGGCAAGCTGGATATTATTTTTGGTGAAGTGAATATGAGTGAGGTTCCTGTACAAATCGAGCAAACCTTCGTGCCTGTAGCAATGAAAAAAAATCTACAATTCCATATTTCGAAAGCCGAAAATGTAATGGATGTTTTCTATACGGACGAAAAAAGATTCCAGCAAATTGTGAAAAATTTATTATCAAATGCATTTAAATTTACAGAACAGGGCTCAGTTAATTTAAATATCAAGCAGCTTGATTTAGAACAGTTAACAAATAATATGCAGGATATTAGTACGGACTGGTTAGAAATCAAAGTTTCGGATACAGGTATAGGGATTCCAAAGGACAAGCATCAGCTTATTTTTGAATCGTTCCAACAGGCTGATGGAGCAACTGTACGTAAATATGGTGGTACAGGTCTTGGATTATCGATTTGTAAAGAGTTTGCCAAATTACTTGGCGGTTGGGTTTCCTTACAAAGTGAAGAGGGACAAGGTAGTAGCTTTACGCTGACAATTCCAAGCTTACCGAATGGGCTCGAAGAGAAGAAGTGCCTTGAACCGGGGATGTATGAGGTAGCGGTTACTAATGAAATATTTGATTCGGGAGAGGTAAAAGAACAACAGCTACCAGAAATTCAGAAAGTCTCTCAGCATGAGGTAGAAGTTTTTCAAGGGAAAAATATTTTACTTGTAGACGACGATGATCGTAATATATATGCGTTAAAAACGGCCCTTGAAAAACGAGGCATGAATATCTTCGTAGCAAAAGATGGCTTAGAGTGTTTAGCTATTATGCAAGCCAATCATAAAATAGATCTTATTCTTATGGATATAATGATGCCGAATATGGATGGCTATGAAACAATGTCGATTATACGAAAACAAATGAAGCTTACGGATTTACCGATTATTGCTTTAACAGCGAAGGCTATGAAAAGTGATCGGGAGAAATCATTAGAGGCTGGTGCTTCAGATTATATAAGTAAGCCATTTAATTTAGATCAATTACTATCCGTTCTAAGAGTACGGCTAATTGCTAAAGGAAGTTTATAAGTATGAATCAATTTCAGCCTTTGGATAAGGAGACACTACGATTCGAAAATATTATTTCTAAATATAAAGAAATCGTAGGCAATGAAAGAATTTATCAAAAGGTACATTAAGATGGGGACTGCCGTCTAAGTTTCTTTACAAGTAGTAACTTAGGCGACAGCCCTATTTTATTTAGTTTTTAGCATGTGCTTGAATCATTACTACACACATATCATCTGGTTGATTTTCTTGTTGCTCCGTAGGCAGTAAGTTGTCAATCAGGTGTTGAGAATAATCCCATTTTGTAGATAGTAGCGTTTGCAATTGCTTCTCAGATTCTATTTCACATGGGCCCATTGCCTCTAAAACGCCATCCGTAAATAAAATAATTTGTACATCTTCATTGTATTGAATGA
>Ga0213828_1002362_pt1 | contig 13877 bp, 8 predicted proteins | sample MC6MC0897MG_FD_180664 | JGI IMG/M metagenome (GOLD analysis project Ga0213828, IMG submission 180664) | Enriched soil aggregate microbial communities from Iowa State University, Ames, United States - MC6-MC0897-MG | ecosystem: Environmental > Terrestrial > Soil > Unclassified | place: USA: Iowa...
AACAAAGTGCAGGTGGATGATAAAAAGGCCTCTGTAATTTTACCAGTCGTGAATAAATCAGAGCTAAGTAAATTAGTGTCTTCACCTCCGTATGTTGCCGTTTCTTATAATGGAAATGACATTTTAACAACTGAAAGATGGACAACACAGGCTGACCGTTCTGCTTTCGAATCCGTAGTAGCAAGTGCAGGAGCAGTAGCTAATAATCCCAACGCCTCACAGGAACAAGTGAGCAATGCGATTACACACTATAAAAACGCATTAGTAGCTTATCAAGCCGCACAAAAGAATGGAACAAAATATACTTATGGCGATAAATCTTCACTTCAATCGCTTATCAATTCTGTTCAGTATGTTACGGTCTCTTGGAATAATGGTAATGATGTAGCTTCATATGTACCTTGGACGACTCAAAGTGAGAAGGATGCTTTAGCTTCTGCCGTTTCATCTGCTCAGTATGTTGTAAATAATAGCTATTCAACTCAGTCTGATATCACAAATTCTATTAGCAATTTAAACTATGCGATCACGGTTTATAAGAATGCACAAAAATATGGTACTTCCCAAACTAATACCGATCGATCTGCCCTTTTATCGCTTATTAACTCTGTTCAGTATGTTGCAGTTTCTTGGAATAACGGTAATGATGTAGCATCATATACACCGTGGACGACTCAAAGTGAGAAGGATGCTTTAGTCTCTGCCGTTTCATCCGCTCAGTCTGTTGCAAATAATAGTTATTCAACTCAGTCTGATATCTCAAATTCTATTAGCAATTTAAACTACGCAATCACTGTTTATAAAAATGCACAAAAATATGGTACTTACCAAACTAATGCCGATCGATCTGCCCTTTCATCACTTATTAACTCTGTTCAATATGTGACCGTTTCTGTCAATGGATCTGAATTATCTTCTAATGTCACTTGGACGACACAAAGCGAAAAAGACGCTTTAGTCAATGCGGTTTCATACGCTCAAAGTGTTGCCAATAATGGCTACTCGTCTCAGTCAGAAATATCATCTGCATATAATTATTTATATAATGCTATTTCAACGTATAGAAGTACTCATAAATCCGGTGTAAATTATCGGAATTATGTTGATAAATCTTGGCTAACGTCACTCATTAATTCTGTTCAGTATGTAAAGACTTCTGCTAATGGAGATGGAACTGACGTACCCAATTATGAAAAGTGGACAACAGAAAGAGCAAAACGTGACTTAGACAGAGCAGTGCAAAACGCTCAATCTGTTGCCAGTAACTCCTATGCATCTTCGTACGAAGTGACAGATGCTATTAACAGTTTAGACAAGGCAATCAGCATTTATAAGGAAGCCCAAAGTTACGGTAATCAAAAATAGAAAATAAAAAGGACTCTACACCGAGAGAGTCCTTTTCATTTTCATATAGAGCCAGTCTTAGACCAAAACATCTATTTGAACCTTTACCTATTCCCTTTTCCAGTTTTTATAAAATGGTGTTGGCTTCGATAACACTGATCCTAAAAAGAACACAAGCGTTAGCCTCGTTAACACCGAACAACGCCTAAAGCAATTATTTAGCGTAGAATTAACAGTAGAAAGTGTGGTTGGACAAGGCACGACTATCTCTTTCCAAATTCCTAAAAAATAAGGATTATGCGATATCGGGAGCTATCCGTCAGTCAGACCATTCTATCGGTTTATAAAATAAAAATAACAGGAATAGATTTCCACAATCTGTTGTTTTTTCGTTATACAAGCAATATTGCTGCTGTATATGCTTTAAAATCGCCTAAACAATTCTCGATGATTGCTTGGAGTATGTTTAATTCAATAGCCTGATAATCATGCACAGCAATATTTTGGAACCCAACCATATTCATTAAAGTTTTTGCTAATCCATGGTCAATAATGTTATTCTCCTCAAGTAATTTGAATGCTTCTCTACTCGTTTTAGGTAAACCAAGCTTTAAATCACTAACAATATGCATGGCCAAATCAATACTAGCTTCACACGCACGTTGAATATTCAAAACGATACTGTCCTGCTTCGTAAAATCTTGCAAATTTCCAGGATTACTACCATACACTTCGTTGACATGCTTCACACAGCGCTCAATTGTAGCAATTTTATTTAGAACAACATCATTAGTTACCATAGACACTACCTCTCTCTTCAATTGATCTCAAAATCTCCGCACGTTGTTCATTTAACGTTACATACATTGATAGGGCCTTCATTCGTTCTTTAACAAAGGTGTTTTCATCTTGGCAATCAATGACCATACCACTTGAAAAAATTTGTGCTGCAAACACTGTATCAACCGTCTTCATATCGACTAAATCAATATCAATATCAACATTACAAGCCTGTGCAATTTCTCCGGCTAATAGAAAACGTTCGTAACTTGAGAGAGGCTTATCTACAAAATACGCTATATCTAAATCACTATCTTCACGTGCCGAACCCCGCGCATAAGAACCAAAAACAATAACAAAGGCTGGTTTAACAGCCGTAGCTAACTTTTCAACAACTACCTTCTGCCAGCTTCGTTGCAAATAAAACACCCCCGCTCCTTCTTGGAATCATTATAACAAAACTCTACCCTTAATTATGAGTGTTCTATCCGTCAGTTCCAGGAGTCTATCCGTCCGTTTGTTTGATCGTTCTATCCATCTCGATTGAAAAAAGCAGACTACGGACTTATCTGCTTGTTTACATTTCGTAAGCTCATAAGTACATAAGACACAAAATCTTAAAAAAAATGCAAAATCTATCTACCTATTCCCCAAAATATACATAAAAAAATCCTAAGCTATGATAAAATTGGTTTATCAACATATATTAGGATAATTCCGTTAGACAGGACCCATTTCAGCAAGTAAATAATCAATCGTTTCTTAAGGCAATTAAAGGTTTTACCTAGGATAAAAACCCTATGATTTATTTACCATTACACTTATCAAAACAACAGGAGGTTTCCCATATCATGAAAAACAAAAGAAAACTAGCTTTACTCGCCCTAGTTGCTGTCCCTTCACTGATCTATACTGCACCCACTACGTCAGCATCGGCTGCTGATGTTTCTGGACATGCAAAAACGGCTTACATATACAATAATAATTATTACTACAACTCAAACGTTACAAATGTTGTACAACTTATTTCGAACATTAACGATACTTATTACTCATTCCAAGCAAACCTTGAGGCAGCCCTCAAAGCCTACAACGAGTTAACTGAAACGGAAAAACAATACGTCACGAATTATTCAACACTATCAAATCATCAACAAACGAGAGTAGCGTATCGTAAGCTTGCTGCACAAATTGATGAGAAATTAGCCTCTGTGGAGTCAACTTCTGTTAATTACTACCAAAACGTCGTAGAAACGAAAGATTGGTACAATACGTTAAATGCAGCGCAAAAAACCTTTGTGAGTGCTGAATCACAAAGAATACTGAATTCCTATATCACGCCAAATACATCTATCGATAAAGTGGTCAATAAAATCCAATTGTTAAACTCTTCTCGTATTAGCTTCCATCAGGATGTAGCTGATGCGAGAGCCGAGCTCAATGCACTACGCAAACATACAAACGTCTCATTACCTGCTGGCGTCGAAAAGATTTTATTAGATGCTGAACAGCTTGTTGTGAAGGATAAAGCAGCGGCTAAGGAAGTAGAAAATGCTATTGCAGCTTTATCGCCTAAAACGTCCACTGCTCAAGATGTACAGGCAGTCAAAACAGCTTTCGAAGCTTTAACACCCGTGCAACAGCAGCTTGTGCCAAATGTCTGGACATTAGCAGACTATGTAAATGGTAAATATGATCTGCCGGCTAAAGGAAATGCGAAAAAAACACCGACTTTTTCTGACAAAGCAGCCTTACCTGGTAAAATCACGGCTATGACTAGAAACAAAAATACCTATACAGCAAAAATTAATGTTGCTGACTCAGAAAATAGTACAGAGCGCTTTGTTTTAACAACGAAATCCAATATGACTGTTATTATTCCACCGCTAGGAACTCTTCTTAATGAGGATACTGGCGTAATGGAAATTCAAATTACACGAAATTTGAATCGAATCACATTCCAAGCAACATTAAATAATAAACCCGTTGAATTTGAGGCAGATATGGAAATCATTCTCGAGAATTTACCACCGAATGCCTCCATCGTTCGTACCTATGACTTTAACGAGCAGATGCCAGCTGATTACACTGTAGAAGGAAATCAACATTTTATTCAAACATCTACACCAGGTACATTCCAGATCGTTAGAAATTAATCCCCTTCATGATCCCCAGTAAAGATTAAAAAAATCATAACCCTCTGCCGATACTTTGTTATTAGCAGAGGGTTTAACATTATCAAACCCCTCTTGAAAATTTTATTAGGCACATGTAACAAAATCTTATTAACATACCATAAAGAGGACTATGCCTTAGCAATACAGCAACGACTTTCTTCTTCCTTGTTTTCCTAAACATATTCCTCTTTTCCACTTCCCTTAGTCCAGCAACCTTTTATGCCATGTCACACCCTTCAATTAACTAGTTCTTTTGTCGCGCATTTCATAAAAATTTTTAAAATCATTGACATCTGTCATAAATACAGCATATTCTTTAATAAAGTTTCCTTAGAGAAACAATATAAAGTACGGGAAAGATTATTAAGGAAAGGAATAAAAAAGGCGTATGACAAAAACATTGAGACCACTTTCAGAATGCTCATTTGGAGATTGTTTTTTAATAAAAGAAATAAATATTGAAGGTCCTTTAAGAAGAAGATTATTAGATTTAGGCTTTGTGAAAGGAGCAGAAATCTCTGTTCTTCGTAAAAGTCCTTTAGGAGACCCTGTTGCTTATCGTGTAAGCAATACAACAATTGCATTACGTAATGATGAAAGCTCTAGAATTCTAGGAGAAATCGTTAGGGGGGCTATAAAGTGAGAGTAAATAAAATAGCTTTAGCAGGTAATCCAAATACCGGTAAAAGCACATTGTTTAATACATTAACAGGATTGAAGCAGCATACCGGAAACTGGCCGGGTAAAACAGTTGTCCATGCAGAAGGATCCTTTGAACATAACGGTGAACAATATGTACTCGTGGATTTACCCGGTACCTATTCTTTATTTTCAAATTCAGCAGATGAGGAAGTCGCAAGAGATTATATTATTTTTGATCAACCAGATGCAACAATTGTAGTGCTGGATGCAACATCATTAGAAAGAAATTTAAATCTCGCACTCCAAGTATTAGAAATGACTAACAATGTCATTATTTGTATCAACTTAATTGATGAAGCTGAGAAAAAGGGTATCCGAATTGATGACAAGAAATTGGCTCGTGAACTGGGAGTCCCCGTCGTAAAAATATCAGCCAGAAATAAAAAAGGAATTGATCAATTATTAGATACATTAAATCAACTAGTGCACGGGCAAATTGTTACGACTCCTTATCGTATGACATATTCGAAAGAAATAGAGGAAGCCATTTTAAAAGTAGAATCGAAAATAAAAGGCTATTTTGATGGTAAATATCCATCGAGATGGATTGCCCTTCGTTTACTTGATGGAGATGAGGAATTGATCTTAAAACTACAAAATCATAAAAATAATAGACAAGGAGAGGAGATAACAAATGGAGTCCCAGTCAGTGTTAAATCATAGCTTACTAAAAGATATATTGGCTGAAGTGAAAGAAGTCTCGAATGAGGATATTCGAGATGAAATCGTTAGTGACATTTATGCTAAAAGCAAATCTTTATGTAAAAAAGTAGTGTCAGAGCAGCAGCCAGGACTATATAGATCCGATAAATTAGATGATATTTTCACATCCCGCATTTGGGGATTCCCTATTATGCTTATTCTGCTTGGAACTGTCTTTTACATTACGATTGCTGGCGCAAACGTACCATCAAGCATGTTAGCGGATTTATTTGGCTATCTAGAGGGTAAGCTAACAATAATTTTTGAAGCAATGCACGCACCAGAATGGCTACATGGTATTTTAGTGCTTGGGCTGTTTAGAGGAACCGGTTGGGTTATTAGCGTTATGCTACCGCCAATGGCTATCTTCTTCCCTATCTTCGCCTTACTAGAAAACTACGGTTACCTACCACGCGTAGCATTTAACATGGACCGTTTATTTAAACGAGCAGGAGGACACGGGAAGCAATCATTAACAATGGCAATGGGCTTTGGCTGTAATGCTGCCGCTATTCTATCTACGAGAATAATAGAATCTCCTCGTGAACGAATGCTGGCTATTTTAACGAACAATTTTGTTCCTTGTAACGGGAGATGGCCAACACTTATTTTATTAGCATCATTATTTATGACAATGGGTTTTACAGGGGCAACAGGTACATTTGTGACAGCAGCAATTTTAATGGGATTTGTCCTGTTAGGTGTTGTTGTAACATTAACTGTATCCTGGGTTCTTTCTAAAACGGCTTTAAAGGGTGTACCCACTCATTACACATTAGAGCTTCCACCATTCCGAAGACCAAAGTTCTGGAATACGATTTTAAGAGCAAGTATTGATAAAGCATGGAATGTACTAAAAAGAGCGGTTATCGTTGCAGCGCCTGCCTCTATTTTGACTTGGATATTCGCAAATATTTACATTGGTGATACAAGTATTCTAATGCATTTTGTTAACTTTTTAGATCCATTTGGTCAGGCTCTTGGTATGGATGGTTTTATTTTGGCCGCCTTTATTCTTGGGTTACCAGCTAATGAAATTGTGGTCCCTATCCTAATTATGGCGTATTTATCTCAAGGAGCGATGCTTGAGATTGAAGATTTATCGAAGCTAAAGCAAGTGTTTATCGACCAAGGCTGGACGTGGCTGACAGCTTTAAATATGATGTTATTCTCACTTCTACACTTCCCTTGCGGAACGACTTTAGTCAACATTTATAAAGAAACAAAAAGTGCGAAGTGGACATTTATGTCATTTTTAATTCCAACTGTCATTGCCATTGGCGTGACATGGTTAACGGCAACAATTGCTCGAGCGTTTGGTTGGGTGTGATGGAGGGGCTATTTAAACGCCCCTCTTTTTATTCTTCGAAATTTGTGTTTCAACTAGGGATTCAATAAAGTGTGAAACTTTAATTAGCGGGAGTTTAAGCTCTTTATGAAAGAGAAATAACCAAGTGGAAAATCATCCACTTGGTTATATTTTGGTCGTTATCGATTTAAAAGCCTTATTTCTATCATCTATACATATTTATTACTTTGAAATCTTATCTTGAACAAGATATTTATTTCCATATTTATCAACTATAACAATTACAATATAATCTCCCACAATGAATGGGTACTCATTATTTGTAATAGGTTGCACTGTTCGTCCGTTTTTAAGCGGCGTTTTGCCATTGCCATTGCTAAGACTTGTTAATGCACCAGAAGTATTTGGATCAATAACCTCAATTGGTTTAACATTATCAATTTCTGTTTGTGTATATGTTTTACTATATACTTTGTAATAGTAGTTGACTTCTTCTCCAGGTTCCACTGAAGGATCTGAGAAGGTAAAGTCGAATGTTGCATTAATCTTATTACTTCTATCAACAGAAATAGGCTCCTGAAGCTTAGCACTTTCAATATTAGTTGTAAGAGTTCTATAAATATAAGATGCTGTAGGTTTACCATTTGCAAACGGTATTTGTGTATTGGCAATAATCGCACTGCCTTTATCTGTAATATCGGCATTTACCGTTAATGCAAAGCTTTGATTTACCGGATTATTAAACGTAATAATCATTTTTCTAGGTTTCCATGTCTCCCTTAAAGCTGCACCATCTTCCCAAGCCCATGTATAACTTGGTAAAGTCGCTGTTGTACCATCTAAGTTTGTAAAATTAAAGAATGATTGACCATTTTTAATAATACTTCCTGGATTAGCTGGGTCACCAACTGCTTCTGAGAATGTAACCTCAAATGTTTTTCCATCAATTCGTTTAAAGATAGGGTCTTCCACTCGTGGAGCTGTACCATCAGAATAGAAATCTTGCTTCATCCAACCAGCATTTGATTCATCATGATTTTCCCCAGCATCATTGGCTTTGTAGACGGTCATATTACCATACGTATCCTGTGCTCCTAGGTATACAACATACTCTGTATGTGGATTTAAAGTTACACCCTGTGCTTCAGCTAAAGGGAAGGCCCCTTTTCCACTTTTCTTAACACTCGGACTGCCTTTTAATTTGTCCTCTAAGAATTTACGCTCTGCAGGTGTATCAATCTTTAAATTAGCTGAATCATTCGTTGTCCCATCTGCATTTTTCTTCGGTACAAACCAATAATGCAGTATAGTTGTCTCATCAGTATTGAAGCTGATCATTGCTTTTGTATCATCTTTTTCCTTAGGCTTTACAACTAAGTCTTTAATTAACGGTGCTTTCGTGTCACCAATAATTTCTTTTGATGTCATTTTCGAAATTTCCCCACCACGATCCTTTAAGACCATGTAAACAGAATAGCTTGAGAATGGATTAAGTTTGTCTTTAGAAATAGCAATAGGGAATTTTTTTGTGTCTGCCTCTAAATCGGCAGGACCAGAGCCAATTTCAATATAAATATTTTGTCCGCCTATTTGGAAGTAGCCCGATTTTAATGATGAATCCTTCGCAAATTCATTAACAAAGTCTCGCTCTGTAATACCTTTATCGGCTAAATATTGCTTAAATGTCTTTGTTTCACCATTGTCTACGATCGTATCAGGTAAAACCATATAATAATACGAACCAGCCTTATTCGGCTTGAATTCAACTTCTACTCGTTTGAAATTATCAGATTCGTCTGGTTTATTAATGACATTTTCAATAGAAATAGTTGGTGGTACAAATTTCTCATGCACATATTCAGCATAGTTTCGAGCATTTTTACCAGGTCCAACAGTATTGGCATTTTCAAATTCATTGCCTGCTAAGTCCTTAACACCAGGTAATACTGTTACACGTAATGTATCACCATAGACAAAACCTGTTTCAGATGGAATTGTTAATAATACTTTTTTATCGCCTTCTTTATACACTACATCAGAAGGTTTAATTTTTTGCTGCCCTGTCGTATTGACGATAACTGTTCCTGATAAATCGTAGTTATTTACATTACGAGCGCTTTCAGGATCTAAGGCTTCATTTAGATATACATAAAACTGGTTTTCTTGACCTGCTGGTTCTAACTTCGTCTTCTCTACAAATGGATAGATGTTATCAAGTGCACTTGTTGTAAACTCTTTCATAACAGCTGGATCTTTCGAGTTATTACCCGAATCATCCTTCATCACTACATAAAGTTGATACTCTGTTTCAGCGTCTAAACCCGTTAAAATTTCAGTAATTCCAAGTTTACCCGCAACTGCCTTGCCCTTACCTGTTGGCTTAGCAATAATGTCTGCAGTTGTTGGATCGGCGGCAGTCGTCTTTTTACGCACATAGTAGTAATATTCCCCTGGTTCACTCGCTGTGAATTTTACCTCTGCACGTTTTCCGCCCTGTAGTGGCGTTACTGTAAGTGACTTTACGACTGGCGGTGAGCCATCCTTCATTTGGAATGATTGTGATTTAATATCCGAAGCGTTTTTCGCTCCATCAACCACCATTACATAAACGACATATTCTTTTTTCTCACCTAGATTAGTGACTTTAACCGTGTTTGTGCCTTTTACAGCCGCACCTGTTCCACTTGCTACATTTCCAGTAGAAATACGTTCTACCATTTCCCGTTTTGTTGGTGCATCAGCGCCCTTTTCACGAACTATATAATAGTAAGTGCCGACTTCATCTGACGTAAAATCCACCTGAGCATCGCTACCATTTAATGGTGTTACCTTCGTTATATCAATTAAAGGTTTCGTTTTATCGGTCGGTTTTTGATTATCATAATCGTCCTTATCAATCGGTTTACCGTCTGGATCTGTAATAATGCCGATATTATCTTTATCCTCTAGGAAATCATCGAAGATATTATTCGGTGACTCACCCTTCGGTATAATAACTTTGTCAATATACGTGTAATCTCCAACATCAACCCAACCATATACATTATCAACGTACAGAGTACCTACACGACCGTCCATATATAGCTCTAAATCTGTAAAGCTATTGTAGTTAATCCAGTCGATATTGCCATCTCCGTAAATTGTTAGCTTTGTTTCTGTATCAAGGTTTAGTGTCCCAATATTTCCTTGAATCTCAAATTCACGGACATTCCTGATGATGTCTACGCGTGGTAACTTCATATTTGTTTCGATTTTTGTACCGCTTTGAGATACGACTAGTCGTGATACAGTGCTGTTATAAAATTCAATATGTTTTTCAACATTTTTCATCGTCACTTTATCTTTAGACCAATTCTCAAACGGCTTGTTTTTATCAGGATTTTTGTCTGAATTCTGATCTGTCCAATTTTCAAAATCCGTTGTCGGACCGTTTTTGGACGGGGGTGGGTTTTCACCATTTGGATTTTCGGGATTAGTCCAGTCGATAAATGAAAAATTGTTACTTGCTATACGGCCAATCGATAATGGATTATAGTCAGAAACACTCATATGTAAAGGTGGACGTACCGTTTCGTTCACATACATTGTGCCAGTCAATGTAACATTTGAAAATTCAATATAGTTCCCATTAACAACGATTGTCGCACCGAAGGACTCATGATCACCATCAAACTCTAGGAATCTTGAGCTTGTCCCGCTCGCATTCAATGTTAGCTTCGAGACAGAGCGAATGGTTTTGCCTGACAGATCCCCTTCAATAAACGCACCTTTTAATACTGGTGCATTATATTCATTAAAAATATGCGAAAGACTTTCTGGTACTGAATATGGTTCACCGTTTATGTAGACAACATCGTCTTCAACACCTGTAATTTTGAAAGTTGTAGCATTGCTTTTTTTCTCTTGTGAACGCACAATAAAGGATGCAATTTGTCCACGAGTTACCGCATCAAATGGTGAGAATGTGACAGGCGTTGTTCCTTCTGTAATATTTAAATCCACTAAAGTTTGAATATAGATGGCGTTGCTCGTTTGGCTTGTTACATCTTTGAAGCTATGGTTGTAATTAGATGCTACCTCAAATTTAAAACCTAGCACTAAAATTTTCGCTAATTGCCCACGTGTAATTACTTCATTAGGCATAAATGTTCCGTTTGAATACCCAGACATGATTCCTGCATTTTGTAATGCGGCTACATACTTATAATATTCACTGCTCTGTGGAACGTCTTTAAAATATGGATCTTCCACATTTTTCAAATCTAAATTTAAAACAGTCGCCAGCATTTTTGCTGCCTGACCACGTGTTACATTTTGATTTGGTCGGAAAGTTTTATCTGCATACCCACTAATCGCACCTTGAGCATATAATTTCAAGATATTGTCATAATGACTTGAATATTGGTCAATATCTGTAAATGGTGAAGTAGCCGCCGCTGCCTTTTGTGGTGGTGGCACTACAAAAGCAATCCCACTAGTAGCGAAAACAGTTGCTATCAGTGCTTTGTTCACTTTTTGGATTTTTGTTTTATCCATCCCACTCTTCCTTTCATTTATGTATTTTGATACGTACAAAATATCATTTTCATCATACCCTTTATATCGACAGGTAGACAGTGAACCTTCATAGCTATTTCTAAAATAATGGAAGAAAATCGTTAATAACGGCTAGCAGTAAATACACTAAAGGCCCATCACCATAACGTGGAGTTGATTTCCGTTCCGACTAGGCGCTTTCCTGGGGGCGTCCGATGAGCCGCTTCACTCGCGTTGCTCGCTCCAGGGTCTCATCTGTGACGCTAATCCCCAAGGAGTCGCCCAGTCTCCACTCCAATCAACTTATATTTACAGCATGCGTTTTAACAAATGTTATACCTAGTTTCTAATGATGAATCAAAAAACGGTTTAGGCATTCCACGCTCTTCGTCATCCAAACCGTTCTACTAACTAACCGTTTTTTAATGAAATCCCTTTAATATCACACATAAAAAAGCCAAGGAGCATCGGTGCTCGCTTGGCTTTAACGATATATAGGCATACATCTGTCGTACTTGTGATGTCATAAGGGAAAGGGGGATAACCTTACATCTTGTCAAGTCGATCAAGAGATGTGTCCCGAGTTTACGAATCATTTGAACATGCTTTAGAAGTCATATGGGGAATGACTTAAAAGTAGCTTGCCCAAATGATTGTCGTATTAATCGTTTACCCAAAAATTAAAAGATATAAGCCTATTTCAATACATTTTTTATTTAATTTCTTGTTCAGCGACCATAACTTGATTTCGTCCAGCTTGTTTTGCAAGATACAGCGCACCATCCGCAGCTTCAATTAACTTTTCCGCAGTGTCAGCCATTTGTGGATACACAGCAACTCCAGCAGATAATGTCACTTTACGACCACAAGGACTTATAGTATGAGCCAAATTATGGCGCAGTTGCTCTGCCACTTGTACCGCTTCCTCAACCGTAGTATTTGGCAGTAACAAAACAAATTCCTCTCCACCGTAGCGACAGCAAACATCTCCATCACGAGCGACTGCTTGCATATTTTGAGCTAAAAATTGTAATACTTTGTCCCCGACCGCATGACCATATGTATCATTAACACTTTTAAAATGATCTAAATCAAGTAAAATGAGGGCATGCGGTAACTTATTATCAAGCCATTCAGCTAGCATTGCATCCATCGTGCGCCGATTCGTTATACCTGTTAATGGATCTGTTGTAGATTGATCCTTAAAATAGGACACCTGTCCCTGTAAAAACGTTAAACTGCGTATAAGAGCACTCTTCAAATAATAAGCCTCAAAATACCATCCCCGCACAGATTTCAAGCCATCTACATTTTTCGTTTCCAAGCTCTCCTCTGTTAAAGTGGCTAATTGCTGTAAAGGATTTGCAATACGTGCTGCTGCCCAAAGTACAATAATAATTGAAATTAGCATAAGAGGAATAGATTTTATTATGACATCCTGTACACGATCAAATGAAGGTTCTAACGCTACTTTTAACGGTCTCTGAGCCACTACTCCCCAACCCGTTAAAGGAACGGTACTATAACCAGCAAGCATTTCTATTCCTCTAGTATTCACTACTTGCTGAGCGCCACTTTTTCCAGAAACCACTTGTTGAACGACCTTATTATCAATAGCGATATCATTGACACGACTTGAGTTCTGATGATAGATAACACGTCCATCTGAATCAACTACGTAAACATACGAACCATCATGATAATAATGTTCCCCTAGTAACGCATTAAAAACATTTCGTTCCTTTAAATAAATTGTTCCAGCTACCATTCCTAGATATTCACCATTCTCTGAAAAAATAGGATATGATATAAAAATCAAAAGACGTCCCGTCATCTCCTCATAAGGTTTGGAGACAAGAGGCTTCTTTTTAGTTAGCGCTTCTGTTGCTCCAACAGATGTTAATACCTCACCTTTTACCTCTACTGAAGGTGGTGAAACAGATAATACAAGACCTTCTGCATTTGTGATAAGTACCGAATTAAACATATTATTTTGCATTTTCAAACGCTCTGTTTCATATTCCAGTGCATTCTCATCATTCATTTTTGACTTTATATTGTTGGCACTATAGCCAAAAATCTGAAAAGCTTCTTCTAAATAAGAACTTGCTGTGGTGGCTAATTTTTGCGCATATACTCGATTTGTTTCAAGCGTATTTTCTTTAATGGAGGCAACATTCATTCGGTAACCGCTCCAAATGCTACCAATGCTCGTTAAGAAAAAGGCAGCCAACGCAACTCCCATGATTAAATGCTTTAACTTTAAATGTTTTGATTTCATTTTCTACCCTTTACCTCTAGTTAATTTCTTTGCAATACCTTTTTCA
>Ga0213828_1002364_pt1 | contig 13856 bp, 16 predicted proteins | sample MC6MC0897MG_FD_180664 | JGI IMG/M metagenome (GOLD analysis project Ga0213828, IMG submission 180664) | Enriched soil aggregate microbial communities from Iowa State University, Ames, United States - MC6-MC0897-MG | ecosystem: Environmental > Terrestrial > Soil > Unclassified | place: USA: Iowa...
ACGAACTTAAAAGAAACAAAACTTTTGGTCTTAGAACCTGGGACTGTAATAACACCTTCTGCAAAAGAATATTTAAAGGGTATTACGATAGAATATATGAAAAAACCAGAAGCAACCTCCCCAATGGCCCAGTGGAAAAGTCAATTAACTTATCAATTTAGAATTAAAATTAATATTGCCATAAGCCATATCGTTACTTTACAAAAGAAAAGCCACGATATGGGGAATACGGAGCTGGTAGTGGCTTTAAATACGATCCTAATGATAGTCAAGACAATAACAATGGAGACTTTAGCTTCGTACAGGTTAGAACTGGTACAGGAAATTGAAGAGTTATTGAAAGATAAAAAGCCATACGTTGACAGCATCTATCCAGAAGATTCCTATGTTCCAACCTATAAAGATGAAGAGTGTGTCATAGCTTTATTTGAGTTACATGCATATTTACAAGATTTAGAACATTTTATTGCGAAAGAAATGAAGGAAGGCCTGAAATTTGAGGATTATATAAAATGTATTTCGATAGCAACTACTTTGAAGGATTATTGTTGGGTTTTGATGGTGCAGATGATGGAAAATTCAGTAAAACAGGGGTGATAATATGACTGATTATAGCATTGACACAATTGTAGATACAGTTGTCTCTCGTATACAAAAAGTAATGGATCAATCTTTTGAAATTGAAGCTAGTGGACGCCATATCCATCTGAATCGGGAGGCAATTGATACTCTCTTTCATGAGGGGTATCAATTACACCCAACGAAGTATTTATCACAGCCAGGCGAATTTGCATCAGAAGAACGGGTGAGTATTGAAGGACCGAAAGGCACGATTCACGATGTTATAGTTCTTGGACCAGAGCGAAAAAACTGTCAAGTGGAGGTTTCTTTAACAGATGCACGTTCACTAGGCGTAAATGCACCAGTTCAATTAAGTGGAGATATTGAAAACACTCCGGGGATTATTGTGAGGAATGGCTCTAAGTCTATTGTTTTGGATAGAGGTGTGATTGTTGCAAAACGCCATATTCATGTAAAGGATACTGACGCTGAAAAGTTAGGTGTTAAAGATCATGAGAGAGTATCTGTTCGGGTTTTTAGCAAAAGGCCACTTATATTTGAGGATGTTATGGTAAGAATAAGTCCCAAGTTTGAGACTTATATGCACATTGATTACGATGAAGCAAATGCTTGCGGTCATAGTAAAGGTGTACGTGGGTGTATTGTTAAGAGGTGATATGGATGGACAATATTGAAACAGTAGTGCAAAAAATCACTGATATGATCATACAGCGTTTGCAGAAGGAAGAACATAGAAAGACCGTTGTTTTTTTAGGGAAAGAATATTCAAGTATTCGGACTTACTATGAAAATAGAGGCTATGAAATAGCTCCAGTAAAAGATAAATCTGATACGGATATCATAATCGTTACTGAGCTGACTATTTTAAATATGAATCGCATTGCACAGGGACTTCCTCAAACAGAAGATGAAGTGATTATTTTTCAACATTTATTAAATGGGAAAAAAGTTTTTTTCTTAGAAGAGGGAATGGAACTATATGCAAGCCAGCATGTAGCCCCGCGGGCATTGCTGCAAGTCCTTGAGAATTATAAAAACCAATTGGTAAGATATGGTGCTTCTATACTTCCGCTAAAGCATTTTGAAAAGATTGGTGGCGCGATCAATCAGGAAGTAAACGATAAAGCTGATAAATGTGATAGGAAAGAGCTTCTTACCGTAGCAAAAGTACGAAAACTTAACTTACATGCAGGAGACATCTTTGAAACAGATAAGAACATCATTGTTACAGCATTGGCCAGGGATTATTTGCGTGATTTAGGTGTTGAGATCGTATAGAAAGGAGCATGCTATGTTCATTGGAAAAGTTGTAGGCAGCTTATGGGCTACTCGCAAGGATGAAAAGTTAAATGGTCTAAAGTTCCTGCTTATTGAAAAACAACGAAACGAACATGAGGCTGATCCTGCTCTGGTTGTTGCAGTTGATCATGTAGGTGCGGGTATTGGAGAATCGGTACTGATTACGACTGGAAGCTCTGGTCGTCTATCTTTTGAAGGTAAAAGTATTCCTGTTGATATGGTTATTGTCGGTATTATCGACACGGTGGACTATCCAAAGGAATGATAAAAACTGAATGGAGTGAAATGTATGAGTATAAATGAAATCATAATTTGGCTTATGGTAATAATAATGGTCATTGGTGCAATCGACCGTTCACTGGGTAATAAAACTGGTTTAGGTAAACAATTTGAAGAAGGTATCCTGGCAATGGGTTCCTTAGCATTATCTATGGCTGGTATCATTGTTTTAGCACCGAAGTTATCAGATTGGCTGAGTCCTATCATTGTTCCTGTATACAAATTGTTAGGAGCAGATCCGGCAATGTTTGCAGGAACTCTGTTAGCAAATGATATGGGTGGATTTTTCTTAGCACAGCAAATGACTTCTGACCCATCAATTGTACTTTTCTCAGGTGGTATTTTAGGTGCCATGATGGGAGCAACACTTGTATTCACAATCCCAGTCGGATTGGGGATTATAAATAATGAAGATACAAAGTATCTGGCACAAGGAGTATTATGTGGGATCGTGACAATTCCGATTGGAGCATTGGTTTCAGGAATCATGATGGGTATGCCAATCATTAAAGTCTTTATGAATTTAATACCTATCATAGTTGTAGCGATTTTAATTTCAATTGGACTATTTAAAATTCCTGAAGGAATGATTAAAGGGTTCAATGTATTTGGGAAAATCATAGTGGCTGTTGGAGCCATTGGGTTGGCAATTGGAGGGTTAGACTTACTATTAGGTATCAAAGTATTTGGAAATCAAGATACACTTGAAGTTGGATTCCAAACAGTTGGTGGTATTGCCATTACTTTAGCTGGTGCTTATGGATTGGTGTTCTTGATCACAAAGATATTCAAGAAACCATTGATGAAACTAGGCCATCTGTTAGGAATGAATGATATTGCAGCAGCAGGTCTCATTGCATCTCTTGCCAACAATATTGCTATGTTCCAAACAGTAAAAGATATGGATAAACGTGGTAAGGTGATTAATATCGCTTTTGCAGTTTCAGCATCTTTTACATTTGGTGATCATTTAGGATTTACAGCTGGTGTTGCCCCGGAGTTGATTACTCCAATGATTATTGGCAAGCTGGTCGGTGGTATTTCTGCCATTTTTGTTGCCATATTTTTATCGAAACGTGTATTTAGGATTGAATAAAGTAAATACGATAGAGATTTAAGTACGGATGGAGGTTTAGACGTTGAATATAAACAGAGCAGAAATTGAAAAGTTAGTTCGTAGTATCATAATGGAAGAATACAGCAGTAAATTAAATGTTTCTTCAAAGAGACATGTTGACTCTAGTGGTGTCATGTCCATTTCGCTGCCATTGTTTTCTGTAAGTGAAGAAGATCGATTGGACACTGGCAACCCGAATCACAAAGTGTATACGAAAGATTTAGTATCACTTACTGAAAGTCCCAGACTAGGTTGTGGACTAATGGTAATGGAAGATACTACCTTCGATTGGACTTTAGGGTATGATGAAATTGATTATATTATTGAAGGAACTCTAACGATTATCATAGATGGCCGTCGCATAACAGCAGGTGCAGGAGAATTGATTTTGATACCAAGTGGTTCAAGTATTCAGTTTTCAGTTGAAGGAAAGGCAAGATTTATCTATGTAACTTATCCGGCTGATTGGCAGAATAAATAATAGCTTTATTAAATACTGACCAATCTTTTTATGAAAAGAGTAGGGGTTATTCGCTCACTCTTTTTATTTACATAGCATAAATGTCAAGGAACTCTATTTAGAGTCCCTTGATTCACGGATTGCATTCTTCACTGCTGCTTTTATAACAAAATACAAAATTGAAAAAAATAATATTGGGCCGACAATTATAAGCAAAAGATTGATAATAGTTATAAATCCATCAAATAGTAAATTGGTATCCAAAGCCTTCACCTCCTTAAACCTCTTCATATCTTATCAAGTATACCATATTTATAGTAAATGATGAATACCCATGTTCGACCAAGGGATAGAAGAAATCAAGACGGATTATAACCACAAAGCAAACAAAAGCTTTGTGATTTTTTTATATCCTTATCCAAATAATATGCTATAATGAATCAAATTGAAGTTTACGAGGCAGATAATATGAACATTAAGGAACGAGCAAAACAATTAAAAACAGATATTCCCGCTGTGTTTTTGTGTATGAAAAGTAAGGATACACCACTGGTCGCCAAAATTCTGGCTGGAATAGCAGTCACCTATGCTTTTTCGCCGATTGATTTGATTCCCGATTTCATTCCGGTTCTGGGCTATTTGGACGATATTATTTTATTGCCAGCGCTCATTGCACTGACTATCAAATTCATTCCGAAAGATGTTTTTGACCGTTATCGAAAAGAGGCTGAAGGATTGTGGAAAAATGAAAAGCCGAAAAAATGGTATTACGCAATTCCTATTGCGTCAATATGGCTGTTGATTCTCTGGTTAATTGTAAAAACAATATTCTTTTGAATATTCTGGAGATTTGTAGTGCCATTAAAGCTTTTAAAGTTGTGATTGTGCATACTAATGATAAAGACATAATCTGAAACAGATAAATGATTAAGGAGGCGACCGGAGAATAAAATGAAGAACAAAACCTATTTCGCAATCGATTTAAAGTCCTTTTATGCTTCGGTCGAATGTATGGAACGAGGACTTGATCCGTTGACCACTAACCTTGTTGTCGCTGATGCAAGCCGCACCGAAAAAACCATCTGTCTCGCCGTTTCTCCCTCTCTCAAAGCATACGGCATATCTGGTAGAGCAAGACTGTTTGAGGTCGTACAGAAGGCCAAGGAAGTAAATGCGGCACGGCTAAGCAAGGCGCCAGGACGATCCTTTTCCGGAGCTTCTTTTAGCGATACGGAATTGAAATCCTCACCGGGTATCTCGCTGGACTATGTTATAGCTCCGCCGAGAATGGCGCATTATATCGAGTACAGCACACGGATTTACAATATCTACTTGAAATACATCGCACCTGAAGATATTCATGTCTACTCCATCGACGAGGTATTCATCGATGCCACCGATTATTTGAACACCTACAATCTTTCAGCCCGTGATCTTGCTACTAAAATGATTCTGGATGTTCTTAAAACCACCGGTATCACAGCATCAGCGGGAATTGGCACAAACTTATACCTTTGCAAGATCGCCATGGATATTCAGGCAAAGCGTATTCCGGTGGATCAAAACGGCGTGCAGATCGCAGAGCTGGATGAAATGAGCTACCGACGCTTGTTGTGGTCACATCGGCCGCTGACAGACTTCTGGCGCATTGGCAGAGGATATACGAAGAAGCTGGAGGAACATGGCCTCCTTACCATGGGAGATATTGCAAGATGCTCACTAGGTAAGCCGACCGATTATTATAAAGAAGATTTACTGTACAAATTGTTCGGCATCAATGCGGAACTGTTGATAGACCATGCATGGGGGTGGGAACCATGCACGATCGCTGATATTAAAGCATATAAGCCAAGCACAAACAGCATTGGATCAGGACAGGTACTGCATTGTGCCTATACCTTTGATAAAGCGAAGCTGATCGTGCGGGAAATGACTGATCTGCTGGTGCTTGATCTGGTGGATAAAAGGCTTGTGACCGATCAGCTTGTACTGACAGTGGGATATGATATTGAAAATCTGACGGACCAGAATATAAAGAAATCATATCAAGGGGAAATTACCATTGACCACTATGGCCGCGCTGTTCCAAAATCTGCTCATGGCACGACAAATCTCGGCAGACAGACATCTTCTACAAAGTTAATTCTGGATGCCGTCACAGAGCTGTTTGACCGTATTGTTGATAAAAAACTTCTGGTCAGGAGACTCAACATCACGGCGAATCATGTTGTTGATGAGGCAACCGTTCAAAAGATGGATCGCTTTGAACAGCTTGATCTCTTTACAGACTATGCGGCTGAGCAGGCGAAAGAAGAGGCTGAAGAAGCCGAGCTTGCACGAGAGAAAAGTATGCAGAAAGCAATGTTAGAGATAAAAAAGAAATATGGCAAGAACGCCATCTTAAAGGGGATGAATCTGGAGGAAGGCGCCACCACGGTTGATCGGAATAAGCAGATTGGAGGGCACAAGGCATGACAAAAACATATGACGACATCATCCATCTGCCTCACCATGTCTCTACGACACACCCTCATATGGCAGCCATTGACCGGGCAGCTCAGTTTTCCCCTTTCGCCGCATTGACCGGCTATGATGCCGCCATTAAAGAAACTGCAAGGCTGACGGATAAGAGAGTGGAATTAGACGAATCCATGAAGGCTGCTTTGAGCAATAAACTGCAAATGATTGCAGACCGGCTTAAAGAGCACCCCGAGATCGCGATCACCTACTTTCAGCCGGATGGGAAGAAGAATGGCGGCGCATATGTAACTGTTATCAATACGGTTAAAAAGATCGATGTATATGAACGGATTGTCGTTATGACCGATGGCATAGTGATCCCTGTTGATGAAATAATTAGCATAGATATCCATTCGTTTGATGAATGAATAACGGATAAATAGAGCTAAGACTATTAACAAAATCAAGAAAGAGAAACTCATGAAACAGATTGCAATCATATCCGATACACACGGTATGCTGCGAGAACATGTTATAGCTGAACTTGCTGAAGCTGATTGTTCCATTCATGCTGGTGATATTGACACACCGTCCATTGTGGAGTCCATGCGACAGTTCGGAGAGACCTATATGGTGCGCGGTAACAATGATAAAGAATGGGCAGAAGCCCTGCCTAAGAGCATTACCGTCACAATTGAAGGTGTAAGATTCTTTATCGTTCATGACAAGAAAGATATCCCCAAATGCTTAACAAATGTGGACGTAGTGGTCTATGGTCACTCCCACAAATATTCTGCAGAAATTATGAAGGGAGTCCTGTTTCTCAATCCCGGTAGCTGCGGGAAACGGCGTTTTGATTTGGAAATCACAATGTGCCGCATGACTGTGGAGGCAGGGCGCTACCGGTATGAAAAAGTGATGATTCCATTATAAGTAAGAATACGCCTGGCCTGGGATGAAATATTCTTTTACAGTGAAAATGGAGAATATAAGCTGAAGGTGAAAAAAGTAACGAAGCATATGAATGGATTAGAGTACAGGTTTATTGCAGGGTATTTATATATATTATAGTAAACGACACCGTTCGAGTTTTTTTCGAATCGGTGTTTTTTGTTTGTCTTTCGGACCAGCCTTTATGCGGCTTAGGCCCAGATTGGTTTGGCATATGTGGCTCAGTTGAATAAACACCGGAAACATGTCTTGATGGATTTGAAACAACCTGTACATACAACTTTAACATAAAATGGAAAAAAAGATAAAATATGTATTGACAAAATATGAACAAAAATATATAGTTATTTTATAGTTATAAAATATAACTAAAAATATAATCTAATATAAGAATAAATTAAGCAAAATAACATTAGCATTAATTCTTCATATAATAAAACACGAAAAAGTAAATAAAAATGCAAAGTTGTCCACGATGCAACTTGTATATACAAAACAATACCACAGGAGGGTAAAATTATGAAACGAAGAATTCTAAGTCTCATTCTCGGAACGGCCCTTTCCGCTGCCATGCTGACAGGTTGCGGCGGTTCCCAGACCACGGCAACCACGGCCGCACCGGCGGCTGAAGCCAAAGCAGATGTAACCACAGCGGCCAAAGAGGCGGCAACCGAGGCAGCGAAAGCCACAGGTAGCGGCGGAAAGGTCGGCGTGGCAATGCCCACCCAGTCGTCAGAGCGTTGGATCAACGACGGAGCCAACATGAAGAAGCAGCTGGAAGCCCTGGGCTACCAAGTGGATCTTCAGTATGCAGAGGACGACGTGCAGATGCAGGTTTCACAGATCGAAAATATGATTGCTTCCGGTGTTAACTGTCTGGTTATTGCCTCCATTGATTCCTCTGCATTGGTAAATGTGGAAGTGCAGGCAAAGAACGCAGGCATTCCTATCATTGCCTATGACCGTCTCTTAATGGATACGGACGCTGTTTCCTATTATGCGACCTTTGATAATAAGGGAGTAGGTACGGCGATCGGGCAGTACATAAAAGACAAAAAGGAATTGGATAAAGCAAAGGCAGAGGGGAAATCCTACACCATTGAATTTTTCATGGGCTCTCCGGATGACAACAACGCATTGTTCTTATACAACGGTCTGATGGAAGTTTTAAAGCCTTATCTGGATGATGGAACTCTGGTATGTGAGTCAGGACGTACTTCCTTTGAGGATACTTGTATTTTAAGATGGTCACAGGAAACAGCGCAGCAGAACTGCGAGAATTATCTGACCGGCTTTTACGCAGACAAGAAGCTGGACATCTGTGCTTCCGCCTTTGACGGCTTTGCCTATGGCTGCAAAGCGGCTCTTGAAGGTGCAGGCTACAAAGTTGGCGAAGACTGGCCGCTTATTACGGGACAGGATGCGGAGCTGATGGCAACGAAAAATATTATCTCAGGCTTCCAGACCATGTCCATTTACAAGGATACCCGTCTGCTGGCTGAAAAGTGCGTGACCATGGTTCAGGCTGTTCTTCAGGGAGCTAAGCCGGAAATCAACGATACCACCCAGTACAATAACGGCAAGATCGTAGTTCCGTCCTATCTATGCACTCCAGTTGCAGTTGATAAGGACAATTACAAGAAAGTCATTGTTGACGGCGGTTATTATACGGAAGCACAGCTTGCACAGTAACAGAAGAAATAAAGGAATGGAAATATTGACAGGCGGCGGCGGAAAAGCCGCCGCCTGCTTTCCTGTAACATAAGAAAGTAAAGGAGTTGATGAGATGTCTGAACATATCTTGGAGATGAACCATATCACCAAAGAGTTCTATGGGGTGAAGGCTTTGGATGACGTGAATATTAAGGTGAAGCGGGGCGAGATTCATGCACTCTGCGGAGAAAACGGAGCGGGGAAATCCACTTTGATGAACGTGCTATCCGGCGTTTATCCCTATGGGACCTACAGCGGTGATATTGTATACAATGGAAATGTAAATCAGTTTCACAGCATTAAGCAAAGCGAGGCAAAGGGAATCGTAATCATCCACCAGGAGCTGGCCTTAAGCCCTTACTTGTCCGTGGCGGAAAACGTATTTCTGGGAAATGAACAGACATCGGTTAAAGGAGTGGTGGATTGGACAAAAACCAATAAACGGGCTCAGGAAATGCTCGAGAAAGTAGGTCTTGAAAACGAAAATTTAAATGTACCTGTCAGCAGCCTGGGCGTAGGCAAGCAGCAGCTCATTGAAATTGCCCGTGCTATGGCAAAGCAGGTGGAGCTTTTGATTTTGGATGAGCCCACCGCGGCCCTCAATGACGAGGAGAGCAGGCGGCTTTTAGATATCATGCTGGATTTAAAAAAGCATGGCATTACCTGCATTATAATTTCTCATAAGCTCAATGAAGTCAGCTATGTGGCGGATTCCATCACCGTCATCCGGGATGGGAAGACCATAGAAACCCTGGAAAAGGGAAAGGATGAGATCAGCGAGGACCGAATCATCAAGGGCATGGTGGGGCGGGAGCTGACGAACCGTTTTCCAGAAAGAAATTGTGAGATCGGAAGTAATATTTTTGAGGTTGAGAACTGGAATGTTTATCATCCCGATGATCCGGACCGGAAGATGATAAGAGATGTATCCTTTCATGTGAGATCAGGGGAAGTGGTAGGCTTTGCGGGACTGATGGGAGCGGGAAGAACAGAGCTGGCCATGAGTCTTTTCGGAAGATCCTACGGGCAGAAAATTACCGGAACCATTAAGATAAACGGAAAGCAGGTCCTAATCCGGAACGTAAGGGATGCCATCAACAACAAATTGGCCTACGTCTCCGAGGACCGGAAGAGTTATGGCCTTATCTTAATTGACAGCGTGCGCGGAAATATGACCCTGGCAGCGCTTCGCAACTTCTTTTCCAAAAGAGGCATCGTAAATGGCAATGCCGAAAACCTTTCAGCGGAGGATTTTAGAAAGAAAATCAACGTAAAAGCCAACTCCATTAACCAGACGGTCAGTTCCCTTTCCGGTGGAAACCAGCAGAAGGTGGTGCTGGCAAAATGGATGATGACCCAGCCGGATGTGCTGATTCTGGATGAACCGACCCGGGGCATCGATATCGGAGCAAAGTACGAGATATACTGCGTAATCAACGATCTGGCAAAAGCAGGTAAGGCAATTATTGTGATCTCTTCGGAGCTTCAGGAAATCATTGGCATCTGTGACCGCATCTACGTGATTAATGAGGGGCACATATCCGGTGAATTATCCAGTGAGGAAGTTTCCCAGGAAAAGATTATGAAATGTATTATGGCAGATAACGGAAAGGATGAATAGAGATGGACAAGAAAAAGACGGTTAATATTAATATGAAAGAATACGGCATGGTACTGGCCCTGATTGCGGTATTTCTCATTTTTGCGGCAATGACAGGCGGAAAGAACATGTCTCCGGCAAACATTAATAACCTGATTATGCAGAACAGTTATATTGTCATCCTTGCGGTCGGTATGCTGCTGTGCGTGTTGACCGGAAATATTGACCTAGGCGTAGGCTCGATCGTCGCAGTCTGCGGTGCTGCTGTAGGCATTATGATCGTAGACTATAAGGCCAGTATGTGGGTTGCGATTCTGGCAGCCCTGGCAATTGGAACGCTATCCGGTATGTTTGTTGGATTTTTTGTCTCAAAGCTTTCCATTCCCCCCTTTATTGTGACACTGGCAACCATGTTAATGGGCAGGGGTCTTACCTATACCCTTTTAAAAGCTCAGACAAAAGGTCCCCTTCCCACAGACTATACGTACATAGGTGCAGGCTTTCTACCTACCGTTAAAATCCCGTTTGGCAAAGGGACTTTGGATTTGGTATCCATTGGAGTTGCTCTTGCCGCCTTTGCCCTCATTATATTCTCCGAAATAAGGAGCATACGGACGAAGAAGAAATATGGTTTTCCAGTCAACCCCCTGTGGCAGTCCGTTTTAAAGGTGGGCGTGATTCTGGTGATTGTCTGGTTTTTCTTCTATAAACTGTCCCGTTATAACGGCATTCCGTTCGTTCTGGTTATCATGGGCGCGTTGGTTGCCCTTTATCATTTCATTACCAGCAAGACTGTGGCAGGGCGGCAGATCTATGCTTTGGGCGGCAATGCGAAGGCGGCGAAGCTTTCCGGGATCAATACGGGAAAAGTATTTTTCTGGGTATATACCAATATGGGCATCCTGTGCGCCATTGCTGGAATCGTTCTCTCCGCCAGAAATGCTTCCGCAACTCCGAAAGCGGGAGATCAGTTTGAGATGGATGCCATCGCTTCCTGTTATATCGGAGGAGCCGCAACCACAGGCGGAGTGGGCACGATTATCGGAGCCGTTGTCGGCGCATTTATTATGGGTATTTTAAACAATGGCATGTCCCTTTACGGTTGGTCCACCGATATCCAGAAAATCGTAAAAGGTGCTGTACTTTTGGGGGCAGTTACGATAGACTTATTATCAAAGAGAAAAAAATAGCTGAAAGATAGGGATGAAGTATGCAGGCACGGGAAGCAAAATATATGACGGTTGTCCAATGGGTACAGGAACAGCTTGAAAACGGCAGCATCGGGATGGGCGATAAGCTTCCTTCTGAAAACGAATTGAGCCTTCAGTTTCATTTAAGCAGGCAGACGATACGCCATGCGATCGACGTGCTGGAGCAGCGGAAGCTTGTGACGCGGATACAGGGAAGCGGAACATATGCAGGTGTCTGTGCCCGTGGAGGAAGTAAGGAAAAATATTTTAATATAGCAGTTATCAGCACCTATGTGGACAGCTATATATTTCCGGCCGTGCTTAAGGGGATTGAACGGGTGCTTTCCAAGTCCGGTTATACCATGCAGGTGGCATTTACCGGAAACCGGACGGAGCGGGAACGAGAGGCGTTAGATAAGATTCTGGATAAAGGGCTGATTGATGGTTTGATTGTGGAACCTGCAAAAAGTGCACTGCCTAATCCTAATCTGCATTATTATAAAAAGCTGATGGGGCAGCAGGTTCCGATCTTGTTTTTTAACAGCCGCTATCCGGAGTTAAATCTTCCCTGCGTATCACTGAATGATGCGCTGGTAGGGGAGAAAGCAGCAGAATATCTGATTCAAGCGGGGCACAAGGAAATTGGGGGGATTTTTAAATGCGATGACGGCCAGGGGCATTTAAGATATTCTGGTTTTGCAAAGAGCATAGAGAAGGCAGATTTAAAGCTGGACGGAAAGAGGATTCTTTGGATTGATTCCGAGAGCTTAAAAGATATGGAGTCATGGGCGGATTATCTCTTCCAGCGGTTGGAGGGCTGTACGGGGGTTGTCTGCTATAATGATGAGGTGGCAAACCTGTTGTCTGGCATCTGCTTTAAAAGGGGAATCCGCATACCGGAAGACTTATCCCTTGTCAGCATTGACAATTCTGACTTAGCGACTTTGGGAGAAGTTCCTATCACCTCCTTTCCCCACCCAAAAGAGGCCCTGGGGAGAAAAGTAGCGGAAAATATGATAAAGCTCATAGAGAATCCAAGTTTTGATGGGAATTATCTCTTTGATTCGGAGGCTGTTGAAAGGGAATCTGTGAAATTTATGCGAAAGGAGAAATCCAATGAGTGAGAAAAAAGGTTCATCCAATCCGCCTCAGAGCACCCTCGTCCTCCGGCTTGTGGGCGGAGGCTATCTGGTTTATCTTGGGTATCAGTTGATCCCGGAGCTTTCCATGTCTTCCGGGGGCCGAAATCTGGTTCAAATGATAGCTATGGTCACATTCTTAGTGGTGGGCGTATTGCTTGTGGGTTGGACTGCGATAAAGCTGCTGCGAAAGGAATTTGTGCGTCCGGGGGAGGATGAAGCGGACCGGATAAACGAAGACGATAAGGAAAATTTGTTGTAATACCTCTGATGCATAGTATAATATGATTATGGCTAATCTGATCCCAAGGAGGAATGCAACTATGATTATCGAAATAGAGGAGCTTGTCAATAAGAATTATCATAAACTGAAGGAAACAGACCTTATCATCTGGAAATACATTTCAACTCATCGAAAAGCATGCTGTGATTACATATGCAAAACAAAGACTTTACCAAAATCAATCAGTTGATTTACGGTGCTAAGCATATTTTCGCCTATGGCACAGAGGTACATCTTCAATTAAGAGGATGTACCTTTTTTATGTTATGTTTCACATGATGCCGGCCATTCTGCCTTCCAGGGAAACCACGCAGAACTTACGGCTTAGGGTATTTTGGTTCGATTTCATTAAATAAATAACAGTGCGTGGTTTTCAAAGAATAGCGAGTTGCAAAACTACAGGGAGGTAGCTATATTTACAGTAAGGTCTCAGATGGGCAGGCAGATTGTTTCCGGCATTATCCGGTCTAAGGTCTAAATTCTAATTTAGGAAAAGGAGAACAGATATTGAAAACAGCAGGAAAAACAGCCAGTGCTCCGGCAGCAGGGCGGCGAAAGGAGGAAATTGCACAAGTAATAGGAAGGATGAAAAAAAACTGGCAGCTGTATGCGATCATCGCACTGCCCGTGATGGTTCTTCTGATATTCAGCTACGGGCCGATGTACGGCCTTCAGATCGCTTTTAAAGATTTTGTACCGACCAGGGGATTTGCAGGCAGTAAGTGGGTTGGAATGAAGCATTTCCAGACATTTGTTACTTCTTATCAATTTGGTAGGGTGATC
>Ga0213828_1002365_pt1 | contig 13855 bp, 15 predicted proteins | sample MC6MC0897MG_FD_180664 | JGI IMG/M metagenome (GOLD analysis project Ga0213828, IMG submission 180664) | Enriched soil aggregate microbial communities from Iowa State University, Ames, United States - MC6-MC0897-MG | ecosystem: Environmental > Terrestrial > Soil > Unclassified | place: USA: Iowa...
TATACATAAAAATATGTATTTCGCAGTTAATCCAACTTCTCCAGAAGTCCTTCAATGGTCATCGTTTCACCGATAGATACGCATGTATCCTGACGAGCTTCAAGAACTTCTTTCAGAATTGAGATTTCGTCATCAGTAAGGTTGATTGTCTTCGTTATAATGTCAAACATTCATATCACCCCTTACTTTACGGCATCAGTAAGCGCCTTACCTGGCTTAAACTTTGGTTTCCAATGAGAGGGGGTAGTGTAAGTTTCGCCCTTCCTATCTCCGAGCCGAATGGTGCCTGTACGCTCCGCAACCTCAACAGCAGAGAATGTACCGAAGCCCACTAGTGCAACCTGGTGCTTTTCTGCCAATTCTTTTGTAATAACTTCTGTGAATGCCTTTAAAAACATCTCAGTATCCTTTTTCTGGAGTCCTGTTTTTGTTGATAATTCATCAATTAATTCTGGTTTTGTCATATATAAAAATCTCCTTATCATAATATTTTAAAATAGGAGAGTATCATAAATCTCTCCGCATGTTTTAATATTCAATTTCTTGCAATAATTTCATTGTAAAATATATCTGACCCTTGCCCGTAATCAATGGCTTATATGTAGTTATTGATTTTCCATAACCATTATCTGTAATATACTCGTCATAATCCATATATCCACCGGACAGTGTGATTTGAGTAGGTTTATTCTTTAGATCGCCGCACGTACATAAGTAACCATTTTTGCGAAACCATTCGAACATTTTGTTCCGTCCAAATTTCTTTAATTTCGGATTGTTTTGTACCACGCCTGAAAACGTGCCAATAGAAATAGAATTATTTGATGAACGTACTGTATCATGAAATTCAGCTTTTGGTTTCTGTTCTTCAATTGTTACTAAAAGTGGAGCAGTGGCAAGGTCTACAAGTTTATTATGTGCCGACGCAACTTCGGAAGGGTTTTTACTAAATAATTGCAATTTTAATCTTTCTTCTTCGGTAAGGTTATTACCTGCCAACAATCTATCTTCCATAGAATTAAAGGCATTTATGTATTTTAGTTTCCATTCAAGAGCCTTTTTACCGCTAAACCCCATACATAATAATGAAAAACCATCACGGTTCATTTCATAGTATCTATACTCTTTACCTCGATTTTCATACATGTCCACATAAAACATTTCGCTGTCCAAATTTGGACAGCCAGATATTAAGTTATCAATATCCCTTAATACATGGTTATGATTCTTCCCGAATTTTCAGCTACATCAAGGCTGCTTGCTAAAATTTTTCCATCTTTACTTTTTAAAGTAATATCACTCATTCACATTTCTCCTTTTATTTTGAATTTTTGTTTTCTGATAAAAGGAGAGGGGCTGGTAATTATCCAGCAAATCTCTCCAAGAGAGAATAGAAATACAGTCTAAACTCATATGACAAAATCGGAATACAGCCGAAAGTCATTAACAGCGGACTCTTCTCACATATCCGCAAATTTTCTCTGTAAAATAAAAGAACCTAGCGTTTCGCCAGGTTTTACCGCACAGCAGTCATTCGCCATTTATTATGTTGGCAGCACTTAATATGACTTTTCTGCTACTGCCAGAATGGCATTTGCAATTCTAATTGCTTCACAATCTCCTAAATCATGAAGAATAGACTCTGAAACTTTCAATGGAAAATATTTTATATATTCTCGATCATCTTCCGACACAATGTTTTTGCTGGCAATCTCCTGAAATTTTGTTAAAGTATCGATTGTTTTAAAATCGTTCATAAATACACCTCTTCTCAGTTAAAGCAATAAAAAAGAACCGCCACAAGCGATTCGCCATCAAATGTATGTTTAGTTCAAAACTATTAATTTTGTTTTGTCATCAATCGTATTGCCTGCATGATCCTGACACATAAAAATAAACCCTTCCTTTTGGCTATTGAAGAGTTTTCCGTCAGAATAATTATTCTTTTTTACATCGCAAAATGCTCCTTGCTCATAAATTGTTGTATTTCCAATTGTATATTGCCCACTACGATGAGTATGAGCCATGACGAGTCGTCTGAAATTAAATCCTTCGTTCCTAAACCATAGCATTGCTTTTTCTGCTGTTTTTAAAATACCAGAAGAGTATGCCATAGGGTGACAGAATATAGTGTCATTAATCTGACAGTACCAATTATCGGTGTATTCAATTTCAATATTTTCAAATACGTCTTTTAGTGGCTTATACTCAACTTTTGTGCGCTCACGTTTATCAAAATGCCTAAAACCATCTACGAAAATCAATTCAAGTGATGTTTTTGGCATTAATTCTAATAAATCGCTGTCCAAGTTTTTTGCCAAGTATGATTGAAAGCGAATATCGTGATTACCATATGTAATAACTACCTTCTTCGGATTGATATATTCAATCAACTCAATTAAATATTTTCGTGTCTCAATAATTTCTTCCATCGGGCTTACACGATATGCCTTTGGGAAAGTTGAAATTGATTGCATATCTGATATATCCCCGTTAAGTTGCAAAATGTCTGTTCTGCCTACATAATCAGACAGTAATTCCTTTGGGAGCTGAAATGGTACATGCAAATCAGAAATGGATAGGATAGTAGTAGAAACGCTATTATACCCATGTATATAGCTATCATATTCTTCATATCCAACGGCCTGTTTCCTTAACTGATCTGAAGTAATATCTAGTCCAAGCATATCTCGGATTTCTATCCAATCCATATCAGTGTTTCCACGCTTCTTTGCCAAGCAGCATCTAATCTTCCAGCCAGTTAAATCTTCGCCTTCTTGTCTATATAGATTTATCTCATTCACCGCCTTACCAATTATTCCGCATCGAACATTGTAGAAGAGAGTGGCAATGCTCCTCCGAGTTTGCAGTCAACTAACTGATCCTTATATTCCATAAACATATCTTTTACACTAATAGGTTCCCCAAACTCCTCATGACTCAAATACAGCTCACCATCAATTTCTTCAACCTTTGCTCCTACAATATTGTAGATACTTTGTTTTGTATTATCTAATTTTGCCATATTATATTTACCTCCAAATTAAAAGGACTTCTTGCGAGGATTAAAATATCTCTGTCGAGATTTTCTTTTCCTGACTTCAAGAAGTTGTTCTACTTTTTCTTTATGTTTTTCATTTATGGTTAGTCTTGCGATACATGATAAATAATAATTACCTACTCTACGAGGTATTTTTTCATCTACCACATTGTCAATTAATCTTTTGGCAGCGTGATAGTTTTTGAAATGTATGTGAGCGTTATTGTCATCGCTTCTACACACTCTATAACCCGTTTCTGTACGTTGTATTATGAAACCATGGTATTCTTCACCCATAACATTTAGTTGCCACGAATGGCTTTTAATGCCTTTAAAACAGCTACTTTAGGAGCAGCATAATAGCTTCTGTGACGCTTGTTTGCAGAATGACATAAGTCTGCTTCGTAATAATTTTTGTGATCAGAATATTTGAATCCTTGAGATTCTAATAGCTTAGCTTCCTTCTTGCTTATTGGTAAAATTTTATTTCACTCACTTTCGTTTTAAAATTTCTCCGGAGAGGAGAGTAGCGCTAGAATGAGGTGTCGATCCCCATGCCGTTAAACACACACTGTTTTCAAGACAGGTTCCGGAGCCGTCCGAATTATTCTAGCATATTTATTTGCAATTACTACAGCTCTGTACAAACCATAGCGTCAATTACGCATCACGACTAAACTCAACCAGAGGTTCTATCGAATTTTAGTGATTATGATTTAATTTTTACAAACAAAGAAGTTTGAAAATTAACATTTATAATTTAAGTGCTGATTTTTGAATTTTTAATAAGTATTAGTATGGATATTCAACGCATCTATGAGCGTATTATAATCTCCATTCAATAATTTAGATAATCATTCAGTCATCTACTATTTGAACATACCATATTCTTAATATGTATTTGATGTTATATAATAGTAAGAGTTAATTCCTCTTAGCATTAAATTTTACCTATGATTATCCGCATAGGTGACGGAGCGTAAGTTTATGATTTTCGTAATAATTGCAAAGGTTTAAATTATGATTCTAATTCGATGAAATTTGTAGCATTGGATAAAACAAGAGCAGTGTTGACATTACTGTTAAAAGCATCAATTTCCGCTTCCAGTGCAATCATATTGTCGAAGATTTCAATCGGGTCAATGAACTCAAACTCATTTTTGTCTCTATATGGTTTCTCAATATTTTCCTGATCTTCTTTGGAAATCTTTTTGTCAGAATCTTTACCGACCAATGTCTGTAATAATTCATCGACTTTTGAATCCACCTTTTTATTTTCTTTATTTACGGTATCAGTAGAAACAGCATACTGACGTTTCATTTCTAAAAGAAAATCCACTTCGTACTGGATTGAATTCTTTCTTTCGATAGCTTCGGCAACGGTCATTTTCTTACCAGCAATTTCCACCTCCGTGGTAGCGTTTGACTTAACAATAGCTGACTTCAGAGCGTTTCTGTTTTCAATCAAATCGGTGATAGACTGATAGGATGCCTTAGACTTCTCAATAAAGGCATCTTTAGTAACTACACCTACTTTATCAGAAGATTTCTTTGCTGCTCCAACGAGTTTCGCATTTCCAATTGCCTTAGAGATTTTGGAATCATAAAGTTTCAATTCATTAAGTGCCTCTGTGATACTAATTTTTCTCATTGAACAAATTTCTCCTTTAAATTATGAATTTTAATGGTTTAATTCTTCTTCGTTGGGATTTCATACCCTAAAAATGAATTTGTTTGAGCAGTCGGCTCAATTCTTATTAATAATTTGGACTTACTCCAGTTTGTTAAAATCAAACCGCTATTGTGCAGAGCGATGTACTTTTGATGAGTAATCACAACTCGTAGTTATCTCTATTAAAACAGCATTTATTAATCGTATCTGTGAACGATGCACTCTGTTTGATTTAATATTTATACTGTTAGCCGGGAGGCGTATCCGACATCTCTTTAAGACCTTTTGAACGATGAGGCGTGATAGCTGCCCATTAACAGTATTTTTAATAACCGCATAAAACGGGTATTTTCTAAATATTGGTTTAGGATTTTCCTTTCCTGTGGCATAGGTTTAATGTCTCTAATACCGACTTATTTCGAGGAGGTGTCGTTAACCAACTTGCCGAATGTAAGTCAATCAACGACTTTATGAGAATGAGTTGAATTATGAGTTATTCTTATGTATTTTTTTTGATTTTCTTTTCTCTCTTACCTAGGGTTCCCTTATAATTTTTCTTTGAAATTAATGGAAGTTTCCCATACCTCTTACGGAAGAGTTCCGCGAAAAAATGATAGGTTAAAATTGAAAAAAGTAACTTTTTATCTCAATAATGCCTTATCTACAAGCCTTTTGATACTTACATCCATTTTTAATTCTATTTTTAATTCCGGTTGCAATTTTAAAAGTAGGATAAATACATTTTTCTAAATTTAATTCTGGATTTCCAAATAAGTTTTTGCCCTGCATAGGTTTTCGTTCAACCAAAGTAAATCTTCCAAGCTTGGGAATTTCAACTTCTTCTCCGCAGATAAGTTTCTCTGCTGTCAAACTAGAAGAAGTATTAAAAACTTCTTCTACAGCATAATCAGATAACATGCACCTCTTTGCCACTTCTTTCACAAATTCGATTTTATTCAAATAATTTACCTCCGTATTTTTTGAATTTTATATTGAAGATTTCAATATCTCCCTCTTTTGATTCTTCTATGTATGTATTTGATGGTGTTAGTTCATACATTATTTCTGTTAATACATCGTTCTCGTAGTTAAATAGTGTATAAAATAATAACTTCGAAATATGTGAATACTTTTTCATGTCTACATATTCTATCAAGGATAGCATCGTATGTTTGTTGATTTTTAATTTACTGATATCGTATACTAATGACTCCCTGTATCGATCAGTTAATAGAAACTTTTCAGATGGAGCATAGTATTCTTTCGACCATATAGCATTAATTGAAGAATTAGTAGACTCGCACATTTTCACAATTTTATTGAGCTGTTTTTTGTTTACTGAATTTTGACTAAAATCACCAAACCTAAAACACGATGATAATGGAGTAAAATCACTTCCTTTTGTTTTATCTGATCGATATCTATTAACTTCTTTTAATAAATAATCCATTGCTGTATGGTGATAGTTATATTTCTTCTTATCAGGGTTGCGATATCCCTTGGTCTGAGCTATAAACCCTATAAAAGCTGGTTTTATTGCTTTGTTATTAAATGTACGTCTATCCCATTTGTCTTTTATCGTCTTAAGTTCTCTTACAGAAGAAATATCAAATTCCTTTTTCGCTTTATCAATTTCAATGCACGATAATACGTTTAAAATACAGATATCGTGATATATCTCTTTGATATTTTTATAGCATTCGGCTAAAGATTTTCCGGATCGATTTATGTAATCCCACATCAAAGTATTTAATTCCTGGGATAAATTGACTATCTCACCGATTTTGTTTTCGCTTGTATTGTAATCCAAGTCCGCCTTATCTGCATTTGTGTAGTGTCTTTGAGATTTCTTAGCGGAGACACGATTGGCTGGAACTTTGAAATACTCGTAGTTCTTTAATGCAGCGTCAATTAATATTTCATTGTCAGTTACTATCATTTGGTCTGAATCGAAGTCAGCTCCGCTTAATCGTTCTAAGATATTTTCTCCGATAGAGTTAATACAAACAATTTCATCTGTTAAATTAAAGTATTTATCAATTAGATCATGCTGCATGTTGGTTGATACCAAAATATTCGATGTTGATATATGTGGGCTACGGCAACCTAAGACTTTTTTACCATACTTATATCGAGTAGTATGGATATGTCCAGATGGGAGAGAAGTAGTTCCGTCAAATTTCCCGATACTATGGAGTAACATTTCAAATGGATTTCCAAATAATACAGAATAATTACCATCAATTAAAATGTGACCTTTTTTAATATTTTTCAAGTAAGCTTTGCATGTTTCCTTTTTAAAATCATAATAATATTTAGTGTCATAAAATGTATCTGAAAGATTCATCATCGTGTAAATAATATCATTTTTATCTTTAAATACATTGCTCAATTCTTCTCCATCGTCTACCGCACACTTAACATGATATTTTAAAACATCACTATCTGTATTTAACAGATTTACATATTCAAGAGACGGCTTTAGCAACGTATGCACATCATCTGATGATAGCTGTAGTGTATTTAATAATTGGTAATGAGTTTGAACCATCCTGCCATCAAAGAAGTGTGTCTTTTTTTCATGTTTTACTATGCTAAATGTAGGGTCTATATTATTAACCCATTGCTCGATAGGAGCAAATTTTATGTATTTTATGCTATTTGGAGTGGTAATAAGTTTTATATCACCAATATCTTTCGCAAGAGTAATATGATCTTTGTGAAGTTGCGAAATACTGGAGATGTTATTATCTTCAAACCATTTCTGTATATTTGTATTAAAACAGCATGATTTAAAAAATCTATTTCTCAAAAGAACCATTCCATATTTTGAATAGTCACCAAGAAGACTGATGTCTATCAATGATTGTCCATCAAATATTGAGTTGGATATCTCAGCAGTACCTTCTCGCACCGATATCTTCTTTTCAGCATCCATTTCTACGATAATAGAATCTTCAGAAAATGCACTATCGTAATCTGGGATTATTAATATATTTTTAGGATCTATCGTGAGTAAATCTATAGCACTGCTGGTCGGCAATGAAATATAAGACTCGAAGGCTGCTAAATCAATCAAATCTCCCTCTTTAATATCAAGTCCACATAAATCCCATTCATGAATGTCTGCGTATAATCTTTCGTCTACAAATAGACACTTTCCGACTCTCGATGATCCAGATGTCCTTTTTAAACGAATATAATGTGTGCCATTACAATTAAATCCACTTTTATATAGGTAATCTCTTAGTTCTTTTTTTGTATATGAGACTTGCACTGTTTTGACGGTATATACTTGATTTCCATACCTATCTTCTTCAAAATTAAAACCGTCTGGTAGCTCGAAACGGGTGATTTCTCTGGTGGGAGTGAGAGCTACAACTCCTACTATGACACCATCATCTAAGGCAATATTGTCTGTAAAATGAAGATCGTCAAGTAAATATCCATCCATAACATATGTATTGGCTTTGACCTTATTAAAATCTTTGCTACTATACTTAAAAGTTACATTTATAATTTTATCAGTAAATTCTTTCCCATTGTGTGTAAAAGTGAATGTATCGCTTTTATCGTAAATGCGACTTACAATCTCTCTTATTTTTTCACTATCAAGGCTAAAATCCAGTGAGTTAATAAACCGATTGAAATTCACATCGCCCTTCTTTGTCAATAATCTATAGCCTATTTTATTTTTCTTTTCGTCTAAAAAATTGTTTGCAAGGAACAAATCCTTCGCATCAACGCTTGGTATATAAATACAATTTCTTTTTGACTGCAATATTATTCCTCCATTAATCTAATGTCTCCATACTCACCAGATGCCAATTTCTTCATCGCTTCAAGCAATATACTTTTAAAATATTCTTCCCCTTCGTAGATTGACATGCTAATCGGGATGAAATTGACCCAACAATATGTGTCGAATAAAAACAAACGCTTATTAAAGTCACTATTGTTTTCAATTGCCCAATAATGATTGTTAGAAGAGTTAATCGAATCACATAAAGAGTCAATTATGTTTTTAATGCGATAAATGTTCTTTATTTTATCTTCAAATCTTTTAAAAATAACCTCACCTAACGAATCAAAATTGTAATCCATGCAATATTCATACATATCCAACTCTTTGTATCCACACATCAACCATAATCTTCTAAAATCAGATGATACTCTTAGTTCCAAGTTGCCAAAGCACATTGCGCTCAACCGTTCAATCGCCTCTTTATATTTTGAATTATTCATAAGTACAGTTTTTATTTGTTCATTTCTCAATTTATCAAGCGCAGAGTTTTTAAAGTCATTATAATATTTTTTTAATTTTTCCAGCGAGATCTGATCATATAAACTTGGTTCATATTTTCCAATCTCTTCTTTTATATAAGAATTATGTATATGATCAAAAAAAGTAAAAGTGAAATACAATTCACTAAAAGGATAATGAGTAGTATCCCAATGACTTCTTGGAGTAACAGATTTTATATAATCCAAGCTGGAACACTCGTTAATTATTTCTAGTTTTTGATGAGCATCATTAACTCTATTCTTCAAGATACCTAATTCGCTGGATAGATCTACTTTAATCAACACCCCACCATATGCTCTAATTTTAACCGATACCTTTTCATAACAATTATAATCTAAATATGGAATCCGACTAATCATTTCCACAACATATATTAAAGGAGAAACATGATTGCAATTAACTAGAAATCCTGGTATGTCAGTATGCTCATCTTGCAAACACTTCAATGAATCAAAAAAAATTTTATTAATAATTTCTTTAAATTGCTCTTTAAAAGATGTGCATGTCTTATTTTTTATGTTTTTATAGCACCATACCTGATCATTGTAATCCATTGACTTGAAAGCTGATACTACATCGTCCTCAGCCACTTTGCCATTTTTATATTGACACAACATGTTCCAAAACCAATCCAATTTTTCCCATTGTATTTTGTAATTGAGTTTATCCTGTCTTTTCCATTCTGATTTTCTTTTCCCGATAGTATCATCATAATCACTTTTTGTATAACTTTTAATAAAGCATTCGCCATCTGAATAAATTACCTTAAATTCCGGGACATCATTATTATGTTTCTGATTTATAAATTCCCTTGCATTAATTTCAACCACATCGATTCCAAGTTCATCCCAAATAGGAATGTAATGTGCTGATTTCTTACTGGAATATGCAATTTCAAAGAAAAGAGTTTTACCATCTTTAGTTTCCACTATAATATCTGGGCGGTAATCACCGAATGAAGTGTGTAATGTTTTTTCAGTCTCGACATTTAATACAGTATAGGTGTGACCATCAACCATAAATATACTACCATTTTCAAACAGCCACGTTTTGCAAATATAATGTACGAAACTTTCTTCTGAACAGCCACAGGATTCATGATAGAAGTGTGGTTGCACCTGATAGTCATACTCTTTTTTATATGCCCTTGGTTTTACAACACCTTTACAACAGGGGCAGTAGTAAATTACATCTTCTTTGACATCATTAATATGTATATAGTTTGCAGTATCATCTTTGCTATCTAAAGCAACGATAAGCTGTGGCAAATCGTCATAGTTATTTTTCAAATAATCCCTCCCTTTGTAACTCTACGCAATTTCTTTCATCCACTCTATAGTAAGAGCAATACCATTATCTAGTTCCTTTATGTATCTATCTAAGAATCTTGTTTCAATCATTCTGTTGACGAGCCTATCTACATCGTAGCTAATTGTGACATCACGGCTTGTAATTTCCTGAGTAGAAACCGGCCATCTAAATTCCTGATGTGCTTGGTATGGAGTATCAACATATTCCCGAAGTTCTACTTCAATTCTATATTTGCTTTTATCAGTATCAGATGATCTATAGATTACAATAATTTCACACAATATATTCCCATTAGAATCTCGATACTTGTATATATTTAAGTTTGATTTTATTACGTCTCTCATTTTATAATCCTCCTCGCAATTATCATTAATTGTTATTTTGCTGACAAATACCAAATACCGTCTTGTCTATCTAAAACAATATTAAATCCGTAAATCCTTATTAGTTCATGAAGCTGTTCTTCCGTAAACAAATATCCTATTGACCCATTATGTAAATTCCATAAGCATTCATTAACAACATCATTAGCGTAGAGATTCAATTTTGTGCACTTTGATTTATTTGAATTTAAGACAATAAACGTCTTTAAATATTCAAGATAGTCTACACATGGTTTTCTTGCCTCCTTCATAGAAATTACATATCTATTTATTCCCTTACCGGTAGTGCGATGACTCACCGGATTTCTAAAAAACTCATCTAATCCTTTTCTGCTGTTAATCTCCAATACCTAATTCTCCTTTTACTTTCTATTATTTTTACGATAGTATTCATAGTCATTCCTTCCTTTCCAAAAAGTCATAATTATCAAATACTGATAAGTCCTTGATCTTATTCAAGTAATCTTCATAACCTTCTTTATCATATAAGGCTTCATATTTTTTATTATTCTGTTTAACGTAATTGTAAATCTTGACGATTTCTTCGTCAGGGTATTTAGTTCCTTTACAGAGCCAATGGTACTTTTGGGCTAGTTTACGGTTATCATTAGCTTCCAATTTCTTTTCTTTAACCTGCCTATGACCGTTTTTATAAAGCATATAATCTTTGGAATATTTTTTAATGTAGTCTTTATCCATATACCTGCCGTAAACATTTGGCAACTGCGATATTTCTCCTTTATCATTTATCAAGAAATCATCGGCTCGACTTACGTAAATCACGCATAAGTCTTCCAAGATAGCGTTATATCTCATAATTGTTCTGGTTGATAATCCGCTAATAGTAGATAGATAATCTTGAGTCTGATGACCAACCACATTACACTTAGATTCCCCACTTTCAAGGAATATGGTTATTTTGCTATTTATTGAATCCATTAAATATATGTAATATCTGAATACCTGCAATTTATTTTTGTACTGTGATTCCATGATCTTACGCATTTCACTAATTTTCAAAACTGTATATTTTTCATTGGTTGTATTTACGTTTAGAGAGTCGCAGTTAAGAATATATGAATCTTTAGATATTTTTTCTCCAATCACATACTTATTTTCTAACAGCGAATTTGCAGCCGCATATATCTTTTTTCGAATTTTCAGTCCTACTTGGTTATCATGATATATTGCAAATAGGAGAGAATCGATGCTGATATAGTAATGCTCCATTTCAGCTACTGGCATCAATATCTTCAGATAGCAATAAACAAGTATTTCATAATCTGTTACAGTTGGAGAACGAGATAATTTCTCCGGTAAAAATATCTTAATAAGCAGCTCCTTTCTTTCACCAGTGTGACAGCTAGGTACCTCACGACTATACCATCGTGTAGAGTGTAGGGTATGGTTTCAGGTACCTAGCTGTCAGTCAATAACAATATATAATAATAACAATATATAACTATTTAACATTCACTCTATTGCATAGAGGTGAATCGAGGGTTATTTTCTTTAGTATCATATTTCTAGTAAGTACCATCTCTACTGTAATAATTCTGCATATGTAAATGTATCCCCCTATATAAATTTCACTTCTACAGTTTTATATCCCATCATCTTGGCAAGCAAATATGTAATGTAGCCATCTGTTAGAGTATTCTTCTTATCAACAACGATAGGAGATAAGAAGTCACCGGTACGAATGTAATATGTATACTTTGCTGCTAGGTTATCTACTCTAGGTGGGTGAGATAACATTTCTGGTAGTATAGTGATCTTGGATAGAGGTATTTCTTTTCTCTGTAAGGTCTGTAATTTCAAATTACTTCTGATATGTAACAGGTTAGTGAATCTAATAATCTTCATTTAAATCCTCCTTGTAGTGCGATTATGGTTTTCTTTATTTGCCTGTATGAATCATAACACTTGCTGATTGCACTGTCAATAGTTTTCTTTATTTATTTGTAATTATATTTTCAAACAATTGGCTAGGGAAATTATTAGATGTGAAAATGGTGAGTTCGGTAGACAGGATTATTTTTTACATTATATAGGAAACAAATGCTTATCCCGTAATAGTTTGTTGGGTGTGGGAGTGAGGGAAGATTAGTGATCGGAGATATGGTTTTTATGAAAATAGGGGGTGAGTTCGTAAAGATGCTTATTTTATAAGGGTTTGCTTGACTTCAGAGAGGGGAAAGTGCGGATTTTGAATTGTCTGTAAATTCAATTAGGCCTTATTTTATAAGTGTTCCTTCGAACTCACTAACGAACTCATTTTGTATGATTTTGGAAATTGTATAGACAATTAGATTGTGTTTATGGCAGAAATGTGGTTGAGATTTGAAATTTTGATGGTTTTATCGTGTTTGACAAATTGGTTAATTGTATATACAATATTGGGTTAATTTTGCGATAAAAGAGGTTGGAATTTTAACTTGATGTGTGAGTAGAACAGATATGTGGTATTCCGACACGTAAAAATAGTCTCAAAATGTAAATATACCCCGGTCATGGGTAATGAAATAATATACAACAAATAGGCATGTAAACCTATGTGTAATAGGGCATAATTACATGTTCAATGTATACCACTATATATGTCTGCGGTAAACTCTTGTTTAGTGCAATGATAGTAAAAATAGTGCACAGTTAGCAATGACTTAACTTGTGCATATTGTATGAGTGAATAATATGATTGTAGAATTGTGGTAATTGTAGTGATACAATTAGATATTGACAGATAATTACAATGATGAAATGACGGGTGTTAAGACGGGTTGATGAAACATTTTATTTCCTGGTAAACTATCCTTAAAGGGTGACGTAACGTCACTTATTCGAAAGGTTCGTTGCTTTTGTATTATTTTTTGTTGCATGGACAACAATTATGTTGTAATTACAACACATTAGTTATTTATAAAACGAAACAATAACAATTACAACAACCACAGTTTAAACCAAGTGCAATCCTATCAATCACAAACACCTCATACAACGTCCATACTGCCTATATACGCCCTTCAAACATCATTACCTTAACGACTGTCCATCGACCATACAAAATCCCAGACAAGGTAAATTAAACACATTGTAACGATATGTGGTAAGATCGCATCACAAAGCATTTAAACGCTCAATTT
>Ga0213828_1002366_pt1 | contig 13852 bp, 9 predicted proteins | sample MC6MC0897MG_FD_180664 | JGI IMG/M metagenome (GOLD analysis project Ga0213828, IMG submission 180664) | Enriched soil aggregate microbial communities from Iowa State University, Ames, United States - MC6-MC0897-MG | ecosystem: Environmental > Terrestrial > Soil > Unclassified | place: USA: Iowa...
TTCAGACATTGCATGACTCCATTGCAGGAGAGAAGAGATCACAGCGTAGTTCTGTTGTCTGTTCAAACAGCTGACTTAGATCAGTGCATGGTCACATTCCATTGTTAATGAATGACTTAGGCTTCGACTGAAGGCATAAATACTCTGCCCGCAAGGCCCGTCCTAGAGGCGTTGTGGCTACATTGTTGGGAATGGCTATTATTACTTTCGAATTATCACGCTAGTTCTTTTTCAGCTTTTGGCAAATTTTCAGCCTCTGTTTTCAGTACAGAATTGAATTATCGGGATCAGCGCACAAAACTGTCTTAACGTGCTAGGCGTTAGCGTCATCCGCTATATATAAACAGGCGTTAATTGGCGTTACCTGATAAACGTCATCTACCTTTATCCGTTTAGTTAATAGTTGTTACAAATGCACGCTCACCACACTTCAAAGGGAAACTGAAATGTCGCAACCGACGCAAAAGCTGCGATTAGGCGCGTTGATCGCCCTGGTGGTGGGTTCGATGATTGGCGGGGGGATTTTCTCGCTGCCGCAGAACATGGCGGCACGCGCCGATGCCGGGGCGATCCTGATCGGTTGGGGGATTACCGCGATCGGCATGCTGACTCTGGCGTTCGTCTTTCAGACGCTGGCCAATCGCAAGCCGGAACTGGACTCGGGCGTCTATGCCTACGCCAAGGCCGGGTTTGGCGACTACATGGGGTTCTCGTCGGCGTGGGGTTACTGGATCAGTGCCTGGCTGGGCAACGTCGGTTATTTCGTCTTGCTGTTCAGCACCCTCGGTTACTTCTTTCCGGTGTTTGGCCAGGGCAATACGCCGATCGCCATCGGCTGTGCATCGGTGCTGCTGTGGGCCGTGCATTTTCTGGTGATGCGCGGGATCAAGGAAGCGGCGCTGATCAATCAGCTGACCACGGTGGCCAAAGTGGTGCCGCTGATCATGTTCATCGTCATCGCGGCGGTGGCATTCAAGGCTGACATTTTCACTCGTGACATCTGGGGCACCAGCAACCCGAATTTCGGTGGGGTGATGGATCAGGTGCGCAACATGATGCTGGTCACGGTGTTCGTGTTCATCGGCATCGAAGGCGCCAGCGTGTACTCGGCGCGGGCGGAAAAACGCAGCGACGTCGGTCGCGCCACGGTCATCGGTTTTGTCGGCGTGCTGGCGCTGCTGGTGCTGGTCAATGTGCTGTCGCTGGGGATCATGAGCCAGCCGGACCTGGCGAATCTGCAGAACCCGTCGCTGGCGGCGGTACTCGAACACATTGTCGGGCCGTGGGGCGCTTTATTGATCAGCGTTGGCCTGGCGATTTCACTGCTCGGTGCGTTGCTGTCCTGGGCCTTGCTGTGCGCGGAAATCCTCTTCGCCACCGCCAAGGACAAGACCATGCCGGCGTTCCTGAAAAAGGAAAACAAGAATCATGTGCCGGTCAACGCGTTGTGGCTGACCAACGCGATGATCCAGGTTTTCCTGTTGATCACGCTGTTTTCGGCGGGCACTTACACCAGCCTGATTTATCTGGCGTCGTCGATGATTCTGGTGCCGTACCTGTGGTCGGCGGCGTACGCGGTGCTGCTCAGCGGACGTGGCGAAACCTACGAACACGCCTCGGCTGAGCGCACCAAGGATTTGCTGATCGGCGGCATCGCGCTGGGGTATGCGGTGTGGTTGCTGTATGCCGGCGGGGTGAAGTATTTGCTGCTGTCGGCGTTACTGTATGCGCCGGGGGTGATCCTGTTTGCCAAGGCTAAACATGAGCAGGGCGAGCCGTTGTTCACCCATGTCGAGAAAGGCATTTTCACCTGCGTGGTTATCGGCGCGGGGCTGGCGGCGTATGGGTTGTACAGCGGTGTGCTGTCGTTGTGAGGTTGTCGCTTGGGTATCAGCCGCCGTATGACTGGGCGGCGATGTTGGGGTTTCTCGCGGCGCGGGCGGTGGTCGGGATGGAGGTTGTGTTTGAGGGTGTGTACTCGCGCAGCATCGGGTTGAACGGGCTTGATGGCACGGTTTCAATTTGGCCTGAGGCAGGGAATGCCTTGGCCGTTGAGCTGGATTTTCCTGATCCGTTGATGGTGCCCGAGATCGTTGTCAGGTTGCGGCGAATGTTTGATCTGGATGCTGATATGGCGTTGATGCAAGCGCATCTGGCGAATGATCCGTTGCTGGCGCGGTTGATTGCCGAGCGTCCGGGCTTGCGGATTCCCGGTGCGTGGGACGGGTTGGAGTTGGCCTTTCGCGCGGTGCTCGGGCAGCAGATTACGGTGGTGGCGGCGATTCGTCTGGCGGGGAAACTGGTTGCGCAATATGGCGCGCCGCTGGATTCGAGCGTGCCTGGATTGACCCATGTGTTTCCCGAGGCACACGTCTTGGCGGCGGCAGATCTGGCGGCGCTGGGCATGCCGAAAAGTCGGGGGCGCACGCTGTCGGGCGTCGCACAGGCATTGCTGGATGAGCCTTCTTTATTTGAACCGAATCGCGAGGGCGGCGTGGCGCGGTTGTTGGCGTTGCACGGGATTGGCGAGTGGACAGCGCAGTACATTGCGTTGCGGCAGTTGCGCGATATGAACGGGTTTCCCACCGGCGATGTCGGGTTGTTGCGGGCGTTGGAAGTGCTGGAAGGGCAGCGACCAAACGCTCGGGAATTGTCTTTGCGGGCTGAGGCCTGGCGGCCTTATCGAGGGTATGCGGCGCAGCTTTTGTGGACATCTTTGAGCCGGGCAGATTGATACATCATCGTTCGACTTGAAATTGCAGCCCTCACCCCAGCCCTCTCCCGGAGGGAGAGGGGGCCGACCGAGGTGTTTTGCGTTTTACATCGACCTGAAAGACCGAGTCGATTATGGATTCAGCGCCAAGCGTTCAAGTCGGTGAATCTCTTCAGTATCCCCGAATCAGTCCCTCTCTCTCTGACAGAGGGGGCCGACCGAGGTGTTTTGCGTTTTACATCGACCTGAAAGACCGAGTCGATTATGGATTCAGCGCCAATCGCTCAAGTCGGTGGATCTCTCGAATATCCCCCAATCAGTCTCTCTCCCGGAGGGAGAGGGGGCCGACCGAGGTGTTTTGCGTTTTACATCGACCTGAAAGACCGAGTCGATTAGGGATTCAGCGCCAAGCGTTCAAGTCGGTGGATCTCTTCAATATTCCCCGATCGGTCCCCTCTCCCTCTGGGAGAGGGTTAGGGTGAGGGGCTTTTAATTCCACTGTGGGTGATGTGAACCCAGTTCTGTAGCCGGCAACGCCCACTGAATCGGCGTGCCGCTGATCTTCATCGGCACCTGCAAACGATGCGCCGGTCCCCACGGGGTCTGCTCCAACGACAAGCTCTGATCCTGTTCATCCTCGACGCGCAACGCTTGCGTTGTTCCCGGCCCATGCTCGATCAACAACTTCGCCGTCCGCGCCAGCGACAATCGCGCTGAGCCCGCTCGGCCATTCGCCAACCGCTCAGTCAGCAACCTGAGCGCACTCGCCGCCATCAAATACCCCGTCGCATGATCCAGTGCCTGCACTGGCAACGGCGTCGGTTTCTCGGCTTGCAGCCAGCGCTGCCCGGCCTCGGCAATGCCGCTGCTCATCTGCACCAGACTGTCGAAGCCGCGGCGGTTCTGCCACGGGCCGCTCCAGCCGTAGGCGTTGAGGGCGACATCGATCAGGCCCGGTGCCAGTTGCCGGCGGCGTTCGGCGCCGAAGCCGAGATTTTCCAGGGCATCGGCGCGGTAACCGTGCAGCAAAATGTCGGCGTCTTTCAACAATCCTTCGAACACCGCGCGATCCGCCGGATCATGCAAGTTCAGCCGCGCACAGCGTTTGCCGAGAGTCATTTCCGGAACGACACCAGGCTCATTCCAGGTCGGGGAATCGATGCGCAATACATCGGCGCCAAGGCCGGCGAGAAAACGGCTGGCAGTGGGGCCGGCGAGCACGCGCGTCAGATCCAGCACCTTGATCCCGGCCAACGGGTGCGCCACCGAGCCTTGCCACGCTTGGCTGTGTTCATCTTGCGAATCGAGGAAATGCACCAGCGGCTCGGCATTCACCGCGAGCCCCTGCGGATGCGTCTGCCACTGTGCCCAACTGCGCATCTCGGCGGCACAACCCTTGGCGTCGACCACCGCTTGCTCCAGATCCGTACTCGCCCATCGCGCGACTTTTACCGCCATCGCAGCACGGTCGGCGCAGGCACCGAGCACGCTTTCAGCGGCAGCGCGGTGATGCGGGGCGTTGGTGTGCAGGCGAATCCAGCCGTCGCAGGTCTGGTAATCGCCAGCGACTGGATCCCACAGTGGCGGAACTTGCCAGCCGATGGGACGGATTGATGTGGCGAACCAGAACGATGCCAATCGACGATCGACTTCAACGACAGGTCGCTGGCCGGTCTGCTGCCGGAGCAATTCGCTGACGGCCTGACCGGCCGCGGCCATGCTGGCGCAGGCAAGCTCGGTAACGGCGAACGCCGAGGGCAGGGCGCCACGGTCGGTGAACGGGATCGGCGTGTGCGGCAAGCCGAGTGCGGCTTGAATGGACGTGAGTAAATCAGTCATCGAAGGCCCTCCGGAGCGAGAGGGCGATGATAGTGCAAAAGAATCCCGAGTCAGATGAAATCCCCGATTGCAGGGTTGCCACTTGACCCTGTGGGAGCTGGCTTGCCAGCGATAGCGGTGTGTCAGTCAACAATGTACTGACTGATGTGCCGCCATCGCTGGCAAGCCAGCTCCCACAAGGTTTTGTGGTGGATTGAGTGGCGCGGTCAGACGCGGAACTGATCCATCAATTTCATCTGTTGACTGGCCAGGGCATTGAGCTGGCTGCTGATCGCTGCCGACTCAGTGGCTTGTTCAGTCAATGTTTCGGTCACGGTGCGGATAGCCGAGACATTGCGATTTACTTCTTCAGCCACCGCACTCTGCTGCTCAGCCGCGCTGGCAATCTGCAGGTTCATGTCGCTGATCACCGTCACCGCATCGCTGATCTTGCCCAGTGCATCCACTGCCTGACGAATCTGCCCGGCGTTGTTGTGCGCCTGGGTCTGGCTCGAATGCATGGTCGCGACCACGCCACGGGTGCCGGTCTGAATGCGCTCGATCACGATTCGAATCTCTTCCACCGAATCCTGCGTACGTTTGGCGAGGTTGCGCACCTCGTCGGCAACCACGGCAAAACCACGGCCGCTCTCACCGGCGCGGGCCGCCTCAATCGCCGCGTTGAGGGCGAGCAGGTTGGTCTGTTCAGCGATGCTGCGGATGACCTCCAGCACCGAGCCGATCTGCTCGCTATTGACTGCCAGAGCTTCAACCTCGGTCACTGCCTTGCTGACTTCATCGGCCAGTTGATTGATGTCGCGGGTGCTGCGTTCGATGATCGACATGCCGTCCTTGGCCGACTGATCGGCACCTTTCGCGGCATTGGCGGCGTTCGATGCGCTGTTGGCGACATCGTGGGCGGTGGCGCTCATTTCGTTGGAGGCGGTGGCGACCTGATCGATTTCGCGGAACTGCACCTGCATGCCTTCGCTGGTCTGACGGGCGATTTCCGAAGACTGGTCGGCGGTGCCGCGTGCTTCGGTGATGCTCTGTTTGATCTGCGCGATGGTCGGTTGCAGCTTGTCGAGAAAGCGGTTGAACCAGTTCACCAGTTCGCCCAGTTCATCCTGCTTGCTGTAGTTCAGACGTTGGGTCAGATCACCTTCGCCGCTGGCAATGTTCTTCAGCATTTCGGCAACGCTGTTGATCGGCCGGGTGACGCCGGACGCGGTCAGCCAGATCAGCAACAGGCCAACCAGACCGGCAACCACGGCGACCAGCAGCGCGGTGATCACGCCGGTTTCCTGGGCATCGTCGAGTACCGCTTGCAGCTTGACCGAGTCGGCCAGCAGCACTTGTTTCGGCAGGTCGATGACTACGCCCCAGGCGCGTGAGTTACCGATCGGGTCGACTGGGTAAACCGCACGAATCAGGTCGCCCTGTTCAAGAATCTTCGGTGTGCCTGAGCTCAGCAGTTGCAGTACGTCCTTGCCATCGGCACCGAGGGTGTCGCTGATCTTTTTGCCGACCTTGCTCGCGTCGGAACTGTCGGCAGCGAGCACGCCGCTGCCGGAGACGATCAGCATGTGCCCGGCGTTGTTGAACAGGTTGCGCTGGGAATCCACGGCCGCCGCTTGCAGGGCGTCGAGGGCGATGTCGACGCCGACCACGCCGATGGCTTTACCGTCGACGATCAGGGGTACGGAAATGGTCGTCATGAGCATTTCCTTGCCACCGACGGTGTCGGCATACGGGTCGAGCAGGCAGGTGCGCTTGGCATCGCGAGGGCAGGTGTACCAGCTGTTGTACGGCGTGCCGCTGACGCTGAGGGTGGTTTTGGTCAGGTCTTCTTCGACCATGATGGTGTTCAGCGAGGCGCCGGCGGCGCGGCTCCAGTAGGTGGCGAAACGTCCGGCTTCGTTGGACTGGCGAGCGGCGTCGTTGGCAAATTCGCTGTCCTTGCCGTCGAGAGCGTTCGGTTCGAAGGCGAGCCAGATGCCGAGCACTTTGTCGTTGCGCTCGAAGGCGGTTTTCAGGCTCAGGTTCAACTCTTCACGCAAGGCGCCGGCGTCCAGCGAACGCTTGGCGGCCATGACGCGCATGTCCTTGATCTGGTCAGCCACGGCCGTGATCACCGTCAGGCTTTCGCCGAAGGTTTTCTGCACCCGCACGGCTTGTTCGGCGGCTTTGGCTTGCAACAGATTCTGCACGCTGGCGGTGAGCAACTGGTTGCTGGAGTTGCTGACCAGTTCGTCGTTCTGGTTGGTCTGGTAGATGTTCATGCCGACGATCAGCGCAACCACACCGAGCAGGCACAGGCCGGAGAGCAGAACGATTTTCAGGCGAATGGACAGAGCGTCGAACATGGGGCGATCTCGCGAATGAATAAACGGGTGGCAGGCGGATATGAACTATCCGGTTCGCCAAATCCATTCAGCGCCATTCAATGCTCATCGGCGTGGAAGCAGAGGGCATGAGGCGCGTGCCGACGGACGGTCAGCGCTAAACGTTTGCGCAGGAGAAAGTGCTGAAAAAACGAATAATTACAGGGATGTTTCAGTGTGATGACGGGTCAGTGCAGACCCGGATGGATTCCGGGCGCGACCAGATCCACAGATTGCCCAGGCTCATCCCGGCAATCGCCAGATAGACCGGCCAGCCGTGATCGAGCATCACCAGCATTAACGTCGCGCAAAGCAACATGCTCACTGTCGCGCTGACTTTGGCCTTGCGCGCGATGATCTTGCCGTTACGCCAATTGCTGAGGATCGGCCCGAACAAGCGATGGTTTTCCAGCCAGGCACTCAAACGCGGCGAGCTGCGAGTCGCGGCCCAAGCGGCGAGGAGGATGAACTCGGTGGTCGGCAGGCCGGGCACGACAATGGCGATCAGACCGATGCCAAGGCTGACGTAGGCCAAGAGGCCGAACAGCACGCGGGCGAGTTTCGTGGAGGCGGGTTGCGGCATGGGCTACGCGGTGGCTTCTGAAGCGGAAGGGAGATCTTACAGGCTTACGCAGTTCCCCTGTAGGAGTGAGCCTGCTCGCGATAGCGGTGTATCAGTCGACATTCATATTGAATGACACGACGCCATCGCGAGCAGGCTCACTCCTACAGGGGATGTGTGCTGCTTCAGGCTGGTTCGGCTTCAGTGGCGTAAGCCTGTTCCAGCAACACGGTAAAACGGTTGAACGCATCGATCGCGCCTTGCTCGACTTCGGCTTCTTCCTCGGCAGTGAACTGCAGCGAATCGAGGGTGCGCACGAAGCTTTTCCAGCCTTCGGCACGGCCACCTTCAGGCTCACCGAGGTGACGGGCACCAAAGGTTTCGCTCAGCTCCAGGGCCACGGCGCGTTTGATCAGGAACGCCGCACCGAGCTTCGAACCTTCGGACACAAAAATCCAGCCCAGTGCGCGAGCCTTGCTCGGATTTTTCACCGCGCCTGCGACCGGTGCCGGCACTTCAGTGTCGAGGTCGGCAAGGTCAGCCTTGGCCGCTTCGGCACGGCAACGGGCCGGCAGATCAGGCACGATGGCGGTCAATTCTGCATCGTTGTACAGATCGACCAGTTCCGACTGGAACAGGTACTGCGCGACGACGAACCGGGCGAAATTGGCGCGGGTCTCGAACGGCGCGTGGGCTTTGACCAGGGCGTCGAGCTTGCTGTGCGGCTCATGGGTGATCTGGTTCAGGCGTTGTGAACGCAGGGCTTTTTCCGAAGTGGTCATGACATGTCCTTGATAAAAGAGGCGCTTGATAACGAGACGAACAAGGCGACGTGCAAGCGTAAAAAAACCTCACTGCGCAGTGCCTGAACACGCGCAGTGAGGTTGGCCGGATCAGATGTCCCAGATCAGGTTGATCGCAAAGTTGCGGCCCGGTTGGGTCAGGCGATCGAGGTTGGCCGGCTGCGTCACCGAGGCTTCGCCGACGCTGTCGTAACCGCGCACGTCATCCCACAGCCAGTATTTCTTGTCGGTCAGGTTGTAGATGCCGCCGCTGACGGTGACGTCGTCGGTGACTTTGTAATAACCGGCCAGATCCAGAATGCCGAAGCCCGGGGTTTTGAATTGGCTGCTGACGCCATCCGGCGACTTGAAGTTGCTGTCGTCGACGCGATCCTTTTTCTTCACCACAGTCCAGCTCAGCAGGCCGCCGTAGTTGTCCTGGTCGTAACCCAGACCGAACACGCCGGTCAGCGGGTTGACGCTGTTGATCGGCTCGCCGTTGTCGTTGTTGCGACCGTAGGCGTAGGCGATAGAACCTTGGGTGTACAGGCCTTGCGGCGCGCCAAACGCATCCAGATTCAGACGACCTTTGACTTCCGCCCCCTTGATGGTGGCGTGCTTGATGTTGGCCGACTGGAAGGTCAGCTCGTTGCGGCCCGGGGTCACAGCATCTTCGTTGATGAAGTCGCGATACTTGTTATAGAACACTGCCACGTCGAACGAACCGTGTTCGAAGTTGCCGCGCAGACCGGTTTCATAGCTTTTGCTTTTTTCCGGTTCCAGGTCGGGATTCGGCGCCACGCTGTAGCCAGTGGTGGTGTTTTCGAAGCGGCCGTACAGGGCTTTCGCGGTCGGGGTGCGGAAGCCTTCGGCGTATTGACCGTACCAGGTGTAGTTTTCGGTCAGGGCGTAGGTCAGGCCGAATTTCGGCGAGACTTTGTGCCAGGTCTTGTTCTCGTCGCTGACCGTGCCTTGACCGTCAGCCGCCACGGTGTTGAGGAATTCCTGAGTGATGTGCGGCTTGAGCTGGGTGTAGTCGTAGCGCAGGCCCGGCAGGAAGGTCCAGTTGTTCCAGCTGATCTGATCCTGAGCGAACACGCTGTAGGTGTTGATGGTCGGGTCCGGGAAGTCGGTGGCTTTGGCCAATACGTCAGCAGTACTGGTTGCACCAATGGCGGTGCAGCCACGACCGACGGCCAGGCAAGTGCCGTCGCCGCTGCGCGAACCGGTGACCTTCTGTTGCTTGAGGGTGGTGCCGTAAGTCAGCACGTGATCGGTGTCGCCGATGGCGAACGCCTTGTCCAGTTGCGCATCGAAGACCCACTGCTTTTCTTCGTAAATCGTGTCGCGAGTACGCAGCACTTTACGGGTGATCGGGTAGTAGAACTCGGTGGTGCTCTGGTCGGTTTTGGCGATCTGGTGGTTGAGGCTCCACTTCACGTTATCGACCAGCAGGCTGTCGAGGGCGAACGAGTGCTCGATGCCGAAACGCTCACGGGTGATGGTGTCGTTGCCGGTGCGCCACTGATACATGCCGCCGGGCAACACGCTGTCGGGGATGGTCGGGGCGCCATTGAAGTATGGGCCGCCGTAGGCACTTTTCTGATCGGTGTCGCGATCATCCTTGTACTTTTCGTAGGTCAGGCCCAGGCGCGAATCTTCATTGTAGTTCCAGCCGATCTTGGCCAGCACGTTGTAGGCGTTGACGTCTTCCGGGTTGGCGGCGGTGCGCTCAAGGCCAGTGCCATTGTTGCTGCCATAGGAATCGGTTTCGTGACCGTCGCGCTGGCTGTAGTGCAGCAAACCGTCGAACTGGTCGGCGCGGCCGGCAACGGTGGCGGCCTTCAACCAGCTGTCATCGGCCGAGCTGTAACCGGTTTTCAGGCGCGCACCGACGTCTTTGCCCGGCTTGATGATGTCGTCGGCATCGAGGGTGTAATAGCTGACGGCGCCGCCGATGGCGTTGCTGCCGTACAGCACCGAGGCCGGGCCACGGAGAATTTCCACGCGTTTGACGATTTCCGGATCGACGTAGTTGCGCTGGGTCTTGGCGTACGGGCCGTTGAAGAAACCGTCCGGCACTTCGACGCCGTCAACCTGAGTCAGGATGCGGTCGCCGTCGATGCCGCGAATGTTATAGCCGCTGATACCGCCACGCTGACCGGCGCCGCCGACGGAAACCCCCGGCTCGTAACGCACCAGATCCTTGATAGTGTTGACGTTGTTGCGGTCCAGATCCTGGCGGGTCTGCACGGTGACGGTAGCCGGCACGCTATTGACCGACTGCTCCTGACGGGTGGCGCTGATGGTCACCTGATCGAGGTTGAGTGTGCCGCTGTTGTTGCGCTTTTCCAGCACCACGTTGTTGTTGCTGATTTTACGGAAGCTCAGGTTGGTCCCCACCAACAGACGCTCCAGGGCTTTTTCCGCTGGCAGCGAGCCACGCACGCCCGGCGACGACACGCCCTGACCCAATTCTGCCGGCAAGCCGACCTGCCAACCGGTCACGGCGGTGAAGGCATTGAGTGCCGACACCAGCGGCTGCTGGCCGATGGCGAACGAGTAATCGCCCATGTTTCGCGTCGGTTGCTCGGTGGCAGCCATCAGCGGCGCGGTGCCGGCCATCAGGATGGCCGCGGTCAGCAGCGACAAGACGCGGGAAGGGGAGGAAGTCTGGCGGGTAAGGCGTGAGGACATCGATAGCGCTCCGTGTCGCACGAATCTTTATAGGGGCTGATTGGCTTCGCGTGTTGCGAATCAATTGCATTGGCTATAACGAGACGTACTGACGTTGGCTATCGAGTAAAAATAATTCTCATTTAGTTCAGGATGACCACGGCGGGGAATTCTTTCAGTTGCGCCGAGGTGATGTGCGCGAGGGAGCGAACCACGTCGAGTGGCTGATCGAGGCGGTAATTGCCGGTCACAGCGACGTCGGCCAATTGCTCGTTGGTGTTGATGATCCAGCCTGGATAGTAGCGGCGCAATTCGGCCAGCACCTGATTCAGCGGGCAGTTCTCGAACACCAGTCGGCCCTGCACCCACGCCAGATCGGTGTTGGCGTCGAGTTTGGCCGGGCGGTCGAAACCGTTGGGGCCGATGCGGATGCTCTCACCGGCAGTCAGACGTACACGGGCATCGTTATGGGTGGCGCGCAGATCGACGTCGCCACGCTGCACATTGACCTGCGCGACGCCATCGAGATAACGCACGGCGAACGCGGTATCGCGCACGCTGGCAGTGACTGGCCCGGCATCGATTTCCAGCGGTTGACTGCGCCCGCTGGCAATTTCGAAAAACGCCTCGCCCTGAAACAACCGGGCAACGCGCTGCTGATCGTTGATGGTGCTGGAGAATGCCGAATTGGTGTTGAGCAGAACTTTCGAGCCGTCCTCCAGTTGCAGACGCTGACGCTCGCCAACCACCGTGAGGTGATCAGCCTGAAGGCGCATGGGCAAATTGCTGAAACTGAACAGACCGAGCACCAGTACCGCAGCAGTGGCCAGCGGTTTCCAGTGCGGACGCAGACGCTTGAGGACGGTGACTTTCGCAGGTTTCGCCGCCAGGCTTTGCGCACACAGGGCGACTTGCGGGCCGTCCCAGATCGCTTGGGCCTTGGCGAACGCTTCGGCATTCAACGGATCGGCCGCCAGCCAGGCATGGAACTGCCGGGTCTGCTCCTCGTCCGGGCTGCCGAGCACGATGAGCCAGTCCAAAGCCTGGTCCATTGCGTTTGCAGCGTCCTGCGCCGAATCCGGCGAAGGCGAGCGGTGGGTGTCCGTCACGGTGTTTCCTCGGGCTTCTGGCGAAGCAGTTTCTAGCGTCAAGCTGCAAGCTGCAAGCCAGATGCGTGTACTGCTTTTCGTTTTTACTTGGAGCTTGAAGCTTACAGCTTGCCGCTGCTGTCGTGTCGTTCAGCGACACCGATGCAAATGGTCATGATCAGCTTCAGTTCTTTCTGCACGGTGCTGAGGGAAACATTCAGTTCATCAGCGATTTCCTGATAACTGTTCCCGTGCAAACGGCTGAGAATGAAAATCTGCTGCTGGCGGGGGCTGAGTTGACTGAGGCTCACGTTCAGGCGCTCCAGCATCTGTTCGGCGTGGGCGGCATCTTCGGCGCTGCTGGCGGGGGCGGCGACGCTGTGCACGACATCCTGCGGCACATCATCGACCATGGTGCGCGAGTGGATCTTGCGCGCGCGCAAATGATCCAGCGCCAGATTGCGCGCGGTCTGGAAGACAAAAGGTTCGAGGTGATCGATGGCCCGCTCGCTCAACGCCCGCGTCACGCGCAGGTAGGTCTCCTGCAGCAGGTCTTCAGCGGTGCTGTGATTGTTGACCATCCGTTCCAGCGTACGCAGTAGCGAGGTGCGCTGGGTGAGGAAGACGTGGTTGAAGCGCGATTGACTCACGGGAGGACCTGATCGATTTCAAGCGAATGATAATGCTTATCATCTATTCGAATGGTCAAGCCCTGATTTCAAATACAGTACAAACCCCCTGTAGGAGTGAGCCTGCTCGCGATAGCGGTAGATCAGCCACACATCTGTGACTGACAGATAGCTATCGCGAGCAGGCTCACTCCTACAAGGGATACGGGATTTACTCCGCGTTACACAACGCCAGGCAGTTATCCAGCATGCGGTTGGAGAAGCCCCACTCGTTGTCATACCAGGCCAGCACTTTCAGCAGTTTGCCGCTGGATTTGGTGTGGTTGGCATCGAAAATCGACGACAGCGGATTGTGGTTGAAGTCGCTGGATACCAGCGGCAGGGTGTTGAAGCCGAGAATCTTCGAGTGTTGGCTAGCCGCTTTCATCAGCGCGTTGACTTCCTCGGCGCTGGCTTCTTTTTTCAGCTGTACGGTCAGGTCCACCAGCGACACATTGATCACCGGCACGCGCACGGCCATGCCGGTCAGTTTGCCTGCCAGTTCCGGCAGCACCAGGCCCACCGCTTCAGCGGCGCCGGTCTTGCTCGGAATCATGTTCTGCGTGGCCGAACGCGCGCGGTACGGGTCGGTGTGATAGACGTCTGTCAGGTTCTGATCGTTGGTGTAGGCATGAATCGTGGTCATCAGACCGCTCTCGATCCCCAGTTCGCGGTGCAGCACTTGCGCCACTGGCGCCAGGCAGTTGGTGGTGCACGAAGCGTTGGAGATGATCTGGTGCGACTGGCGCAGAATGTCGTGGTTTACACCATATACAACAATGGCGTCGGCACCTTTGGCCGGGGCCGAGATGATCACTTTGCGTGCGCCGGCAGTAATATGCGCGGCCGCTTTGGCGCGATCGGTAAAGAGACCGGTGCATTCGAACACCACATCAATCTTTTCCGCCGCCCATGGCAGCTCGGCCGGGTTGCGAATGGCGCTGACCGCAATGCGGTCGCCGTTGACGGTCAGACTTTCGTTGTCATGCTCGACCTGAGCGTCGAACGTGCCGTGAACGGTGTCGTATTTGAGCAGATGAGCATTGATCGAGCTGTCGCCGAGATCGTTGATGGCGACGATCTGCAAGTCCTGTCGATAGCCTTGGGTATACAGTGCGCGCAGGACATTACGGCCGATGCGGCCAAAACCATTGATTGCGA
>Ga0213828_1002367_pt1 | contig 13851 bp, 16 predicted proteins | sample MC6MC0897MG_FD_180664 | JGI IMG/M metagenome (GOLD analysis project Ga0213828, IMG submission 180664) | Enriched soil aggregate microbial communities from Iowa State University, Ames, United States - MC6-MC0897-MG | ecosystem: Environmental > Terrestrial > Soil > Unclassified | place: USA: Iowa...
TTATAATAGAGCATATTCGACATTGTTGCAATGACAACATTGTGTCAACCCAATTACAATTGATATAATAACTTACAATAATGGTGATGAAAAGGAGTCATGTATGAAAGCTTTATTCCGTATTCTTATGGCATGTGCTGCAATAGCATTAATCGGCTTTATGTTTTTTAATACACCACGTGAAAATGAGCCACTTGAAGGACCAAATGCGAATTCTAATATTATACCAAAAACAGAATTAAAGCAGCCGGAAGTTGGAGCAATGACAAGGCCAGAAACTGGATTATCGACATTCATTGGTCAAGGTGTACAAGCAGTTGTGAAGCAATACGGAGAGCCAGCACGAAAGGAACCATCGTCCTTTGGATATGATTGGTGGGTCTATAATACGAGTGCCGCTACATTTTTTATGGTAGGAGTACAAAATAATATAGTTACGCAAGTTTACATAGCTGGAGAAGATTTAGACGCTTATCCTTTTAAAGTTGGACAAAAACGTGATGAGATTTATCGAATGACAATCATTGATTATGAAGTAGCGGCAAATGTTGATGATAATATTTTTGTTTTTTCAATGAGTGAAGAAGATATGCAGACTCGTTTACTTGTGAAATTCGATGGACTTTTTGCACAGCTTTATATAGATAGAGAAACTAGTGAGCTACAGGGTATACGCTTCACTAATAGCGAAACACTTGTTCTTCATCAACCATATGAAATGACTTATCAAGGCGAGCTTGTTATACCTACACCACCGTCTTCTTTTTTACAGCAGGAAATCAATGAAGCAAATGCTGAACAGCTTGACGATTTACTGAATGTAACTAGGATACATCATAATCTACTTCCCCTACAAGTTGATGTAACACTAGAAGAAGCAGCAAAAATGCATAGTGAGGATATGAAAGTTCAAAACTTTATTGGGCATGAATCACCTACAAATGGGGATTTAAAAAAGAGATTAGAAACACAAGGAATTGAATATAGTGAGGCAAATGAGAATCTAGCGACGGCTTATTTTGATGCTATAGAAGCCATGCACGGTTGGCTCAATTCTGCTGAGCATCGAAAAGTTATTTTGAATGAAAAATATGCAACAGTTGGCTCTGGTGTCTTTTTAAATTATTATACACAAATTTTTATTGAGCCTTCCTCACAAAAGAAGGATAGTGAGAATATTGACGCTGATGAACCTGTAGAGACTATCGATGAATCCACACAATAAAATAGCATCTGTAACTGAAGATTAACTTGGTCACCCGAGTTGAACTTCAGTTTTTTTATTTTCTAATCGATCTGTTGAGAGTAAAGCCTCTACCTACATTTTTCGTCACACCGTTACAGACGCCGTCATATGATAGAGAACTGAAAGGGGGAGTGAGGCATGCAATTAGCTGAGCTTTTAAAGGATTGGCCATGTAGTGTGACTGGTGGGTCTATTCGAACTATTGTTACAGGTGTTGAGGACTATGCACAGGCTGTAAAACCAGGAGATATTTTTATAGTAAGAAAGGGCAAGAAAACGTCTGGTAGTCGCTTTGTAAAAGAGGCATTGGCTCGTGGGGCTGTAGCCATTGTTTCAGAGGAAAGTATCTCACTACCTATTACTGATCAAAATATTCCTTTTGTTTGGGTTCCAAATACAGCCTTATTTTTATCGTATGCAAGTGCAAAGCTTGCGGCCTTTCCAGCAGAAGCATTGACGGTAATAGCTATAACTGGGACAAATGGAAAAACAACAGTGAGCCATTTTGTAAGCCAATTGCTAAGAGCTTTACATAAAAATGTAGCTGTTATTGGGACTGTTGGATTTTTTATAAATGGACAAAAACAACAAACTATATATGAGCAATTAACGACATTGCAGGCTAAGGAATTGCATCCGATTTTAAAGCAATGTGCGCGAAATGGTGTTACACATGTTGTTTTAGAGGCTTCATCAATGGGTTTACAGCAGCATCGATTAGATCATTGTGATATTGATTGTGGTGTCTTTTTAAATTTATCTGAGGACCATTTAGAGGATCATGGAGGGCTTGAGGCGTATAAGCGAGCGAAAAAGAGATTGGCAGATTTATCTAAAAAGCTAGTGTTAAATGGAGATGATAATTTCTGTCGTTCTGTTGGTATTTATGATAAGAAAAAATCCTGCTCATTTGGCTTTGACAATCACAATGACTTACATATCCAAATTGTCAGTGAATCCATTGGCAAAACGGTACTCTGTCTACAAACATCATCAAGTGAGCATATCGTAGAAATTCCCTTCATTGGGAAATATCATGTGCAAAATGCAGTAGCCGCGTTGATGGCTATATGGCGCTTAGGTTTTTCAATTGAGGAGATAGCCGAGCATATGTGGTCATTAAGGCTACCAGAAGGCAGACTTGAGAAAATCGATAATGCATTTGGCATTGATGTGTATGTGGATTATGCGCATACTGCAGAGGCATTACAGGCTGTTTTACAAACATTTGATCGATCGAGGACACTTTATCTAGTATTTAGCTGTGGAGGAAATCGGGATAAGGCAAAACGTTTTGCGATGGGTGCTGTAGCCAGTAAGTATGCAGATATTATTTTTTTAACAACTGATAATCCACGTGATGAGGATCCAATCCTAATTAATGAAAGTATCATAGCAGGTTTTACGGAACAGCAATATTATGAAATTTATTTAGATCGCAAGGTTGCAATTCATAAGGCATTAGAAAAAGCCGAAAAAGGTGATATTGTCCTTGTTGCCGGAAAAGGGCATGAACAAACTCAACAAATAAAAAATGAAAAATTCCCTTTTTCCGATCAACAATGTGTCCGTGATTATTTTCTAAATCTTATGCCTGAGAGCGGCGTTGAATGACAAAAAATGATCCAGTTGCAATAGCAAGCTTGCGTCCAGTTTCATCCTCGATATCACATTCCATTACAAGTGTTTGACGCCCTTTATGTACAAAGCGTCCACGTGCAATTAGCTCTTTATTTGTAGTTGTAGCAATATAAGAGACATTCATATTTGTTGTGACCACATTAAAGCCTTCTGGTACAGAACGAGAAGCCAATCCTCCCATCGCTGCATCTGCTATTGTAGCGATAATTCCTCCATGTGGGACCTTAATCGTATTATGGATAACTGGTGTAATTGGAATTCGAACCTCACTAATTTCTGGCTCAAATTTACCCACCATATGCAGGGCAGCATTGATATATCGACGATGTACCCCGTGTTGTTTTGCATGAAGCCCTGATAATAAATGCAATAAAACCTCTTCATCTTCAGCAGTGCTTTCTTGTAAAATATTTGCTAGTAATTCTTCGATTTTTTCTTTTGATGATGTAGCCAATATAAAAACTCCTTCATGTAAAAATATCAATAATGTAAAATTACCACAAAATCTGTTATGATGGGTAAGAGATTGGGGGAATTAACTATGATGATGACCTCTGACTGGGTAATCATATTGGATGAGGCCGATGCGCTTTGTGAGATGATCCTTTCCTCTGAGCCTGCGAAAATGCTGCAACAAGCTTATGATGCTGTTTATAGCGATGTTCAGTTAATCGAAGCTATACACGCTTTTAATCGCATGAAAGAGCAGTACGAAGATGTACAACGTTTCGGAAAATATCATCCGGACTATCATACAATTATGAAATCGATTCGTCAGCAAAAGCGCGCACTCGATCTAAATGAAAAGGTTTCAGCCTTAAAAATAGCTGAAAACGATTTTCAAGATTTGCTCGACGAGATAAGCCTACTTATAGGAAAAACAGTATCAGAAGCAGTAAAAGTGCCTGTAAGTAATCCTTTCTTCGCATCTGGTTCTTCATGTGCTGGGGGCTGTGGTTCAGGCGGATCTTGTTCGTGCTCTGCATAATAAGCAAAATTTTTAGACTGTATACAAACTCGGATGATAGCGAGTGTATACAGTTTTTTTACGTCAATTCAGAACTTGATTTCTGCGATAGTGTTATGATGTTAGCAAGGTGAATCGTAGTGATTGCGAAAAGCGTAGCGTAAGGGAAAAATTGTAGAGATAGATTGCTATCACAGAGCGAAATGAAATGTATGGTTGACTATTAAATCGTCAGGAGCAGAAGATCCAATCTTTTATTAACATATACAATTTTTAAATGAGGAAGCTGAACTCACTTCACCAATTACAATAAAGCAAGTGGAAGAAGCCATATATTCGCTTTATTTTTTGTTGGAGCAGGGTTGTAATTGATCTTGATACAAACATATAGCGACACTTTTGTTAAGCAAAATAATATATTACATTTTGGAGGTATAAATGATTAAAAAGCATAGAACAGCGTTTCATGCCAAGGAATGGGCTATTGATTTGTATGAAGCAGCAACTATAGAAGAAATCCAGCAGGTTGAGAAAGAGCTACAAATAGTGCTACCGAAAGTATATAAAGAGTTTTTAAGTGTATCAAACGGAATGCATGGTAATTTAGCTCAGCTATATTCAACAGATGGATTAATTGAAATGAATAAAACATATGAAGTGCAAAGATATGCACCAGGCTATGTTTCTGTTGGCAATGATAATGGTGGGTATCATCTTTTAATGAGAGCAGTAGAGGATGCTGTTAATTTCCAATTAGTAAGTGATGGATATTGTGTACCCACCGAAAATGATATAACTGATAATTTTCTTTCATGGTTGGATAGTGATGAGGGTGATCCATGGAGAAATGAATAGTTGGTAAAAAAGAAGGTAAAACCCTAGACACCTAAATGCATTTTGGTGGTAATTTCAATTCTCGTATCACATCTTCCAAAAAGCATCGTCTTGTATGATCATTACTATGGTAAACTAAAAGAATATAAAAGAAACATCGATCATAGCTGAAACAGCACGGAATTACTAGAGAGTAAAAACATTGACGAGGAGTGTGGGAAATGACGAATCAACAGAAGATTGCGGAGTTCTTAAACAATTTAACACTTGAAGAAATATATGATCAAAGTGATCTGCTCATTTGGATAGATTGGCGAGAAGCTGAGGAAGACTTAATAGATTACTTTAACGAGCAATTGCCTGAGCCAGATCGAATTGATTGTGAAATTGTTGAGATAGACAAGCCTAGAGGTGTAGATATTATTCTATCCTCCCAAGAAAAAAAGATGACGATTCCCTTTGCCGATGATGTGACTGATAGAGATAGCGCAATTCGAGCTATGCAGGAAATGCTTTCCCCTCAATATCAAATTCGTTGGTTTATGGAATCATTAGGCAATGATACTTTAGCTTTTGCATTGCTACCAACAGTACAATGGGAAGAATTAGTACAGCAATTTGGTAAGCATAAAGTAGACTACTATTTCCAGCCTATAACAAACACTAGCGTCATGTTTGATATGGGTATAGATGAAGTAGATGCATTAATGAACTTGAGAGCTATAGAACATTTAAATAGATGAAATTGAATTAAGCAAGTGGGATTAATCATTTGACATAAAGATTGATAAAAATCATCTCTTAAGTTATTCTTTTGAGTTGATTTTTTTTATTGGACATATATAACGGATGTTTATCTTATGAAGAATGTTATTTAATAATCGGATCATATTGTTGAATAACATTCTAATTGGATATTTATGTTAAAATTTTATAGAAGTAATGTTTCAAAGGGGGATATAATGAAGAAGTATATAAAAAGTTTAGTGCCCTGGATTTATTTGATGTTGTCTTTCTTTGTACTATCTGGCTGTAATGCTCAAAAAGGCGGTAATAACTATTATTTATTATTGATGGGTGAAAGTGAAAGCTGGAATCTAACAGGTTATGAAATTGTTATAACACCAGAAGACTTTAAAGCAGGATTTGGGATTTTAAATATGAAAAACGTCAATGAGTATATGACAGATTACTTCCACTTTGAAGCGCATGTGGTTATAGATAGTGATGATTCAGTGGTTCATACTGATTCAGCTACTGGTGAGATGAACATAGCAGAATATACAACTGGTGCTATAGAAGGGCCATACCTAAATAAAAACGGTGAATTTGTTACACTTAAAGATATAAATGAGATTTATGTAGTCGTTGAATGGTGGGATATTAGTAAGAACGAAAGTATTAAAGAAAGAATAGATTTATTTAACAAATCTAAATGCTTATATTGATAAATTAACAAGTGAAGAAACAAACGAACAGATAGAAAAACATATGAATCAATGTGAAGAATGCCGAAATTATTTAAACAAAATGAAGGGAGATTTATTTTCAGAAGATGAAAATGAGAGAAGAAAAGATAAAAGGAACATTGATTATTTCAAAAAGGTACGCTCCAAAAAAAGATTTTAGTTATCGTATCATCACTTAATTTGATAAAACGCTACTTTATATTAATAAAGGCAAACAACACTTTATTGGATATTCAATTGACTTTTTGCTACGATACGAAATATAATTTGGTTGGTCAACCAAACAAAAAGGGGAGATAAAATGAGTGTTAAGGATAAACGTCAAAGATTAATTGATGCGGCATATAAAGTGTTTAGCAGGAAGGGATTTAATAATGCCTCTATAAAAGATATTGCTCACGAAGCTGGCATTACTCCTGGACTTGTTCATTATTATTTTAAGAATAAGGAAGAGTTATTATTTTCCGTCCAGAGTGATATTCAAGAACGATACCATATTCAATATGATGGCAAAAAAGAGGCGGAAATGAATCCATTAGATGTTTTGTTTGAAATTAAATCAAGAGTAGAAAAAGATCCTGATTGGTATCGTTGGAGATATGAGCTTTATTCTTTAGGATTAAAAAATGATCCATATAAACAAGAAGTTGCAAACATTTTACAAAACGGGAGGGAGAGTCTTTCTAATCCCTTAAAGAACCTAAACGTTGAAGCCAAAGAAACGGATGCTCTTGCCGGTATTTTATTGGCTTGCTTCGATGGACTAGCTCTCCAAAAAATGTTCGATGACGAATTTGACCTTGATCAAACGTATAAATTGTTAATTGATTTATTAGAGAACTATTTGAAAAAAAGAAAAAATTAGAGTTTTAATAGAAAGTTTGATTGTTCATATGAGGAGAAAAACAATGAAAAAAGCAATCTTTTTTTTAGGGAGCTTACTACTCCTACTAACCCCTTTTGCTGCTTCTGCTAAAACGGAAGATACGAAAGAAAAAATAACAAAATTTATGGAGAAATCCTTAGATATGTATAATATTCCTGGCACATCGTTGGCAATATTAGAAAACGGGGAAATGATTTATCAAAATCAATGGGGTATTTTAAGTGATGGGTCAAATGTAACAGCAGACACACCGTTTCTTATTGGTTCTTTAAGCAAACCAATTACATCTCTGGCTATTATGATGTTAGTGGAAGATAGCAAAATAAAGCTGGATGAACCGATACAGTCCTATATTCCATCGTTTACATATCAAACAGACAGTTCAAAACAAATTACAGTTTTGCATCTTTTAGAACAAACAAGTGGTATTAGTGAACTTGAAGGTCTTAAAGTGACGGACAAGGATTGGCCGAAAGAGGGGGCAATCAATCAAGCTATAAAAGAACTTAGTGGAGTAGTGTTATCTCACGAGCCTGGAGAGGTTTATGAATATAACTCTGCTAACTATTTACTCTTAGGGGCAATTGTTGAAAATGTTTCGAACCAAACCTTTTCAGATTTTTTGAATACGAATATTTTTACCCCACTTGGTATGGAAAATTCCGCTGCTGATTATGAAAGTGCGGTAGAAAAAGGATACATACCTGGTTTCGAGTCATGGTTTGGTAGGCCCGTTGTCAGTGATGGATTTTATGATCATGCAGGAGCCCCTTATGGCTATATTGCTTCAAGTTCAAATGATTTAGCGAAATTTTTAAAATTTATGCTAGAGGGCGGAGATTTATTATCAGAACAAAACCTTGAGTTATTAAAAACTCCTCCGGAAGAAGGTAAAACATACGGTTACGGTTGGCATTTTTCTAAAACAGAACATTACCCTTTCCACGGTGGGGCAACATCTGATTTTAGAGCGCAAATGTTTTTAATACCTGAAGAAAATATTGCAGCAGTACTTTTAACCAATAAATATAATTTTATAGAAGATGCTCAAGTCTCTCATATAATGAATGGAATTCAATCTATCCTGAACGGAAAAGAACCAGATGAATTGCCTGTACAGAGCTATAGTATTCAATGGAGTATATTGGGGATTACATTACTCCTTGCTATTTTAACGATAATCCATTTCTTCAGACTTAGAAGAAAGAAGGTTCTAAACAAAAAAATACCGTTTACTTTTGGAGTCATTTCGCTCCTCCTAGCTGTGGGATTGATTCCACTATTTGTTTATGTTATTGGTACCCCATGGAAAAGTATTCGTTTCTTCGCACCGGACATATCATTATTAATTTATTGTTTGGTAGTAATATTTGCTCTTCATGGAATTATGACTTTAATCATAACAATTTTTAAAAAGAAAATTACCTAAGCTTATCATTGTGCATAAGTCTACAAATCAATTACACTAAGACGAAATTGATAATAAGAGCATGTTTTGACCAATCTTTTTTCAAAACATGCTTTTTCTTATTGTTCATTTATCAAGGTTATTCATATCAATTTGATCAAATTTTATTTTTTTATAGGTGAATGATTAATTTAAACTTATACTCTATTTTCTACTTTAATTTTCCCTCCAACAACCTTGCAACAAGCACGTAATTTTCTTCATTATAAATAGCTGCATACCTAGAATCATAGCCATCAAAAAGCTGTAATGGGAGGTTTTCATAGTCAGTTAAATAGGCATCGTAATAGGTAGATGCAAAAGCAGCTCCTTCTTCTGTTAAATCTTCATCTAACAAAACCCCATCGTAAAATTCAATGAAAAAATCGAGCGCGGTTATTTGACCTTGCATTAGCTGTTCATAAAGCTCTGGGTCATCCTCTTCAATGATAGTCGTATTTGCTAATTGATGCCCCAACATCCAACGGTAAAAAAAGCGATATGCACTGCACCTTGATTAGTAGGTAACTGCTGTGGAAAGTCCTCTGCATCAGAATGCCATTTCATTTTGTCATAGGCTGTCATAAAATCTCCTTTCCTTCTTATATAAGCTCTTTAATAATCAGCTCAAAGCGCGTGCGATATGGCTCTGGAATATGCATAAATTCTGAGCTAGTAAAGTCATTCATATGGATGATGCCAAAACATGTATATAAAAGCTGCGCTACAACCATATCTTTATATTCTTCAATGTGTTCACTTTGTTCAAGTGGAATAAATGGGCAAAGCTTTATAAATGGTGTCGTCATAAATTTTTCGAACCATTGCAAATTGTTATCTGTACTCATAGCTTTTTCAAAGAATGCATCGTAAGGAACTTCTTGAACAGCTAGCACAGTACATACAAAGACAGGCAATGTTTCAGGCGTTAAACCGAATTTTTCCACATAGGCTTTTGCAAAGTATTCAGGCATTAGCGAATGGTCGCCATCGCATTCATACATATAGTCGATAACGAGCTTGCCATAGCTTTTATCGTATAAGCCAAGACCGAAAACAGCGAATGTACTTGGCATTGCTGCTTCTTCATCATCAACATCTTGATAAAAATGATACTGTGCCATCGCCTTATAACTATACTCAACTAGCTCAGTATGTAGGCTAGGATAGCTGAGAGCTTTAGTAAAGAAGTGATGTGATGATGTGACAGGTAAATGCTCGATTGGCAACACTAAGTCGCTTTTACCTTCATAATAAATGCCATAGCTTTTAGGGAAATCCTCTTCTAATAAAGCATTTAAGTAAGCTAATGCTTGACGATAAGCTTCTTCGCTCTCTTCTTTAATTTTAATCGTAATCGTGGCTAGTACATCATTTGCTTGGCAGAAAATGAGGTCGGATGCCATTTGCTGTTTATGTGTTGGCAAAGTACCAGAGCCGACTGTGATTAATGAGTTATATGCTTCTGCATCTAATTCTTTGATTGTTGCCAGCAGCTCTTTGACTGTTAAATAAGAATAGCTTGCGCCGTATTTACTTAAATTCACTGCGTAGTAGCATAGCAATGGTAAGTAAGTTAATGATTGATGCTCGTCGATAAAGTGAGAAAGACAATAGCGCTGTGTTTCAAAGTCTAGCTCTTGACGAAATTCATCAAGCAAGACAAGCTGCTGATAATGGCAGAGCACTTCATGCAGCGTGAAGGCGTCTAGTAAAAAAGACAGGGTGATGATTTTAGAAGGATAACCATCTGTATCAATTTTATATTGTTTAGAAAGTAGTTCTTGCTCAAGCTGTAGCCATAATGCTTCGTTTTCGGTAAATTGTTTAGTTTTCATGGAATACCTCCCTTTTATAAAAGAACAACTACACTATTAAAATTAACTTTCGTGGATGAATATTGTAAATTTCAATTTATTAATGCATCAGAAAGTTCATTAGGGAAAGAAAAATCTAGTGCAATCAATTAAAAACCGCTGAAATCATTACATACAGAGTCAATAGCACTGCAAAATAGTCCATACTTTATCAAACTCTTTGTTTTTACAGTCCTCTTCACGAATCCAGAAATATAGTTTGCCGCTATCGCCCCACATATAGCCTAGGTCATCTTCCGAATCAAGCTGTAATAGCAGCTGCCAATCCTTTACGTGTGGTTCAAGCTCCTTGCGTAACGGGTGATTGTAGGCTGTTAAATCCCCACAATATAAACCGTTTGTGACAAGTTGGCATTCTAAATACATATCCCCTTGAATCGTATCAGGATGACCGTCTATACGATGTGTCGTTTGTTCCTGTGCTTCTTCATCGCCCCAATCATAAAAAAAATCATTGTAGGCATCTTGTTGTTCCTCTGTTAAAATAGTTTCTAAATTTTTGCTATAAGGAGATGCCCATGAAGGGAGTGTCCATTCATTTCTAAAGTGTAGTGCCGCACTATCAATATACTCCGTTAAAACTGCAGGTTGCTGCATTCGCTTTAAACTGTCAGGTGCTTGTGTGAAGTGGAAAACGTGAAAGCCATCGCCATCATTTGGATCATAGCCCCAAGGTTGTCCAATGACATCATAGAAAAAGGATAATAGTCCATCAGCAGGCAGCAAGTTGTTGGAATCATACGACTTTACTTCTGTTAAATTAAGCTGACATAGAAAGTATAATGGCTGGTTATTATTTGTATGTGGCCATATAAAATCTGACGGTACATCGGGGTTGCCACCGATTTTGGACTGTCCAATTTGAATGGCATCATCTGCTGTCGGTATTGCTGAAGCACGAATTGACTTTTTAGCGAACTGCAAAATTTGTTCTGCCACCTCTCCAAGCTCAAAATCAAATAATGCTGTTCGTAACTTTTCCATGTTTATTCCCCCTTATTTTTATCTAATTTCAATATAGTACATACGTTCCCTTGTGTAAAGCCTGTATTTGGAATTATTTAAATATTATTGAATCAACAGGTTTAGAAAGCATAGCAATTACGAGGTCTTCTTGAATTTTTACTGACTTTTGATACAGTAAAGGTTATGATAGTGAGCCTGATTAGCAATTTTTACCCCTAGATTTTAAGGGTCCAGATTGAAGAGCAGATGAGCTTTAATTAAGCGAAGTAAGGAAAAGGGCAGTATTTCATCTCACTTCTTACACCCCATATTGGATTACATTAATAATGAAGTAGCCTAGTTTACGATTTTTAGAGATTTTCATTTAAAAATACCACGCTGTATGTCATTTTCACACAATAAAATTTACCGAAGCTTCTCATCAAATGATGAATAATTGAAGAACTAGAAAAAACTATGGTAAAAGATTGTGATAAAAAATTATCAATATTTATTAGGGAGGATTACTAGATGAAAACGTATCGAATTGCTGTTATACCAGGGGATGGCATTGGAAAAGAGGTTGTTCCTGCTGCGTTAGAGGTTCTCGATCAGGCGGCACATCTTGATGGAAGCTTTCAATTTGAATGGACTACATTTCCTTGGGGCTGTGACTATTACTTAGAGACAGGTAAAATGATGCCAGATAATGGCATTGAAATATTAAAAGGCTACGATCAAATTTTCTTAGGGGCAGTAGGGATGCCTAATTTAGTACCTGATCACATTTCTTTATGGGGGCTACTGATTAAAATTCGCCGTGAGATGAAGCAGTCTATAAATGTACGTCCAGCAAAGCTATTACAAGGCTTACCTTCACCATTGCGCAACCCAAATGACTTTGATTTAATAGTTGTACGGGAAAACTCTGAGGGAGAATATGCTGAAAGCGGTGGCAGAATACATAGTGGTCAGGATGAGGTTGCTATCCAAAATGCTATATTTACAAGGAAGGGTACAGAGCGTGCGATGCGTTATGCATTTGAAATAGCAAAAACACGACGTCAGCATGTGACAAGTGCCACGAAGTCAAATGGAATTACCTATAGCATGCCATTTTGGGACGAGATTTTTGTACAAGTAGGGAAAGATTTTAAAGATATTGGGCAAGTTTCTACGCATATTGATGCTTTAGCTGCCTTCTTCGTCATGAAGCCAGAAAGCTTTGATGTTATTGTTGCATCCAATCTATTTGGTGATATATTAACAGATTTAGGTGGGGCTATTATGGGTAGCATTGGAATTGCTCCAGCAGCAAATTTAAATATTGAACGACAATATCCGTCTATGTTTGAACCTGTTCATGGCTCTGCTCCAGATATTGCTGGCCAGGGGATAGCCAATCCACTTGGACAAATTTGGACAGGTAAAATGATGCTTGATTTCTTAGGCTATCATGAGCTTGGCACAAGAGTGCTAAATGCGATAGAAGCAACATTATCACAAGGGATCAAGACAGCAGATTTAGGTGGAACTTCAATATTACGCGATGTAACAAGCGCAGTACTAAATCATTTGCGATAAGGCATATGAAAAAATGATTGGAGTGAAGCGCTTATGAAAAACTTTTTTGCTTATAATTGGCAAGTCAGAGATGAATGGTTTGAGTGGTGCAATCAGCTAAGCCCAGAGGAATTATTGAAGGAAAGGCAAGGCGGAGTAGGGAGTTTCCTTTATACACTTTTTCATATTATAGACGTTGAATATAGCTGGATTCGTGGCATCCAACGCGAAAAAGACAGAATATTCGACTTTAGTGATTATCAAACATTAGAGCAAGTGAAAAAGCTTTCTGATGAACTACGAATTGACAATATCGAATTTTTAAAAGTCAATGAGGACTTTAATAATGCCATTGTAAAAGTAGCTTGGGATGATAAGGAATATAGAAAAATTGATATTATCCATCATATAGGTCAGCTTTCCGTTTGGGCAAAGGAATTAGCCCTACCTTCTGTATCTGCGAATTTTATTGGTAGAGCATTAAAGACTTATTAATCTGAATTTTTATATACAGCAAGGAAAAAGGTAAGGGCATGATAAAATGGCCCTTACCTCATGTTGTTGAAATACTATTATCAAGGTGACAAATTAAAAAGTATAACCCTTTTTCAAGACGAGGGGTTGATTTCCGTTCTGACTGAGTGCTTTGTAGCTGTCGCTTTGCTTTCGCTACAGAAAACATTTGCCGCTGACGCTTCGCTTTCGCGCAGAGCGTCCTGGGGGCGTCCGATGAGCCGCTTCACTCGCGTTCCAGGGTCTCATCTGTGACGCTGAATCCCCGAGGAATCACTCAGTCTACACTCTAATCAACCACTGCTCATAGTATTTTCGTTGGCATTTCACATAAATGTATAGTGATAAATTGAAGTCTTAACCCACTATTTTGCGCAAAATTGAGCTTTGGTAACATTTCCTATTCGAAAGAAGCGTCAGCAATAAGTAACTTTATGTAAAGTTACAAAGTAGTTTTATGCAT
>Ga0213828_1002369_pt1 | contig 13830 bp, 10 predicted proteins | sample MC6MC0897MG_FD_180664 | JGI IMG/M metagenome (GOLD analysis project Ga0213828, IMG submission 180664) | Enriched soil aggregate microbial communities from Iowa State University, Ames, United States - MC6-MC0897-MG | ecosystem: Environmental > Terrestrial > Soil > Unclassified | place: USA: Iowa...
CTCACGACCAGCAAGGTCAGGACCACACGGCCCAGGGTCAGCAAAGGTTTTTTCATGGCAGCATCAGGTTTCGGCAAAAGTGGTCGACCGCGCCCAGCATCACGGCGTAGAGGGCAACGTTGAACAAGGCCCGGTGCCAGACCAGGCGGTAAAAGTGCAGGCGCACCAGTACAGCGTGCACGCCCAGGAACAACAGGTAGGTGAACAACATCATCACCAACAGCGTGGGCAGAAACACCCCGCTGATATCCAGATCACCGATCACAGTGGGGCTCCATCGATGCCGGGGGGCAGTTGCGGTTGTTCGGTGGGTTCGAGCATCACTTCGACACCGGGCAGCAAGGCCAGGCGCAGGCCACTCAAGGCGTGCAGCAGGTGCACACGGGCATCGCCGCGGTCGTTGTGATCGTCCAGCGCCAGCCCTTGCCGCGCACGCTCCATGTTGCGCAACAGCGCCGCCGGGGCGTGCAGGCGCTGGTTGGCGCGCAGGCAGGCGGCGTAGTGGGCGCCGACTTCTTCGATGACCAAAGCCAGGCGCTCGCGGGCCTGCGGGTTGGCGCGTGGCAGGTAGGCCAGCAGGTCGAGCAGGTTCAGGCCCACGCGCAGGTCACGCAGCGCCACACCGCTGTCCTGGCCGGTCTGCGACAAGCGTGGCAGGTGCTGCATCAGGCGGTCGAGCATCTGTACGCCCACCTGGCGGTGTTCGGCCAATGTCGCGGGCTGGGTCATTTCGACGATATCGCGCCAGGCGAAGCGGGTCATGCGCTTGGCCGCCAGTTCCACGCCGAACGGGCGTAGCAGCAAAGTCCAGATGAAGGCGAACAGCAGCCCCACCGGGCCTGCCAGGTTGGCGTTGATGAAGGTCAGGAAGTCCGCATCATAGACGCCCTGGATGCTGATGAAGGTGGCGGTGTTGACGATGGTCAGCAAAGTACCGAGGTAGAAACGCGGCTGCACGGTCAGCGTGCCGACGCAAATGAACGGCACCGCAAAGGCCAGCACCAGCATCGGGAAGTCGTGCAGGTTGGGCAGCACCAGGAACAGGTAGACGCTGGAGAAGATCACCGACATCAGTGTCCAGAAGAAGAACCGGTAGATCTGCGGCGCCGGGTCGTCCATCGCGGCAAAGAAGCTGCACGCCACGGCGGCGAGGATGACCGCACTGCCACCGTCGTTCCAGCCGAGCAGAATCCACAGGCCACTGGCGACAATGATCGCGGTAACCGTGGAAAACACCGAGTAGAGCATCAGGCCACGGTCAAAGAACGGCGTCAGCCGGCCCAGGCGCCAGTGGCGGTAGGCGGCGCGCCAGGGCGTGGCGTCGTCCTTGCGCAAGGCGTGCTGGAGGGTGCAGCAGTCTTGCCAGAGGTCGACCCATTCGGTCAGGCGATACAGGGCGTTGGACAGCAGCAGGCCGGCGCGCTGGTCCAGGGCGGTGGCGCTGGGTTGCAGGCGGGTGATCTGCTCGTGCAATGCGGTCCAGGGGGCCAGGGAGGCATCATCAGCGGTGCCTTTGAGCCATTCGCGGGCCTCGGCCAGCAGCGGTTGCAGCTGGGCGAACTGGGCCGGCGCACGGCCTTCGAGGGCGACCAAGGCGTCGTCCAGGGCGTCGATCACCGGCAGCAGGTGGATCATGCGCCCACGCAGTTCACTGGCGTTTTTCAGGGTGTGGGGGCCGGCACCTTCGTGGCCGAGCTGGCCGATCATCATTTCCAGGGTATTGAACGTGGCCACCATCGAGACGCGCATGCTGCCGACCTTGTCGGCGGCAACGTCGCGGGCCAGGTAGGTGTCGCTGTAGCGGATCGCCTCGGCGAACCAGTTGCCGGTCGAGCCGACCACCACCGGGGCCAGGCGCCGCGGCCAGAAGATTGCGCCGACCACCGCCGCGCAGACGATGCCCAGGCAGATTTCCTGGGCCCGCGACGAGGCCACATCGAACACCGCCGTAGGGTTGTCGACCACCGCCAGGGCAATCATCGGCAGGGTGTAGCCGGCCAGCATCAGCACGTAGTTGTTGGCTGTGCGCAGGTTCAGCGAGAGGAACAGCAAGGTGCCGGTCCACAAGGCGATGGCCACGCTCAGCAACAGCGGCGACTGCACCAGCGGTGGCACCAGCAATACCGCCCCGCCGGCACCGAGCAATGTGCCCAGGGCGCGGTACAGGGCCTTGGAGCTGGTGGGGCCGACGAACGGGCTGGAGACGATATAGACGGTCGCCATCGCCCAGTAAGGGCGTGGCAGCTGCATGAGCAGGGCAATGTACAGGGCGATCATCGACGCGCCGAAGGTGCGCACGCCGTAGAACCAATCGCGGGCCGGGGGCACCGAGCTGAAGAATCCGTTCATGCTGCCCCGCCTGGTGTGCCGAGGCCGACGGCTTCGAAGGCGCGCAGTACGCGCAAGGTGGCCTCCAGGTCGGCCTGGTCGATGCCCTGCAGCACATCACGGCGCAGGCGCACCAGCTCGGCTTCGATGGACTCGGCCAGGGCGCGGCCTTCGGCGGTCAGGCTCAGGGCCTTGGCGCGGCGGTCCAGAGGGTCCTCGCTGCGGCACACCAGCCCGGCTTTGCACAGTTGGTCGAGCAAGCGCACCAACGACGGGCTTTCGAGGCCGGCGGCCTGGGCCACCGCCACCTGATGCACGCCGTCGCCCAGGCGCACGATCATCAGCAACGGCGCGGCGCAGGCTTCGGAGATGCCGTAGCTGGTGAGGGCCGCATGGCAGATGCGCCGCCAATGGCGTGCGGCAACCACCATGCCGCTGCTGACTTGCAGGCGCAGGAGATCAAGGGGCATGAAAGGAACCAAGGATATTCATAGTTTGCTAACTATCAATATACGCCTGGCCCTCCCCCTGTCGTCAACAGCGGGCGACGGATAGCGTCGATGAATGGTTGTTCATGTAATGCCCTTTCGCGGCGCAAAGCCGCCCCCACAAGGGGCTGCACTTTGCCGCGAATATGAGGCAACGGTCAGGGCTGCACCTGGTCTTCCAGCTTCATCGTCAGCGCCAGCGTGCTGCCCATCTGCACTGCCCGGTCGCGCCATTCCAGGTACCGTGTGCCGTCGCGGCTGCTGAAATGCACCGCCAGCTCCTCGGCCGCCTGCATCACCCCCGCCGCAGCCGCCAGTTCCAGCCAATACAGCGCGCCTTTGATATCGGCTTCGACGTGCAGGCCATGCATCAGCCGATAACCGACTTCAAACCGGCATCGCGCTTCGCCCCGCTGGGCGCCGCGCTGAAACCACTGGTAGGCCTCTACCAGGTCGACCTGCCAGTCCAGGTCGCCATCGCACACTTCCTCTTCATACAAGTCACCGAGCGCAGCGGCAGCATGCAAAATGCCGCGGTCGAATGCCTGCCGATAACACTCGGCCGCCTGCACGTACGATGCCTCGATGCCTTTGCCGAAATAGTGCTGCTGGCCCAGGTTGAACCAGGCCGCGGCGTTGCCCTGCAAGGCCGCCATGCGCAGCAGGTGGCCGGCCAGCACCGTGTCGGCACGCCAGTACTTGCCATTGAGCCAGATCCAGCCGAGGTCATTGAGTGCCGCTACGCTGCCTTGCAACGCCTGGCGGCGCAGGTCGGCATACACCACCTGCAAATCGCTGGCCTCATCCAGGCGGCTGACCAACAGCGACCGCTGGCTGGGCAACCCGACCCCGGCAAACAACCGATGACGCCTCCCCGCAGGAGCTGGTGGGGCGATGACCCGCTCTGGCAGAAGACGGGCGAGCAGCGAATGGATATTGCTGGCAGCAGACATGTTCATCCTCATTGAACGACACACAACCCCAACCTCAGCTGTGATGAGGCGTGATTCTGCGTGACGTCACGACAAAACCTGTCGCGAACGATTCGGCACGAGGCAACCAAATGCGACTTCCTTGATCTGAGCAGGCTGTGGCCAATTGCCATGCCCCGCTCGTGCCGCCATCCTATTGCGGCAAGCCTAGACAAGGACGTTATCTTTTGCCGTTCGCCACCACTCGCGCCACCCTCAGCCGTCAGTGGGCGCTGCTGCGCCAGCTGCCCAGCCGCTCCCCAGGCATCACCAGCGCCGAGCTGGTCTGGCGCCTGCGTGATGTGGGCTTCAATGTCAGCAAACGCACGGTTGAGCGCGACCTCAACGAGTTGTCGCTGATTTTTCCGCTGGAGCGCAATGACAAGAGCATACCGTTCGGCTGGCACTGGTCGTCGACTGCCGTGGGTGAGCTGCGCGGCAATTTCGACCTGTTGACCTACCTGCGCGGTGACGCGCTGCAGCCGGCCCAGGGCGAGGGGGTGGAGCTGGTGGCGCGGATCAGTGACACATTGGCGCGGCAGCTGCGCGAGACGCCACTAAGCACCGACATGCAGCTGACCGCGCAGGAGCATGGGCATCGGGTACGTGCCACGGTGAGCGATGGCTGGCCGTTGCGCTGGTGGCTGCTGAGCCAGGGGGATGGGGTAGTGGTGGAGCAACCGGAAGGGCTGCGCGAAGAGATTGGCAAGATGCTGAGCAATGCGGCTGCCCAGTACCAGAACCCATAACCTGTACCGGCCTCTGCGTGGCGGTTCGGCACCCCGATAACCCCGCCCCCACAGCAGCCGGTGCAGGCTTGCCTGCTAGCGCTGCATGCCCCAACGCCGCACCGTCAGCCGCTCCAGGGTATTGAACACCAACCCTTCGACCAGCAAACCGATCAGGATCACCACGGCCAGCCCGGCGAACACCTTGTCGGTGTACAGCTCGTTGCGGTTCTGGAAGATGTACCAACCCAGGCCGCCCTTGCCACTGCTGGCGCCAAACACCAGCTCGGCGGCAATCAGGGTACGCCAGGCAAACGCCCAGCCGATCTTCAACCCCGACAGGATCGACGGCAAGGCCGCCGGAACCAGGATATGCAACACCAGGCGCAGGCCCTTCAGGCCATAGTTGCGGCCGGCCATGCGCAGGGTTTCGGACACCCCGAGAAAGCCCGCGTAGGTGTTCAGCGCCAGCGCCCACAGCACCGAGTGCACCAGCACGAAGATCAGGCTGTTGTCGCCCAGGCCGAACCACAGCAGCGCCAGCGGCAGCAAGGCGATTGCTGGCAGGGGGTTGAACATGGAGGTCAAGGTGCCCAGCAGGTCACGACCGAGCTGGGTCGACACCGCCAGGCTGGTCAATCCAAAGGCCAGCACGATGCCCAGCACGTAGCCCTTGAGCAAGATCACCAGCGACACGCCGACCTTGGCCGGCAGTTCACCGCTGATCAGGCCATCCCATAGCGCAGCGGACGTTTGCAGAAAGCTCGGCAGCAGCAGGTCGTTGCCTTGATAGCGGGCTGCGGCCTCCCAAAGCGCGGCGATCACAACCAGGATGACCGCCTTGCGCAGCCAGCCGTGCTGCCACAAACGCTGGGCCAATGGCAGTTGGCGTTCCAGAGGCACACTGCGCAGCGGCTCCAGCTGCACCTCGTATTCCTGACGTACAGGGGTAGTGGTCATGGCTGAAGCTCCTGTCAGTAGGCGATACGGATATCGTTGAAGCCGAGTTCGTCGGCTTGCTCGGGCGTTTGGGCCTCATCGAACAGCAGCCGATGAATGCGGCGGGCACTGGCCTGGAAATCCGCTGCGCCCAGGCTGCCAAGATCGTACTGATGGCTGTGCACCTCGGCCCGCACCCGCCCCGGGTGCGGCGACAGCAGCAAGATGCGGTTGCCGACCACCAGCGCCTCTTCGATGGAGTGGGTGACGAACAGCAAGGTGAAACGCACCTCTTCCCACAGCAGCAGCAGCTCTTCCTGCATCTTGCGCCGGGTCAGCGCGTCGAGCGCGGCGAACGGTTCGTCCATCAGCAGAATCTTCGGCTGGGTGGCCAAGGCCCGGGCAATCGCCACGCGCGCCTTCATGCCGCCAGACAGGGTGTGGGGATAGGCATCGGCAAACGCCGCCAGGCCAACCTTGTCCAGGTAATGCAGGGCCCGTTCCTCGGCCTCGGCGCGCTTGAGCTGGCCCGAGACCAGCAGCGGGAACATGACGTTCTGCTTTACCGTCTTCCAGGGCGGTAGCTGGTCGAACTCCTGAAACACCACGATACGGTCCGGCCCTGGGCCTTTGACGGGCTTGCCCTGCAGCAGAATCTGCCCTTCCTGGGGGTTGATGAACCCGGCCACGGCCTTGAGCAAGGTGGACTTGCCGCAGCCCGAAGGCCCCAGCAAGACGAAACGGTCGGCACGGTCAACTTCGAAGCTGACCTGGTGGGTGGCCCGCACCACGCGCTGCGCGGTTCGGTATTCGAGGCTGAGGTTATCCACCTTGAGCAAGGGTGGCGTGGCGACACGGCTCAGGTTGCTGGCCGCGTGGCCTGGCAATGGGGCGGTCATGATCGATCAGCTCCCCTGCAGCGGGCGTTCATCCTGGAAGAAGTAATCCTTCCACGACTCAGGCTTGTGCTTGATGGCGCCGACCCGATAAAGGAAGTCTGCCAGCTTGTAGGTGTTCTTCGGCGTGACGGTGAACTCGTACTGCGGGTTGTCGATCAGCTTGATCAGCACGTCGCGGTCGATCTTGGCCTTGGTCACGCGGATGTAGGTATCGGCAGCAGCAGCCTTGTCCTTCTGTGCAAAGTCCGCAGCCTCGGCCAGGGCGTCGACGAAGGCCTTGTAGGTCTTGGGGTTTTCGTTGCGGAATTTTTCGGTGGCGAACAGCAGGGTCGGCGAGTTGGGGCCGAGCAGGTCGTAGCTGTTGAGCACGACGTGCACGTCCTTGTTGGCCAACGCCTGGTCCTGGAACGGCGGGTTGGAGAAGTGCCCGTTAAGCTCGGTGCCACCGGCGATCAATGCGGCCGTGGCATCGGGGTGCGGTACGGCCAGGGTGTACTTGTCGAGGCGGTTGTAGTCCTTGTCGCCCCACTGCTGGGCTGCGGCGTATTGAAGGAAGCGCGACTGCACGGAGACGCCTACCGCCGGCACGGCGATGCGGTCTTTCTCGGAGATGTCGGCGATGGTCTTCACGTTGGGGTTGCTGCTGACCAGGTAATACGGGAAGTTGCCAAGCGAGGCGACGGCCTTGACGTTCTGCCGGCCCTTGGTACGGTCCCAGACGGTCAGCAGTGGGCCAACGCCGGCGCCGGCGATGTCCACCGAGCCGGACAGCAGCGCATCGTTGATGGCTGCACCGCCAGAAAGCTGGGCCCAATCGACTTTGATGTCGATGCCCTGCTCCTTGCCGTGCTTCTCGATCAAGTGCTGGTCACGCACCACGTTCAGCAGCAGGTAGACGATGCCGAACTGTTCGGCGATGCGGATCTCGCCTTCGGCCTGGGCCACGGCAGGGGCCGCCAGGCTGCCGACGACCAGGCTCGCGCCCAGGCCGATGCTTGCCGCCAGGCGGCTGATGGATTTGCGCATGATGTGTTTCCTCAGTCGTCAGAACGGGGCATCGCCCTGGATGGTGGTGCGGTACAGCTTGCGCCGCAGGTGCGCGGGGCAGCCGGTGGCGAGGTGGATCAGCGAGCGGTTGTCCCAGAACACCAGGTCGTGGGGCTGCCACTGATGGCGGTAGATGTTCTGTTCGAGCACGCTCAGGGCATACAGCTGTTGCAGCACGTCGTGGCTTTCATCCGCTGGCAGGCCGACGATGCGGGTGGTGAAGCCTTCACTGACGAACAGCGCCTTGCGGCCGTTTTCCGGGTGGGTACGTACCACCGGGTGGATGACTTCCTGCACCTGGGCCAACTGCTCGGCGCTCAGGGTCGGGCGCCAGTTGCCCTCGAACTTGGTTTCGGAATAACGCGCCGTGTAGGAATGAGCGGCCGCGCGGCCCTCGATCACGGTGCGCAGGGCTTCGGGTACGGCGTCCCAGGCCTTGTGCATGTCGGCGAACAGGGTATCGCCGCCCTCGCTGGGCAGTTCCTGGGCATGCAGCATGGAACCGAGGCTGGGGAGCGTCTTGTACGACAGGTCCGAATGCCAGAACTTGCCAGCATCACCCAGGCCAATGTTGTGGCCATCTTCGATAATGTTGGAAACGATCAGGATCTCGGGGTGCCCGGCCAGCAGAAACTGTTTGAGCACATGGATCTGCAGCTCGCCGAAGCGGCGGCTGAAGCTGATTTGCTGTTCAGGGGTGATGCGCTGGTCGCGGAACACCAGTACATGGTGATCGAGGTGGGCGCGATGAATGCGGGTGAAATCCTCGGCGTTGACGGGCTTGCCAAGGTCAAGGCCAATGATCTCGGCCCCGACGGCACCGGAGAACGGGCGGATTTCAAAGTGTTGCGGCTGGGCGCTGTCGATGGACGACAAGGCGTTCGAGGCGGCGGACATGGTTCACTCCCACGCAGTGCGCGACGTCAAAGTACGCGCAACGATCAGAAACGCACGGGGATTTCCCGTGTGGGTTCAAGTCGTGCGGCGCATCGATTGGTCGACGGGTACGCAGTGGGAGTGACTATAAAGTCATAAGAAGGATATTTTAAATACCTTTATTGAATAACCATATCACCGAGGATCGGGGGCTGATCCAGTATCAGATCAACCCGCCCTGCTCTTCTTCATCGATCAGGTTGTTCAAGCTGCCGAGCGCCTTGCGCGCCTTGGAACGATTGAGCAACTTGGCCTGTGCCCCGGCAGGCAGGTCGGTGATGCTGAAGACGCCCTTGGCGGTCAGCACATCGATCAAGTCCTCGAGCACGCGGATCATGTCCAGGTCGCTTTGCTTGAGCTGCTTGAGGCTGTTTTCCACTTCGTCATCGCCGAACCATTCCTGGATTTCGGCATTGTCGGCGGGGAGTATCTCGCTGAACCCTTCGTATGAAGCGGCTTCTACCCGCAGCAACTGGCCGGTGGCGTCGCGTTGCACGTAGAACATGGCGGTGTCCCTCGTCACGTTGATTCCTTGTTGGTAGACAGCAGCATAGGCAAAGATTTCCGGGCGCGCAGGCCCGGCGCAGGAGTATGCGCTGTCACGGGAAGGCAGGAAAGAGCCGGCGCCCACCCGGGCGGTCATACAGACCGCCCGGGTGGGCTGGGCATCAGCTGTCCTTGTTGTCGATACGGATGGTCGGGTCGCCACCGCTGATCAACGAGTTGATCGAGGTATTGGACCAGTTCACCCCTTCCAGCTTGATCGTCACATCGGCGTTGGCCAGGCCACCGGCGGCGTTGAGCTTGCCTTCGCTGCTGACCTGCAGCGTCGAGGAGCCGTCCACCGTGGTGATCTTCAGGTAGTTGTCGATGGTGCTGCCCTTCTCGAACTGAAGCAGATCCTTCAGGTCGATACGGTCGCCTTCGGCCACCTTGAAGTCCTTGATCACGTCATTGCCGAGGTCGCCCGACTTCCACACGAAAGTGTCGGCACCGCTACCGCCGATGAGGATATCGTCGCCCTGGCCACCGATCAGGATGTCCTTGCCAGTACCACCCAGGAGGATGTCGTTACCTCTGCCACCATCGAGGGTGTCATCGCCGCCTTGGCCGAAGAGGATATCGTTGCCATTGCCGCCCGACAGGAAGTCCTTGCCGTCGTTGGCGCCGGAGATATCGAACTCGGTGTAGTGCTCGGTGATGTATTGGTGAACGTTGTTGGTGGTGATGGCACTGGCCTCGACACCGCTCTTCTGCGCAACGTACGCCTGCAGGGCCTGGTAGCCCTCGCTGACGACACCGTTGAGGCTGATCAGGTCACCGAAGATGATGTCGTTGCCGTTGCCGCCATCGACCTTGTCGGCGCCTGGCAGAGTCGCCTCGGAATGCCCGAGGATCGCGCTGGCCAGGTTGGATGGGTCGATATTGGCCTGCGGCTTGCCGGCGCTGTCGTATGGCTTCAGGTCGGTCAGGCTGACATCGTTGTTCAAACCAATTGCCTGGACCTTGCTTACGCCGTTAGTCCCGCCCAACAGGGCGAAGCTGGCAGAGGTGTTGTTCGCCGAATCCCAGTAGTTCCAGGAATCGGCATAACCGGTACCGCCCAGGCCGGAGAACTCGTAGGTGCCATCCCCTTGAGCATGAATCGTCCCGACAGTGCGGGTGGAATCAAGCACCAGGCTGCCCCAACGGTTTTCTGTGTAGGTCAGTACTTTGAGGGTGCCTTCGCTATTGATTTCAACTTTGTGCGTTGCGTCGGCCCAGACACTGAAGGTGTCACCCACCTTGTAGTTGTTGACGTTGACCACGTCATCCAGGTACTTGCCGCCGCTCCACAGGCGGTAATTGGTCGTCTCATTGGCCTGGTAATAGGTCGGCTTACCGTCGGTGATGAAGTAGGTCAGGTTCTCCGCGCTGCTGTTACCGGTAGCCATGGTGCTCTTGAAGAAGTTGGCCGTGGTCTTGAACACATCCTCATAGTTGGTACCACCGCCGTAGCTTGAACCACCCACCATTGAGTCCAGCACCGCCTGAAGCTTGGCCAGTGCGTCGGTATCGGCAAGGTTGACCGCCACGTTCTTGTTTACCTGGGTGTCGAAGTCGGCGATGAAGATATTCACCGTCCCCGAGGTATCCGAGCCCAGGCTGGCTTTCAGCGTCTGGAATACCGCAGCCAACTGCGCCTTGGCGGCATTGACGGACTGGGTGCTCATACTGCCCGAGCTGTCGACCATGAAGGCAATGTTGTAGTTCTTGCCCGCCACCACGTTCAGGCCAGCGACGTCGGCGACGATGATGTCGTTGCCTTCGCTGCCATTGATGGTGTCATCACCCGAGGTGCCCACCGTGGCCTTGTAGTTGGCGCCGTAGACAGTCACCGGGATCTTGCCGGTGATGCTGTCCGAGCCGCCGAGGCTTTCGGTGGCGGTCGACGTGACGGTGATGTCGAACGAGCCCTTGTAGTAGGCCGGCGGGGTCAGTGTCAGGCCGCTGAGTTTCCAGCCTGTCACGTCCACCGGCGTACCGCCGACAGTCACGGTGTGGCCCGCACCATCGCTCAGCACAGTCCCTTTCGGAATGCCGCTGAGGGTCACGCTCAAGGTCTCGGAGCCATCGGTGTCGGTCAGGTTGGTGGTGATGCCAACCAGTTTGACCGAGCCACCTTCCGGCCCTTCGTTAAGCTTGTAGCCGTCGTAGTAGCTTTGGCCATTGACGTTGTGCAGGTCGGACACGCCCAGGCCAGCGTTGGCCATCTCGGTCACGTTCTGGTACATCGGGATGTTGCTGCTGCTCAGGTCGGTGACAGCACCGGAGCCCACCTGGATGTTCAGGTCATAGCTACCAGGGCCAGACTGGTTGGCGTGGTACACCTCGATCGGGTAGTAGCCGCTGGACGTTGGGGTGAAGGTGCCGGAAATCTGGCCACCTGCGCCCCAAGTCGCGGTCACCACGGTCTTGCCACCAATGGTGACGACCATGCTGTCATCGGCGATGCCGCTGAAGGTGTAGGTCTTGCCGGCCTCCAGGAAGAGCAGGCCCGAGGTTTTCGAACCGCTGCCAGCCGTAACGCTGCCATCGGACTGCACGTTGGTGGTGGTGGCGCTGGAGGCGGCATTACCGGAGTTGGCAAACACCGTTTTCAGCGCATCGCCAGTGATGCCGTTGCCGTCGGTGCCCAGGCCTTTCAAGGTGGTCCAGACTTCCTTGGTCAGGCCTTTGGACTCGACATCGCTGCTGCCGAAGCTCAGGGTCGGTTTGTCGGCCACCGGGCTGATGTCGACCTTCATGGTCACTTCGCTGCCCGAGTTGGTGCCGTCGTTCGGCTTGTACTTGAACTGCGCGTAGTCAGCCTGCTTGTTGCCGACGCCCGAGCCGCCGTAGCCATCGGTGCCCGACTGGTTCAGCGTCGGGACGAACTTGAGGTACTTGCTGCCGATATCGGCCTGGCTGACCACCTGGCCCACGGTCACATCGACCCACGCGGTGCCGTTGAAGAACTTCAGGCTACCGTCGACCGGCAGCGAGGTGATGGTCACGAACAGGCCGGTGTTGCCATCGGCATCGGTGACCTTGAAGTCGTTCCAGGCGAACAGGTAGTCGGTGTCTTCCACGCCATTGACCGCACCGCCAGTGGAGACCGGCAGATGGTCGTTGTCGAGGATGTTGGTGGTAACGCTCGCCTTGCTGCCATCGACCTGCAAGTTCTCGAAGTTGCCACCGGTAGCGGTTTCGATCTTGACGGTGAAGTTTTCGGTACCCTCAACCAGCTTGTCGTCGAGGGTCTTGATATCGAACGTGGCGCTGCTGCTGTTGGCCGGGATCTTCACGGTGGTGACTGCGGTGTAATCCTGGCCGTTGGCGGTGCCGCTGTAGGTCAGGGTAACGGTGACTTCTGCCTTGGACGGGTTGCTCAGGGTCAGCGTGTAGCGGCCGGTTTCGCCTTCGGTCAACGAGGTGGTGCCGGTGATGCCGATGGTGGTCACATCGCCCTGGTTGCCAGTGCCTGGTGTACCAACACCTGGCTCGTCGTTGACCACGGTGGTGGCCGTGGTCTTGTCCAGCGTCAGCGCCTCGAACTTGCTGGCACCGGCGCCGCCTACCGACTGCAGAGACAGGCCGACAGAGGTCTGGCCGATGTAGGCGTCGTCTGGTGCAGCCACAGTGACGAAGCCCGTCGCACTGTTGGCCGGCACGTTGACGATGGTTTTGCCGTCGCTCAGGGTGAAGGTCAGCGCGCCGTGGTTGTTGATCGGCAGGCCGTCCTTGCTGGTCAGGGTCACGGTGTAGGTGATCACGCCGCCTTCGGTAACCGAAGGGGTAGCAGTCAGCTTGGCGATGACTTCGTTCTGAGTGTCCTTGATGTCCACCGAGGCCGAAGGCTTGCTCACGACCAGGTTCTCGAACTGACGGCCATCCGGCACGCTGGTGCCGGTGATGCTGACGGTCAGCGAACCGGCATCGACGTACACGTCTTCGCCTTGTGCGTCGTGGGTGAAGATGGCCGAGGTTTCGCCCTTCTTGATCACCACCGACTTGCCTTCGGTCAGCTGTACGGTCAGGTCCTGGTCCAGGGCCTGTTTGATGCTGACGGTAAAGGTCGGCTTCTCGTTCTCGAAGACCGAGGCCTGGTTGGCAACGATGCTCAGTTCGACCTTGTCGCCCTGGTTGTTGCTGCCCGGGGTGCCCACGCCTGGCTCGTCGTTGACCGTGGTGGTGGCCGGGGCCTTGTCCAGGGTCAGGTTTTCGAACTTGCTGGCGCCGGCGCCGCCTACCGACTGCAGGGTCTGGCTGACGGAGCTCTGGCCGATGTAGACGTTATCCGGTGCAGCGACGGTAGCCGTACCCACGGTGCCGTTGGCCGGCACAGTGATGACGGTCTTGCCATCGCTCAGGGTGAAGGTCAGCGCGCCGTGGTTGTTGACCGGCAGGCCATCCTTGCTGGTCAGGGTGACGGTGTAGACGATCGAGCCACCTTCGGTAACCGACTCGGTTGCCGTGAGCTTGGCGATGACTTCGTTCGAGGTGTCCTTGATGTCCACCGAGGCCGAAGGCTTGCTCACGACCAGGTTCTCGAACTGACGGCCATCCGGCACGCTGGTGCCGGTGATGCTGACGGTCAGCGAACCGGCATCGACGTACACGTCTTCGCCTTGTGCGTCGTGGGTGAAGATGGCCGATGTTTCGCCCTTCTTGATCACCACCGACTTGCCTTCGGTCAGCTGTACGGTCAGGTCCTGATCCAAGGCCTGTTTGATGCTGACGGTAAAGGTCGGCTTCTCGTTCTCGAAGACCGAGGCCTGGTTGGCAACGATGCTCAGTTCGACCTTGTCGCCCTGGTTACCGGTGCCCGGGGTGCCCGAGCCTGGTTCGTCGGTGACAGCGGTGCTGACTGGGGTCTTGTCCAGGACCAGGTTTTCGAACTTGCCAACATCGGCGCCATCAACCGAAGCGATCGACTTGATTACTGGGTCGTTGGTGCCGGTGTAGACGTTGT